>Ga0154020_10004484_pt1 | contig 16637 bp, 17 predicted proteins | sample Klosneuvirus_201_FD_109709 | JGI IMG/M metagenome (GOLD analysis project Ga0154020, IMG submission 109709) | Active sludge microbial communities from wastewater, Klosterneuburg, Austria - Klosneuvirus_20160825_MG | ecosystem: Engineered > WWTP > Aerobic digester > Activated sludge | place...
TCCACTGAGACCAAAAAAAAATCCGAAGACCAAAAGAAAAAGGGTGGCGGTAAGGACGCCGAAGAAGTTGATACCGACACGCTGAACAAAGATGGTCGCTTCGACAACAACGAAGTCGATGAAGTGGGCGAAACTGTTGAGACTCTTGCGTGCGTTGTGCCTCAGGCACTGATAAGACCTGGAGAGTCGGTTCAATTGAAATGGAAGCTCCCGACACCGACAACGACACTTGTTTTTTCTGCAGCGGGTGCCGGGACGGTCTCAGGAAGTGGAGACTCGGCTACATACACTGCCCCAGCGTCGGTAGGATCCGAAATGATCGATACCATCGTTGCCACGGCAGGAAGCGATACAGCCGATTGCAAGGTAAAGGTACTTGCGAACAATCAGATTTTTACCGAGGACGATGGGATCAGTCAGGGATTAAGGGGCAACGTTTATCAGTTGGCTCCCAACACGCCGAAGCTGCCTGATCTTTCGACCATGACTCCCCTGTCCACAATTCTGGCTCCCAACCTCGATGTACCACTTCGCTCTTATACATCTGGCTTTCCGGGCGTCCCGAATCTTTTAGAATGGTTCGCGATCAGGTTCGAAGGGAAAATTGACATTCCCTCTGACGGTATTTATTACTTCAGGCTGACATCCGATGACGGTTCCAACCTCTACATCAACGACACAAAAATTGTTGATAACGACGGAGTTCACGCTGTTAAATCCGCGGAAGGTTCGGCGAATCTGACTCAAGGCAAACAGAAGTTTCGCGTGGACTACTACCAGGGACCGCGTGACAAAATCGCATTTCAGGTCTTTTGGAAAAAGCCCGGAGACTCGACGTTCACTCTCGTCCCTGCAAGCGTCCTCGGACGCCCCTAATCCCTGGTCAGGCGGCGGTATTTGATGCGATGGGGCTGATCGGCCTGACCACCAAGCCGGCGTTTGCGATCCGCTTCGTAGTCCTGATAGTTGCCCTCAAACCACACCACTTTACTATCCCCTTCAAACGCCATGATGTGAGTAGCGATCCGGTCGAGGAACCACCTGTCGTGACTGATGACCACTGCGCAACCAGCAAAATTGAGAAGAGATTCTTCGAGGGCACGCAGTGTATCAACGTCGAGGTCGTTCGTGGGCTCGTCAAGCAGCAGCAGGTTACCGCCGGACTTGATTAGTTTTGCCATGTTGAGCCGGTTACGTTCGCCGCCCGAAAGGTCCTTTACCTTCTTTTGCTGGTCGTTGCTCTTGAAATTGAAGCTGGCTACATAAGCCCGTGACTGAACTTTTTGGCGACCGAATTCAAGAATTTCCTGACCTCCGGATATTTCCTCCCAAACCGTTTTTTCACCATCCAGGGTGTCACGGGTCTGGTCGACGTGAGAGATCTTAACCGTGTCACCGAGACGGAGTGTGCCTCCATCGGGCTTCTCGGCCCCGGTAATCATCTTGAACATGGTTGTTTTACCGGCTCCGTTGGGACCGATCACGCCGACGATTCCGTTGCGTGGCAGCTTGAATGAGAGGTCGTCAAACAGCAGTCGGTCACCAAAGGCTTTTTTCAGGCCGGTTGCTTCCACGACCAGCTCGCCGAGGCGTGGTGCCGGTGGAATTTTGATCTCGTTGAGAGTTTCCCGGGCTTCGAAGTTTTGTGCTGCCATTTCCTCATAGGCAGCCAGTCGGGCTTTGCTCTTTGCCTGCCGTGCCCGTGGCGCGAGTCTGACCCATTCCAATTCCCGTTCCAGAGCTTTTTGGCGGGCTGACTCTGCTTTCTCTTCTTGGGCCAGTCGGTTCTTTTTCTGTTCCAGCCATGACGAGTAGTTTCCCTGCCACGGAATCCCTGCTCCGCGATCGAGCTCCAGAATCCATCCGGCAACGTTGTCGAGGAAATAGCGATCGTGCGTCACGGCCACAACCGTTCCAGGATATTCGTGCAGGTAACGTTCCAGCCATGCGACGCTTTCTGCATCCAAATGGTTGGTGGGTTCGTCCAGAATCAACATATCCGGCTTTTCGAGGAGCAGCCGGCAAAGCGCGACGCGGCGTTTTTCGCCACCAGACAGTTTCTTGACGTCTGCATCGCCGGGAGGCAGGCGCAGCGCATCCATAGCGATTTCAAGCTGACGATCAAGCTCCCAGGCGTTAAGGGTATCGATCTCGTTTTGGACCTTGCCCTGCTCTTCGATGATTTTCTCCATTTGGTCGGCATCCATAGGCTCGCCGAGTTTTGCAGAGAGTTCGTCAAAACGCGTGAGCAGGGCACGCGTTGATGCGACGGCCAGGTCAACGTTGCCTTTTACGTCCAGTGACTCGTCCAGGCGGGGTTCCTGTGGCAGGTAGCCCACTTTGAGTCCATCGGCTGGAAAAGCCTCGCCGGTGAAGTTTTTCTCGACCCCAGCCATGATTTTAAGCAGCGTACTTTTTCCGGCTCCGTTAGCTCCGAGGACGCCGATTTTAGCGCCGGGCAGGAAAGAAAGGTAAATGCCTTTGAGAACCTCGCGATTAGGAGGATAGATCTTGCGCAGGTTTACCATTGTGTAAACATACTGATGACTCATCTCGGCACTTCCTTTGCGTTTGCAACATAGTTCGAACACGGGACCAAGGAGAACAACGCGATATGCGGGCAGCCATTTTTATCGACGGCGGCTATATACTGCAACAACTAAAAACGTCAAAGGTTACACCCGACTATGAAAGGCTGGCGGACTACTTCTTGGCGCCGGTTCGTGCGCAACTGCCGGTCGACCTCATGCGCTGCTACTTCTATTACTGCGCTCCCTGGATGTCGCAAGAGCCCTCCGAAGAAGAGTTGCGTCGCATGGATGTTCACAAGAAATTTGTCGAGGACGTGGAGAACATCAGCCGGTGGCAGGTCCGCCTTGGCAAGCTCGAAAAGCGATGGGACGGAACCCGCGAATATTTTGAGCAAAAACGCGTAGACGTCTTGTTGAGCTGCGACCTTGTCCGTCATGCAGCGGCAGGCCATATTCAGCATGCGGTTCTCGTGGCTGGCGACAGCGACTTTATTCCTGCCGTGACGGCGGCCAAGGAGTCCGGCGTAACCATTTCAGTCTGGTGCGGCCCCCGAAATACCATTCACAAAGACCTGGTCACGCTTGCGGATGAAGTTCACGAATTCAATATAGCGCGGATGCCCAAGCGGCAGCCGGAGAAAGCACCCGCCGCAGCGCCCCCGGCACCAACGCCGGTATCGGTGCCTCGGCAGGAGTCTGCTTCAGTCCCAAAAGCGACCACACAAACCGGCGAAAAAAAACCCTCTCCGCGCCGAAGGCGGCGGTCCTAGAAGCGTGAAATATTCGCTGGCGGTGAGAAATTACTTCTACTCTCCCAGATAGGCTTTCCGGATTTCATCCGAGGCGGCCAGCTCCTTCGCCGGCCCTTGCAGGGAAATGTGACCGGTCTCCAAAACAATCCCGTGGTGGGCGATCTCGAGTGCTTGCAGGGCATTCTGCTCGACCAGCACGATCGTGGTCCCCTCGTGATTGATTTTTACGATGATCTCAAAAATCTTTTCGATAATCTGGGGCGCTAATCCGAGACTGGGCTCGTCGAGAAATAAAATTTCCGGCTGCCCCATGAGAGCCCGGCCGATAGCAAGCATTTGCTGCTCGCCACCTGACAATGTTCCGGCACTTTGTTTTCTGCGCTCTTTTAAACGGGGAAACAGGGTGAACGCGTGGTCAAGGTTTTCGGCGTACTTCTTTTTGTCAGGAGCAGCCCACGCTCCCAGATCCAGATTTTCTTCAACCGTCAGATTTAAAAATATTCCCCGACCTTCCGGCGCGTGGCAGATACGTCGCCGGACGATTTCATGGGCCGGAAGATTGGTGATGGGTTTGTCATGATGAAGGATGTCCCCCTTCGAAACTTTTACGAGACCGGAAAGTGCCCGCAGGGTTGTGGTTTTTCCGGCGCCATTGGCCCCGATGAGGGTCACGATCTTTCCTTTGTGAACATCAAAAGTGATGTCATGCAGGGCGTGAATCATGCCGTAATGAACGTTGACCTTGTCGAGCCTGAGCACTGCAGTGGCTTGATGACCTGCGGTGTTTTGAACAGCCTTGTTACTCATTGATAAAACCACTTTTCTGTTTCGGTTTGTTATTGGGTTGCCGCTTTTCCTAAATAAGCTTCAATCACTTTCGGGTCGCGCTGAATCTCCTGCGGCGCACCTTCGGCGATTTTAACCCCATAATCCAGGACCGCAATACGTTCACAGATACCCATGACAAGTTTCATATCGTGCTCGATCAACAGAATCGTTGCCGCGAATTTTTCGCGAATAAAACGGATTGTGTCCATCAATGCCGTGGTTTCCTGGGCGTTCAATCCCGCAGCTGGCTCGTCAAGCAAAAGGATGCGGGCACCCGTGGCCAGAGCACGCGCAATTTCCAGACGTCTTTGGTCGCCGTATGGGAGGCTTGATGCCAGCTCGTGCCGGCGCGAGTCCAGTTTAAAGATCTGCAGGAGTTCTCTGCACAGGGATTCCTTTTTTGCTTCCGTTTCCATCAGGCTTCTGGACCGGAACAGGGATGGACCAAGTGTATGTTTCGCCAGCGAAGAGTCTGCATCCATTGCGATCATAAGATTCATCAGGACATCGAGGTCTTTGAATAGCCGGATATTCTGAAAGGTGCGTCCAACGCCGCGTCGGGTGATCTGGTAGGGCTTGCTGCCGAGGGCTGACTGTCCGCGAACGAGAACATCACCGGACGTCGGCTGGTAGACTCCGGTCAGCATGTTAAAGACAGTCGTCTTACCGGCCCCGTTTGGCCCAATAAGACCAAAAATGATTCCCTCCGGGAGGGCGAGGTCAAGGGTTGAAACAGCGGTCAATCCGCCAAATTTAATCGTCAGCCCTTTGGTTTCGAGTACGGTGGATTTGGTCAAGTCGCCTCCCTCACGCCGAGCCATTTTCGCAAGCTCTTTGGCAGAAACTCAGCAATCTCGCGGGTACCGAACAGTCCATTGGGTCTCGTGAGCATGAGTCCGATCAGCACCAGGGAATAAATAATCATCCTGAAGTCGATCTGAGTCAGCTCCTGTAAAGGGCGCAGGGCTTCTTTCATACCGGTCAGCAGGATCGCGGCAAAGACTGATCCGGTGATGCTTCCCATGCCTCCGAGAACGACCATGATGACAAACTCAAAGCTGCGGTTGAAATCAAAAATGCTGGTATTCAGAAACCGCAGGTAGTGAGCGAAGAGTCCTCCGCCGATTCCCGCGAAAAACGCGCCAAGGGCAAAAGCCCGGACTTTTCCCTGGGTGGTGTTGACACCCATGGCCTCTGCAGCGACTTCATCTTCCCGCACTGCGAGCAAAACGCGGCCGTGGGCGGAATTTACCACACGCCACACGCAGAAGATCGTCACCACAACAAAGGTGAATACCCATCCAAAAGTACTAAAGAAGGGAATGCCCGGCATGCCGCGGGCTCCTCCGACAAGCTCGGTGTTTAATAAAAGCACCCGGATGATTTCGCCAAATCCAAGAGTCACGATGGCCAGATAATCTCCGCGCAGGCGTAAAGACGGCATGCCGACGACATATCCGGCGATGGCAGCGAGGATTCCCCCTGTCACCAGAGACACGATGAAAATCGCGGTCTGAAGTGGCCCGGCCTGAATGTCAGGATACTTAGCGGCGATGGTGGTGGTTATCAAAGCGGAGCCATACGCCCCCACCGCCATGAACCCCGCATGCCCGATGGAGAACTGGCCGGTGAATCCGTTCACGAGATTCAAGCTGACCGCCAGGATGATATTGATGCCGGAGTAGATGATGATGCTAAACCAATAGGGATTGAACCTTGGATTTGCGGAGTCACCCACCGCAAAGTCCAAAGCCCATACGACTGCCAGTGCGATCAGCCAGACGGTCATCGACTGCAAGCCGGATTTACGAACGGGAGTCACAATTGTCTTCACTTTGGCGACCTCAGACTTTCTCCGTGCGATGAACGCCCAGTATCCCGCTCGGTTTAAACAGCAGGATCAAAATCAGAATTGAAAAGGCCAGTGCGTCACGGTAGGTCGGCACCCAATAGCCAACCAGGAATTCCTCGGCAAGACCCAGAATAAACGCTCCCAATACTGCACCGGTGATGTTTCCTATTCCCCCCAGGACAGCCGCCACAAAGGCCTTGAGGCCGGGCAATGAACCCATGAGCGGCTCTATTTTTGGATAAGTTAAGCCAACCAGGACTCCTGCCGCACCAGCGAGAGCCGATCCCAGCATGAACGTCGCGGAGATAATTTTATTTGTTGGTATACCCATCAAGCTGGCCAGATCGTGATTGAAGCTGACGGCCCGCATGGCTCTGCCCAGTCTGGTTTTAAAAATAATCGTCTGTAAGGTGACCATTAGCAGCAGTGATAGCCCCAAAACGATGATTTGCAACGGGTTGATCATGAGTTCGCCGAAGCTCCATCCTTCCATATCTGGCTCGTAGATCTGCGGAAAAAATTTGGGGTCTGATCCGAAGATGAGCTGCCCGCTGAATTGCAGCAGCAGGGAGACACCAACCGCTGTGATCAATAGATTGATGCGGGGAGATTTCCGCAGCGGGCGGTAAGCGAGGCGTTCGATGATAAATCCCAGCAACGCACAGGCGGCCATCGATATACACAGCACCGCGACCAGCGCACCAATGGACGGGTTTGTGTCGAACCCCAGCCATTTCGAGGAATACATTCCTACGAATGCGCCGAACATATAGATTTCACCATGAGCGAAGTTAATCAGCTGCAGAATCCCAAACACCATCGTGTAGCCAAGGGCGATGAGCGCATAAATGCTGCCAAGAGAAAGGCCGTTGATCACATGTTGAATAAAACTTTCCAACGTCCCACCTCAATCCAGAATCAGTGACTTAGAAAAAAATTTGGGCGTCCTTGATGACCATATTACATCATGGACGCCCAATTTTTTAGACTGGAAAAAATTAAAAGATAAATCAGCCTGGTTTAACGGTTGTCTCGTATTTGAATTGTCCGCCTGACACCTTCAGGACCACGGCCGACTTCACTGCATTCCGCTGGTCATTGATGGTGATGTTGCCAGTGACGCCCTGGTAATTTTTGGTGCCAGCCAGGGCGGCGCGGATTTCAGCTGATGTGAGGGTCTTGGGCGCGCGCTTCATGGCGTCGATCAGCACCATGGCGGCATCGTAGCCCATCGCCGCGAGGCCGTCCGGAACGACTTTGTAGGATTTTTTGTAACGATTGATGAAATCTTGAACATGAGCAGCTTTGTCTTCAGACGAGTAGTGATTTGAAAAATAGGCGCCATCGATCGCCTTGCCGCCGATTTCGGTCAGTTTCGGCGAGTCCCAGCCGTCGCCACCCAGCAGCGGCACTTTCAGCCCAAGTCCGCGGGCCTGACGGGCAATCAAACCGACTTCCGTATAGTAACCTGGGACAAAAATGGCTTCAGGTTTTTTGGAGCGGATCGAAGTAAGCTGGGATTTGAAATCCATGTCGCCAGCGCTGTAGCTTTGGTCGACGACGATTTCTCCGCCACCAGCTTTAAACGTAGCGGTGAAATAATCGGCCAGGCCGACGGAGTAGTCATTCTTCACGTCGCGCAAAATCGCAACTTTTTTCACTTTTAGGGTCTCCAGCGCGAATTTCGCCATGACTTCGCCCTGGAAGGGATCGATAAAGCAAACGCGGAAGATATGATCACCGATTTCCGTCACTTTCGGGTTGGTAGAAGAGGGAGTGACCATCGGAATCTTATATTGCTGTGCGATGGGGGCCATAGCGAGGCTGCGGGAGCTCGCGACTTCACCAAGGATCGCTGTGACTTTATCCTGGGTAATGAGGCGGGTGACCGCGGTCGCAGCTTCTTCGGGTTTGCCTTGGTCATCAAGGGAAACAATTTCCAGTTTTTTACCGTGCACACCACCGGCTGCATTTGTCTCTTTAATCGCCAATTCGATACCTTGATGGGTCGAAATACCGAACGTCGCTTCGGCACCAGTCATGGAGCCGACTTCACCAATTTTCAAGGTTCCTTCAGCGTAGGCTGCAGTGCCGCTAAGTGCTGATGCCACAATCAGAGCAGTAAGTTGTCTGCCAACCGCGTTACGGTTTACATTCATAAAAAACCTCCTGAATCGCCCATTAAAATAATTGAAACGACGAAAGTACTATTCTGGGATAACCCTCAAACAGAATTAGAAAGCTAGCATCTTCGGGAGCTGGAAGCCACAATGATCACAGATTAATCGGGAACTTATGCCGCATTGGCGTGGTCTGTCGCTTTCGAGCGTTAATGGACTTTGCCTTTGCATTTGTCACCACTCGACCTGCTTGGTATTATTTTTAGTGCTGTTGTTTCGAACGTTCTGATTATTAACGATCTTATGTAGGATGATAGACCGTGGGTAAGAAGCTTTACATTGGGAATCTGCCGTATAGTGCGACCGACAATGACCTCCAGCAGTTGTTTTCCCAGGCTGGCGTTGTCGAATCCGCAAAGGTGATCAGTGACAGGGACACTGGACGAAGCAAAGGTTTCGGGTTTGTTGAAATGTCGACGGACGCCGAAGCAGCTGAGGCGATCAAAAAACTTGACGGTTCGACGATGGATGGTCGGAAAATCGCCGTGAATGAGGCTCGTCCCCAGGCCCCCCGTGAAAGTCGCGGTGGTCGCGGCGGCGGTGGTGGCGGAGGCGGTTGGGGTGGCGGCCACGGCGGTGGCGGCGGAAACTGGTAGCTGACACTGACTAATCATATGTAGAGACCGGGACGAGTGCCCGGTCTTTTTTTATGCTCCGGATCGATATCTTTGAATCAGGCGGCGCTGTTCTTTCATAATTTGGGCGAGGGAGATCCCGAGCGTGAGTTTTACAACGAGCGACCCATCCGGAGCCTGGCGAGCAACGCTTCCGGCAACCTGACACTCGGAGCCATCCCGGAAGCGCAAAATTCCCTTCAGAGCCGCAGGAACCGCCTGTGCGTGAATAGGTGCGAGGCGCATTCCCCTTTCAGAGGTGTCCAGTACTTCATAAGTATCGTCCCCGACAATCAGGCTTGGACGCTCGTCAATCGGGTATTCGATCCTGAAAAATTGGCGTTTTTGTTTGCTCATGACTTCTTTACTCCCTCCTGACTCATCGGAATCACGATTCCGCTTCTTGAGGTCACCTAGGAAAAGCCCTGAGCTGCGGTCACCAGGCACTAATATGGCTGTAAATGACTATATTTTATAAGAAAAATAACATTATTCAGGATTGCGCCATTTGTTTGCCTGAACTTTTTTGCAGGTCGCAAAAACCTTGGGGCGGGACGTTTAGCGCTGCGTTGAATTTAGAGGACATGTTTTGGAAGGCGATGATGGCTGTGAGTTCAACAATGGCATCATCGTCAAGATATGTCCTGAGGTCTGCAATGGGCATTTCCTCGGGATTTGTTCCGGGAATGGTCATAGCTTCCGCAAACGCAATTGCAGCTTTTTCCATTGAAGTGAACAAAGCACTGCCGCGCCACTCGGCGAGTGCAGCGACCTTTTCCTCGGAAACACCAGCCTTCAGAAGAGTTGCAGAATTAATGTCGACACAAAAGGCGCACCAGTTAATCTGCGACACCCGAACAGTCACAAGGGATCGCAGGTTCGCCGGGACCTTCGATTTTTTTCGACTTATTGCACCGTAAAGGAGCGCCAGGGGAACGAAAACGATCGGCAGCCGCGCCCAGAGTAGTCCTGGCTGCAGCACCTTTCCGTAGCGCCGGCGTTGATTCCAGAAAAAGGGACGAAGGTACCAAGGGTAAGCATTCAGTTCTTTGGGGGAGACATGCACACTAGGCCTGCATTGGTTCGGATTTTTCGCGGCGGCATTCCGGTAAGCCACCCTCCCGAATATTCTGCCGCAGGAGATCACCCGGAGAAAGCTGCATGTTGATCTTCATCCGCACTTTTTGGTTGGGGTTGGCGAAATCAACCGTCTTACCGGGGACACCATCTTTATCAATGACACGAATTGCTTCGATCAACCCCGGCTGCGGGTATCCCTCAGGGACAACTGCCTCAACGGTGCCACCAACGACGATGCGGTTGCGAACATTGATGAGGTATTCGTCGGACCCTACAGCTTCCGCGACCACAGCAATCAGCTCTTTTTGACCAGGCGGCAGATCGCTGCCATCAGTCGGTTTTGGGTCCTGCAGCTGTCCGAAATAAAACCCTTCCGTGTATCCCCGATAGGCTACCGAGTTCAGGTCTTCGCGCCACCGGGTGTTCTGGGAAAAAGTCCCCGCGTAACACGCATCGACTGCTTCCCGATAGACTTTCGCGGTTGTCGCGCCATAGAGAAGTCCTTTCGTTCGGCCTTCAATTTTCAGTCCCGAAACGCCAGCCTCGAGGATTTTGTCCACAAATCCGATGGTGCAGAGGTCGCGCGAGTTAAACATATACGTGCCGGTCTCGTCCTCTTCGATCGGAAAATACTGCCCAGGGCGGGTCTCCTCGACGACCGCGTATTTCCAGCGACAGGAGTTCGTGCACATGCCGCGATTTCCGTCGCGGGTAGTCATGTAGGAGCTAAGATGACATTGCCCGGAATAGGTCATGCACATGGATCCGTGAACAAAAACTTCAAGCTCCAGATCCGGGACGGCATCTTTAATTTTTCTGATTTCCACGAGGCTAAGTTCCCGTGCCAGGACGATGCGTTTAGCCCCAAGTTTGTGCCACATGCGCGCGGTCCGCCAGTTGGTGACACTGGCCTGGGTGCTGATGTGAATCGGCATGTCGCTGTTTTCGCGGACGGCGTCGAATATCCCCATGTCGGCGACGATCGTGGCGTCCACGTTGATCTCGTCAAGAAATTTTACAAACGCCGGCAGGGCTTTGATTTCCCGGTCATGTGCGAATACGTTAAGCGCGACGTAGATTCTTTTACCTAGCCCATGGGCAAAGGCAACCGCTTCCGCCAGGTCGTCTTTTGAAAAGTTATGCGATTGGGCACGCAGGTTAAATGCCTTACCGCCGACGTAGCAAGCATCCGCTCCATACCGGAAATTATATTTCAGTTTTTCCATGTTGCCGGCTGGCGACAAGATCTCAGCGCGTTGCACGGTAGCCCCCTTCGGGCACCACCAATAGCTGGCAGGATTGGGCAGGTCAAGCGGGGAGCGCCATGTTCACGATTTTTCCAATGAGTTCGTCATAGGCGAGGCCGGACTCCTTGGCAGCGAGGGCGAAATCATCGTCGCGGGCGATCGAAGGATTGGGATTTGCTTCGATAAAAACAATGTCCCCTTCGGGGGATATCCGCAGGTCGATGCGGGCGTAACCATCAATCTCAAAAAGCCGGTAAATTCGCCGACAAAGGTCGTTCATGCGTCTTTCCACCGCCGGTTCTAATTGGGTCGCCTGGTCAGTATCGATGCCCCATCGTTCCCGGTAGCTCTTGTCCCACTTGGCTTTAAAGGTTGCAAATTTTGGCTTGTTGTCGGGCGTTTGATGAAAGAACAATTCCCGGGGTGGCAGCACAGTCAGTCGATCCCTCCCCATGATTCCGACGTACACTTCCCTGCCGTCGATGTATTCCTCGATGATCGCGTCGCTTTCGAGTTTCTCATGGACGAAGGCGATACGATCCAGGCAGTCTTCCGGCGTTTTCACCAAAGAGGTCTGCGAAATTCCCTCACTCCCTTCAAACCCCAAGGGTTTAATAATAACGGGGAATTTTATTCCCTTGAGGGTCTTTAGAGGGCGGTTTCGGTGAGATACTTCAAACCGCGGTATCCGGATTCGGTGGAATCCGAGAATCCGCTTGGTAAGTCCCTTGTCCTTACAGATCCTGAGGGGCCCTGGTCCGGCGCCTGTATAAGGAATTTTCAGCATTTGAAGCATGCCGACGAGGTTTGGCTCCATGTCGCGATTGCCATCGACCGCTTCGCAAAGGTTAAAAATGAGATCAGGGCGGTTAGTCTCAAGTTCCCAAATCAGGGGTCTGATGTCATCGTAGACGCCAAACGTCGTGACGTCGTGGCCCAGGCGCTGCAGTGAGGCGATCACGTCCCGCTCAGTCTTCCATTCATCGGCATTTTTCATGATGCCTTTGAAGTTGTGATCCTGAGGCGGCTGGTAAGGGATATCGAAAAGCACGAGAATCTTTAGTTTTCTGGTGCCCATGACGTTATGTTCCCTGCATGCAGTTGAACGAACATCATTGATTTTACCTGATTTTTAACCAGGATGGGGAGTCCCACGGAATTCATGGGCCTGTGCCGCCAGTTTTTCAGCAAAGTAACTTCGAAGGGTACGTCGCATACGGGCGGCCTGAAAGGCAAGAGGGTCAGGACCTCCGGCGTTTTTGCGCGGCATTTTCGGTCCGTAATGCTGTGAGATCTTCTCGATGTACTCAAGCTTTTGCAGGGCACCGGCCCAGTACCTGTATTTTTGACGCCATTGCGATCTGGGATCCAGCCACACGGCGAATGTTTCCGCAAAATCCTCTTCCGGATGCGACTGGGCGTAAAAATCAGCCAGGTGATGCACAAAATCCCGTGAATGCGGCTCCGCATGATAATGGTCCGGGGTATATTTTCGGCGTTTGTCACCGAAAAGGCCCTTCCATTCACTGGTGCCGGATACTCCGTATGCATGGTCAAAACTGTGCCCGCACTCATGCCGAAGAAGTCTCATAAAAAGCGATGGTTTATCGCCTTCGGCCTCACCAATAAAACGTTTTTCCAGTGCGGTCAGTTTTGGGTCAGCAAGGTAAAAGGGGATGGCAATGGCTGGGACTCCGCCCGGTGAAAACCATTCATCCCCTAAGTAAATGACCGGATGAAAATGCTCGAGTCCTTTTTGTTTTAACTCATCAAAAAGCCGGTCTACTGGCTTGGCCATAGGGGTGTCCCATAAATCCAGCTGGAAGTCGCAGATACGCTGATCCAGCAGGCGAGAGCTGGCACCCGAAATTCTTTTTTGCGGTAGAGTTGGCATTGTTTTCTGAAAAAATTAGGTACAAAAAGCGTCCCTGCGTCATCCAATATAGGCTGAGGCATCCAATTGCAATGGCTGTTTAGCGGGGTTGAAAAATCGATTTTGCGGAAGGGCAAAAAGAACAAAGGGTGGCTTTGTAGCCACCCCTCAAAAGTGAGCCTCTACTCACGGGATTGATTAGGATCCTTCAAATCAACCGCATACCGAAGTGCCTGGGCGGCCTTCACGACCAGTCTGCCGTGTAAACGCGCCAGCGTGGTACTTGGCTGAATCGGGCTCACCAAAGAGGCTCCATTTTGAGCCTGATCAGCGACGATTTCCATGTCAGAAGTGGCACTGTTATAGCAGACCCCTTTGATAGCGTAATTTGCATTTCCGACTGACAGTGTTCCGCGTGCCATGTGTTGGCTGACCCCTGGACCTGCATCGCGACACTGAAACGCCGAACTGCCTCCATCGATCGATCGGGTCACCAGTTGAGTAAATCTGACTTTGGTCGGTACGACCACTCCGGGCGCTCCCAGGTCTTTGGCGTCACCGACCAATGTCGGCAGCGTTCCATCTCCCGGCAGCCGAACGGGCAGCGTACCGTCGCCTGCCCATGCATAAGATGCCATGAGGGTTGCAAATCCAAGTGTGAGGGCCTGAACGATAGTGCATTTTTTTTGCTTTAACATGTTACCTCCGGGGGGTGCCAGAATTCCTATTAAAAAATAAGTCATGTGCTAGCCAGCTTGTAACCAAGTCTTCCTGACAAAAGGACTACAGGCTGATCTTCATAGGCTTCGATCAACTGCCGTGCCCGCTTGGCGATATCAAAAATGCGCGGGTCATGAATGCGGGGCTTGTATTCTTCATCGGGCCATAGATCTGTCGCGAGAGTGTCCTTCCCGACGAAGGTTTGCGTCTGATGCAAAACTTCCAGAAATCGATAAAGCAATGGCTTATCGTGAAAAGCCAGCCATTTGTCTTTCACCATGATGCGCTTGTTCTGGTTGTCGAACTCAATCGGCGTGTTAATGGTGAAATAATTTGCAAAGCGCTCGTTGACCAGGTGGCTGAAAAAGAGAAGCTCTGACTCGTCGACAAATGACCGCAGAATATTCAGAGTCCACAGTAGTTCATTGTGTTGCTCGTTTTTTTCCGCAACTAGTGCCAATCCATAAATGCTGCGTGTAACAAAATAATTCCAGGTTTTCGCCGCTGCCTGAGACAGTGCTTTCGAAAAGTAGGTCTTGGCAAGCTCCGTGCTCGACCCGGAAGCCAGATAATAGTTTCCGAGAAATATGGTCAGGCTCATGCGATCGTCGTCACGTTCAAGTGGCTCAAAGCTGCAGAGCTCTTCAATCAAGACTGGAATTTTGTGAAATTCTTTCAAGGTATAGGCGACGTTGGCAATTCCCAGAAGACTGCGGAATTCGTGATTGCGTGATTCCGTGTTTTCGTAAACCTTCAGAAAAGCGGCTCGCGCTTCCTCTAATGCATCATTGCAGTAATGGAACCGGGCCAGGGCATATTGCGAAAATTCGTAGCCACCATGCATTTCAGGTTGATCTGTCGAAAGTGCGAGACCGTCGGCCAGCACAGCGCGGGCATCTTCCACGCGATGGAGCTCGAAAAGAGCATTCGCGCGGACGAGTCTTAATTCCGCCGACAAGTTGCCGGTTGCTGACTCAACGCCTTCGATGGCCTGAAGGGCGTCGCGAAATTTACACCGGTAGAACAAGTCGCGGATCTGTTCAGTCGGATTCGGCGCGCTTCCCATGAATGCCCCCGCAATGAGGAAAGATCTTCTGGAAATGGAATTGCATGCCGCGTGCCGCGACCTTGAAATCAAAATATTCAGTAAAAGCATATGGTTAGTCCGATAGCTCCGACTTCGGTCGACCGAAACCGGTTTAATTCTGAACGCCTTGCGCGAGGATCGGTAAAATTTTGTAACCGCCATTTTGGCGGGGGGTCTCTTAGCGCGCTGCGGAAACAGCGCAGTCGCGCCATAGCAACTTGAGCTTCACCGGGCCCGTTACCTTAACAAAAGACGCGCCAGCAGCAGGTCCACCACCGACTTTACCCATTCGCAGACTCAGACCGGCATTGAACAGGCGACCGCCACTGCAGAGAGACCATTTCGGCTCATGTCGTGTATTGACCAGCTCGCTTGTTTGCCGGGGGCCAGTTAGAACTAAATTTGTCTTTGTCTCGGGGTCGATGCCCTGCGCGTAAGTTTCAAGGGTGACCCTGGCATTGTTACCGGCTTCTATGTTTGCATCGAGTTGAAACGAGGCGCCGACGACAGCAAATTGCCGGTTTTCACCGTTTTTCAGCGAAAGGGAGAGCCGGCAGGCTTTCGACTGCTCCATAGGAGATTCAGCGCTGATTTTCACACTGGGGATCGATAATTCCAATTCGTCCTGATTCAAGTGCCGGATCGAGACCTGGTGAGCTGCCGGGCATCCGTTGCCTCCCGCCATTTGTAGCTGCAAAGTTGCCGATCCATTCGCGAGGCTATTCGCGGAAATAATCGGGGCCGGGGAAGCAATTGCGGGAGTACCCAGGAAAAGTCCGAAAGAAATGGGGATCAAATTCCATTCAATCAATTTTAATCGGAGGAATCTCATCTTCATGCCTCACTTACTTCTTAGTGCGTTCTTCGTGTGTCACGATGCTCAGGCCGTTTAAGCAGCCTGAGCATCGTTGATTGCGAGCCCTAAATCTAACAGAGATCTAGCGGCAGCGGCGCCACTGAACTCCGTAGATGTGCTTCACTTCGCCATCGATCGAGTCGATGGTCATCAAACCGCGCTTGGTTGCAGAGGTATTCTGGACTGCAACGCGGGCGCGGACGTTAAGTGCGCGGGTTGCTCCGCAAGGCGACCAGATAACCGAGCTCAGAGCCAGACGGTCCTGGAGCAGGTATTCATCGGCATAGGGGCCAAAGAATTGGCTCGAAAGACGTGCACGGGCAGTGCCTGCACCCTGGATCCAGTATTCAGAAGCCTGGAGTGCGCGAACACCGGCGTCAAGGGATGCATATCCACGGTAGTCAACTCCGACGATGGAGTAGGACCAGCCCTGTGGGAAGTGCATTTCCAGGCCGATGTTACAGACTTTTTGCTGTTCGGTGATCGGAGTTCCGCCGCCGCCAGAGGCGATGAACTGATCGAAGAACATCGTGAAGGCTTTTGCGTCGGGGGAAACCATGGTCCCAACGGTGCCGTCCGGGCAACCATTACCAATTGCGGTAATGTTTCTGATATGAACCTGGCTGGGATCCGGAGTTTGGCCGAAAGCGGTCAAAGGAGCCAGCGTGAAGAGAAGTGCTGCGAGAGTGATGTTGCGTTTCATAACTAGTGTTACCTCCATAATTGTTTTTGATCCGCCGTTCGTGATTGGCGAACTTGAAACCCTATAGAGCAGCATCCGTGCCGAGTTCATTCGGGCCATGGAAATAGGCTTGGAAATTAGTAAGAAGCAGCTTCTTCTTACTTTGTTTTCATTAGGTTAGGAAATTGAGGCCTTGGTTTGAAAATATGCGCGTGCTTCGATATTGCACAGCTTTATCGGTAAACATATGAAACTGAGATTCTCTAAGACGGAAGAAGTCATTCTGAGATCAGTGCTGTTTTAAAAAGAAAAGCGGGGCAAGTGCCCCGCTTAAA
>Ga0154020_10004485_pt1 | contig 16636 bp, 14 predicted proteins | sample Klosneuvirus_201_FD_109709 | JGI IMG/M metagenome (GOLD analysis project Ga0154020, IMG submission 109709) | Active sludge microbial communities from wastewater, Klosterneuburg, Austria - Klosneuvirus_20160825_MG | ecosystem: Engineered > WWTP > Aerobic digester > Activated sludge | place...
CAATCTGCACAGCAACGATCGCCAGGTCTACGCCGACCAGATGCTCTACCTGCTCGGCGCCAGCGAGCGGTTTCCCACGACGTACGCGCTCAATTCACCGGTCTTCCATGCAGACGGAACGGTGGGCTACTCGTCGGTCGAGACCTACGACCACGCCGCTGCGGTCGCCCGCTACGGCGCGCGCAATCCTTCCTATCGTACGGCTCCCAAGCGTTTCCGGCTGGGCTTCGTGTACATCGCCCGCGACGTCGCCGAGGTGATGGCGGTGCACGATGCCGTCGAGCGATCTGTCGTGCAGTTCTGCAATGGTGAGGCGATCGACCCTGAGGGCCACCGGTTTCAGACCCCGTTTCTCGTGTTCACTCATTTTCGCGCAAGCGTCGACGGGCGCCTCGCCGATCTCGACAGCACTCCGACCCCCACGCTCTCCATCGCCAACGCCCATGTCGCTTCGTCCGACGGCTCCGCCGTGATCGGCTTTTCCGCCAGCAGCACAGGGGGCCCCGCCCCGGCCGTCACCGTTCTGCCCGCCTCAACCCAATGCTCGGTTGCAGGCAGTACCGTGAGCGTCACCGGACTGCCCGACGGCGTCCATTTCTTCACGCTCAAGGCAGCCAACGCCGCCGGAAAAAGCACCTTCTGCCATTTTGTCGTCGAGGTGCAGCGTCCGGCGGCAGGCATCGGGATCGCCTCCCAGCCAGCGAACAAGACCGTCGTAGCCGGGACCAAGGCGTCATTCGCAGTCGTCGCCACCGGGGGGCCTGGCACGTTGACCTACCAATGGTTCCGGCAAGCCGAGAGCACCAGCACCTGGAACCGGATCGCGGAGAGCGCCGACTATGCCGGCACGAACTCGGCCACGCTTTCCGTTGTTTCCTCCACCCCGATGAACGGAGACCGGTTCCTTTGTATGGTCACCGGCTCCACGGGTGCAGCGACCAGCAGCGCCGCCACGCTCGTCGTGAACGAAACGGTCCCGAACCTCGTCCGGCAGCCGGCCAATACCGCCGTGGCCGCAGGCAACGTTGCGACCTTTTCCGTGGCGGCCGGGGGGGCGCCGCTCACGTACGGCTATTTCTACTACCAATGGGAGCGGCAGGCGGGCGGCTCCGGGTCGTGGACACCGCTCACGGACAGCGCTGGCGTGGTGGTCGGCTCGCAGACTGCCAGTCTCCTGGTCTATGGCACCTCCGTCGGAATGACCGGCGACCAGTACCGGTGTATCGTCTCGAACACGAGCGGCTCATCGATCAGCGGGGCCGCGACCCTCGCCGTCAGCCAGCGGCCGACCGTTGCGACCCAGCCGACGAATGTCAGCGCGATCGCCGGGCAAACCGTGAGTTTCACCGTCACCGCAAACGGCACCGGGCCCCTCGCCTACCAGTGGTTCCTCTACTCCTCGCCCATCGCTGGCGCCACCGGTTCCACGTTCACGCTCGCCAACGTTCAGCCCACCGATGCGGGATCGTACGGCGTGCGGGTCACCAATGCCGCCGGCACGGCTTGGAGCAACTACGCGTCGCTCGAGGTCGCCGCGACCCTCCCCGCGATCACCAGCCATCCACAGGGCCGGACCGTATCCGCAGACTCACCGGTCGCCTTCTCCGTCGCCGCCTCCGGCAGTGCACCCCTCGCCTACTCTTGGAGTCAAAATGGCACCGTGATCCCCGGCGCGAACTCCACCACCTACACGATCGCCAACGCGCGGATTTCCGACGCCGGCAGCTACACGGCCACGGTGACCAACCCTGCGGGTTCCGTCACCAGCACGGCCGCCGTGCTGGTGGTGAACGCTTTCCCGCCATCGATCCTGACCCAGCCGCAGTCGGCATCAGTCGCGGCGGGAAGCGGAGTGACTTTCTCGGCGATCGCAACCGGCACCCCGCCGCTCGCCTTTCAATGGTTCAGGAATGCCGCGCCGATCTTGGGCGCCACCGATTCCAGCTACCGTCTCGTCGCTTCAGGACCGGCCGACTCCGGCCGCTACACCGTGACCGTCACGAATTCCGAAGGCACCGCGACCAGCGAATCCGCCGCGCTCACCGTGCTGGTCCCCGAGATCGGACCGACCGCATGGCTGTCAAACCTCTCGGTGCGCACGACGCTTGAGACCGGGCAGCAACTCATCCTGGGCTTCTTCGCCAAGGGCCCAAAGATCATCCTGCTTCGCGGCGCCGGCCCCGCCTTGACCGCGCTCGGAGTCGGACTGGGCGGCCACCCCGATCCGACGCTCCGGGTCTTCGACAACGCAGGCCGGCAGATTGACCAGAACGACAATTGGAATCCTGCTCTGGCCACGACGTTTGCCCAGCAGGGCGCGTTCAGTTTTCCGGCCGGCAGCCTGGACTCGGCGCTGCTGGCCAATGTCGCGGGTCAGAACACCGCGATCATGTCCGGCAGCGGCCGCGGCGTCGTGCTGATGGAGCTATACGACACGCAGACCGGGCGCTCGAACCGAGTCATCAACATCTCCGCACGCAATTTCATCGGCACGTCGGAAAACGCACTCATCGCCGGCTTCATGATCGCCGGCTCCGGCAGCAAGCGGCTGCTGATCCGGGGCGTCGGCCCAACACTCGCGCAGTTCGGCGTGGCCGGTATCCTGGCCCACCCGCTCCTGGAAGTTTTCGACTCCACCGGCTCGAAACTCTTCGAGACCGACAACTGGAGTCCGGACCTCTCAAGCACCTTTATCCAAGTCGGAGCGTTCGCCCTCGGCACCGGCAGCAAGGACGCCGCGCTCCTCGTGTCCCTGACCGCCGGCGCCTACAGCGTGAAACTCACTGGCGCCAACGGCGGCACCGGAGAAGGCCTGATAGAAATCTACGAGGTCTGGCCGTAGTGCGAGCGATGCGATTGCGCATCCCGCGGATGCTTTTGAATGGAATGCCTGGGAATACGGCGAGCACGCCGGCAAGTCCTGAGCCGCGCCGCGTTTGCGCGGGAGCAGAGTCACGCACGATACGATCCCGCCGCGCAACAAGCCCAATCACGCTCCTTGACCCTTTGCCCCGTGCAGCCTGCTCCGGCAATCCGCGGACGGAGGCAGCCGCAAGTCCCAGTCGGGCAAAGTCGACGCTTTTCCGGTCGTATCTTCCTTACGTACCACCACTACAAGCTACGCCTCGACCAACGTGCGCTCGACGAGTTGATTCAGGCTTTCACCGCGCAGGAGAGCCTTCAGGGCCGCGCGCTGGTGCAGATCGGGAGAAACGCGCACGACGAACTTGCCGCTGTACGTTTTCCCGGCGGTCGGAGGAGGAAGCGGCTGGCCTCCCTTTTCGATGTTGGCGATCCACTCGGCAACCACGTCACAGAGCTCCTTGTAAACCTCGGCCTCGTCGTCACCGTGGATGCCACCGGCAAAGAGTCCAGGGCAGCGGCCGATGAACACCTGGTCGGTTTCGGACCACTCCACAAACTTGATGTAGCGTGCCGTTTTGGAGGCGGCACGGGGATTGACGGATTTTCGGGTCTTCATGGTCGTTCGGATTCAGGTGATTCAGGGGGTCAGTGCTTGTCCGCGCTCGGAGGTCTCCATGACTCGGCCATGGCAATCGCTTCCTCGATGTCCCGCTGCTGATAGGGCTTCGCCTCTCCTTTGTGCACGGTGACGGTGAGGCGGTGGCCACACGGATGCTCGTAGTTGCGATGGCTGCCTTTTCCGCCGCGGCTGACGAATCCTGCGCGAGTCAGCGCGGCGAGAAGAACCACCAGCTTTTTCGGCATCCTGATATCAAAGAGATACTACTTTTCAGAACAAGTCAAAAAATTCCATCCAAGCAGTGTTCTGGCGAGCGGGCACGCTGCTAAAACAACCGTCGTCCTCCGGTGCTACAAACGCGAAGGCAGGGACCTTGGTGATCGTAACCTCAGGCTCTGGACCCGGTATCCCTTGGTACCCCGTTTCTGGCGTCTCACCACACCCAATCGCCATCCCCGTCAGTCACTTTGGGGTCGGCGGGACGCACCCCGCCGTCGTCGTCGCCATCGAGTCCCACGGAGTAGAGCGTGAAGGTGCCGTCGGCATTGCGCCGATAGTGGAGGGGCTCGCCGGTGATGACATCGCGCGGCACGGCGCTGAGGTAGGTGGGCACGAGAGCGGCCAGCGCTTCGGGGTACTCCGCGTGCGCCAGGCGGTGTCGCTCGAGCGCACACGCCGTCGCCGCGAAGCGGAGGGCCTGGGTGGTGCGGGCACAGTTGGGGATGATTGCTCCGTACGCCGTCAGCATCTGGTTCGCAAAGAGGTTGTACGGCGAAGGCGATGCAGAGGCATGCTTCAACGCGCCGAGCTGGCTACGAAACTCGGGCTGGTCATGGCTGTCGATCGCGCGCAGGGGAGCGTCGCTCATGCGCACGCTGCTGACCTGATTCTGGCGCCACCAGCCGAGGGGCATGAGGCGATACCAAAACCAGCCCGGCATCGCCACCTTCCGGTCTTTCGGGGGGCCCAGAGCCGAGCGCGGCAGAAACATGACATTGTTGCGCTCGTTGCGCACCGCCTGCGCGAGTGAACCCATCGGATCGATCGTGGAGAGGATGTCGCAAAATCGCTGGAGATGGCGATCACTCCATGCCCGCGCTTGCATCCCTTCCCACAGCGGTTGGAGCGCCATGCGCAGGAGCACGGTCGCCATCATCGACTCAACCAAGGTCTGGGACGGGTCACTCATTCCTCGTCCCAAGTTCAGCCCGGCGACGACACTGGGAAAGGCGGCGCCAGGTTGTCCCTGGGCCAGCGCAGCGGAGGCGTGGATCGAGGTGCAGGTCACGAAGTGACGAAACAGCGGAAAACTGGGCGAGCCGCCGGTGAACAACTCCCCCAGCACGGGCCCCTCGGGCCGCACTAACCGAGACTCCGGACGCTGGAGCGCGGCCTCTCGAAGCTCCGAAAGCGGGGGTCGGTCTCCGTCAAACCACGACCGCAGGCGTGCTGCACTGGAGTACGCGAGATCGGGAGGAGTTCCCCGTCGCTTTTTGGCGAGGTGCGTCTGCACCTCCTCGGCCAGCGCATCCAGATCGAGTCGTTTGCCGGCGTCCCAGGGGTTGCGCTGCGTCGGAACGAAAAAATGCAATGGATATTCCTCCCGGAAGGCGGCGAGTTCGGGACTGGTGAAATGGGCCAGCGCCAATCGAGCCATGAGCGGCGTCTGCATGAAATTCTGATCCGCTGGGATCGGGGGTGACACGGGCAGGACGTCAAGGGGATCGCCCCGTCTGGCGTATGTCTTAAACGTGGCGTCCCAGGCACGTTGTCCTCGGACATTTTCCACCAGCCAGGCCACCGCCACCAAGGTGGCGAAACCGGCGAGGCCCAGCAGGGCGCGGCGGAGGACGCGGACGGTCTTAGCGGAGAAGGGCATGGAGTTGGGCCTGATGGGAGAGGAAACCGTGCGCGCCGGCGTCGCCGCGGTCACGAGCCCGGGCCGCGAGGGTGGCGCGGGGTTGGTCGGGCGTTAGGGGCGCGGCCGGGTCCGACGTGCGCACCGCAAGGTGGAGGCCGGCAAGGCCGAGCCAGGTGGCAAGCAGCGCGGTCCAGATCCGGCGGTGAGGTCGGAAGAGCGCGGGCAGCAGGGCGGCCCAGGTCACCGGCTCCGTTTCCGACCGGGCGGCGGCGAGCACCGCCTGGCGGAGGGAATCCAGCGCGGGCTCCGCCGGGCGGTGACGGGCGAGCAGCCAGCGGCGTGGTGAGTGTTTCATGGCGGGGAAGCGAGAAGGGTGCGCAGGGCGCGTTTGGCGTGGTGGAGGCGGGACTTCACCGTGCCCACGGGTACGGCGGTGATGCTGGCGATTTCGATCAACGAGAACTCCTCAAGGAGGTGGAGCAGGAGGACGGAGCGCTGCGGCGAGGGAAGCGTTTCGATCAAGGCAAAGAGAGCGTCGGCCTCCTCCCGGCGGAGGAGTTGCCCGAGGGGATCATCGGCGGGATCCGCGGCGAGGTCCTCCGGCGTGAGCCCGGGCTCGGCGGAGTCGGAGCCGGCCAGCGGGGCGTTTTCCACAAACCGGGCGTCGGTCAGCCGGGCGCGACGCGCATGCTGCAGGCATTTTTGATGGGCGATGCCAAAGAGCCAGGCCGTGAACCGGGAGTCGTCCCGCAGGCTGGCCACGTGACGGACCGCGGAGGCAAAGGTCTCCTGCACCAGATCGAGGGCCGTGGTGTCGTCGCGGATGAGTTCGGCAATGTAGGTGTAAAGCGGGAGCTGATGGTCTTTGAGGAGACGATCCCAAGCAGACAGATCGTGGGCGCGGGCCGCGCGGAGAAGCTGGGGATCGGGAGGAGACACGCGTGCTGGATCCTCAGTGGAATGCGCGAAGCCGAAAAAGGTTCAACGTCGCACCCGGTTTGACCGAAAAGGATGCCCTCTCGGATATTGGCTGTCCGCAGGGCGGGAGAAAGAGCAACGCCCACTGGATCCATCTCAGCTTCCCTTTCTGGCATCCATCGCGGCCCAACCTGGGGGTTAAAGAACCCCAATTCAAACATTGATACATGATTAATCGTTACGTAACGTTCTATTGTGCCGTACATACCCTTGAATCGAAACCGAATCACCCAAGCACTCCGCCGCTTGGGTGAGTTGGTCCATGATCAAGGGGCCATACTCGAAATCTCTCTTTATGGAGGCGCGGTGTTCACGCTGGTTTATGGCTCGCGCGACTCGACCAAGGATGTCGATGCCGTGATACGGCCCAGCGAGATCGGCAAGACTCTGGTCGCGAGAGTAGCAACCGAACTGAGTCTGCCTGACGACTGGTTGAACGACGACGTGAAGCAATTTCTGGCCGCAAAAGAGGCCAAACGCAGTCTCCCTGAGGGCGAATTCGGTGAGGGTATCCGAATTGTTGTGCCCACAGCGGCCTACCTTCTTGCGATGAAGCTTCGCGCCTGTCGCCCGCCCTTGCCCGGTTTCGCGGGAGACTATGGCGACATTCGTTTCCTCGTTCAGAAAATGGGGATCGCCTCGGTTGAGGAAGCCGAGGCCATCCATGACAGGTTCTTTCCCCATGATGCGCTCACGATGGAAGCCCACGAGGTCGTCCGAGGCGCCCTTCGGTCCCGCCCATGAACACGCGCCCTAAGTCGTTGAAGGAGGTTGCCGAGCAGACGGCCTCGCTCAGCGAGTTCGGCCTCAATCTGCGCGACTGGCTGCATGAGCTGCGACGCGCGTCTTCGCGCAACCAGGCCGCTGCTTCAGTGGCCGACGAACCACCCCGTCTTCGGGGGAAATTTCCGCAAGGTAACGTTGCTGATGCCTGGCTCGCTGCCTACGCGGAGCATCTGGCACAGAGCATCGATCGCACTCCGCCGGCCTGGGCTTTCGCGCCCGACCGCATCGCGGCCGAGCCCGTCTTTGACGAAGGTTCCGACAGTCCCGTGCTACGCGCCCTGGCGGTTGCCCACGCCCCCGCGGCCTTTAAGCGCCGGAACATCTTCACGCCGTCCGTGGATCTCCCGCTCCGGCTGCGCGCCGGACGGCCCGTGAAGTCGGTCGAGGAAAAACGAAAGACCAACGCCGAACGCCAGCGCCGATTCCGAAAGGCACGACTCGAGGAGTTGGGCACCCTCCGCAAGCGGGTGCGTAGGTGACGAGAGCAGCCGGCAGCTCGGGTACTCCGCATTGCGACCGGCATCGACTCCGTCATGGGGCAAAACAAAGACTTGCAAGACGGCCTCCCACTGGGAGCTTCATTTACCCATGAGTGGCTCCAATCGCTGGGCACCTGGTATGTTCGTCGTCATTACGATTCTGGCGGGTGGATGGGCGTTGAATCGTCACTTGAAGGTCAACGACCTGGAGCGGGCCAACCAGGACCTGCACCGCCAGCAGGCCGAGCTGCTTTCCGCATTGGAGAAAGCCCGCCAGGCGAACCGCAGGAGCGTCACCTCGACCGCGACGGGGGCGGCGAACGCCTCCGTTGGTGCCCCGGTTGCATCGGGAGACACCCCGCCGGCTCCCGGTGCCGTCGCCTCCGCCTCGGTACCTCGGGTGGCGACCGCCCCCTCGCTCGAACGCCCCGGCATGCCCCAGCCTTCCGTCTCCCCGGCGATGCATGCCCGCGCCAGCCTTGACCTGCGTTACGCCGACCTCTTCCGGCAACTCAACCTCACGCCCGCGCAGTTGGAGAAGCTCAAGGCCTTGCTCGTCGAGCGGGACACGGCGCGCTCCAACGTCACGGCCGTTGCCGCCTCCTCAGGACTCAATCTCCAGCAGAACAGTGCAGAAATTCAGAGACTGGTGGAGCAGGCCCAACGGGAAATTGAAGCCTCCATCGCCCAGACGATCGGCGCCGAACGCTATGCCACTTTCCAAAACTACCAGCAGACGAGCACTCAGCGCTACACGGTGAAGCAATTGGAACATAGCCTGAGCTACACCTCCACCCCCCTGAACGCAGCGCAGAGCGATCAGTTGGTCAACCTGCTCGCCCGCACCTCCGCCGCCCACCGAGCCGCCTCCGGAGGGGACCCCGCCACTGCGCTCAGTCCCATCATCACCGACGAGGCCCTCGCCCAGGCGTCCTCCCTCCTCTCCCCCGCCCAACTGGCGGTTCTGCGAGAAATGAAAACCTACCAGGACGCCCTAACCGGGAGCCGCGGTCTTCCCAGCGGAGCGGTGCCCGCTGGCAGGATGCCGGGAGGAAAATAGGAAACGGCAAGGGGTTCACGCGAAGCTGCGAAACGAGGTAGCCGGTCACCGTAACGCTCGGTCCACCACGTTCTCCGACGGTTGCGAAGCGGCAGAGGCGGGACCGAGGGTCCCGTCGCGGCTCGGCGAGGCCGCCTAAAGCGGAGGAGGGAAGGCGGAACCTGCAGCATGCCACGCTCTGTGGTCAGGGGGAAGGGACGATCCGAAAGGTCCTCTCCACGGCGTCCGCGGCGCGGACCTTGGGCTCGGTGCCGCGTCCAAACTGCCACGCCACCACGGTCACCGTGATGGGCAACCGGGTCCGGGGCGGCAAGGGAGTCAGGTGCAGCCGGCCGTCGCGAACCATCGCCGGCCCTTCGCGCACGTAAAAGCGCACGGGGAGCCCAGCGCTGGAAGTGGCGGTCAGGGCCACCGGCGCCGCTCCGACGGAGAGGTCGCGCAGCACAGGAAACGTGATGACCTGCTCCGCACCCTCGGCCCAACGGGGCAGGCGCAGCCGCGCCTGCTGCACCGCCCCTTTGTAGGTCGCGTCGCCCGGATGGTGGGCCACAAACCACGCCTCGCGCGTCCGCGGATCCGACGGAACCACCATGCGGTCAATTTCGATCTGGAACACGCCCTCGGCCACCGGTACGACCGGTCCGCTGACGACCGCGAAACGAATGGGACCAACAGCGTGGGCACCAGGGGCAGCTCGTGTCGGAACAATCGATACGGGCTCCGGCCGCTTGTCCTTGGTCGCCACCGGCGGTGAAGGCGGCAATGGAACGACCCACTCTGCGCCGAGCTTGAACGTCACTCCGTCGGCCTCCGGGAGAAAGTCCAACTCGACGCCGGCATGGCTGTTGGTGAGGGGAAGCAAGGCGCCGCCTTGGAGCCAGCCGACCTGTGACCGCTGTCTCCCGCGACTCGTGACGTAGTGGCTTTCAATCGCGCGGGCCAGCTCCTCGTCGGTGCACCAGAACGCCTCGTCGCGCGGACCCGCGTAGTCGGCAAACGGCGCGGCCGGCGCCCGGGGTGCCTCGTCCCCGCGCCAGCGGTCCGTCAGCCACCCGTGGGTGGGATCCACGGCGCGCAACGCTGCGGTTCCGTCGGCCGGCAGACGGGCCGCGGCTGTCTTCCGAAGAAAGAGGACCAGCAGGTCCACGAGGGAATCGGTCGCGTCAAAATGTCCGTGCCCTGCATCCGCCACGAGCAGCAGCGGAGAGGCCGGGTGCGCCCGGCGATAGGCGAGCAAAGGAGCGAGGCGCGCCTCCCACCACTCGTATTCACTCATGACCATCAGTCCCGGCACGCCGTCGAGCGTGCGGCTTCCCCAGTCCGGGTTCGGACGCCCGCTTCCGGTCAGGTCGGTGCGCGGAGCATCGCCCTTGAGCGAGAGCACGGCCAGCGTGCGTCCGGGGTTCGAGGCGGCGAAGTTCCAGGGAAACGAAGCGTGCGCGGAATGTCCCATCGGCACGATCGGAGCGCTCGCGATCTCTTCGTAGCCCGACGCGTCGGCCAGCGCACGCAGGATCCGGTCAAAGCGCTCGCCCGCGCCCTGATCGAACCGGAACACCGCATCAATGCTGGGCACGACAAACACGGCCGCCACACCCAGCTCCGTCAACGCGCGCCGCCAGGTCGCGTGCTGCAGGATACCGAGCTCGATCATATTGTGCTGCGCGAGTACCACGGCACGCACACGGGTGCAGGTTTCCGGCACCCACAGGTAGGCACGCCCCTCCCCCACCGGCACCGACCACTGCCACACGGTGTCGGTGTCGTGGGCCTGCGCCCGCTGGCCCACGACAAAACCCAGCCAGACGATCATCACCGCGCGCCACAGTCCGTGGGAGCGCCGTCGGCCAACCGAGCGCGGGGGGACGTCTGCGGGCAAAGAGGGAGGGTTCATCACAATCGCGGGGCGAAATCTGAGTCGGATGCGGATGAGCTTCCGTGGAGGCGGGTCACCGGTGGAGCCAACCTCAGCCCCCACGGTCGTTCAACCCCACGCCTCCTTTCACTGGTAACCCGCACCGGGCATGGAGGCTGGATCGTCTTTCTCACTTCGCGCCTTGGCGCAGCCGTGAGGACAACTCAGACTTCTGGGCCACTCGGTCACACACCCTGTCTGGTCACGCAACCCGCCTTTCCGCCTTTTCAGCCCATGAACCCACGCTTCGAGGCGCCGCCTGCTGTCACCGCCGTGCCTGGCTGGATCGGGAAACGAACGATCCTCCGCCGCTTCGCGTTCGCCGTGCTCGTGGGAGGGTGGGTGGTGTCGCTGGCCGGGACCCCTGCGGCGGCCCGATCCCCGGCGCTGCCGGCTGGTCTGGCCCCCTATTTCTCCGTGCCCGCGGAGTTTGTCGGTCTCGACGATGGACGCCGTTCACCGTTGGTCCGCGCGGACGGCACCCGGGTGACGTCCGCCGCGGACTGGAAGCTCCGTCGGGCGGAGATTCGCGACACCTGGTTCGCGCACCTGGGTCCCTGGCCCCCGTTGATCGCTCGACCGCGGCTGGAGGTGCTCGGTTCGGTATCCCGCGAATCCTTCACCGAACAACGTATCCGCCTGGAGGTGGCTCCCGGGATGTCGTTGGAGGGCTATCTGTTGGTACCCGACGGGGCAGGCCGGAAACCCGCGGTGTTTGTTCCCTACTACGAGCCGGAGTCGAGTGTGGGTCGCGGAAAACCCTACCGCGACTACGGACTGCAACTCGCACGCCGCGGTTTTGTCGCACTCTGCCTGGGTTCTCCGGGCGGCGACGCGTTCAAGCCCGACGTGGCTGGTGCCGCATGTCAGCCGCTTTCCTTTCTCGCCTACATCGCCAGCAACGCCTGCACCGCCCTGATCCAGCTCCCCCAGGTGGATCCCGCACGCATCGGCGTGGTCGGCCATTCCTACGGAGGAAAGTGGGCGATGTTCGCCGCCTGCCTGGACGAGCGGTTCGCCTGCGGGGCCTGGTCCGATCCCGGCATCGTTTTCGATGAAACCAGGATCAGCATCAACTATTGGGAGCCGTGGTACCTGGGTCTGGATCCGCACCGGACGCGCCCGCGCGGACTCGTGACGGCGGACAATCCCCGCACGGGCGCCTATCGCGAGCTCGTGGCGCAGGGACATGACCTGCATGAACTCCATGCGCTGATGGCCCCCCGTCCTTTTCTGGTGTCCGGTGGAGCGGAGGACCCGCCGCGCCGCTGGGCGACGCTCCGCCACGCCCTTGAGGTCAACCGGTTGCTCGGTGCGGAGGGCCGTGTGGGGCTGAGCTCCCGCCCGGGCCACGACCCCACCGAGGCCAGCAACGCGGTGATCTATCAGTTTTTTGAACACGCCCTCGGTGCACCCTGAGCCGGGGGAGGGAACTCCCGATGGGGATTTTGCCGAGAGGATGCAGCCTCAAGAACCCCGTGTTCTCGTCGATCGGACGGTGAAACCATCGACCATGATTCAAGTCGCTTACGTCCGTTGCGCGATCCCGGCCTTTGCGCCCGACTTCCGGTTCGCGGACGTGAAAGAGTCGACCGCGTTGAAGCTCCTCAAGTCGTTCAAAGAACGGATGCGGTAGATCGTTCAGGTCCCGCACGTCAACCAAGGGATCAGGCTCCGAAAGGGTAGCACACCCCGCTGTAGACGGCCTCGCGTTACCTTTGAGAAATAACGAGGTAACGACCACCTCGATGAGCGTAGGATGGATGGAGGGCGTCGCTCCGGAGGCCGGTTGCGCGTTGCGTTCACCAAGGGCGTACGGACGCAGTTTTGCAGGGTTCGACCCCCGGCGTCGACTCCGGTCGCGACCTGGCGAGCGCCCGTGGCATTTCCGACCTCCCTGCCTACCCTTGGCGGAGCGAAACGAGGTCTGGGGGCGGCCGGCCTTTCAGTGGCTTGCGTGCCCGTAGCTCATCCTTAGCGGAGCGAAACGAGGTCTGGGGGCTGAGGCGCCTTGTTGGCTGGATCCTGCCTTTGCTGAGCATTGCCAACACGAAGCCTCCGCCCCCAGACCTCGTTTCGCGCCTCCGCGCCTCCGCGTGACACCCTGCCGAGACCGCCATCCGCCTTGCTCCGCCCGCCTCGCCGGCCATCCTGCGCCGATCCTGCTGCATCATTTTCGAATCCGCCACCCCGCCTCCATGCCAACCCACGCGCCCCTGCGCACCCTCCTCTTCCTGCTGCTTCTGTCGATCGCGGCCGGGCCGGCGGCAGGAGGGAGCCAGCCGGCGGATGCGTCCACCGACGCACTTGAATCCGTGGCGAAGGTGTACGGTCCCTACCGGGTCATTCGTCTGCCGATCACCCAAGGGGTGAAGATTCTGAACCCGATCAAGATCAGCCTCGGTCAAGACGGACGTATCTACGCGGCCAATCAGACCGGCGAGGTGTATGTCCTGCGCGATACCAATGGCGATGGACTCGAGGACGAGGCCTTTCTCTTTTGCGACGTCAGTCGCGACGGCCTGCATTCACCGGGTGGATTCGCCTCTCGGGGCGACACCGTGTACATCGGGACGCGACAGGAGATCCGCGCCTACCGCGACACCGACGGTGACGGGCGGGCCGATACCAGCCGGACCTTTTTCAAGGACATCCCGCACGGCGCCCATCCCTACGAATGGACCAGCGGCCTGAGCTTTGGGCCGGATGGCTGGTTGTATTGCGCGCTCGCCACTGACTCCTGGAACTCCGGGGCGTCGCCCGACCCCAAGGGCTACCGCGGCTCGCTGCTGCGTATCTCGCCCGACGGCCAGACGGCGGAGCGGGTGGCGACGGGCCTGCGCTCGGTCTGGGGCATGGCCTTCGATCCCCACGGCGAACTCTTCTTCAACGACAACGAAGGCGGCGGGAACCCCAAGGAAGAACTCAACCGACTCATCCGCGGGCGATATTACGGGCACAACCCCAAGAAGTTTCCCGAGCGCGACGCCGCCCAGCCCGCGGTACCCGCAGAGTTTGTGCTCGAAAACGAGGTCGCCCCCGCGGGCATGGTGTTCAATGCGCCCGCCAATGACTTCGGTGGCACGGGCGGCGATCTGTTCGTCGCCTACTACGGTCCCGGAGAACGGTGGTCGCGCGGCGGCGTCGGCCGCGTCCGCATCACGCGTCACGATGACGGCACCTACGGCTACCGCGAATTCCCCGTGCTCGACCTGCCCAAGCTCGCGGACCTCGCCTTTGGTCCCAATGGCTCGCTCTACCTGGCGCAGCACGGCAAGTCCGACTATTGGTACAATCCCACGCAGGAAAAATCGGGCGCGTTCTACAAGGTGGTCTACGATCCGACGGTCACGTCGTGGTCGACGGTCAAGGAGAAGCCGGCCGCGCCCGTGCTTTCCGCCAACGCGATTGAAGTGGGCGCGGACCTGTTCGCCCAACGCGCCTGTTCCGCCTGTCACGGAACCATGAATGGCCCCGAACTCCTCGGTCCGAATCTGAACGGCATCGCCTCCCGCCTCACGCGCGAGGAAATCCTCGAGGAGATCGTCGAGCCCAACAAGCGGATCAAACCCGGCCTGGCCGGCGTGAAGTTCACGATGAAGAACGGCCAGATCGTCCTCGGCCGCGTGGTGAACGCAAACGACCACCAGTTCACCGTGCAGATGATGGGGAATGCGGTCGTGCCGGTGACGCGCAGCGACATCGCCAGCACCGAGCAGATGACCAAGTCGCTCATGCCCGAAAAAATGCTCAATGGCCTTACCCCCATGGAGATCGATAATCTCTTGAGCTACCTAGGCAGCCTGCGGTAACCGGTTCTCACCCCTTTCCTTCATCAGGGCCTACGACAGATCCTTACTTGCTTTCCTTACCTCTTGCGGCTACTTTTGAGAATGCAGGCGACCATTACCAGCAAGGGCCAGATCACGATCCCGTTGGCGCTTCGCCAGAAATTCAACCTTCAGCCCGGCGATCAGCTCGAATTCGACGAGAATGCGTCCGTCCTCACCGCACGCCGGGTCGTCAATCAGGACGCCTGGCACGCAACGGTCAGGGAATGGCGAAACGTCGCCGCGAAGTCGCTGGAAAATCATCCTTGGAACGATGCGAAGACCGTCGACTTGCTCGATGATCTGCGCGGCGGTCCCGTCGATGCAGCTCCGAATCGTCCATGACCACCGCGCTCGACTCGTCCGTGATTTGGATGATCATCAAGCAAGAGGAGGGGCACGACCGATGGTTGCGCGCGCTGATGCAGGCCGCATCCGAGGGACCCTTGACTCTATGTCCCATCGCGTTCGCCGAGCTGGCCCCTTCCGCGCCGACTCCGGAGGCACTGCGGGTCTTCCTCCAGCGACTGGCCATCTCCTACGATCCGATTTCACCTGAAGCGGCCCACCTGGCCGGCTTGATGTTCAAACGCTACCGCCAAGCCGGCGGGCCGCGTCAGCATCTGGTACCCGATTTCCTGATCGCAGCGCACGCGCAAACCCAGGCGCAGCGGCTGATGGCGATCGATCGCGGCTACCTTCGAACGTGGTTTCCGGACCTCGTGCTGATCACAGCGTAGTGGCCGGACGTTGGATCTTCCGCCACGGTGTCGCGTCGTCGGGAGGAACGACGCCCTCACGCGCCCAACAGCGCCGGGAATCCTCCGGGGAAGCCGCACTTCGAAGTCACATTTCAGCCCACGGCGAAGTCGACGGTTTCCCGCCGCCTGTCTATGCTCGGGAAAAACCACCCCTATGAACCCCGATCCGTCACTGACCCGCCGCACGTTTCTCTCCCTCGGCGCCACCGCGACCGCCGCCGTTGCCGCGCCGGCTCTTCTCCGCGGCGCCGACCTCACCAAGGAGCCGGTTCGCCTCGCACACATCGGCCTCGGTACGCGCGGCTGGGATCTGGTCCGATACACCGGCGCGATTCCCGAAGCCAAGGTGGTCGCGCTCTGCGATGTCTACGCCCCGCACCTCAAGCGCGGGCTCGACGCCTGCGGCAATCCCGACGCACGGACCTACCGCAACTACCGCGAGCTGCTCGCCGATCCCAAGGTCGAGGCCGTCGTCATCGCCACCCCGGACCACTGGCACGAAAAAATGGTCCTCGACGCCGTGGCCGCGGGCAAAGCGATCTACTGTGAAAAAGGCCTCACGACCTCCATCGCCGCCGCCAAACGCATGCGCGCGGCCGTCAAGAAGGCCTCCACCGTGTTCCAGCTCGGACACCAGGGCCGCCAGCTGCCCGCGACCGCCGAAGCGGGCCGCTTGATCCGCGAGGGCAAGATCGGCCCCGTGACCGTCATCAATACCGGCCGCTTCTTCAACGGTTCCAAGGAAAAGGCCCCCTGGCGCTGGTACGGCTACTACAGCCAGTGGGAACGACCCGATCCCAAGGACGTGCTCGCCCAGCTCGACTGGGAAGCGTGGCTGGGACCGGCGCGCAAGATCGACTTCAACGAGCGCCACTTCTGGCACTGGCGCTGTTACTGGCCCTATGGCACCGGCCAGGCCGGCGACCTGCTCTCGCACGAACTCGACCACGTGCAAACGGTGCTCGGCTGGGGCATCCCGGACTCCTGCTCAACCAGCGGATGGAACGCCTACTACAAGGACGATCGCGAAGTGCCGGACACCTGGATGTCCACCTATCGCTTCGAAAGCCGCGACTGCACCCTCACCTTCGAAGGCTGCATGAATTCCCAGCGTGAACAGCCGCCGGAATACATCGGACGCGACGGCCGGATCATCTTCAACGCCATCGGACAGGACGCCAACCGCTTCTGGATGTATCCAGACGGTCCCGCCTTTCCGCACATGGGCCGGATGCCGAAGCCCACCTACGAATACGACCGCGCCAAGGCCGAGAAGTGGCCCAGCCACATGGACGACTTCCTCGCCTGCGTGCGCACCGGCGGCCGTCCCAAGTGCAACATCGACGAAGCCTTCATCGAGGTGGCCACCCTGCTCATGAGCACCGAAGCCTACCGGCTCAAACGCGAGGCGCGCTGGGACGCGAAACGGGAGGAGATTGTCTAGACGCCTCAGCAACCGCCGGGAAAGAAGCGCTCTCTCCG
>Ga0154020_10004486_pt1 | contig 16634 bp, 10 predicted proteins | sample Klosneuvirus_201_FD_109709 | JGI IMG/M metagenome (GOLD analysis project Ga0154020, IMG submission 109709) | Active sludge microbial communities from wastewater, Klosterneuburg, Austria - Klosneuvirus_20160825_MG | ecosystem: Engineered > WWTP > Aerobic digester > Activated sludge | place...
ACGCGATCTCCCCGCTCGGACCGCCATAGTTCATGGCGAGCGCGAGCCGATCGTAGTCGTACGAGTGGTTGATGGCGGCCCGCTTCACCACGCCGGTGAGGCCCGTGGACGAGCTCACTGGGGTCGCGGCGACGCCGCTAGCGTTCACGAGGAACGCCTTGACCGTGCTCGCCCCCTCGTAGGTGAGGAGCCAGAAGTCCTTGCCGTTCTTGTGCGGGACGATGTCGAGCGCCTCCCCCGGGTTGCCGGTCAGGAGCGGCTTGTTCTTCGTGAGGACCGTGCCGTGCGCCCCGACGGCGAGGTCCACGATCGAGTACCAGATGCCGCTCGGACTGCTCACGTTGGTCGCGTTGGTGAAGACGTAGAACTTGCCCTTGTCGTCGAGCGGGGTGATGAGCGCGGGCTCGCACGCGCTCGAGTCACCGTTGAGGCCACTGCCGTTGTCGAGGAGCGCGTTGTCCTTGCCGTTGAAGACGTTCCGACCGTCCGTGTAGAACAGGAGGTCGCCGGTCTTGGGGTCGGTGAACACGCCCGAGCCCTCGAAGCCATCGGTGACCCCGACGGCGCCGCCGCAGGTGACCTTGGGCGGCTTGACACGGAAGTCCACGAGCATGTCCTGGCTCGCGTAAGAGCCTGTGAGGAACCACACCTGCTCGAGGGCCAGGCTGCTCACGCGCTCGCCCTCGGGTGCGTCGCCGACGGGGCCGTCGGGCGCGTCGAGGACGAGGCCTGGGTCCGTGTCGCCGACGTCCGCGCCCGTGGCGCTGTCGCCGAGCGCTGCGCTGTCGAGCGAGCCATCGGCGAGCGGTGCGGTCCCCTCCCGGTCCGCGCTGCAGCCGGCGCACAAGACGAACGCCAGCACCGAGGATGTCTTTCGCGCCATGCCGCCCCCTTGCAGTATCTTGCCACTTCTCCGCTCCCTGGTCCCGCGCGACGACCTAGGCGGAACTCCGCCTCACCCATCTCAGCGACGGCGACGGCGGGCGAGCGCGCCGAGCGCCAGCGCCAAGGCCACGGCGCTCGAGCTGCGGGCGCCGTCCGGTGAGCCCAGCGCGCAGCCGCCGGAATCATCGGTGACCGGCGCGGTGTCCTGCACGCACCGCCCGTCCAGGCACAGTGCGGGTGCCGCGCAGTCCTCGCTCGAGGCCACGCACCTGTCCTTGCAGCGGCCGCTGGCATCGCAGCGGTAAGGGGTGCAGTCAGTCTTGGTCTTGCCGTCGGCCGAGGTGAGCGTGCGATCCCCGTCGCACTTGGCCGCGTTCACGCACTTGCCGGAGGCCTTGTCGCACGTGGCAGGGGACGCACAGTCGGTGTCGGCCGAGCAGGCGATCTTGCAGACCTTGGCGTCGCACGCGTAGGGCTCGCACGGCTTGGCGGCGTCGGCCGGGCACTTGCCCGTGGCGTCGCAGCGCGCCTCGGTGACCGACTTCCCGTCGGTGCAGGCCGCTTCGCGGCACACCACCTTGGAGTCGACGAAGCCCTCGCAGGTGGTCCCCGTGACCCCGTCGCAACGGCGCCCGGTGCACGGCTCGCCGGCCTTGGCGGCCGCACATCGCGCCTTCGGGTCGCCGCTCACCGGCACGCAGGTGCCGACGGCACCCGTGCTGTTGCACTGCTCACAGTCGCCGCCGCAGGGCTTGTTGCAGCAGACGCCGTCGACGCAGAACGGATTCTCGCACTCGGACGCGGTCGCGCAGACCTCGCCGTTCTTCTTCTTGCTCTTGCAGATCGAGGGGGTGACCGACTTGTCGCAGAAGCCCGACGAATCGCACTCGGCGTCGACGGCGCACGCGGTGCCACAGCCCTTGGCCGCCGTGCACTTGGCGGGGGCGCAGTCGGTGCCCGAAGCCTTGGAGATGCACACGCCGAGACCGTCGCACTGCTGGCCCTTGAACGTGTTGCCCTCGCAGACACCTGCGCCGCACGCCGCGCCGGTCGCCTCGAGCTTGCACGCGCCGGCGCCGTCGCAGGCGCCGGTCTCGCCGCACACGCCGCCCTTGCCCTTGGTGCAATCGGCGTGCGGGTTCGCGCCGTCCTTGGCGGCGCCGCAGACGCCGTCGCCGGTGCCGGATTGCTTCACGGCGGCCGCGCACGCCTGACACTTCTCGTTGCAGAGGGAGTTGCAGCACACCGAGTCGACACAGAAGCCCGTGCTGCACTCGGAGGCCTTGCTGCACGCTCCACCGCCCGTCTTCTTGGTCTTGCACTGACCGACGGAGGTGTCGCAGTAGGCCGTGCTCGCGCAGTCGGTGTCGACGGTGCACGTGGTCTTGCACCCGGTGCCGGAGACGCAGACGCCCGGCGCGCAGTCCGTGCCGGTGGCGAGGGTCAGGCAGGAGCCCGCGCCGTCACAGGCCTGGCCCTTGGCCACGGTTCCGGTGCAGACAGCGCCGGTGCCGCAGCCCTTGCCCGAGCCCTGGAGCCGGCACTTGCCGCCGCCGTCGCAGGTGCCGGTCTGGCCGCACTCGCCGCCCGTCCCGGCCGTGCAGTTGCCGTGCGGGTTCAGGCCGTCCTTCGCCGGTCCGCAGGTTCCGTCGTCGGCGCCCGAGGCCTTGAGCGTGGCCTTGCACGCGTAGCAGTTCTCGCCGCACGCGGTGCCGCAGCACACGCTGTCGACACAGTACGAGCTCAGACAGTCCGTGCCCGTCACGCAGGCCTGGCCCTGCAGCTTCTTGCACACGCCCGCGCCGTTGCAGGTGGCCGCCGGCGCCGCGCAGGTGTCCGGGTCGGCCACGCTGATCACGGCCGTGCACGTTCCGGGACTGGTGCCGTTGCACTGCTGGCAGGTGCCGCACGCCGACGATTCGCAGCACACGTTGTCGACGCACGCACCCGTGTCGCACTCGGCCGACGTCGTGCAGCTGGCGCCGCGGGAGTGGTATTCCCACGTGTCGCCGAGCATCACCCCGCTCCCCTGTCCTCCGAACGCGACGACGCGGCCGCGATCCGCGTCGTAGGCCATCGAGAAATAGCCGCGCGCCGGGGGCTTGGTCAGCGGCGTGATCGGGGTCCAGTTGGTGCCCGTCCACTCCCATGTGTCGTCCAGCGGGCCGTTGCCGCCGAACAGGACCGACCGCTTGCGGCGCGCGTCGTAGGCGAAGCCGTAGGCGTAGCGGAGCGAGGGGTTCACCGAGGGCGACAGGTTGGCCCAGGTCTTCGCGCCGGGGTCGTAGGCCCAGGTGTCGGCGGACGACGCGCCGCTGCCCGCGAACAGGACCACCCGATCGGTGGCCGCGTGGTAGACCATGCGGTGGTAGTAGCGACACCACGGGGCCACCGAGCAGTCGACGCTGGTGGCGGGCGCGCCGGTCGGCGAGCTCCAGGTGGAGCCGTTCCACAGCAGTGTGTCGGCCATGCCACCGAGCGTGTTGCCCCCCTGCTCGATCACGACTCCACGCGTCGAGTCGTAGGCCGTTCCCTGGTTGAAGCGCGGCATCGGGTAGCCGGCAGGCGCCGGGTAGCCCCAGCTCGACACCGTCCACGCCGTGCCGTTCCAGGTGCCGAGGTAGCTGACGTTGCCGCTGCCGAACACCCAGCCGTGGAGGAACGTGCGACTGGAGGCGGCGTGGTAGGCCATGCCGTGCTGGTTGAGCGCCGGCATGGTGCCGCAGGCGGCGAGCGGAGCGCCGCAACGCTGCGTCCACGTGGTCCCGTTGTACTCCCACGTGTCGGCCTGGGGCGTACCCGATCCGAGCTTCGTGTCGCCCCCGTACATCACCATGACCTTGCGGGCGGAGTCGTAGGACATGGCGCCGAAGCCGCGCGCCGACGGACTCGTGGCCGGCGCCTTGTTCTCCCACAGGAAGCTCTCGATCGCCGGGTCGAGCAGGATCGGATGCGTCAGGCCCGTGGGATCGAGCTCGATGTGCAGGAGGTCGTGGTCGAGGGTCATCGTCGCGTCGCGACGCACGCCACGGGCGTCGACGGCGTAGGGCCTCAAGATGCGCAGACGCGGATCGTCCGTGGCGTCGAGCAGCGCCAACGTGCCATCGGCATCCCGCCGCAGGTGCAGGCCCTTGCCGACCTCGAGGCGATACGTGATCGACGGAGTCGCGGTCGGATCGCGGAGCACGAGCAGGTGCTCGGCGTAGAAGGCGTTGCCGAGGGCCACGAGATCCGTCGCGGGGAACGCGTCGGCGTAGGCGACGCGGCCTCCGATCACCTTGCCCTGCGTCGGACGCGCGCCGAGGGGCGTCAGGCGTACGCGCAGACGCGCCACGCGCGCCACATCGACCTCGAACGGCTGATCGGCGACGCGGGGAAACCGCGCGGCGAGGTGCTCGAAGGCGCCGTTCTTCGCCTCACGGTCGCCCGGCGATCCGAACTGGTCTCCGTCCGGCTGCAGACCGTTGCCCGCAGTGAACGCCTCGTCGAGCGCGGTGTTGCCCCTGGCGAGCTCGGCGGCGACGCGCAAGGCGCCACTCCCACGATCCTCTTCGACGGGCTGGCTGGCCGAGGTGACCCCACCATCGGGCGCCGGCGCCGACGACGAGGATCCGCAGGCGACCACGACGGAGGCGGCGAGGGACGAAGCAAGCGCGCGGGTGGACATGGCCAGCCAGGATGGGTGAGGCAGAGCCGGCTCGCAAGGCACGGATATCCTGCAACGCAGAGCGCACGCGACGCCTCGGTCGGTCGTCCACGCGACGCCAGGGTGCGTCAGCCGCGCCGACCGCGTCGAACACCGAGCGCAGCGGCGCAGGCGAGCACCCCCGCCGCGAACGCGGTGGCGCTCCCCGTCGTCGGGGAGGAGCACCCACCGCCCATCGCTCGCTCGAACACGGGCGTCGCCGGACCGGCGTCGCGCGGGCCGGCGTCGAGGGCGATCGACGCGTCCCGGGGGGCGACGTCGGGCACCTCGGGTGCGGCGTCGAGGGCGGTCTCCGCAGCGTCGGCCGCGTCGCCAGCGTCGCCACCTGCGTCCGTGGTGCACACCGGCGGTGCCACGCCGGCCTCGAGACCGACCCGCAAGGTGGCGAGCTTCGACGGGCACACCGCGCCCGTGGTGCCGCTCGCGCAGGTGACCGAGTTCGTGAGGCTCGGCAGGTCCAGGATCATCGGCAAGGTCGCGCCGTCGTCGCACGACGCGGCCACGCCGAACGTGCTCGCGCTGCTCCCTAGGCAGGCGTAGAGCCGACCCTCGTGGTGCCGGAGACAGCGCACCTTCGCCATCGAGATCGAGACTGGCGCCGCGCCGTCGAGCGAGCGCAGGAGCCCGGCGTCCGGCCCGCCGAGGAACACCTTCTTGCCCGAGGGGTCGATCGCGAACCCGAGCATGTGACCTGGTACGTCTGCGACGAGGCTCCAGGTCTTGCCGGCGTCGTCGGTGCGGTAGGCGGCCGAGCGGGTGAGGAAGCTCGCGTCCTGGTAGGCGAGGCGGACGAACACGCGGTCGGGGTTCGTCGGATCGACGGCCGCGACGTAGGCCTCCTCCGGTCGGGGCAGCGCCGTGACCTCGACGAGCGTCTTGCCACCGTCGTCGGAGCGGTAGACGACGGTGCGCGCCGCCTTGGTGCGGGCGGTGAGCCAGAGGCGAGAGAGATCGGAGGGGGCGATCTCGACGGTGCTGAACGCGGTCTCGGGGGCCTGGGCGAGCCGGGTGAACGACGCGCCGCCGTCGAGCGACCGGAACACCGCGCTCGCGCCCGTGAAGAGCCCGGTGCGACTGACGGCCACGACGAGCAGGCCCGTCGGGTCGACGTCGAGGTCCTGGATCGCCTCGCCCTCGAGGGTCGCGGCACGCGTGCTCCCGCAGGCGTCGACCGCTCCGCGCGCGAATCCGTCCCAGAGCCCCGCGAGCAGCCGGCCATTGCCGTCGAGGCCGATGGGGGGATCGTAGATGACGGCTCCCGTACCGACGACCTCCTCGCAGACGTAGCGGAACCCGGTCGCGTCGTGCAGCACCACGCCGAACGTGGTGCGGATCGCGAGCGTGGACTTCGCCGCCCCGCGTCCGGCCACGATCATCTGGGCCTCGGGGAAGCGGCCGTTCGCCCCCGCGGCCGTCGCGATCAGCAGCGAGGCGAGCCCGATTCCTGCAGTCCAACGAGGCATCGCGACCCACCTAGCGCAGTCGAGGCGGCGCCGCTGGTGACGGAAGGCCGGGCCCCGCTCTTGCTCGAACGGCATTTCGTGCCGCACACTCCGGGCCGCGAGTGCGTGTCCGGCGCGTGCAAGTGCGTCACCGGCACCGACTGCGGTGGTGCCTGCGTCGACACCTCCAGCGACGCGAGCAACTGCGGGGTCTGCGGCAAGGTCTGCCCGTCGCCGGGCGCGTGCGTCGCGGGCGCGTGCAGCTCGGTGCTCAAGTGCAACGGCGCGGCGCCCAAGGTGCTGATCTACTCGCCGCTCGGCTCCGGCACGAAGGCCTACCTGCCCACCGGCGCGACCTCGACCACCGTCGACGCCACGGGCTGGTCCGCGCTCACCACGGCGGACTTCAAGTCCTACCAGCTCATCGTGTTCGGTGACGAGGGGTACTCGCCGGGCAGCAGCGCGTGGGACGCGATCTACAGCACGCGGGCCAAGTGGTTCCCGGCGATCACCGGGCGCGTCCTCGTCCACACCTTCGATCCCACCGCGCACACCGGCACCCCGGGCGCCACGACGTTCACCTCGGCGACGCTCAAGTGGGCCGCCGGCGGTCCTGGGACGGGCCTGTGGGTCGGCCCCGATTTCGGCGACCGCAAGCTCGACGTCCTCACCGACTTCGGCACGTGGGGCGTGCTCGGCCAGAAGACCGACGGCCTGTCCGGCGACGACGTCACGGTGGACCTCACCAGCCACGGCTCGATGGTCGGCTCGTCGAGCTCGTCGCTGTCGTCGTGGTCGTGGACCTACCACGCCGCGATCACGAGCTGGCCCTCCAGCTTCGTGAAGGTGGCCTCGATCACCTCGTCGACGGGCCGGGCGCTGGTCGTGGCCAAGGACGTGACCTGCGCGCCCTGAGCCTACTCGAGCGTTCGCGCGATCCCGTCCCAGAAGTCGCAATCGGCCCGCTTCACGCCGGACGCGGTGGCGAGAGGCAGGTCCAGCAAGAGCAGCCTGTCCTTGGCGTCGTCGTACCGCGGCCAGCTCGTGGTCGGGCCGTTCGGGTCGCCGTGGCGCGCGAAGCGGCCCCAGGCGTCCATCACGAGGGCCGAGAACGGTAGCTCGGCGGCCGAGAGGCGGATGCCGGCCTCTTCGTTCCCGAACAGGAGGAACAGCTCCACGTTGTGCGTGGCCCCGAGCGGGTGGAAGGCCGGGGCGTCGAGGGTGTGGGTGAGCTCGTAGGCGTACACGGCGTTGCCTCGTGCCGCGTGCGCCCGGGCGAGACGGCGCGCCTCGCACGCGAAGGCCCCATCGGTGACGATGTCCGTCAGCGACGCCTTCGTCGTCGGTCGCGCGTAGCGCTCGGCGATCGGCTGGACTGCCGCGGAACCCCACGAGTCGCGTACGAACGAGTCACGATCCTCGTCGCTCACCGTCGCGGCGCCGAACGTGTGGGCCGTGCCCTCGTCGCGGTTCCAGCCGACGATCAGCGGGATGGGCGCGCCCATGCCGCGGCGCAGGGCCTCGCGCGGCACGAAGGGGAGCGTCTCGCCGTCGACGACCGGACCCCACCACACGCCGGGCGGCAGCAGGTACCGCTTCTTGAGCGGGAGCGCCGAGAGCACCTGCTCGACCGGTGCGGCGCGCAGGCACGCGAGGTCCTGGCAGCCGAGCGCGGCCGCGAGCTTCTCGCCTTGCACCTCGGCCTCGCGGGGGCCGATCCACAGTGGGCCCGAGCACGCGCCGCTCTGCAGGACGGCGCGCTGGAACAGGCCGCGGCTGTCGGGCATCACGAGGTGCGCGCAGGCGCTGAAGGCGCCGGCCGACTGGCCGAACAGCGTGACCGCCTCCGGATTGCCGCCGAAGCGGTGTACGTTCTTGCGGACCCACGCGAGCGCAGCCTGCTGATCGAGCAGGCCGAACGACGGCGTCGCATGCAGGCCGGCTTCACGGGCGAGGTCGGGGTGTCCCATGAACCCGAGTGGACCCACGCGGTAGTTCATGGTGATGACGACCGCGTCGACGCGCGCCGCGAGCCGCGCGCCGTCGTAGAGCTGGTAGCCGCCGCTGCCCTCCACGAACGCGCCTCCCGGGAGGAAGAGCAGCACCGGTTTGCCCGCAGGGCCCGACGGGCTCCACACGTTCACCGTGAGGCAGTCCTCGCTCGTCGTCGCGTACGGCGGCGGACGCAGCTGGGGACACGCGGGCCCGACCCGCGAGGCATCGCGGGGCGTGGTCCACGGCGCGGGTGGCTCCGGGGCGCGGAAGCGACGACCACCGGTCGGCGGCGCGGCATAGGGCACGCCGAGGAAGGCGCGCACGCCACCTTCGAGCGTCCGACCGCGCACCGGGCCACTCGCGGTCGCGACCACCGGGTCCTCGGAGGGGGCCGTCGCCGTCGCCGGAGATGGGCGCCGACAGCCGGCGCCGAGCACGGCGAGCGCGAGGAGCGTGAGGGATCGAGGATGCGCCACGCTGGACATGGTCGCCTGACACGCGCCAGGCGCCATGGTTCCCAGCGCCGAGCGCCAGCGGTGTTCGGCCAGACGGACTACCCGGTCCGTCACAGCCCCACGCACGCGGCGAGGAAGTGGAAGTAGAGCCCACCGAGCGCCCAGAGAGGCAGCGTGACGTAACTCGTGTGCCCGCCGTCGATCTGGCCGTGGTTGTACGACCAGAGGCTCTGCTCGAACAGGCTGCTCATCGTGCGCCCGTACGCGTACTCGGTGGTGGAGCCCACGATCGCGAAGAGGCCCATGAGCGCCACGTAGAGCGGGTCGCACAGCAACGCGAGCGCCGTCGCCGTCGCCGCGATGGGCAAACAGAACAGGACCAGCGCCGACCTCGAGAACCCACCGTCGGCGGGGCGGGTCCCGGCGCGCAAGGTCCAGGCGAGCGGGAAGGCGATCGCGAACGCGACCAGGCTGATCACCATCGGCCGCAGGGGTGCGGTGTGCTCGGGGTGGACGAGCCGCCCGGCCACCTGGAAGAGCAGCCCGCCGATCGCCCACGGCAGGAAGTTCAGCGTGCTCGTGAACCCCGAGGCGCGGGCGCCGTAGGTGTACGTCCAGATGGGCTCGCGGAAGAACGTGCGCCACAGCACCGAGAGGAGGAGCTCGCCCACGATGCCGGCGACCCCGGCGACCACGAAGAACGCCAGGTATCGCCGGTCGACGACGACGGCGAGCGCGGCGAAGGTCAGCGGGGCCCACCCCATGAGGAGGTAGAAGCGCCGCCGCGTGAACGGCGCGTAGAACAGGTCCACCTGGGCGCCGCGGACCCCGATCGCCGTCGCGAGGCCGTACAGCTGCGTGACGGCCGTGAGCACGAGCAGGGGAGCGAGCGTGGCGTACGACATGGAGCCGAGGGTCGGCAGGCTACCCCAGGCCTCGGTTTTCGATCGAAATCAGACGGGTGTTCGAAATGGCAGGGCATGCTCGGGACCTTCACGTGGAAGGAGCAGCCCGAATGAAGCCGTGGATGTGGATCGCCGTCTGCCTGTTGGCTGGTTGCAAGTCGGAGGGACGCAAGGCCACCGACGCTTGTCTGGCGGAGAACGACAAGGTCGAACGAGCCGCCAAGTGCACGTTCGCCTGCTCGATCTACACCGCCGACGAGTCCAACAAGGAGGCGTGCAAGGAGGCGAAGGCTGCCATGGACACGGCCTGCTTCGAGAGCTCCAAGAACGAGAAGCGGTGCAAGGAAATCTGCAGGGAGGCCTCCGTCTCGAACGTTCCGGCGGCGCTTCGTCCGGGGTGCACGGCGCTCACGAAGTACTGACGGCAGCGCCCCGTTCGGGACCCGCCTTCCGGTATCATCGCCGGCCTCACCGGAGGACCACGATGACCGCACGACTCGCCCAGACGACCGACTTCGCCTTCGTCGAGGAACTCCTCACCTTCGGGGACGGCTACGTGCCGCAGCCGGGGGACGTGATCGAGAACAGCGATCTCTCGACGACGGGCGGCAAGCCGGTGCCCGCGGGTCGGGTGACCGTCGTGCGCAGCGACGACGAGACCGTCTCGCTGCGCGACGAGGCCGGCGAAGAGCACGACGTCCCGACCAAGAGCTGGATGTACGTCGTCGAGTCGCCGACCATCTCCGGGGTCTGGGAGAGGCAGCTGCGCCGCGACGACCCGGACGGCGTCGCCTACGCCGACGACATCGTCGATCCCGCGCTGGCCCAGCGGCTGCGCGCGGACGTGCTGCGCCTGCTCGAGGAGCCGGAGGACTACCACCCCGGGTCCGGCACCAAGGTGCGCGACCTCGTCCACCCTTCGCTCTGGCCCTACATCGAGGGCCGATCGGTCCTCTCGACGCCCGTGGATTCTCCCGCGCACGAGCCCGACACGCACGACCGCTTCGGTCGTCCCTTCGAGCGCTCGCGCTACCAGTGGCTGCCGACGCCGTTCGCCGTGGCCGAGGACGGCACGGTCCGCGCGCTGTCGTACATCAACAACCTCGACGGCGAGCGGCACCCCGACACGGTCCAGGATCTCTCCGTGCTGCTCGCGACGGCGCTGCCGCTGATCGAGAGCGTGGTCGGTTACGTCGAGGCCACGAGCTTCTGGCGCGAGGGCGATCTCGACGACGAGTCGGAGCTCCCCGAGCTGGACGAGCCCGTGCGCACGCCGGCGCCCCCGGTGTCCCTGCGCGGTCGCGAGCTCCTCGTCATCCCCAAGATCGTCGAATACCGCCTCGGCGCGGGGGAGACCCACGAGGGCGTGTGGCACGTCGAGGGCATGAGTCACGAGCACATCGTCGCGACGTGCCTCTACGTGCTCGATCGCGACGACAGCCTGATCGGTGGTCGCCTCCAGTTCAAGCGCCCGTACACCGTCGACGAGGCCGGGCGCCTGTTCTGGTCGGCCGACCAGGGGCGGCCACCGCCGGTGGGGGCGCTGGTCGACGAGGGGACGATCCCGCTCGGTGGGGTCGAGACGCCGGCCGGGCGCCTGCTGGTGTTCCCGAACTCGCACATCCACAAGCTGAACACGCTGTCGCTCGCGCCCGGCGCGACCGAGGGACGGCGCCGCGTCATCGTGTTCTGGGTCGTCGACCCGAACGTCACGATCCCGTCGACGCGCGAGGTCGCGCCGCAGCAGGGCGTGATCCCGCGGGAGGAGGCGCTGGCCGCGCGGCTCGAGCTGATGGACGAGCGGCGGCGACACAAGCAGACGCTCAATGTGCGCGTCGTGAACCTCTGCGAGCACTGAGCCAGCTGGGCTCCTACTGCTGGATGCACGCCAACGGCATCAGCATGTAGCAAGGCCCTCGAGCGTCGGGGAACCAGCCGCCCGTGCCACCACCGAGCTCCTTGGTCTGCTGCCCGGTGCTGGCGTTCGTTCCATCCGTCCAGCTCTTGCAGGTGTGCCCGACAACACGCGTTCCGCCTGTCTGGGTCCCGCTCCACATCGCGTGGACGTTCGACGTCCCGGCGCCGTTCTGATCGCGAGCGACGCTGGCCGCGGGTGTGTACGCGAAGGCGCTCTTGGTGGCGGCCACCAGAGTCGTAGATCCCATCGCGTACCAGGGGCCGACGTCGGCGATGCGGTCCAGTGCGTCCGTGCTCTCGTCCGAGAGCCACGCGACCCAGGCGCCGGCGTGACCGGCGGAGGCGGCGAGGGTCGCGCAGGTCTTGTCGGCACCCGCCAGGCCGCCCAGGTTGCCCGTGTAGGCCAGGCTCGTGATGAAGACATACTTGCGGGTCGTCGTACCTCCGGCCTGGCTGTCTCCGCCCGTGCATGCGGGAAGTGCCAAGAACGAGGCCAGTATCCAGGCGTCGAGCTTCGAACGATGCATCTCTCCCCCCCCGCGCTGCGTGCCCAGTGAAAGACTACGCCTCGTTCGCGCCTGTCGAAGGCGTTTCGTGGGGGGGGTGATTCGTCACTTCTTCCGGCCCAGCGCGTACGTGACCTCGCTGCCGACGAGCAGGTCGTGGAACGCGCGCCGCTCGCGGTCGAACGAGGCCATCGCGAGGCCCGCGGCGTACATCAGCGTGAGCAACCCGTGGGTGATCGCGAACGCGAGGACCAGCGAGCGCGCCTCGTCGGCCTCGACCGGCTGCAGCTGCTCGACCAGCTTGCGCAGGTGCGAGGCGCCCTGGGTCTTGAGGGTGATGGCGCCGAGGAAGAACGGCAGCCACAGCGACACGAACGTGCGGACCGCGCTGCGCACGAGGCCGAGCTGCGAGCCGTCCCGCTTGCGCACCCGCAGCGAGAGCGCCCACTTGGACAGCGTGCAGCCCCAGTAGGCGTGCGCGACCGTCACGTAGATCAGGTGGATCGGCACGGCGGGCCAGCCGATCGCCGCGATGAGCGAGCCCGCGAGCAGGCAGTCGAGCGCGTTGGCCGCGCCACGCACCCAGAACCCCGCGTACACCTTCGCCTCGGGTCCCGCGGCCTCGAGCGCGGCGAGGAGCGCGTCGTAGTCGACGAACCGATCGGCGCGCTTCTTGGCCATCAGTCGCATGACGATCGCCGCGATCGCGGCCGGGCAGTCCTTGACCTTGTCGCCGAGCGGCACGGGCGTCTCGGTCACGTGTTTGGTCGCGACGACGATCCCGTTCGGCCCGTCGAACGCGGGCGCGCCGGAGATCAGGTGATAGAACGCGCACCCGAGCGAGTACATGTCGGCGCGGTGGTCGATGGCCTCGCCCTGCGCCTGCTCGGGCGCCATGTAGAGCGGCGTGCCGAGCACGGCGCCGTCCTCGGTGAGCGTGGTGTTGCTGCCGAGCGGCTTGGCGATCCCGAAGTCGGCGATCTTCACCCAGCCGTCCTTGGCGCGGAGCAGGTTCGCGGGCTTGATGTCGCGGTGCACGATGCCCGCGTGGTGCGCGTCGCGGAGGCCGCGGGCGACGTGCATCATGGCCTGCCGCGCCTCCTCGGGGTGCAGCATCGCGCGGCGCTCGAGGATCGCCTCGAGGGGCTCGCCGTCGATCAGCTCCATCGCGAAGTAGAGCGACCCGGTCTGCCCCTCGCGCGCGGGCATGTGGCCGATGAAATGGATCGCGACGACGTTCGGCGAGGCGAGCTTGGCCTGCGCGCGCGCCTCGCGGACGAACCGCTCGGCCAGGTGCGCGTGGGCCGCGAGCTCGTCGGGGATGACCTTGAGCGCCACCTTGCGATCGAGCGAGACGTCGTGGGCGAGGTAGACCGCGCCCATCCCGCCGCGCCCGATCAGCTTCTCGATCTGGAAGTGGTCGACCTGCTGCCCGACCCACCGGTCCACCGACGTGGGCGGCGGCGTGGGCGTGCGCGGCATGGGCGTGGTCGCGGCCACCTCGAGGTGGGCGCGTCCCGGGTCGTCGAGCACCTTCCCCACGCAGGCTAGCTCAGATGATCTCGAAGTAACGCGCAAGCTCCCAGTCGGTGACCGCGCGGTCGAACCGGGCGACCTCGTGTCGCCGGGTGCGCACGTAGTGGTCGACGAAGGCGTCGCCGAGGATCGCCCGCGCCTCCGCGCTGCCGTGCAGGAGCTCCGTCGCCGCCGAGAGCGTGCGGGGCAGGGGGGCCGCGTCGGGCGCCGGGAGCGACGTGTCGCCGCTCCGCATGGGCGGCGGCTCGATGCGCTGCTCGATGCCGTGCAGGCCCGCCGCGAGCACCGCCGCGATCGAGTTGTAGGGGTGCAGGTCGGCCGCCGTCTGCCGGAACTCCACGCGCGTGGACTTGGGGCCGGCCGGGATGACGCGGATGGCGCTCGTCCGGTTCTCGACGCCCCAGCTCGCGGTGAGCGGCGCCCACACCCCGGGCACGTAGCGGCGGTAGCTGTTGACGGTGGGCGCGTGGATCGCGGTGAGCGCGGGCATGAGCGAGAGGACCCCGCCCACGTAGTGCCGCCCGAGCTCGGAGAGCTTGCCGTCGTCGCCGGCGAACAGGTTCTTGCCGCTCGCGTCGACGATGCTCTGGTGGATGTGGCCGCCGCTGCCCGGGAGGTCGGCGCTCCACTTGGCCATGAAGGTGGGGATCACGCCGAAGCGCCCGCAGATCTGCTTCGCGCACGTCTTGAACAGGGCGGCCTTGTCGGCCGAGGCGAGGGCGTCGTCGTACTTGATCGCGACCTCGTACACGCCGGGCCCGGTCTCGGTGTGGAAGCCCTCGATGGGGATGTCGAACGCGGCCATCTCGTCGAGGATGGCGTGCATCAGCTCCTGGTGCTGGCCCTCCCGGAGCCACGAGTAGCCGAACATGCCGGGCGAGATCGGCGTGAGGCCGCGGTAGTGCTTGTCCCGCACGGACTCCGGGGTCTCCTTGAACAGCCAGAACTCGAACTCGACGGCGACCTTCGGCGTCCAGCCCTTCGCGGCGTAGCGCTCGAGGACTCCGCGCAGGAGCGAGCGACCGCAGCCCGGGTGCGCCTTGCCCTCGTGGCGGAAGTCCGCGAGGCACGCCGCGGTGCGCGGCTCCCACGGCAGGTGGCGCACGGTGCTCGGATCGAGGATGGCGAGCGTGTCGGGATACCCCGTGTGCCAGCCGGTGACGTGCGCGCGGTGCGAGGGATCCTTGCCGTCGTCGTACAGCTGGTCCTCGACGTCCCACCCGAAGATGACGTCGCAGAAGCCGAAGCCGGTCTCGAGGGCGGAGAAGAACTTCTCCTTCGACACGATCTTGCCGCGGAGGACGCCGTCCACGTCGAAGCCGCCGATCTTGACGTGGGTCACGCCGTCGAGGCGCTGCTCGAGGGTCTTCATGGAGGAGGAGGAGAGCACATTTCCCGTCCGAAGAGAGCGGGCGCTCACTCCGTGCTGCGGCGCCGGGGCGAACTTGTCGCCGTGTCAGCTCGACTGCTCGCGGACTCGAGTGCGATTGGCGCCGACGAGTGAGGGGCCGTCACGGCACCCGCATCGACCCCAGCGTCCGCACGGCATCCCCTCGCACCATCCACAGCACGTCCCCCTCCAGCGCCACCCCCCACACGTCCGGCAGCGTCGCGAGGATCGTCCCGTCGGCGTCGAAGATCGTCGCCGGGCCGTGCGACAGGTGCACGAAGCGACTCCCCCGGCGGAGGATCGTCCCACCGTCGAACACCGCGATCTTCCGGGTGAACGCGCCCGGTCCGTGTACGTGCAGGTGCCCGCGGCGGACGACGGCGTGGCCTCCGGGGAAGAACGAGGGGGTCCAGCGCCCCTCGAGTGGCTCGGTCGCGCCCGACCCGAGATCGACGACGCGGCTGTCCGCGTCGACCCCGACCGCGAGCCGATGCCCGGTCTCGTCGAGGGCAGGGTCGACGCCACGGATCTCGAACACCGTCTGGCCCGTGGCGACGTCCAGCACGAGGACCTTCGTGCCGACCAACACCGCGAGGCGCCGGCCGTCTCCGCTCGGCGCGAAGTCCTGGAGCTTCTTGGCCTCGAAGACCACCCGACGGGCGCCCGTCCGCCGATCGACCGCGACGACGCGGCCCTCTTCGCGCGAGAGCCAGCCGTCGCCCGCGAGCTTCACGTGGCCCTCCTCGCGGTAGGAGCGCACCACGGTGCCGCGGTCCCGATCGACGAGGCGAACGGCGCGGCCGTCAGAGACGAGGAGGCCGTCGTCGCAGGCGCGGATCTGGGCGGGGCCGTTCAGGTCGAGGTCGAGGGCGGCGCGGCTGGCCACCGACGTCTTCGGGCCACGCCCACGCACGACGCGGTCGAGGCCGGGCCAGTCGGCGGGTCGTGCGGGCGTCGCACGCAGCGTGAACGCGCCGTCGGGCAGCGTCGCGAGCTGGGCCGCGACCTGGTAGGTCCCGTGCGGATCGAGCAGCTCGAGCACCGACAGCGTGCCGTCTCCGGCGCGGTGGAAGCGGAGCGCCGTGCCGAGCGCGAAGCTCCGCAGCGACGTGCGCTCGGCGGCCGCGAGCAGCGGGAGGAGGCGCGGCGGGTACGGAGACCGCACGCCCAGCTCCTCGAGCCTGCCCGCGTCGGCCAGCGCCTCGATCCAGTCGACGTGCACCGCGTCGTCGGTGACGTGGAAGGTCCGCAGGCGAGGCAGGTGGGGGCTCTCGACGAGCCGGCGCAGCGTCGCGGGCGAGCCCACCCGGCCGCTCACCGCGCGCAGCGCGAAGATCGTGTCGGACTCGAGCAGCCACGGCACGTACGGCCCGTCGGCCACCACGAGGTGTCGGAACGCCGGCCCCACGAACCCCGCGGCGCGGAGGTGCTCGCCCGTCTTCGGCGGCGACCACGACAGGCGCTCGAAGGTCGCCCACTCGGGGAGCGCGCCGTACCGATCGGCGTCCCCCTGATCGCGGAACTTCACGAGCCCCTCGGCCGGGAAGCCGCGCCGGAAGACGACGTCGGCCCCGAGCGCGCGGCCGAACGGCGCGAGCCAGGCCTTCGCGTGGGTCGTGAGCAAGGCCTTCTCGCGCTTGCGATCGGCCGCCGTCGGCGTGCCTTTCAGCTGGAGCGCGAGCAGCTCCCCGCGCGGATCGCCGGCCTCGAGCAGCGCGTCGGCGAGCACGTGGCGAGGCGCTTCGTCCGCGGGCGCGGCGTAGACGGCCGCGAAGTCGGGAGCGCGACGCGCGGCAGCCGCGGGCGCAGCGGGCGCGTGCGCGAGCAGCTCGGCCTGGGTCGCCGTGAGCGGCCGCTCCTCCGGGAGTCCGGCGACGGCCGCGGCGAGGCCCGCGCG
>Ga0154020_10004487_pt1 | contig 16634 bp, 14 predicted proteins | sample Klosneuvirus_201_FD_109709 | JGI IMG/M metagenome (GOLD analysis project Ga0154020, IMG submission 109709) | Active sludge microbial communities from wastewater, Klosterneuburg, Austria - Klosneuvirus_20160825_MG | ecosystem: Engineered > WWTP > Aerobic digester > Activated sludge | place...
CACGACAGGCGCCCGCCTCCCCGGCCACGCGCCCCACGAAACGAGACCGACGCCCACCGCGATGACCGCGCCCGAGATCCACTCGCGGCCAACTACGGGCATGAACGGCGCCAATCGCTGAGCCGCGGCCGGGGACGCGCTGCGCTTCTCGGGCGGCGATCGCGGCACCGACGTCGAGCTCCCGAGCGGCGCGCGCCTCCGCACCGTCGAGCACCTCCTCGCGGCGATCGCGGGCGTCGGGGCCTTCGCGGGCGCGCGGGTCGATCTCGAGGGCGAGGAGGCCCCGCTCTGCGACGGCGGCGCGCGGACGTTCGCCGAGGCTCTGCGGTCCCTCGCGAGGCCCGTCGCGCCGCTCGTGATCGCGCGCGCGGCGCGATTCCAGGTCGAGGAGGCGACCTTCCAGGTCGAGCCGCTCGATGGTCTGCGCGTGACGGTCGAGGTCTCGTTCCCTCTCGCGCGGTTCGGGGTCCCGCTCGAGGGCGTGGCCTCCTGGGAGGGCGACCCGGGCGACTTCCTCTCCCGCGTGGCGCCGGCGCGTACGTTCGGCGCAGCGCGCGAGCTCGAGGCCCTGCGCGCGCGCGGGCTCGCGACCTACGTCCCCGAGGGCGTCGTGGTCGCGCTCGACCGACCCGAGCGAGCCCCACGCGATCCCGGCGAGCCCATCCGCCACAAGCTCCTCGACGTGCTCGGCGACCTCGCGACCCTCGGCGCGCCCCTCGTCGGCGCGATCACCGTGCAGCGGCCGTCGCACCGCGCCCTCCACGCCGCGCTGCCCCGGCTCCGCGCCGCGCTGCGCGATTTCTCGCAACCCGGCTGAGGCTCCCGCCGACCCCTCTGCAAGAGGAGGTCTCATGAGCGTCCAGCCCAAGCCCACATCGTCCCCGACCACCACGACCCCGCCGGTCACGCCGCTCGAGGGCAGCACCGTCCGCATCAACCCTTCGAACGGCCGCGCCACCCCCAAGGGGCCGACCTTCGGCTCGGTGATGGCGCAGGCGAAGCCGCTCCTGAAGGGCGCGGAGGCCGCGGCCACGCTGCTGCCCGGGGGACCGCTGCTCGCCGCCGCGGTGAAGGGTGCGCCGACGAGCACCCCGATGTCGGGCTCCGCGCCCGTACCCGTCGGAGGCAAGCCGATCGCCGCCGGCGTGCCCATGATCCCGAACGCTGCCACGGGCGCGTCCGTGGGCGCCCCGTCGACGGCGGTGGGCGCGGCCTCGGGCGAGGGCGGGGGCGTCGAGTCGATGCTCGCCGAGAGCCAGGCCTTCAACCTCTACTACCTGCAGCTGCAGGAAGAGGTGAGCGCCGAGAACCGCAGCTACACGACGCTGTCCAACGTGCTCAAGGCACGCCACGACACGGTCAAGAACGCGATCGGCAACATCCGCTAGTCACCGCGGGCCGGGTTGCGGGTTAGGATGGCAGGAGGAGAACGACATGGTCGGCGGCATCGGAGGACCGGGAGGAGCAGGCAAGCCGCCGGGCGTCGGCGGGCCCGACGCGCTGTCGAAGAGCGCGGTGAAGGGCGCCGAGGCCCCGAAGGCCACCTTCGGGGAGGTCGCGACCGAGAAGGCCGGCGCCGTCGCCCCGACCGGTCCGCTCGACCAGCTGCGCGCGGGGCAGATCGATCGGTCGACCTACGTCGATCTCAAGGTCGAGGAGGCCACCAAGCACCTCGTCGGCCTCCTGCCGCCCGCGGAGATCGAGCGCGTGCAGGCCGAGCTGCGCGATCTGATCGAGCACGACCCCGACGTCGCGGCGCTGGTCAAGGCCGCCGAGACCGCGCGCTAGCGACGGCCCTCACTTGCAGCCGCCGCTGCCGGCGGCCGGCGCTGCGCCAGGCTTCGCGTTCGGGGTCCCGGCGAAGTCGAAGAAGTCGAGCATGCTCTCGGCGTTGGCGTCGCGGGCGCTCATGGCGGGGAGGTCGTGGACCATCTCGATGAACCGCGCGAGCGCCCCGTGGTCGTAGACCTTGTGCGAGACGTACTTCTTCTTGGCGAACGGCGAGATCATCACGAAGGGCACGCGCATCCCGAGCCGGTCGAACTCGGCCTGATCGGGCGCCGCGAGGCAGGCCTTGGGCGGCGCCACGTGGTCGGCGAAGCCGCCGGACTCGTCGTAGGTGAACACCAGCGCGATGCCCTTGCCGTCCTTGAGCCACAGCGGGCTCGCGGTGACGGCGTCGTAGATCTTCTTGGTCCAGGCCTCGCCCTTCTGGACGTCGCTCGGCGGGTGCTCGTCGAGGGTGTTGACCCCGGCGTCGAGGAAGGTGACCTGGGGCAGCGTGCCGTCGGCGAGCGCGGCGAGGAACGCCGCCTCCTTGCCCACGCCCTTGTGAGAAGCGCCCCAGCCCGCCCCGAGGAGCGCGCCGTCGAGCGGGCTGCCGTCGTCGCTGTAGACGCCCCAGGTGACCTTCGCGTCGTCGAGCACGTCGAAGAGGGTCCGTACGTCGCTCTTCACGTAGTCGATCGCGGTGTCCTTCACGCCGTAGGACTGCCCGGCGTAGAGATACAGGCGATTGGCCCAGGTGCCGGCGAGCGCCGAGGAGTGGTAGTGGTCGGCCATCGCATACTGGTCGGTGAGCCAGAAGTAGAACGGCAGATCCGAGCGCTCGCGCCAGGTGAGCACGTAGCGACCGTCCGAGGTGACCGGCGTCGTGTCGTCCTTGCCGACCGAGCGCGCGATGGCGTTCTGGACGAAGCCGTCCATCTTCCCACCGTTCCAGCCCGCGTGCATGCCGAGCCACTGGTGGTCGGCGTCGTTCGGGAAGCACGCGTTGGTCTCGTGGGTCGGCACCACCGCCACGCCCTTGTCGTCGGGGTTGGTGTAACCGCTCGGGATGCCCTCGACGTCGGTGCGGCCCTCGGCGGGGAGCTTGCCGAAGTAGTGGTCGAAGGAGCGGTTCTCCTTCATCACCACGATGATGTGCGAGACGGGCAGCTTGGCGCGATCGGTCGCCGCGAAGCCCAGCGTGTCCTGCACCTTGGCGCCCGCCGTGAACGCGCACGCCGCTCGCTTGTCGGCCAGCGGGTCGCTGGGGCCGGTGTCCGCGACGTCGCCCGCGCCATCGCCGAGGCCGGTGTCGACCCCGCTGTCCGGTGTGGCGGTCGGGGGATCGCTGGAACCACACCCGACGAGGGACAGCACGAACGCAGCGGAGAGGAGGCTCTTGGTCACCGGCGGACTATGCCGCAATGGACGGGCTCTGTCGTGGCGGTTCGGCGAAAACCGTCACGCGCCGCGGACCCGCGCGATGAACCACACGAACCCCGCCACGGCGACGCCGAGGCTCACCAGCCGGACGCCGCGCTCTGCGAACCACGGCCAGCGGCGCAGGAGGTGGAGGACCGGGAGGACGGCGGCGAGGGCGAGCACCTGCCCCAGCTCCACGCCGACGTTGAACGAGAGCAGCGCGGCCGGCAGCTGCGCCCGCGGCAGACCGATCTCGCGGAGCGCCGTCGCGAACCCGAACCCGTGCACGAGCCCGAACGGCAGCGTGATGCGCGCGCGCGCGCGCGGCTGGACGGTGAACACGTTCTCGACTCCGACCCACACGATCGACAGCGCGATCGCCGGTTCGACGAACCGCGCGCTCGGCGTGAAGACCCCGAACGTCGCGAGCGCGAGCGAGATCGAGTGCCCCACCGTGAACGCCGTCACCACGAGCAGGAGGTCGCGGCGCCGCCCCTGCACGATCACGAGCCCGAGCAGGAACACGAGGTGATCGAACCCGGTGACGATGTGCTCGAGCCCCATGCCGACGAAGCCGAGGGCCGAAGGCGGCGCGGCGACGAGCGTGGTCGGCGTGGGGGGAGCGAACGCGAACGTGCGCGCCGAGACCGTGAGCGAAGCGTCGGGCGGCGCACCCGGCCCGACGACGTGGGCGAGGTGTCGGTGCCCGAACGGCAGCGCCGCGAGCAAGGCCACCTCGATCTCCACCCTCGCCGGGGCTCTCGGGCAGCTCGCCTGCAGGACGACCCTGGTGGCATCGGTCTCGAACGGGCTCGCATCGCTGAGCTTCACTGGACACGCCACGCCGTCCCCTCGCACGACGAGCGCCTGGCCGAGAACCCCGACGTAGTCTCCCTTGGTGGCGTGGGCGAGATCCCGCCGCGCGAACACGAGCGTCGCGGTGACCGTCGAGCCCACCACGGCGTAGTCGCCGCGAGAGACCCCTGGATCGTGCGCCTCTGCTGTACGCGGGGCGAGCACCGCGAGCAGGAGCAAGAGGACGAAGCGGACGAGCGACATGGCGCGGGGCGGGACCAGACCGTAACCTCTCCTTCACCCATGCGTCACCGAGACGTCGCCGCGCTCCTCCTCGTCTCGCTCGTCGTCTCCTGCTCGAGCGACGAAGAGCCGCTCCCGCAGATCCTCCAGCCTTGCCCGCTCACCGGCGCCACCTTCGCGGTCGGCGACCCGAACGGGCACCCCGATCCGTTCGGCGCCAGGGCCGCAGGGCAGGCGCGGGCCTCGCGCATCAAGGACGGCGCGACCTACCCGCAGCCCGCGCACGGTCGCCAGCGCATCGAGACCGGCGACTTCGTGCTGATCAACGATCGCATCGCGGTCGTCATCGAGGACAAGGGCCTCAGCGACGGCTACGGCCGCTTCGGCGGGGAGCTCCTCGCCATCGACCGGGTGGGCACCGACGGCCGGCCGATGGGGATCTCCAAGTACAACGAGACCTTGATGGGCATCGCGTTCGACACGGTGAAGCCCACCAGCGTGAGCGTGCTGAAGGACGGCAGCGACGGCAAGGAGGCCGTCGTCCGCGTGACCGGCCCGCTCGTCACCATCCCGTTCATGGCCGAGTCCCTCAAGGCGCTCTACCCGAACACCTACGACGTGCAGTTCGCGTTCGACTACGTGCTCACGCCCGGCTCCCCGATGCTCACGGTGCGCTACGGCGTGCTGAACGCAGGCCCGGACGATCTCGATTTCGGCCTGAATCGCCCGGGATCCGAGGAGTTCTTCGGCTTCTTCCAGACCAGCCAGTCGCAGCTCGTCACCCCCGAAGCGGGCTACGGCAAACCCCGGGACTCGACCGAGTGGGCGGGCTTCGACGGGGGCGAGTTCAGCTTCGCGTGGCGCACCGTCGGCACGCCTCCCCTGCGCTACGGCATCTCGCAGAGCGGCTTCCAGCTGTTCACGGGTGAGGCGTTCGTCGCGCCCGCGTGTCAGACCACCCTCGTCGATCGCGTGCAGATCATCGCGGGTGGCCCGCACTACGACGGCCTGCGCGAGGCGGTGCGCGAGGCCAGCAAGCAGGCGCCGTGGCGCGCCATCAAGGGTGTCCTGCGCGACGCGAAGGGCGCCCCGGTCGGCGACGCCTGGGTGCACGGCCTCGACGCCGCGGGCGCCTACCTCACCCGCACCCGCACCGGGGCCGACGGCAGCTTCACCGTGCATGGCCCGCCGGGCGCGCCGCTCACCGTCGTGCCGCAGAAGCGTGGCTACCCGACCCACGCCGGCACGTCCGTCGCGGCGGCCGCCTCGGACGTCGCGCTCGCCTTCGCGCCCGAGGCCCGGCTCCGCGTCACGGCGACCGATCCCGTCACCAAGAAGCCCATCCCGGTGCGGGTGCAGGTGATCCCGAAGGACCCGGTGCCTTCGACCCCGACGGCGTACGGCGTGCTCGACGAGGTGGGCGGCCGGCTCCACCAGGAGTTCGCCGTGACCGGCGAGGCCGAACTCCCGGTGCCGCCCGGCGAGCACCGCGTCCTCGTCACGCGCGGCTACGAGTGGGAGCTGTTCGACACCACCGTCACCGTCGCCGCGGGCGAATCCAAGGACATCGCGGCCACGCTCGCCCACAGCGTCGACTCGACCGGCGTCATGTGCGCGGACTTCCACATCCACTCGATGCACTCGGCCGACTCCGACGACCCGGTGGTGCACAAGGTCAAGGGCGCCATCGCCGACGGCCTCGACATCCCCATCTCCAGCGAGCACGAGTGGGTCATCGACTTCCAGCCCGAGATCGAGAAGCTCGGGCTCACCGACTGGGCGTTCGGCATGGCCTCCTCCGAGCTCACCACGTTCACGTGGGGGCACTTCGGGGTCCTGCCGCTCACGCCGCGCGACGGGGCGGTGAACCACGGCGCCGTCGAGTGGATCGGCAAGTCGCCGGCCGACACGTTCGCCACCGCGCACGCGCTCCCCGAGAAGCCCATCATCATCGTCAACCACCCGCGCAGCGAGGGTTTCGGCGGGTACTTCAGCGCCGCCCGCTACAACCGCACGACCAACGTCGGCGACGAGGCGCTGTGGAGCCCCACCTTCGAGGCGATCGAGGTGTTCAACGACTCCGACTTCGAGGCCAACCGCAAGGCCTCCGTGGCCGACTGGTTCGCGTTCCTCGACCTCGGCAAGAAGATGGTCGCCGTGGGCAGCTCCGACAGCCACCATCTGCGCACCTCCCCGGTCGGCTACCCGCGCACCTGCCTGCGCTTCGGTCACGACGACCCGAAGAAGCTCACCCCGAGCCTCGTCCGCGACGTCGTGGCGAGCGGCAACGCGGTGGTGAGCGGCGGCCTGTTCATGACCGTGGCCGGGCCCGGCGGCGAAGGCCCGGGACAGGCCGTGAAGGTGCCCGACGCCGGCGCCGACTTCACCGTCACCGTGGAGGCACCGGGCTGGCTCGGTGGTGACCTCTCCCTCGAGACGATCGTCGACGGCAAGACCGTCTCCACCACCGCGCTCACGGCCAGCGGTCCGGGGCCGAGCAAGCGCGCCACCGCGGTGGTCAAGGTGCTGCGCGACCCTTCGACCCGGCCCCACTGGGTGGTGTTCCACGCGAAGAGCACCGCCGATCTCGCGCCGCTGCACCCCGGTCGCAAGCCGTTCGCCGCGTCGAACGCGGTGTTCCTCGAGAAGCCCTAGCCGCGCAGGCGCTCGATCGCGCGCAGGGCGTTGCCGCCGAGGATCTTGCCGATGCGCTCGCCGCTCCAGCCGCGGCGGAGCATGCGCTCGACCAGCACCGGGAGCTCGAGGCAGGTGGGCATGTCGCGCGGCGTGCTGATCGCGCCGTCCCAGTCGCTGCCGAGCGACGCGTAGTCCTCGCCCGCGACCTCGACGATGCGCGCGAGGTGGTCGACGATCGCGTCGGCCTTGCCCCCGAAGTACGGGCCGTCGAGGAACTGCCCGTGGTACATGATGCCCATGGTGCCGCCGCTCTCGGCGATGGCCAGCACCTGTCGGTCGTCGATGTTGCGCCAGTGCGGGTACACCGAGTCGATGCCGGTGTGGGTCACGATGGCCGGCTTCTTCTTGTCGTGGACCTCGAGCGCCTCCCAGAACCCTTCACGGGAGATGTGCGCGAGATCGACGAACACGTTCTTCTCGTTGAGGCGCTGCACGTAGCGGCGCCCGGCCTCGGTGAGCCCCTTGGACCTGGCCCGCCCCGCCGCGGGGGAGCTCGTCACGCCCAGCGAGGAGCTCGAGAGGTGCACCAGCGTGACCCGGAGCACGAGGTCGTCGGGGATGAGGTCGATCGCGGAGGGGTCGGCGTCGAGCGCGTTCCCGCCCTGGATCCCGATGAACGCCGCGTGCTTCCCCGCGGCGCGCGCCGCGCGGTACTCCCTCGCGTTGCGCACGATCGCGACGTCATCGGGGCACGACGAGAGGATCCGCCGCAGCTCCGCGATGTTGCGCACGAAGGCGTCGCGGCGCTCGGTGGCGACGCGCGCCGGGTTGGTGGTGATCACCCAGCAGGCGCCGGTGACCTGTGCCTCGCGGATGCGGGGAAGATCGACCTGGCTGTAGAACCGCGCGCCGAGCAGGCCGTGGTCGTGGCGCGTGGTGAGGTCGTACCCGAAGATCCGGTGCCAGATGAACGAGTCGACGTGCAGGTCGATCACGTCCGAGGCGAGGTAGACGTCGATCGCCTCCCGCGAGATGCCGAGCGCGGTGGCCCAGGCCTGGGGATCCTTGCGGTGGTCGGTGTATTCGAGGCGCGGCATGGAGGGGGCGGAGCATAACCCATGTCGCGTCACGTCGACCGGGTGGCGCAGGATTGACCGAGCGCACGCACGTTCGGCGCCCTGCACGCCAGCGCTCCAGCGGCACAAACGCGCAAAGCAGTGCAGGAAGTGCGGCGCGCCTCTCCGGTGCGAATCCGCTGCGTCTTTCGCGACAACGAACGCAGCGCGTCGTCGCGGGCGCGTCATCGCCAAGGTGGGTTTCGTGCGCTAGCGTCCCAGCAGCGCAAGGAGGTGTCTCATGATTGCGCGCAGCACGTTCCTGTTCATCGCCATCACGTCGACCGCGTCGCTCGCGATCGCCGACGACAAGTCCAAGGCCGGCACCGACGGCACGGTCACCTCGTACGACCAGAGCAAGGCCGTCCTCGCCGTCGAGGTCTGCGACAAGAAGGACGGCGACTGGGACTACAGTCCCTGTCTGAAGGTCCTCCGCGAACGCACGGTGGCGCTGCTCTGCAAGAAGGGCGCGGGCACCTACAAGTGGTCGTTCCAGGTCGGCAGCGAGAAGAGCACGCTCAGCCAGTCGACCACCTGCGCGAGCAGCTGACGCTACTTCGCGCGCGGCTTGACCTTGCGCTCGAGCCAGCTCACGCCCCCGCGATTGTCGCGGGCCACGATCCACACGCGCACCTCGCTGCCACCCTTGCCGCTGCGCAAGGCGAACTTGGTGATGGGATCTTGCGCGCGCCGCACGTCGGTCTCGAAGAGGCCCTCGTTGGCGTAGTACTGCACCACGAGCTGCTCGCTGTAGGCGGCCCCGAACTCGTTGGTGCCCGCCTCGAAGGAGCTCGGATCGACGGTGGGGACGATCGAGACCCCGCCGTCGCTGCAGCGGTCGAAGCGGTTCTCGTCGGCCCCACAGCTGGCCGGCACCTCGAGCACGTCGTCGGGGCCCCACGCCTTGCCGTCGAGCGTGACGCCGGTGAGGACGGGGTTCTTGTTCTCGTCGGTGGTGCGCAGGAAGATGCGCTTGAAGCCGAGGATGAAGTCGTCGTTGGGCACGACGTTGCCCGCGTCGTCCTTGCAGGTCAGCGGCAGGTCGTTCTTGGCGACCTGCGGGGCGATGGCGAGCGTGCCGGGGCACACCGCGGTGACGACGCCCACGATCGCGCCCGCGCGCGCCTCCTTGGACACACCGTCCAGCGCATCGTTCGGGATGGTGAACTCGTAGCGGTCCTTGTCCTTGCCGAGCGCGAAGGGCGGCGGTTGCCCGCTCTTCTGCGCGTCCTGGGCGAGCTTCTGGAAGCACCCGAGCACGGTGCCCGAGGCGGGGCGGACGCAGAGGGTCCAGGCCCACTGCGTGGGCCGCCCCTTGGCGTCGTGCCAGAGGGCCTCGAGCGAGATGGTGTCGCCGGGCTTGGCGTAGGTGCCGTCGACGCGGGCGCCCGCGGGGCCCTTCTGGGCGCGCACGGCGAGCACCCGCAGGCTCGTGACGCGCGAGCCCGGGTCGAAATCGCCGCCGCACGCGGCGATGGTGGCCACGGCGGCGAACAGGGCGAGGGCGTTCTTGCGCATCACAGCTCACCTCGCAGACCGAGGCTCGGGAGGATCGGAATGCCCGAGACCACGTTGGACTGCGTGTAGTTGAAGTTGTAGCTCACGCCCTCGGGGTTCGCCCGGTTGTAGACGTTCTGGACGTCGAGGTACGCGCTCAAGGTCCAGGAGGTGAACTTCCACTCCTTGTCGATGCGGATGTCGAGCTGGTTGAACGACGGCAAGCGCGCCTGGTTGAGGGGGAACTGGGGCACGGGTGAGTACGAACCCGCGTCGAAGTCCACGACGCCGCCGACGTTGGGCGTGTACGGGCGACCGGTGACGTAGCGGAACCGCGCCCCGACCTGCCAGCCCTTGCCGAGCTTGTAGCTGCCGAGGATCGTGAGGATGTGCGTCTGATCGAAGGCGTAGAGCGCGAGCGGCTCGTCGCGCGTGTTGCGGCGCTCGGCGCGCGAGAGCGTATACGCGATCCAGCCGAAGAACTTGTCGTCGGGGTTGTAGCGGAGCAGCACCTCGAGGCCGTAGGTGCGCCCGTCGCCGCGGTTGCCGTAGGTGACGCCCGACGCGGTGGTGCTCTCGGAGAGGGTCTGCGAGATGAGCCGCGTGGTGTCCTTGTAGAACACCTCGGTCTTGAGGTTGATCTGGCGGGTGAAGTCCTGCTCGAGGCCGAAGGCGTACTGGAGCGCGCGGCTGTTCTGCAGGCCGGTGGTGCCGAACGGCGCGATGCTCTGCTGCGGCAGCGGCGGCTGCGCGAACAGACCGACGCCGGCCTTGAGGACCGTCTTCGGGAACTCGTTGGCGATGGCGAAGCGGGCCACGACGCGGGGGTTGACGCTCCACTCCTTGGTGTCGCGCGTGTAGTCGAGCCGCACGCCGGGGAGGAACTGCAGCCGCTTGGTCGGTCGCAGGTCGAGCATCGCGTAGGCGGCCGGTCGGTAGAGCGCGCCCGAGCCCGAGATCTCGCGGAGCGGACGCCCGAAGAACGGCCCCGGCGCCTCGCCCGGGATCGGCGGCGGCGGCGCGCGCACGGTGACGTCGTACGACGACCACAGCACGTCGGTCCCGACGATGACGGTCGCGTCCTTGCCGATCTTCGCGGAGAAGTCGCTGCGGAACGCGAGCGGATGGCTGTTGAGCTTGAACAGGAAGTCGCCGAGGTTGAACTCGATGAGGTCCTGCCCGTACGAGATCATGTTCGTCCACCGGATGCCGGCCGACAGGCGCGACTCGACGCGGCCCTGCAGGCGCCAGAAGCCCGTCGTGGTGGTGATGTCGCCGCCGAGCGCGGGATCGCTGGAGGACGGCGAGTTCAGGGTGACCGCGAGGCGGTCGTTGGACCCGAAGAAGGCGAGGCGCGCGGTGTTCTTCTCGTCGAGGTCGCGCTCGAGGATTGCCTGGCCGTCGTAGTAGACCGGCGCCGTGGACACGCCCGTGCCGAGCGAGCGGAGCACGGGCCCGAGCCAGACGTCGACCCACGAGCGGCGCGCGGCGACCGCGAAGCGCGTCTTCTTGTCGATCGGGCCCTCGAGGAGGGTGCGGCCGTCGATCAGGTCGAACTGCAGCAGGCCGTGGTAGCCGTCCTTCTTCGGGCTACGCAGGCCGACGTCGAGGATGCCGCCGGTCACGCGGCCGAACTCCGGGCCGAAGTTGCCCGGGTAGAAGTCGATGCGCTCGATGAGCTCGGTCGGGATGACCGCGTTGAGGCCGCCGAAGTGGAAGATGATGGGCACGAGGGTGCCCTCGACGAAGTAGTTGGTCTCCTGCGGCGCGGAGCCGCGCACGATCAGGAACGCCGCGAGACCGGGCGGCCGCGCCACGCCCGGGAGGTTCTGGATGGCCTTGATGGCGTCGCCGCCGCTGCCCGGGATCTTGTTGATCTCGGCCGCGCTCAGCGAGTGCTTGGTGACCTCGCGCGGAGGGCGCTCGCCCTTGACGTCGATCTCGACCGCGTCGCCCTCGAGCTTCGGTCGGTAGGTGACCTTGGTGAGGGTGTTGCCGGCGACCTCCTCGTCGACGTCGAACGCCTTGAACCCCGTGGACTCGACGTGGACGCTCCACGTGCCGACCGGGAGGTCCTTGAACGAGAAGCGCCCCTCGGCGTCGGTCGTGGCCTCGACCGACTTCTGATCCTTCTTGTTCTTGGCGACGACCTTGGCGCCGGGCAGGGGCTCGTCGGCAGGGGTGAGCACGGTCCCGGAGAGCGTGCCGACGGCGGCCTTGGTCGGCTCGACGGTCGTCGGCGGGGTGACGGTGGGCGCGGCCTCCTCGAAGGTGAAGCGCCAGGCGATCTTGGCGGGCACGGGCTTGCCGTCGATGGTGGCGGGCTCGAACTCGAGCTTGGGCGCCGCCTCGAGGGCCGCGGCGTCGAACGCGTCGCCCCCGGACTCCAGCACCTTGGTGCTCGTCACCTTTCCGGTGGCGTCGAGGGTGAGCTCGACGCGCACGACGGCCTTCTCGCCGGAGCCCTTCTTGGCGCTGGGGTAGGTGGGGTCGACGCTGGTCTTGACCTTGGGGGGAACCGGGCCCTTCTTGGGCTCCACGGGCGCCGGCTCCTGCGCGGACGCAGAGCGGACCAGGGACCCTACCGAGGCCCCGAGCAGGACGGCGAGAGCGCGCGCGCGAAGGCGGAGCATGCGGGCCTCGGATGCCGAAATTCCGCGGGGGTGGCAATCTCTTCTCGATGCCCCCCAAGAAACCGCCCCTCGAGGCCGTCCGGCTCGTGCGTGCATCCCTGGCCGAAGCGGCCCAGGAGCGGCTCGTCGAGGGGGTGGCCGCAGAGGCGGCGGCCGAGGCGGCGGCGGCGCGCGCGGCCGAGGTCCAGCGCCGGGCGAGGGTCGACGGCGCGGCGGCCGAGGCCCGCGAGCGCGAGGGGCTCGCGAGCCCCCGCGACTTCGCCCAGCAGGCGGCGTTCGGCGTGGGCCTCGAGCGCCGGCTCGCGATGCTCGAGGCGGAGACCGCGGCCGCCGAAGCGGCTGCAGCGGCGGCACGTCGTCACACGGTCGACGCTCGGGCCGCGCTCGCGGCCGCACAGGCGGACGTCGAGATCGTCGAGCGCCACCAGGCGGAGACGCGTCGCCGGGCCGAAGCCGAGGCCGAGAACCGGGCGGGCGAACAGGCGGAGGAGGCCCACGCCGGAAGGCGCGGGCGGGGCTGACCGACCAGACACTCGAGGGTCAGAGGCCGAAGCGAAGTGAGGCGCCGAGGTTCACTCCGGCGCCTCGCACCGGCACCTCCCCCGAGACGACCTGGAAGCCGGAGAGCTCGGGGACCAGCCAGGTCCGCTTGCCGAGGGCGATCTCGAGGTTCACGAACGTCCCGAGGAACAGGCCGGCTACGTGGCCCCCGGCCTCGGGAAAATACGTCCCGAAGCCGAGCGCCGGCCCGAACGAGAGCGCCGTCGACGGACCGAGCCGTCGGGTCGCGACGAAGGTCGTGCCCCCGAACAGGTGGATGGCGTTCGTCGTCAGCGCCGTCTCCGGGGTACGGACGAAGGTGAGCTGGGGCGCGAGGGCGAGCGCCCAGGCGTCGCGACGAAGGAAGCGCAGCGTCGCGCTCGCGTCCACGCCGACCGTGAAGAGCTTCACACCCACGTCGGCGTTCGCCGAGACCCCGCGGCGGAGCTCGAGCTCGACGTGTCCCGTCGGCGCTCGCGTGTCCTGTGCCCGATCGCGCAGCACCCCGCCGCCGAGGGCGACCGCGCCGCGGAACTCCCCGTTCGGGACCGTCTCGGCGGTGCGATACACCGTCGTCGACGGGCAGCCCGCGAGCAGCGTGGTGGCGGCGAGCAGCTCAAGGGCGCGGGTGCGCATCGAAGAACCTCACGATCTCCGCGCTCGCGACGAGGTCGTACGAGACGCGTCCGATGGTGTCCACGCTCAGGTACTGGTGGCCGCCCGGCCAGGTGTGGCCGCCGCCGTCGACGCGCAGGTGCTCGGTCGCCGCGGCGCAGCCGTCGAACGCACGGTGGGCGATCCGCGTGCCGTCTCCTGGGTCGAGGTCGGGCATCGCGATCTCGGTGGCGGTGGCGGCGCACCCGTTCCGGACGCGCCAGCCCTCCATCGACTCGGCGACCCCCACCTTGCGGCCAGGCTTCAGGATCGAGCACGTCGCGTCGGTGGTCGCGTACCCCCAGCACGGGTCCTCGGTCCCGTGAACGTGCAGGATGGGGACGCGCGCGTCGCAGCGGCCACCGGCGGCGGCGAACTGGTTGGTGCCGCCGACCGGGGCGATGGCCGCGATCGTGGCGCCCCGCTCACAGGCGAGGCGGTGCGCGATGGCGCCGCCGTTGGAGAGCCCGGTCAGGAACACGCGGCGCGGATCGATCGCCACCACCCGCCGCACCTCGGCGAGGAGCGCGTCGAAGTACGCGACGTCGTCCACGCCCTCCTCGCACGCACCCGCGCTGACGCAGTGCCACCCGCCCGTGCCGCCGCCGGCGTTCCACGTCCGCACGTTGCGCGTCGGCCGGGTCCCCGTGCCATCGGGGAACACGACCACGTAGCCCGCGGCGTTCGCGATCGCCGCGAGGCAACGCGCGCCACCCTTCTCGCCGTCGGGGCAGGTGACCTGCTCGGCCGCGGCGCGGTTGCCCCCACCGCCGTGGAACGCGACGATCAAGGGCAGGGCACTCTTGCCGTCCCAGCGCGCGGGCACGTGCACCGCGAACGCGCGGTCGAACCACTCGGGCACGGGGCACTCGAGCGCGGCCCCCGCGGACGCCGGCCCGCAACGGTCGAGGACGTGCAGGCACGCGTCGGTCGCGAGCGACGCGAGGGCGAGAGCGAGGAGCGGGCCGCGCCGCACGTCAGAAGCAGTTGGTGATCGAGGTGAACGGCGCCGTGGTCTGGCGGAAGGTGATCTCCGCGTAGGTGGCGTTCGACCCGCACGCAGCGCTGCCGAGGTCGAGCTGGAACGAGCTCGTCCCGAGCGGCAGGGGGCAGGCGATGCTCCAGCGGTCGTACTCGGCGAGCTGGGTCACGTTCGCGCCGGAGACGTTGTCGTAGCAGATCCCGGCCTTGCCGTTCTTGTTCGAGCCCGCGCCGAACACGTTGTAGCCGGCACCCCCGGTGGCGAGGGTCCCGATGTCGAGCGTGTTGGTCGTGCCGCGCACGAAGCGCAGGCCAGCACCGGTGTTGCCGAGCATCGTCGACCCCCGCAACGTCAGGCTCGGCTGGTTGCTGCCGACCACCTCGACCAGGACGCCGTACCCGAGCGTGCCGCCGCCGCTGCCCCCGTTGTTGTTGGCGAGCAGGGACCCGACGAAGTGGGGGCTGCCGGTCGGGGTGACCTGCGCGATGCGCAGGCCTCCGAGCACGTTGTTCTGCGCCTCGTGGGCGACCGTGGCGCCGGGGGGCACGACGGTCGCTTGCTCGAGCACGAGGTAGGCGCTGCCGCTGCCGTCGCCCGCGGTGGTGTGCACGCCCCACTGCTTGTTGCCGTTGAAGCGGTTGATCCAGCCCGGCCCCGCGATCACCCAGACCTCGCCGGTGAAGACCCGCAGGCCATCCTGGCTGTTGTTGTTCGCCTGGATGTTGCTCAGCTTGTGCGCCACCTTGACGGTCGTGTCGTAGGGGGTGCCGATCACGATGCCGTTCGCGGTGTTGCCGTTCGTCGTGACGTCGGTGAGCGTCGTCACGTAGTCGCCGAACACCGAGATGCCGTGCCCGCTGTTGTTGGAGAACGAGCTCCCCGAGGCGCCGGTCCCCGCGAGGACGTTCACGAGGCCGCGACCGGCCGCCGCGCGCTGGACGACGAGGCCGCCGTTCTTGTTGGCGTTGCCCTGGACACTCGGGCCGAGGTCGGCGCTCCCGAACACGCGGAAGCCTGCCTCGTTGCACTGCTCGGTGATCACGTCGGCGATCTGGGGGGCCGCGACGGCGCCGGTCGGCAGCGTGACCGTGGTCAGGACGCCGTGCCCCGCGGCGCCGGTGGGGGTGCGCACGCTGACGCGCTCGAGGCGCGCGCCGTTGTCGAGGCCGACCGCACACTGCGCGGAGGTCCCCGCGAGCGCGGCGCAGTTGCCGAGCGCGACGATCCGCACGCCCAGACGGTTGCCGTCGGTCGGGCTGTCGTAGTTCGAGGTCAGGGTGATCTTCGGTCCGAGGACGACGGGCGCGCTCTCGGCGTAGTCGGGCGACGCGAGGTTGCCCTTCACGTGGATCGTTCGTCGCGTCACGCCGGCGCCGGGGGCAGAGAGAGACGTCGCCGCGAGGATGGTCTTGAACGGGCAGGCCTTGCTGCCATTGCCACCCACGGCCACGGCCTTGTCGACGTAGACGTCCTCGTTGGTGCCACCCAGGACGAACGGCGTGCAGCCTGCGTCGGCGTCGACGACGAGGCTGTCGGTGACCGCGCTGTCGATCGCGGTGTCCGTGAAGACGCTGTCGGTGACCGCGCTGTCGGTGATCGTGCTGTCGGTGACCGCGCTGTCGGTGATCGCGGTGTCGATCGCGCTGTCGACGATCGCGCTGTCGACGATCGCGCTGTCGACGATCGCGCTGTCGACGATCGCGCTGTCGGAGGCGGAGTCCACGACGGGAACGTCGAAGCCGGAGTCGGTGAGACCGCCGGTGTCCCCCGTGTCGGGGCCCGTCGTGGTGTCGCCACCCGTCTCCGCGACCCCGACGTCGACCGCGGTGTCCGGGATCTCTGTGCCGACCTCGAAGTCCGCGCCGCTGCAGTGCACGGTCCCGACCACGATCGCTCCGAGCCAGCCGAGTCGTCGACGCATGACCGCATCTTACGGCCGAGTTGCGCTCGCGCACGCGAGAGACTGCGCCTACGTCGCCATACAAAGGCGCCCGGAGCAAACCCCGACCGTGCGGCGTTCCCTCATCCGTGGTTCACTCCGGCCCCGTGCGCGCCCTGCGGATGTTCGTGCCCTCGCTGGCCCTCGGGGTGTTCGCCGGTCAGACCCAGTGTGGCCCCGCAGAGCACAAGGCCAGCCCTGGGCCGTCCACGCCGTCCGCGGTCGTCGCCGCACCGAGCCTCTCGGCGTCGGCCTCGGTCAGCGCGTCGGCCAGCGTCGTCGCGCCCGCCGCGCCGATCGACCCCTCCACCCTCACCCCGCTGCTCGCCCACGCCGCGCTCGGTGGCGTGGCGGCGGCGATGGCCGTGCGCGACCCGAAGGCCGCGGCCGAGGCGCTCGACAAGGCGCTC
>Ga0154020_10004488_pt1 | contig 16634 bp, 14 predicted proteins | sample Klosneuvirus_201_FD_109709 | JGI IMG/M metagenome (GOLD analysis project Ga0154020, IMG submission 109709) | Active sludge microbial communities from wastewater, Klosterneuburg, Austria - Klosneuvirus_20160825_MG | ecosystem: Engineered > WWTP > Aerobic digester > Activated sludge | place...
AAAAACGCCCGTAAAATTTTTAGTCCGTCTGCGCTTCCGCCGGTCAGCAAATCAACGGCGCGTTCGGGGTGAGGCATCATTCCCAGAACCCTGCCGTTTTCACTGACGATGCCAGCGATCTGGTCGAGAGAACCATTAGGGTTCGCGGCATCTGCTGCCGCGCCATTCTGATCGACATAACGGAAGATTATCTGGCCTTTATCGCGGAGCCGCCGGAGGTCATCCGGGTCAGCAAAGTATCTGCCCTCTCCATGGGCCACGGGAACCTGCAATGTCAGGCCCGCAAGAGCCCGATGATAGCCGGAGTTGCCGTCGGCGGTCTTCAAATACACCTGCTTACAGATGAAGCGGCGGCCGGAATTTCGCAGCAACGCCCCCGGAAGGAGATGGGCCTCCGTCAATATCTGAAAGCCATTGCAGATGCCAATAGCCGCGCCACCCTTTTGCACAAAACTTTTGATCGCCTGCATCACCGGAGAATGCGAAGCGAGTGCGCCACTGCGCAGGTAGTCGCCAAAGCTAAATCCACCGGGAATGATCATCCCATCAACTGGTGGCAATGATGTTTCGGTGTGCCAGACTTTTTTTACTTCGATGTCAAAGTGGCGCTTCATCGCATCGATGCAGTCCATGTCACAATTAGACCCAGGAAACTGAACGAGGCCGACTTTGGGTGCGCCGGTTGCAGTCAGGCGAGTCATGATACTACCTGTCTCCGCTTTGAAGTTTCTTTACGGTCACTGTTTGCGAAACGGGATTGGCGAGAAATTCCCTGGCTATGTCCCGGGCGACGTCTTCACCGTTTTTTTGAGTTTTCGCGGGATCGATTTCGAGTACGAATCTTTTGGAGACAACGACGGACCTGACACAATCCTGCCCCAGTCGAGCGAGGGTCTCCTGGATGGCGCGTCCTTCGGGATCAAGGACTTCCTTTTTGAGCTGGACGATAACTTCGTACTCACACGCTGACGTTGCCATCCCAAGTATCTCCCGGCCGAGACCCCGAAAAGAAAGGCTGTGGCAACGAACCGATTTTTGAAGACCCTGTTTGCTGCCAGAACCGTTTTATCTTGTCTCGTCGGGGTATTTCAGCGAGGCACAGAGATATTCACGGTTCAATTTTGCGATGAAGCCTACACTAATTTCCTTAGGACAAACAGCTTCACATTCGAACTGATTCGTACAATTTCCGAACCCTTCCTTTTGCATCTGCTCAACCATGGCGAGCGCACGGGTTTCCCGCTCCGGCTGCCCCTGCGGCAGAAGGGCTAACTGCCCGACTTTAGCCGACACAAACAGCATGGCCGAGGCATTCTTGCAGGACGCAACGCAGGCACCGCACCCGATACAGGCGGCAGCATCAAAGGCATTATCTGAGTCAACTTTGCGCACGGGGAGATTGTTAGCATCCTGGGTTGACCCTGTATTTACAGATACATAGCCGCCAGACTGGATGATCCGGTCAAAGGCAGAGCGGTCCACCATCAGGTCTTTTAACACCGGAAAAGCCTTGGCTCTCCATGGTTCGATGAAGATCTCCTCACCATCCTTAAAGGACCGCATATGGAGCTGGCATGCCGTCGTGCCTTTTTCAGGCCCGTGGGCGACGCCATTAATCATCAGGCTGCAGGCCCCACATATTCCTTCGCGGCAGTCGTGGTCGAAGGTAATTGGTTCTTTGCCATCCTTGATGATGTCTTCGTTGACGACATCGAGCATCTCAAGGAAAGACATGCTGGAGGAGACATCCTTTGCCTCATAAGTCTCCATTTTTCCTTCTGATTTCTTGTTTTTCTGGCGCCAGACGTGCAGCTTGAACTTCATTATTTATAGCTCCTTGTCGCGAGCTGAATGTTTTCGTACTTCAGTGGCTCCTTGTGGCGAACAGGGGCCTTGCCTTCACCCTGATGCTCCCAGACACTTGCGTGGAGGAAATTGGCATCGTCCCGCTTCGCTTCTCCATCCGAAGTCTGGTGCTCTTCGCGGAAATGGCCACCACAGGACTCTTCCCGGTCAAGGGCATCGCGACACATGAGTTCGCCAAATTCCATGAAATCTGCGACCCGACCAGCCTTTTCGAGGGACTGATTGATCTCCGCAGCATCTCCCGGCACCCGCAGGTTTTGCCAGAACTCCTCGCGGAGCTTGGGGATCAGGGTCAGTGCTTTTTCCAATCCGGCTTTGTTGCGACCCATGCCGCAATGATCCCACATGATTTTTCCGAGTTCGCGATGAAAGGAATCCACGCTGCGGCTTCCCTTTATCGTCAGAAGGCGGTTCGTGCGTGCATGGACCTCAGCCTCGACTGACTTGAATGCCTGGTGGTCAGTGGTAATGGCCTCCAGCTTTTCCGAGGCCAGATAGTGAGCAAGCGTATAGGGTGCGACAAAATAACCGTCTGCAAGACCCTGCATCAACGCACTGGCACCGAGCCGATTCGCGCCGTGATCAGAGAAGTTCGCTTCGCCCAGTACATGCAGACCCGGAATGGTGCTCATGAGGTTGTAGTCAACCCACAAGCCACCCATCGTGTAATGGACCGCAGGATAAATTCGCATCGGCTGCTGGTAAGGATTCTCTGCGGTGATCTTTTCATACATATCAAAGAGGTTGCCGTAGCGTTCGCTGATCGTCTCTTTGCCGTGACGATTGATTGCCGCGCCGAAATCCAAATAAACCCCAAGGCCGCCCTCTCCAACTCCAAAGCCGGCGTCGCAAACTTCCTTTGCAGAACGCGACGCGATGTCCCGTGGCGCTAGGTTGCCATAGCTTGGATATTTTCTTTCGAGATAGTAGTCACGCTCGCTATCTGGAATATCCGCAGCCTTGCGTGTGTCCCCTTTTTTCTTCGGGACCCATACGCGGCCATCATTGCGGAGCGACTCCGACATCAGCGTCAGCTTTGACTGATAATCACCCTTTACCGGAATGCAGGTCGGGTGAATCTGCGTAAAGCAGGGATTGGCGAAGCCGGCACCGCGCTTGTGGGCACGGTATGCAGCCGTCACATTGCAGCCCTTGGCGTTTGTTGAAAGATAAAAGACGTTTCCGTAACCACCCGTCGCCAACATCACCGCATGGCCGGCATGGGAGCGGATCTCGCCCGTGACCATGTCGCGCACAACGATGCCGCGCGCCTTGCCGTCCGCGACGACAAGGTCCAGCATTTCTGTGCGCGGGTACATTTTTACAGTCCCTGCATGTATCTGACGAGCCAATGCACTATATGCACCGAGCAAAAGCTGCTGGCCGGTCTGACCACGCGCGTAAAAAGTCCGCATCAGCTGCGAGCCACCGAAAGATCTGTTGTCCAGAAGCCCGCCGTATTCCCGGGCAAACGGGACTCCCTGGCCCACGCATTGATCGATGATGGAATTACTGACTTCGGCGAGACGGTAAACATTCGCCTCGCGGGCACGAAAGTCCCCACCCTTAATCGTGTCATAGAACAAGCGCATGACGGAGTCGCCGTCACCGCGATAATTTTTAGCCGCGTTGATCCCGCCCTGGGCCGCGATAGAGTGCGCCCGTCGCGGACTATCCTGAAAACAAAAACAGTGAACGTTGTATCCAAGCTCACCCAGAGTTGCGGCCGCAGAAGCGCCGGCTAGCCCGGAGCCAACCACGATGACATCAAATTTGCGCCGATTTGCCGGAGCAACGAGCTTCATCGCAAACTTGTGATTTTCCCATTTTGATTCCAACGGTCCCGCTGGAATTTTTGAGTCAAGCTTCATGCCGCAACTACCTTTACTTAATGATGCCCAGTAAGACTGCTAACGGGATGGAAATGTTTCCGGCGGCAAGTATTGTTCCTCCGACCGGGCCCAAAAGGCGAATCAGACCCCAATAGCGTTTATGATTGAGCCCCAGTGTCTGAAAAAGACTCGTCACTCCGTGCCAGAGGTGCTTCCAAAGAAAAAGCATCGCGATAATGTAGAGTCCTGCTAAATGTGGCTTGCTGAACTCCTGAATCAGCATCTGGTAGCAATCAAAATGGCCGAAGCCAGCCACTTCCGGGCTAGTCACCCGCCAGGTGAAGTGTGCAAGGTGAAACAGAACGAAAAATAAAAGCGTCATCCCCGAAACAGCCATGTATCGGGATGCCCATGAGGCTTTTACTGTTGATTCAAATGCGTAAGGAATCGGGCGCGCCGCGCGGTTTTCGCGAACCAGCTTGATCGCCAGCGGAACGTGCACCAAAAACATACCCAACAATCCCAGCCGGGCGCCCCACAAGACCGCAGGGAACTTTCGCAACCCTTCGGCGTAGGCGTTAATGGCGTCTTTGCCGGCATAAATCAGAAGATTGCCAGATAAATGCGCCATGATAAAACCAACCAAACCGAGACCCGTCAGGGCCATCAATGTCTTCGCGCCAATCGGCGTCCGGACAGTCCTAACTACCCAATTCATCAGTACTCCCCCACAGCTTCAACAGGCCTCAGCATGCGCCTTTAGGTCTAAAATTTCAAGAGTCGTTCAAAGGGGAGGGCTGGCGTGGCCCACGATCACTTCGCAAAGCAAAGGTTCCACCAACAGGCGTTTCGCAACGCGATGAACATCGCCTGGAGTGACCTTTTCAATCAACTTTGGATAGGAGCGAAAATCATCATATCCGAGGCCATATAGCTCCATCAACGCCATGGTCATCGCCTGTGCATCACTTCTCTGCAAGTCCATTTCATGGCTGCCGACAATATAATTTTTCGAGCGGTCGGTCTCTTCCGGCGAAGGTGGCGACTGCGTCATCGAAAGCATTTCGCGCTTCAGAGATGCAACAGCCTGATCTACTTTTGCTGGAGCGCAGGCGATGTAAGAGCCAATGGCCCCAGGGTGCTTACCGTAAGAAACAATGGGGGAAACGGAATACGCCAAAGAATCTCTGTCGCGCAATTTGCGAAACAGGCGCCCGCCGTGTCCGCCGAGAATATTAACCAGAACATCGAGGGACGCCCTGTCGGAGTCGGCCCAGTTGATACCTGGAAACCCGATCGCCAGATGGCTTTGTTCACGATCTTTTTCAATACGTCTCTTTGAGGGCTTGCCGCGCGAAAGCTGCTGGTCAGAGGCAAACTTTCTCGGTGTCGATGTCGGCTTCCAGGCTTTAAATACCGCGGAGAGTTTTTCCACCATTGCTTCGGGGTCAAGACTGCCAACGCAGGATATCACCCAAGGCCCCTGATCCCTGAGCTCAACAAATCGCCGCTGAAGAAACTCCGCGGTATATGCGGAAACCGTCTCTTTCGTCCCGTAGGTGGGCCGACTGTATGGATGATCTCCAAACATCTGTTCCTGCAGGTTTCTTATGCAAACCCCTCCAGGAGAATCGTCTTTGGCCTTGATTGCTTCGAGTATTTCCCGTTGCGTCGAGGTCCATTGGTCGGCAGGAAAAACGGGGTGCGCGAGCGCGGACGCAAACAGATCCAACAAGACGTCCACATGCTCGGTCAAACAATGAAACTGCATTCCGAAGCTGTCTTTGCCCGAAAACCCGTCCAGAGAGGCACCAAGATTTTCGACTACGCCGAGCATCTCTTCATAGGAATAATCCTGGGACGCCTTTGCGAGCAGAGCAGTCATGGAGCAATAAAGCCCTGCCTCTTGAGGGCTTTCTCCGCGCAACCCACCCTCCGAAGCCGCGACCAGGCTGAATAATCTACCTTGAGGATTGTATTTATAAACAAGCTTTAGGCCCGGCTTAATGGCAGTGACCAGGGCTTTGTCGCTGTTTTGAAGTTTTCGCCCCGTACCAGAGGAAACGAGGCCTGGAGCAACGGTCTGCCGTGGAGCCTTGGCAAATCCATCAAGGCAGGCCTTAAGCACCTGCTCTTCTGTGATCTCGGAAGACTCGGGTACGAGTCCCACAATCACCATCTCCTGAGGGTTCAGCCACGCGCGGCAGGATTCGCGAACCGTTTGTGATGTCGCGCTGCATATATGCGTCCAATAAACTTCGTCAAAGGCCTGCTTGTGAGAAGTCATCAGGGAGTATCCCAGACTTTTTGCCTGACCCTCCACTGTTTCATCCCGGTAAATTCGATCCGCACGAAGGTTGGCTCTGGCTCTCGCCAGTTCCATTTCTGTCACAGGGTCTTCTTCGCACAATTTTGCCAATTCATGACAGACTGCACTCGCCGCATCCAGATAGCCGTCTTCACCGACAAAGACGCTGGCTTCAAATATGCCATCCTGCTGAAGCGGCGAATACACGGAACAACTCGCGGCGGTTAATACCTGACGTTCATCCCGTAAACGCCAGCTAAACCTCGACAAATCGCCGGACCCGGCCGCGAATGCCGCCAAATCCAAAGGCGCTGTATCAAAGGCCTCGAGACCGGGGACCCGAAAGGCGATTTCCAGTCGCGGCTGCTTATAGTCACCTCTAAGCAGAACAACTCTCGGCTCAGTGTTTCTTGGCTGCTGCCCAATGACGGCCTCAGCATTGCGACGCGGCGGAGGTGTCCGCTTCACTTCGCCGCCAAACGTCTTCAGGACCAACTCACGCGCTTCGGCGAGATCGATGTCTCCGACAATGACAACTGACATATTTTCCGGCGTATACCAGCGACGATGGAAACCGGCGAGCATATCGCGGCTGAAGGACCGCACACTATCTGCGTCGCCAATAATTGGCCTGCCCATTCCGGCCTTGCCATAGATAGTTTCAAAGATTTTTCGCCCAACCTTTGACCCCGGATCGTCCAGCGAGCGCTTTATCTCTTCGAGTATTACTTCACGTTCACGTTCAAATTCCACTTCATCGAAGGAGGAGTGAAATACAGCATCGGCCAGCAAATCAATGCCGGTATCAAGGTGCTTTGAGGCGAGGGTCAGATAAAAGACCGTCCGATCAAAAGTCGTGTAGGCGTTGATGTTGCCGCCACACGCCTCAACAGTGGAAGCGATTTCGCCAACCGCCCGCCGTGCAGTCCCCTTGAAAAGCATGTGTTCCAGGTAGTGGGACATGCCCCGTTCTTCGTGGGTCTCATCAAGTGATCCAACCCGCACCCAACACTGAATAGCGACCGACCGGCTGAAGTGGTCCTCAGCCAGCAGGAGCTCGATGCCATTTGGCAGTATTTCTCTAACAACGTCTCTTTTGTTTTCGTCCACGTTCACATCGACATTTCAATGTTAAGGTTAATAGCCTGGTGCGACTCTTCACTTGGAAAATAGGGTCGGCTCGCCAGATAGGACAACGACAACTTGTCGTTGACGACCGCGACGCCGCCAGCAACCGATTTACGGTCTTCGCTACCAACCGACTGACCCCAGGAGGCGATCAATCGCAAAAAATTCTGAATCTTTGCTGTGCCTGAACCAATCACCATCTGCTCGGGCTTTTCGTACGCCTCATCCAAACCTGAATCCCTCTTGCTGAGGGCAAATCCTCCAAGTCCGGCATCAGGAAAAGACCCCTCAAAGCGTGTGATGCGGTCTCTTTGGCGGAAATCCAGACTCAAAGAAATGTCGCCGCCGGCGAGCAAATAGGCGAGCCCCGCTCGATAGGTCTTTGGTGCAAATTCCGCAATCTTTCGATTTGTCATATTTTCGGCAGAGAGGCCGACTCGCAACTGCGGGTTGACCATCGACGCGACACCGAGAGAAAGAGCAGTCCCGCTGACTTCGTTTTTCTCATCGCGATCGCTTACGCCTTTGGCTTCATAGCCTTGAACCCATTGCCCGCCAATACCTAGCGACAGCATCTTAAATGACTGCCCAACGCCAATTGCCAGTCGCCGCTTGACGGGTGAGTCAACCTCACCCGGCTTTGACGCCAGAGCCGCTTTTTCAAAGTCATCGCTGAAGCTGGAATACATCACGCCGGCGGCCACAGCAGCCGTCTTGGAATCCACGACACCTGCCTGGTAAAAGTCGCGTCCGGACGTCGGCCAGTGGTAGCCGGCAGCTACGGAATATTCACGTTCGAGGGAGAGCATGGCAGGATTTGTTCGCACGGCGGAAACGCCGCCCATTGCGGCGGTTCCGGCGTTATTGAAGGCAAGCCCGTGTCCGCCAGTACTTTCATATTCGTTAGGAATGCGTCGGGAAACGTCATCCGCAAACAACTCCGAGGGTAACGCGACACCTGTCAGTGTCAGCGAAACCGCATAAACCGACGAATGGAAAACTCTGCGGATAGATAAGGTCCTATGTGTGCCCACCGAGACTACCTCCATAAAAATATGGCTCGCAAAATCGTCCCGGCAAACAACTCCAGTCAACCCCGTTCAACGACTCAGGCTTTCGTCGCCTCGGGAGCTTTTGTCATTCCGGTAACGTTTACCTTCAAAACTTTCAGGGACGAGTTTGCAGACTCAAGGGTAACAAAATTATCAGCGACTGAACGAATTTTACCGATAATTCCACCTGTCGTCACAACCTCGTCACCCACTTTCAAGCCGGACACCAGCTGCTGGTGCTCTTTCGCGCGCTTTTGCTGCGGACGAATCATAAAGAAGTACATGATGGCCAGGAAGCCCAGTGGCATTACGAGCATTTCCATTGTTGAGGGGCCTTTTGCTGCCGCTGCGCCCTGGGCCAACGCGGTTCCGACCAATCCGAAGTCCATGAAATCACTCCCCAATACTAGTGTTTTAAAGATTATCACAAGAGGCAGCCAAAGTTACCTGAAGCACGCGATGTCATCAAGAGACAAATCCCGCGTCCCCCAAGGGTTCTGCCACATCTTCCTCACGCATAAGCTCGACATTCGGTGCTTCGATTCGGATGATTTTCAAACTCAACAGGACCATCACTGGCACTAAGACCCCGGCAGTTAAAAAAGCATTAAATACGAGACAAAGCCCTGTGCAGTCCATCAGTCGCGACACATACTCGGGGTGCCTCATCCACCGATAGGGACCGCGCCTGATGCGCGGCATCTGAGGCCAGCGCAGGCAGCCCATGGTCCAGGCCGCTCCGAGCGTCGACAAAGCCCACACACGCAGCCCGGTTCCGCCGACCATCATGGCCAGGCCTGCCAGTTGCCATAGCGCCACCGTGCCTGTCCATCGGTACCATGATTCAATCAACGCAAATGGCAGAAAACCTATAATTAACAGATAGTAAGCTCGAGTAAGACGGTGCGCGACCGGTGTTGCGCCGGCAAACAAAAGAAATCGGGCATTTAAACGATGCCGGCGCCATTCTGCGCACAAAATGAGCAGGTACCCGACCAAAAAAGGGGCGCATAGGAAAAGAAAGTACCCAGAGGGTTCAGAAAAAATGATGGCACCTTTAGTAAACATATCTCTAGTCCGATAGAATCACTGTAGGAAGTGAAGATACAAGCTTTCTGCGATTTTTACACAACATTACATACCATCTTTTTTCGGGGGCGCGTGATGACGTTTAAAGGCAAATTTCCCTGGATCGCAATCGCCTGTGTTGTAGCAGCGTTGACCATTCAGAGCTGTGGCTCGGACAAAAAAGATGAAGACACTTCCACGGATACCGGCTCCACCGACTTCACCAAAGACATCAAGCCCATTACAGATAAAGCCTGCGCGTCGTCAGGCTGCCACGACACGAAGCAAGGAAGTGTCGAGGCGAATGTTTTCACTGATGGCACAAAATTCAAAGCCAGCGGCTCCCTTGCTGCCATCAACTCCGGCTCAATGCCGCCCGACGCGAGTACGTGGACAGCTGCCGAGAAAGCAAAAGTGGTCGCTTATCTGGGTGGAAAATAGCCCCCTCATTTTTCATTCCTTTCGCCGCCAATACATAGGATGCTTTTCGTGACAATCTTTGTTACGGAAGCTTCCTATGATCAACCTTTCAGACCTCAACCCCGAGCAGCGAGAAGCGGCGACGACCGTCAAGGGCCCCGTATTGATATTAGCCGGCGCTGGCACCGGCAAGACCCGCGTCATCTCCTATCGCATCGCCCATATGACGAGCACCGGTATCCCTGCCGACGCCATTGTCGCGTTGAGTTTCACTAACAAAGCCGCGCGCGAGATGGCCGAGAGGGTCAAAGCTCTCACGGGCGCCGCTGTGGCGAAACAACTGCGATTGGGCACGTTTCATAGCTTCTGCCTTTCGATGCTGAGGGAATTTTCCGAAGCGGCAGGCGTGGATCGGCGATTCTCGATCGCTGCCACTGGTGACCAGATGGACCTCGTCCGTAAGGCTCTTGAGGAAAAAGGCTGGCAGGGCACCTACGCTCTGGACATCCTGCATGCGCAGATCAGTCGCGCCAAAAACATGCTTCTGTCTCCTGAGGATTTTCGGCGCATGGCTTCGCCAGGCCCCTCAGGAATCGACCCTGTTGTGCTTGCCGAGGTCTACGACCATTACGAGAGACAGCTAAAACTTCATCGGGTCATTGACTTCGATGACTGTATTTTTAAAGCCGTCAAACTTTTGCAGGACCATGCCGACATTCGAGCCACCCTGCAAGAGCGATATCGTTACCTCATGGTCGACGAATTCCAGGATACAAACAGCGCCCAACTTACTGTCCTCGAGCACCTTGCCGGAACCCGGCACAATATCTGCGTTGTCGGCGACGACGACCAGTCCATTTACAGTTGGCGCGGCGCAATGTTTGAGACTCTTGAACGCTTCGAGAGGCTTTTTCCTGGGACGAAAGTTGTTAAACTCGAACAAAACTATCGTTGCTCAAACGTTATCCTGGATGCCGCAAACACCGTCATCAAAAACAACAGCAAACGCAAAGAAAAAGCGCTGTGGAGCAAGTCAAAAGAGGCATCGCCGATCGTCATCTCTGCTCTCGACAGTGACGAAGCCGAGGCTCGCTGGATCGCTGAAAAATGCATGAGTCTACTCGGGGAAGGACATCAGCCGCGCGACATCGGCATACTTTATCGGTCCAACAACCTCTCCCGACCAATTGAAATGGCACTTCGGGAAGTCGGCATTGCGACCAAAACCTATGGCGGGCAAAATTTTTTCGAACGCAAAGAGGTAAAGGATTTCCTGGCCTACCTTCGCCTGGTCATCAACAGCGACGACCGCATGGCTTTCTGGCGTGTGGTGAATGTCCCGGCACGCGGCGTCGGATTAAAAACCCTCGAGAAAATCGAGGATATTGCGAAGCGACTGCGAAAGTCCCCCTACGGCGTGATTAAGGCATCCGAGCACCGTGAGCATTTCCAGCGCCAGGCGACCGCCCTTGATAAGTTTACGGCGCTAATCAGCGACCTGTCTCAGTCGGGTTTGTCCACTCCAGCGGATGTTGAAGCACTCGGACAGCGCATCATAAAAGACTGCGGCTTACTCGACGATGTACGTCAAAACAACGAACAGGGCGCATCGCGGGACCGCAAACTCGAGAGTCTGCGCGTTTTGCCGGCATGGCTACGGAAAGCTTGCGAAGAAATGGTGGATGAATCCGGAAAACTCGACGCCTATGAGCTGCTTGATCGCATCACTCTCTCCGATCAAACCCCCAGAAAAGAAGAAGATAAAAGCGGCAATCACGTGTCGCTGATGACCATTCACGGCGCAAAGGGACTTGAGTTCCCCTATGTTTTCGTCTGCGGAGTCGAAGAGGATGTCCTTCCTCACAAAAATTCGCTGGTGGAAAGCGGCGGAATCGCCGAAGAGCGACGGCTCTTTTATGTGGCACTGACTCGCGCTAAGAAGCGCATTCACTTAAGTTATACGCTAGAACGCTCAAGCCATGGACGAAGCACGAGCCGGTTCCCCTCACGTTTTTTCAAAGAAATCCCAGAAACACTGATGGTTCACGCATCAGACATGTCTAAAATGGAAGCAGGCGCAGCCCACGCTGAAGTACGCAAAACGAATACATTGTCGCAACTAAGCAAAATCCGCGAAAGCCTGACTTCTGGTAAATGGTAAGATAAGATGGACGAGGGGGTTCGGCCATGAAGTGTGCACATTGTGGAAAACAAATGGTTCCCGCCCGCTACGAAGGCGTTCTGATTGACCTATGCAGCAGTGACGGCGGATGTGGTGGAACCTGGCTCAGTTCTGAGGAGCTGGCTTCACTCCAATCAATGGATAAACGTCAACCGGTGAGCGCCGCCAAAGTTCAGGCGATAAAAAAGGCTGCCTCTGAAAGTCGCAGGACAAAGACCCACCTACCCTGCCCAGTCTGCTCGACGGCCATGGACGTGTTTCAGTTTGCCTCAAATACCGGCGTCTACATCGACAAGTGCCCCAACCTCCACGGCGTTTGGCTGGAGCGCGACGAACTTCTCGCATTGCAGCACTATGTCGACGAGTCCCGAAAGGCTCTGCGGCGCAACACGGGCGAGACGGCAGTCTCCGGAGTCCCTGAGGGAGAACGCCGATGCCCCCGCGACGGTTCAGCCCTGTCGCTGGTCGAATATGAGGGCCAGTCTCTAGAGCAGTGTGGTCAATGTCACGGATTCTGGTGCGATGGCGATGAGCTTCGCGAGATCGTCCATAACACGGAAAAAAAATTCAATCCTGCGGATCACCCGGAGATCTCCGCCAAGGAGACCGCCGCGAAAGTAAAAAGCGAGCAGGATCTTGGTGCGGATCTTTGCTGCATCGTCTGCCATCAACCCATGCGTCGGCTAAATTATGCTTATACTTCGGGTGTCGTGATTGATCGGTGCACTAAAGGTCATGGTGTTTGGTTGGACCGGGACGAAATCGAAAAGATTCAACTCTTTATCGAGCATAGCAAGGCTATTGAACACGAGACCAAGGCTAAATTTGCGCCACTGCTCCATCAGACCGCCACTCAGGCCTCGGCCAGTTATGATGCCGCGACGAAACCCACGCGAAAAAATGGCATGAAGAAATCGCCGTTATTTGGAATGCTGGCCTCTGTTTTTCAGCCCAAATGATCCATGTGCATAACCTTCAGGGTATCAGCCAACGTTTTTTGCGCTTCCTCACGTGCTCGCAGAATACCACGTCGCAAGACCTCTCGTGCGTATGTTTTATCGGCGGCGTAACGAGCTCTGCGCTCACGAATGGGGGCCAGATATGCATTCAATGAATCGGAAAGCATTTGTTTTAACTTGCCACCGCCGCCATCGCCGATCTCGCCGGCTACTTTTTCCGGCGTCGAGTTTGTGCTAAGCGCGATCAGACGTAAAAGATTGGCCACTTCGGGTCGTCGCTCCGGCTCGTACGTTATCAAACGTTCGCTGTCGGTCTTCGCTGATTTAATCAGCTTTGCAGTTTCTTCGGGAGTTGCCTTCAGCATCACAGCATTGCCACGGCTCTTACTCATTTTCTGGCCACCATCCAATCCCAACACCAACGGGATGTCGCTGAGTAGCGGCTGGGGAATCGGAAACACGGGCTGGTCGGGCGAAAACCGCTCGTTAAAACGGCGGGCGATTTTTCGTGTCAGCTCCAGATGAGGGAGCTGGTCTTTGCCGACCGGGACAATGTTACCTTTGCAAAACAAAATGTCGGCAGCCTGATGAACCGGATAGGTATACATCGCGGCGTTCACTGTTTTGAGTCCGGCAGCTTTGATCTCCTCCTTCACCGTCGGATTTCGATCGAGTTCAGACATGGATACCAGCGTGAGAAAGGGGAGCAGAAGTTGATTGAGTTCGGGAATGTGGCTATGGCTGAATATAAATGTACGGCCACAGTCCGGATCCAGGCCGGCAGACAGATAATCTAAAATAATCTCCTGGACATTTGCCTCAATGGCGTCCGCTGTGTCGCGGTCAGTCAAAACCTGATAGTCAGCAATCACAATAAAACTGGTAACATTTAAATTTTGCAGCCGCACGCGGTTCAGTAGCGACCCAAACAAATGCCCAATGTGCAAAGATCCGGTTGGGCGATCACCCGTCAGTACCCGGTATTTTCCAGGGTTTTTTAGCAGATCCTGCTCCAGTTCCCTGCTGCGCTTCAGTGCCGCCTCGTAGGTTGCATTGTCGATAACCGTCTCGTGATTTTCAACGTCACGCGCGCCGCCTTCTTGCTGCGGTTTTTCAAATGTCGATGACATCGATCTTTCCTTTCTCGTCTACCAGTTCCCGAAGTTTTTTAATGATCCTTGCTTCGATTTGACGAGCGCGCTCCCTCGATATGCCGAATCGATCGCCAATCTCCTGCAGGGTGAGAGGGTCTTCCGCCAGAAGCCTCGCCTCGAAGACTTCGAGATCTCTCCCCTTTAGCTTTTTCCGGAATTCATTCAGGTGATCCTGAAAAATCTGCCGTACTTCTTTTTCAGCCAGAACATCTTCTATCGTTTCAGCAGAATCAGCGATGGTATCTTCGCGTGTCACCGTACCGCCCTCTTCAATCGGGGCGTTGAGGGAAACGTCCGGAGCGGAAAGACGCATTTGCATGTCGATCACGTCCTGCTCGTTTACACTAAGATTCTCTGCAATAAGCTTTGGATCGACCCGGTCATATTCGGCGAGGAGTTTCTCTGCCTCCCGTTTGAGGTTAAAAAACAGTTTTCGCTGCGCCGCCGTGGTGCCTATCCTCACCTGGCTCTTGTTATCCATAATGTGCTTCAGGATAAAGGCCCGGATCCACCAGGCGGCGTAACTTGACAGCTTTACACCTTTATAGGGGTTGTACTTCTTTACGGCCTGCATGAGGCCGTAGTTTCCTTCCTGAATGAGATCCAAAAGATTCGCTTGGGCTTTATTGAAGTCGTTTGCTATTTTTACAACAAGCCGCAAGTTTGAAGTGATTAATCTGTGGGCAGCCTGGCGATCGCCACTTTCGAAATGCTGAACCGCGAGGTTGTATTCTTCTTCGGGTTCGAGAAGTGGATATTTCGATATCTCGTGCAGGTAAAGCTGCAGAGGCGATAAGGTCGACGGTAGCTTATTGCTAGTGACTCGTGCCGGTAAGTTTGAATGCGTTGGCGTCTTTGTGGTCAATGAGCGCTCTTTTTGAGGGAAGCCGCTATGTCAGGAATTGGGATTATAGCAAATCCGCATTCCAAGTTAAATAAACGAAATCCAGGCCGGCAGGAGCTGCTTGGCTATATCCTCGGTGAACGCGGCCAGCTGGCCGTGACCAACACGTTGGAGCAACTCTCCACAGTTGCGCGCGAATTCAAAGAAAAAGACATTGGAATCCTCGCCATTAACGGAGGTGACGGAACCATTTCGCGCACTTTGACTGCCTTTATCCGCGAATACGGTGCGAAGCCCCTACCGGTCGTGGCAATTTTGCGCGGCGGTACAATCAACATGCTGGCGACGAACCTTGGAATAAAAGGGTCCCCGGAGATGGTTTTGTATCGTCTGGTCGAGCGACACAGTAGCAGTCAAAAGTTAAAAACAAGGAAATTCCGCACTTTGGAAATCGAGGGTAACTATGGATTTCTCTTTGGAAATGGGGTGGTTGCCAGCTTCCTGAAGACCTTTTATGAAAATAAAACCGGCCCCATCGGATCCCTGCTTCTCTTGCTTCGCCTGGTCTTCGCTTTTTTCTTCAATCGGCAAGTTTACGACGAAGTTATTCAAAACTACGAGCAAACACTCACTGCAGACAGCGGCGAGCCAAGAGTCGCGAGTGGTGTCGCCGTCATGTGCTCAACCGTGGAACGAATGCCGTTGGGTCCGCGGGTATTTAAGGGCATGAGGGGTAAACCCGAATACTTTCAGGTCATTAGCTATAATATTCCTGCGGACAATCTCCCGTGGCGGTTGCCGGGTCTTATCACTCCCACCGACATAGGTGACGCCGGCGAAAAGCCAAGTTTTTTGGCCGAAAAGATGAACATACATTCCCAAACGGCACGATCGTATACCCTTGATGGTGAATTATACGAGATGACTGGCGAAAACCTATGTATCAATCTCGGACCAGAGTTAGAATTTATCGTCGTATGAGAACCTTACATGAGAAGATGCAAGAGAAGGTCCCATGAAAGGAAACAGCCAAAATATGTCGCCGACTCCCCCGGTCACCGCCAAAGGTCCGGCGCAGCCTCGAGGAGCAAACGCTCTTCCGCCGCCACCTCTGGAAACGATTTGTGCTGCCCTCAAAATCAACACACTGACCATCGACTGGCTGGCTGGAGACGGATCAGACCGCTGCTATTATCGGATCTCGTCTTCTGATTTGAAAAACACCCAAGTCCTGATGCAGCTTTCCGGATCTGATGCAGAAGCCCTTAAAAAGGGTGGTTATGACTGGATTCGGATCGCCGAAATCCTCGACCACTATCGAATTCCGGTTCCGCGGGTTGCGGCCCAACTCCCTGACCATGCGGCTCTTATCATTGAAGATTACGGCGACCGCATGCTAGAGGGGCAAGTATTCGGTTACGCAGCATTGAAGGACTGGGATCCTGTTTTCAGGCTTTACCAGGGCTGTATGGAGATTCTCTCGCGGTTTTTGGCGATACCCCAAAATCCAGAGTCCGTCTGGTGTCAGCGGCAGTTCGATGAAGAGCGATTTGTCTGGGAGTTGAATTTCTTCATGCATAAGTACGGTGTCCCAGTCGCCGGATTTGAGCTTTCGGCTCAGGAAGAAGGCCTGCTGCAGAAAGATATTGCAGCTCTATCGGCCTTCCTCGCCGCACGTTCGCGTTTCTTTGTTCACCGGGATTTCCACTCCCGCAATGTCATGGTGCACGAAGGAAAGTTAGCGCTACTGGATTTTCAGGACGCGCGCCTTGGGCCGCCCTCTTACGATTTGGTCTCGTTATGCTTCGATTCATACGTTCC
>Ga0154020_10004489_pt1 | contig 16631 bp, 17 predicted proteins | sample Klosneuvirus_201_FD_109709 | JGI IMG/M metagenome (GOLD analysis project Ga0154020, IMG submission 109709) | Active sludge microbial communities from wastewater, Klosterneuburg, Austria - Klosneuvirus_20160825_MG | ecosystem: Engineered > WWTP > Aerobic digester > Activated sludge | place...
AAGCGTGTGTTGACCCGGTTTGCGAGCACACCGCATTCTATGCGTCCACCCGACCGCGTGCGTCGGGAGAGGAAAATGACCATGCCGGGCGGCGTCGCCGACGCTGTCGGGTCTTCCTGCAGGACGTTCACGTCCTCCTCCCACCAGTTGTCGTCGCCGTTGTCTCCGTCGCGGTCCCCATCGTCAGAGGCATCGGTGTCGAAGGGCGCGTCGGCGTGGGAGACAAGATCGGGGAACGCGCAACAGGAGGGGGTGCGAGCGCTGCGGCGATTGCGAGCCTTACCACGTGCCGGTCACGGCGAAGCCGCCGCCTTCGTGCGTCACGATTGGAGCGAGCGTTGTCTTCGTCGAGGTGGACTCGGAGCTCCCTCCACGCACGAACAACACGACCGACACGGCGGCGCAGCCGACCGCCGCGACGCCGAAGCCCTGCGCGAGGTAGCGCCGCAGATTCGCGCCGTCTTGCAGCTTGATCGCCCCCGGGTCCTTCGCATTCATCTTCAGGGTGGCCCTTGCTTGTGCGTCGTCGTGCATGCCGCGGCCCCACAGATCGAAGCCGATCGCAGCGCCGCCGAGCGCGAGTGCTCCGGCAGCGAACGCGATCGGTAGGGCCTTCGATCGCGGCGGAGGCGCATCGACAGGTGGCGGCACGACGGCCGGTGTCTTCTCCGGCTCTTCGGCGACGGGCGCGGGTTCGAGCGAAGGGATGGTCACCGTCTGCGCTTCGCCTTCGGTTTGCAGCGTGATCGTCGTGGACCACGCCTGGTAGCCCGGGCGACGCACCGCGATCGTGTGTGCGCCGCCGTCGACGGGCAGGGGGCGATCCCACGTGCCTCGATCGATCGTGGCGCCATCGCGTTCGATCGCGAGGTCATCGGCACGGCTCGCCGCGGGGACGGCGATGGTGAGCGAGGACAACCGCGGCTGGAGAACCTTCGCGCGCTCGCGAGCTTTCTTGACCAGCTCGGTGATGGCTGGATCTGTCGTCGAGCGGTACTGTCGATCGAAGTCGATCATCACGCCCCACGCGGTCGCGAGCTTGCCTTCGATCTCGCGGCAGACGCCGAGGCTGTACATCGTCGTGGCACTCGCCTGCAGCCGATTGCTGCTCTCGAAGGCCGCGCACGCTTCGGCGTACTTCTTCTCCGCCATGAGGCCACGCGCTTGCGCGAACAGCGACTCTGCTTCCGCGCTCGACGACTGCGCGTTCGCAATGGACGCACCCAGCGCGAGCGCGATCACGGACAACCCTGCCTTGGTCAGATGCATTCGAGCTCTCCTTCGACGCCTAGCGCGGAATGATCGGGAGTCCGTTTTCGTCGTACTGGACGGCTGGCTTCGCCGTCGTCGGCGGTGTCGTCACTTGGGGTGGCTGCTTCTTGGTCGAGCCCGCTTTGCCACGCGGCTCGGGCGGCTTCGGTTTGATCGCCACGTCGGTTCGCCACCGCGGGCCGCGGAGGCTGGTCGCGAGATCGCGGTCGATGCTCCACGACGACACGTCGTCGTCGGTGCCGGGTGCGCCATCGGGACCGCTCGAGACGATGCCGATGATCTGCGTTCCCGGCTGTTCGGAGCACGTGATCGTCATCGGTCGCGACCACGCATCGAGCGCGGGGATGCCGAGCGCGGGAGCGTCGGGACAGGGGGCGCCGGCATGCTCGCGCGCCCACGCGGTGAATGCAGTGGCGACCGACCGCATGCTCGCGACGACGGCGACTGCGGGCTCCAGTTTCGCGGCGACGGGCTCCGGCTTCGCCGCCGGAACGGGCGCTGGAACGGGAGTCGCTGCGGTGGCGACCGTGGGTGGATTCGACGGGGCGCTCGACCGCGTCGCCGTGATGACGATCGCCACACCGACGCCTACCAGCGCGACCGCGATCCACCAGGCGCGCGAGGATCGCTGCACCATCGATGGTGCAGGGGCCGCGATGTCGCGCGAGCCGGATGCGGTGGACAGCGTCGTCGACGCGCCGATGCCCGAGCTATGCGACGGCGAGGCCGCGATCGGTGGGGGAAGCGTGCGAATCGCTACGCGTACCGAGTGCAACACGTCCGCGAGCTCGCGCATCGATTGGAAGCGGCGCGCGGGATCCTTCTCGAGGCAGCGCAGGACGATGTCGTCGATCTCGCGAGGAATGCCCGTCGCGAATGCCGACGGCGCGCGTGCGGGCTCGCGAAGATGCGCCGCGATGATGTCGCCGACGCCTTCGCCATCGAACGGCGGACGTCCGGTCAACATCGCGAACAAGATGCAGCCGAGCGCGTAGATGTCGGAGCGACCGTCGACGCCGCCCGCGCCGCGACACTGCTCGGGCGACATGAACATCGGTGTGCCCATCATCGCGGACGTCTGCGTCTTCACCGCTTGCTCGCCCGTGAGCTTCGCGATGCCGAAGTCGAGAATCTTCGGACGCTCGCCACCCTCGACCTCGGGATCGCGAACGAGGAAGAGGTTCTCGGGCTTGAGATCGCGATGAATGATGCCGCGGTCGTGAGCGGCGCCGAGCGAGCTCGCGACCTGCCGCATGATCAACAGCGCGTCGCTGATCGGCAGTGTGCCTCGCGTACGGATGCGCTTGTCGAGCGTCTCGCCCGAGAGCAGCTCCATCACGATGAACGCACTGCCGTCGCTATGATGACCGAAGTCGAAGATCTGGACGATGCCCGGATCCACGATCGCGGTCGCGGCGCGCGCCTCGTTGAAGAATCGCGTCACGATCTCCGACCGCATCGAGAACGACGGATGCAGCATCTTGATCGCCGCGCGGCGACCGAGCATCGCGTGCTCGGCGAGCCAGACGGAGCCCATGCCGCCCTCGCCAATTTGCTCGAGCACCCGATACGCCCCGATCTGCGTCCCGATCACGTGCGCATTGTACGTGCGCGGATCGAAACCCCGACCGACGAGAGAAAAATGACTACGAGCGCGCGATCAGATCAGCGGAAGCTCATACACGGACGGTAGCTCTGGGGCAGCGGGTTGCCCTTGTCATCCGTCTCGCGGATCAGCTCGGCGAGCGGCTCGATCTTGCCGTCCTTCTCGAACGCTTCGCACTGGGTCTTGAGCCAGTTCTCGAGGAGCATCGCGCCGCGGATCGCACGTAGCGTCTCGACCTTCTGGTCGGCCGTCTTGTCGAACTCGTCCATCTTTGGCTGCTGCTTGTCCTTGAGCTGCAGCACCACGTAGGTGCCATCGGACTCGAACACCTGCTTGGCGAGCATGCCCGGCGTGAGCTCGTCGAACATCGACGCGATCGCGGCCTTGTTCTCGCCCACGCCCGGGAGCTCGTTCGCGTGCGGAACGGGACCGATCGTTTCGAGGAACGGTGTCTTCACCTCGCCAAACGAGGGCAGCACGTCCTTCGACGCTTCGATCGTCGTCGTGGCCGGCGCCGGGGTAGGCGTCGGTGCCGGCGTTGCGGCACTTCCGGCCGCGCTTCCGCTCGCCGAGCCCGCGGCCGATCCCGCCGAGCCGGCTGCCGATCCCGAACCTGCTGCAGGCGCCGCGGATCCCGACGGTCCGCCGGCCTGCGCCTGCCACGATGCGAGAACGTCCTTCTCCGTCGACGGCGGCGTGTAGAAGCCCGACTTCTGCTGGAGCTGCATCTGCTGGATCTGGCGCTGGATGTCCTCCTGCATCTTGCGATTCACCTCGGCGGGATCGGCCGAGTAGAGCTGGTCGAGCGGCTTGCCCGTGCCGGCGCGTGCGGAGGCGAGGGCCTCGAGCGCCGCGCGCTTCGCCGCTTCCTTGCTCCACACATCCTTCGCGAGCTCCATCGCGATCTCGTTCTTCACTTGATCGTAGGTCAGGTCGCCTTCGCGCTTGGCCTCGGCCATCACGAGGTACACGCCGTTGTCCGTGGCGATCACCGGCGTCATCTCGCCCGGCTTGAGCGCCTTCACGGCGTCGTTGACCGCCTTGTCGCCGAGCTGCGCGTTGTCGACCGGCTTCCAGCCGACGTACCCACCCGCTGCCTTCGCGGCGTCGTCGGTGGACAGGGTCTTCGCGGCGTCCGCGAACTTCTGCTTGCCACCCGTGATCGCGGTGCGCGCTGCTTCGAGCGCCGACTTCGCGGCATCGACCGGCATGCCGACCGGCTTCACCGCGGGCTTCTTCGCCTCGGCGGTTTCGGTCTTCTTCTCGTCCGGCTTCTTGTCGGCCGGCTTCTCGGCCGTCTTGTCGGCCGGCGGCGCCGCGCTTCCCGCGCTCCCGCTGCCCGCACCATCGGCGGGCTTCGGTCCATCGTTGGGGGCGTCGGCCGGCTTGGGAGCCTCGACGAGCTTCTGGATGAAGATCGAGCGCAGCTCGATCGCGGGCTTCGTCGCCTTGTACGTGCGCTCGTCGTCCGCGAACTTCTTCTTCACCTCGGCCTCGTGGCCCGCGAGGAAGCGCGAGACATCGGCGTCGGTGAGCCGCATCGCGGTCTTGTAGGGAGTGGGCGAGAACTCGACGAGATCGTAGGTGACCGTGTTGTTCTCGAACAGATAATCCGCGAGCGCTTCTTCGCGCGAGACGCGAACGGTGTCCGCGAGCATCTCCGCCATCAGCGCGGCTTGCAGTCCACGCGCTTGCTCGTCCTTGTACGAGTTCATCGACACGTTGAGCTGGCTGACCCAGCCCTTGAGCTTGCCGAAGTTGAAGAACTTCTCGCCGGCGACGTCGTCGATCCAGAAGTCGAGCTTGTTGCGGTTACCGCCGAGGAAGAAGAAGCCCTTCTTGATCTCCTCGTCGAGCATGTCGCCGGTGACGCGCAGTCCGCGCTTCTCGCCTTCCTGCGCGAGTAGCTCGCGACGGATCAACATCTCGAGCGCGACGTAGACCTTCTGTCGACCGTTGTACTGGTTTCCCGAGTACGCGATCTTGTAGGACGTCTGGTTCGCCTTGTGCCCGTCGACCTTGATCGCCGTGGTTGACTGACCCATGCAGCCGCCGGTCCCTTGCCCCGCATTGGGGGCAAAGTTGATCACGAAGATCACGATCAGCAGACCGAAGATCAGATAGATGGCGACAGACGCGCCTTGCTTGCGTAGCGATTCGAGCATGGGACCTTGGCCTGCTTGTAGAACGAGCGGCGCATCCTAGCCACCGGGGGATCCCACTACAAGCTCCGCCGTCGGAATGAGGCTCGTTCGGGCCAACCCAAGATTGTGTTGCGCCCTGGCTTTGGCGCGTGATAACTCCGCTGCGCTTCGTGGTCGGTAGGTGGTTATCCGGCCTTCACTTTTGTTCGCTCCCCTCCCGCGCCTTGCAGCGCGTCACGCCAGGAACTCCCCATGCTCTTCGACTGGGTCTACGGAATGTTTTCCAACGACCTCGCGATCGATCTCGGTACCGCGACCACCCTCACGTTCGTGAAGGGTCGAGGAATCGTGGCGAACGAGCCGAGTGTGGTGGCGGTGCAAGCGTCTTCGGGCAACGGACCGAAGAAGGTGCTCGCCGTCGGTAAAGAGGCGAAGGAGATGCTCGGGCGCACGCCCGGCAACATCATCGCGATCCGGCCCATGAAGGACGGTGTCATCGCCGACTTCGAGGTGACCGAAGCGATGCTTCGCTACTTCATCCAAAAAGCACATCAGCGCCGAACGCTCGTGCGTCCGCGCGTGATCGTCTCGGTCCCGTCGGGGATCACCGAGGTCGAGAAGCGCGCGGTGCGTGACTCGGCGCTCGCCGCGGCGGCGCGCGAGGTCTATCTGATCGAGGAGCCGATGGCGGCGGCGATCGGCGGTGGGCTGCCGATCACCGAGCCCACCGGCAACATGATCGTCGATATCGGCGGCGGCACGACGGAGGTCGCGGTCATCGCGCTCGCCGGCGTGGTCCTCTCGAAGTCGATCCGCGTGGCCGGCGACAAGATGGACGAAGCGATCGTCCAGTACATCAAGCGCAAGTACAACCTGCTGATCGGCGAGCGCACCGCCGAGATCATCAAGAAAGAGATCGGCAGCGCGTATCCCCTCGAGGAGCCGCTGACCGTCGAGGTCAAGGGACGCGATCTCGTCGCCGGCGTGCCGAAGACGCTGCTCGTCAACTCCGACGAGATCCGCGAAGCACTCAGCGAGCCCGTCAACGCGATCGTCGACGCGGTTCGCTCCGTCCTCGAGCGCACGCCGCCCGAGCTGTCGGCCGACATCGTCGATCGCGGCGTCGTCCTGTCCGGTGGTGGCGCGCAGCTCAAGAACCTCGACGTGCTCCTGCGCGAAGAGACCGGTCTGCCGGTGATGGTGTGCGAGAACCCGCAGCTCGCCGTGGTGCTCGGCACCGGCAAGGTGCTCGACGAGCTCTCGCTGCTCCGGGAGATCGCGCTCCGATAGCGCGAGATCTCGTCGTGACCGCGCGCCGAAGGCTTCTGGACTGGGTGCTCGCGGGCGCCCTGATCTTGATCCCCGCGCTCGTCCTCAAGGCGAACATGACGCGCGGAGCGCCGTCCGCCGTCGATGAAGCGCTGCTCCGCATCACCGCGCCGCTCCAAGCCGGCGTGTCGTGGCTCGTCGAAGGCGTCGGCAGCTTGTGGTCGCGTTACGTCGCTGTCGTGTCGGTCGAGAGCGAGAACCGCGAGCTGCGTGAAGAGAACGAACGCCTGCGCAAAGAGCTCGCCGCGATGACACGCAAAGCATTCGACGTCGCCGCGCTCGAGGATCTCGCGGTCGTCAAGAAGCGCACGCCCGCCGACACGATCGGCGCGCGCGTGATCGGCGCGCCGCTCTCGCCGCAGTTCCGCGTCCTGCGTCTGCGGATCGATCGCGGCGATCGCGACGTGCAGACCGGCATGCCGGTCATCGTCGGCGCGGGACCCGTCGGCCGCATCGACAAGGTGTACGGCGACTACGCAGACGTCGTGTTGATCTCGGATCCCTCGTCGAAGATCGAGGTCGTCATCCCGCGCACCGGTGGTCGCGGTCTGCTCATCGGCAACGGCAAGCCCGATTCGTACGCGTGCAAGATCGAGTGGCTCGAGCGGCAGCTCAAGCCCGAGGGCAAGATCGCCGTCGGTGACGAGGTCGTGACCTCGGGCCTCGGTGCGTCGTTCCCGCCGGGGCTCGTCGTCGGCAAGGTGACGAAGATCAACGGTGACGACGGCATGTTCCAGTCCGTCGAAGTCGAGCCCGTCGTCGATGTCTCGCGCGTGCGCGCCGTGATGGTGCTGCTCGCGCCGCCGCCGCCCGCGGATCCCGACGCGAAGACGAAGAAGAAGAGCGAGCCAGCGTTCGGTGGGAGGCCGCTATGAGCTGCTGCCGTCCGTCCGCGTGCAGCGGCGCGATGCTCGCGACCGGTGGCTACATCGCCGCGGGCGAGCTGATTCGCTCGTCGGCGCTGTGGATGTGGGCCGCGATCCTGCTCGTCGTGATCGCGCTGTCGATGTTTACCGTGACACCGACCTCGCCGGAGCACGCCGCCGGGGAGTCACCGTGATGCGCGTCGAGACCGCGCCAAAGGCGATCGTGATCGGGGCGCTCGTCGTCGTGGAGCTGCTCCAGCTCGGCTGGGCGATGTGGGTGTGGATCGCGATCTTGCTCGTCATCCTCGCGCTGTCGATGTTCACGGTGACCCCGCCGTCGCCCGAGCAGACCGGGGAGCCACCGCCATGAGCCGCCGCGACACGTGGAAGCGCATGCTGCTCGCCGGTGCCGCGGCGAACGCGATCGTCGTGCTGTCGAAGTACGCGGTCGCGACGATGCCGCTCGTCGGCTGGATCTGGCTCGTCCTCCTCTCGCTCGTCGTTCTCGCCTCGTTCGTCGTGTCGTGGTGGGGAGAAGGAAGCTCGCCGCCATGAGCTTCCTCGGACTCTCGATCTGGGTGTGGCTCGCGATCCTCGTCGTGATCGGGCTGGTCGCGTTCTTCACCGTGTCTCCCGCGCCGCGCGAGGAGGACCCGGCGGATCCACCACCGGGGAGCGCGCCGTGAGGACGGCGACCATCGTCCTCGTCGCGTATGTCGCGTGCGTGATCCTCGCCGCGGTGTGGAGGCTCATGCCCGCGCAGCTGATCCGCGACGCGATCCCGGATCTCGGCGCGTTGACCGGCGCGTACCTCGGCCTGACCGCACGTCGCGATGTCGCGCCGTCGGTCGGTGGCGCGGTCGTGCTCGGCTATCTCGTCGATCTCATCTCCGGGACGCCGCCCGGGTTGTGCGCGGTGGTCGCGGGGCTCACGACGATGATCGCGCGCACCGTGCAGCAGCGCATCTTGGTGCGCGGCGCGGCGATGACGATCGGCTTCTCCGCGTTCGTCGCGCTGATCGCCGGCTTGCTCGCGTGGATCGTGCGGGTGCTGTACGGCATCGCGCGCGCGGGCTTCGCGACAGAGCTCCAGCACCTCGCGCTCGTCACGATCGCTACCGCGCTGATCGGCCCGCTCGTGTGGCGCATCTTCCGTCGCGTCGATGCCGCGTTCGCACGCACGCACCGCGAGCGCGATGCGGCGCTGGAAGGGCTCGCGCCATGACCCGGGAGACCGCGTGCTGATCCGCGCGTCGAGCGGAGGCGGAGGCAGTGGCGGGTCCGCGTTGCCCGAGCTGCACAAGCGGCTCAAGTGGGTCGCGCTCGTCATCATCTTGTTCTTCGCGTTGTTGATCGGGCGGCTGTGGCAGCTGCAGGTGATGCGCGGCGACAGCTACTACGAGCGCACGGTCTCGAACGTGGTCAAAGAGCGCTACCTGTCGAGCGTGCGCGGCAAGATCCTCGATCGCAACGGCGTGCCGCTCGCCGACAATCGGCTGGCGTTCAACATCTACGCGACGCCGAAGCAGTTCACACCCGAGGCCAAGGCCGAGCTCGTGCGCATGCTCGGCTTGTCCGACGACGAGATCGCGAAGATCGACGAGCGCATCGCCGTCGGCAAGAAGCGCGATCCGAAGTCGCCGATCGTGATCCTCGAGGATCAAGGCCGCGATCGCGCGGCGCTCGTCGAGCAATCGGTGAAGCGCATCCCGGGCGTCGAAGTGCAGAACGAGCCGTATCGCTATTACCCGCAGGGCGACCTCGCGGCGCACCTCGTCGGCTACATGACGCAGATGACCTCGACCGAGGTCGACAAGCTCGCGAACCAGGGCTACGAGCCGAGCGAGCTCGTCGGCCGCTATGGCCTCGAAGCAGCGTGGGAGAACTACCTGCGTGGCAAGAAGGGCGTCGAGCGCTACGCGGTCGACGCGAAGGGCCAGCGCCTCGACGACAAGACGACGCTGTCGCTGATCCACGGTGATCGCATCGTCGGCGCGGTGCCCGGTGCGAACCTCGTGCTCACGATCGACGCCGATCTGCAGCGAATCGCGGAGAAGGCGGTCTCGCAGGTGAGCGCCGCCGCGGTGATCATCGTCGAGCCGAAGACCGGAAAGATTCGCGCGGTGGTGTCCAAGCCGAGCTTCGATCCGAACGTCATGACCGGTCACCTCACGCGCGCCGAGGAGACGCTGTTGCTCTCGGATCCGCGCAAGCCGTTCATCGATAAAGCGATGCGCGCGTCGTATCCGCCCGGCTCGGTGTTCAAGTTCGTCACCGCACTCGCGGCGCTCGAAGATGGCCAGGCGGCCGAGGACGAATCGATCTTCTGCAACGGCACGTATCAACTCTCGAAGACCACGTTCCGCTGCAACGGCTCGCACGGGAAGCTCGACCTCGTCGGCGCGATCCAACACTCGTGCAACGTGTACTTCTGGGAGCTCGCGCAGCGCATCGGCCTCGATCGCATCGCGGAGACCGCGCGCGCGTTCGGCTTCGGCGCACCCACGAACATGGGCGCGGGCGATACCGGCGGCCGCATCCCGACGAAGGCCTGGTACGAGAAGCAGGGCCGCTACAAGGTCGGCTACGCCACGAACGCGGCGACCGGGCAGGGCGACGTCGAGGTCACCGTGCTGCAGACCGTGATGGCGTACGCGACGCTCGCCAACGGCGGCACGCTCTACGTTCCGCAGGTCGTCGAGCGCGTCGAAGCGAGCGACGGCCACACCATCGTCGCGTATCAGCCCACCGTCGCGCGCGAGGTAAAGATTCCGACGGACGCGCTCGAGATCTGGAAGCGCGGCATGTGGCGCGTGACCAACGAAGCCGGTGGCACCGCGTTCGATCACGGCTTCTCCGACGTCGTTCCCATGATGGGCAAGACCGGCACCGCCGAGATCCGCACGAAGCGACGCAAGGAAGATGACGAACGCGACGTCGATGGCTACCACCCGACGCGCTCGCACGCGTGGTTCGCGGGCTGGGCTCCGGCCGAGGATCCCGAGATCGCGATCGTCGTGTTCGTCGAGCACGGAGGCTCCGGCGGTCGCGTCGCGTGGCCGATCGCGAAGCAGATCGTCGAGACGTACTTCACGTCCGCGAAGCTGCGCGGCAAGACACCGATGCCGAAAGGCGCACCGGCGGATCCGCTCGCCCCCCACGTGAAGAAGCCGAAGACGTCGTTCGCGCGGCCGTGGGAGGCACCCTGATGGGCACCTTCGGTTACTCGGTCGTCATCTCGATCATCGCGACCATCGCGGCATGGATCATCGCGACGTTCATCCGCCGGACGACGATCGAGCTGCCGCGCGCGACCGTCGGCGTCTCGCGCTGGCGCCGCTTCCGCGCGGCGATCGATTGGCCGTTGATCCTCACGGTCATGGCGCTGTGCGCGATCGGCCTGTTGAACCTCTACTCGGCCACGCGCGGCCTCAAGCAGCAGGTCAAGTTCGACACGCAGGTGAAGTGGATGGTCGTCGGTGCCATCGCGTTCATGGGCGCGACCATCGTCGACTACCGCACGCTCGTGCGTCTCGCGTGGATCGGCCTCGGCCTGGCGCTGCTGCTGATCCTCGCGGCGCGACTTCAAGGCGCGACGGGCGGCGATCAGCGCCACGGCTCCACCTATCGCTGGTTGTTCATCGGCGGGCAGGGACTACAGCCGTCCGAGCTCGTGAAGGTGATGATGATCCTCGTCCTGGCGAAGATGTTCCAGGACTCGGAGGCATCGCACTACACGCCGCGCGATCTGATCATCCGGCTCGGTATCGTCCTCGTTCCGATCGGGCTCATCGCCACGCAGCCCGATCTCGGCACCGCGGTCTTGCTCACGATGATCGTGTTGTCCGTGGGCTTCCTCGCGATGCCCAACGTCTGGCCCGTCGTTCACGTCACGCTCGCCGGCCTGCTCATGATTCCCATCCTGTGGGAGTCGATGCACGAGTATCAGAAGAACCGCATCCTCGGGTTCATCGACTGCAACGCCGCCGATCGCACGTCGGCCGCCTCCAACTGCTGGCACACGACGCAGTCCGTGTTCGCCGTCGGCTCCGGGAAGATCAGCGGCAAGGGCTTCCTCGAGGGCACGCAGAACCAGTTCAACTTCGTGCCCGAGCACTGGACCGACTTCCCGTACTCCGTGTGGGCCGAGGAGTGGGGCTTCATCGGCAGCGCATTCCTTCTCGTGCTGTTCGCGTTCCTGCTCGTGTGGATCATCAACGTCGCGCTCTCGGCGCGCGACCGCATGGGCGCGGTCATCTGCGTCGGCGTCGCGGCGATGACGTTCTGGCACGTGATCGTGAATGTCGCGATGGTGCTCGGCATCGCGCCCGTCGTCGGCGTGACGCTGCCGTTCATTTCGTACGGCGGCTCGTCGCTGCTGACGTTCTTCATCGCGATGGGCCTCGTCGCGAACGTCTCGCTGCGCAAACACGGCTACTAGCCGCTACGGCATCCGGGCGAGCCACGCCGGTAGCTCGTCGAGTAGTCGCTTCATCACGATCGCGGCGCCGGCCTCGAACGCGGTCATGTTCCCGTACGCTTCGCCGCCGGTCGCGCCGACGAGATCCGAGATGCCGCGCAGGATCAACACGCGCTGATGATTGCGCGCGCACGTATACGCGATCGCGCCGGTCTCCCAATCGCCCGCCACCGCCTGGTACTTCGCGGCGAGCTCGCCGATCTCCGCGGGCACGAGATCGCGATCGCCCGACACGAGCAGCGTCTTCGTGACCGCGCTCGGATACGGCTCCGCGAGCCACCCCAGATCGATCGTCGTCGAGTAGTCCGCGATCGCCTCGGCCGAATCGCCCATCGCTTCTTTGATGTCGTAGATGACCGTCCGATCGACGAGCACCACCGCGTGTCGCTCGATCGCTCCCGCGAACCCGCCCGCCGTGCCGAGGTTGACCACGTAGCGCGGATGCCAGCGATCGATCGCGTACTGCGCCGACCCCGCGGCCGCGACCTTGCCCCAGCCACCGTGAACCAGCACGACGCGCTCGCCGGCGATCGTCTGCTCGAACATCTCGCCCCACGGCGTCGCCTCCCTGCGCACGCCCGGATACGCCGCGATCACGGCCTTCCATTCCATGTTCGCCGAGACGATCACCACGGCTTTCGGCGGGACCTCGACCGGCGTCGCTGGAGCGGGTGTCGCACACGCGGCGAGCACCAACAATGTCGCGATCTTCACGCGGCGAGAGTGCCACGCCTTCACGGTTCTGCGGCGCGGTCGAACCGATCGACATGGATGTCAAAGGCGCGAGTCAGGTCGGGCAGGTCTACGCCGTTCGCATGGAGAAGATCGCGCAGAACGCGACGAAGGCCCAAGGAGAAGGCGCGGTCGAGCTGATCCAAGCCGCGAAGCCTCCACCGCCGGGAGCCAACGGCGAAGGTAGCCGCATCAACACGTACGCCTGATCGCTCGCGCTCGGATCGCACGAACGTCGCGCTTGCTCGCACGCGTTTGCCGAGGTGCGACCGCGGCACTCGTTTCGTCGTCCCGGTCGGCGCTCTGCGACCGCGCGGATGCGGAGACGCAGGCGGGCGATTGGACGTTGGATGCTGGCAGCAGACCTCGCACGCGAGCTGCTCGATGGCGCTGTAGCAGGCAATGGCGTCGTCGTGTGAACAGAAGGCGCGTCGGCGAGAGTGTAGCGCGTGACCAGCTCGCGGCGGCGCTCGACGACGCGGCCGTAGCTTGCAGCGCGTGCTCGCACCACATCGTCAGGAGAAGCGCTTCGCCGAGATCGCGACAGTGCTTCGAGACGGCACAGGGGCGCCAGGCCGCGCCGCCGTCGAAGCACGTGACACGGTACTGTTCGTAACGGTGACGTCGCACCTCGCGACGAGCTCGGCCATCGCCCGCTCGAGAAGCAGACCATGCATTGGTTCTTCAACTCGTGGCTCATGTATCTGCGGCGAACCCCGCTCGACGTCGTGTGACCGATAGCGAAGGGGAACGGCTCCTGCCGAATTCAACCGCACGCCTCTCTCCCGAGCTCGCTCGCGATCGATCGGGAGAGCAACGACGTTCGCGGCCCATGGAATCCTCGTCGGAGATCGACAATTCCTCGACGAGAAAGAGTGTCATAGGTGCGGAGTACAACCTCTTCATGGCGACGAGTGGGCAGATCGGATTCTCGTTCCCCGACATGAAGCGAAAGGGTCCGCACGGCGGCGCCCGTCCAGGCGCGGGTCGTCCGCGCATTCGCCACAAGCACGACCCGAGTCACGCGGCGCGCCCCATTCACAAGGCACGACACCCGTCGCACATCACGCTTCGCGTCGTGCGCGCGGTCGGCCGACTGCGTCGACGGAAGCTGTGGGCCGCGTTGAAGCGCGCTGCGATCCAGCTCGGCATCACCGACGCGTTCCGGATCATCCACATCTCCATTCAGGGCAATCACGTCCACCTGCTCGTCGAAGGTCAGGACAAGGAAGCGATCGCTGATGGCATGCGGCGCTTCGAGATCTTGGTGGCCAAGAAGATCAACAAGGCACTCGAGCGCACCGGCAAGGTGTTCGAGTTCCGCTACCACCGCGTGGACATCACGTCGCCGCGGCAGATGCGGGGCGCGCTCGCCTATGTATTAAACAACTGGCGCCGGCATCGCGAGGATGTGACGACACCGGGCGCCGAGAACGCGCCGATCGATCCCTACTCGACCGGTTGGGCGTTCGACGGTTGGTCGGATCTGGACGAGGTTCCCGCATGGGAGCGTTTGCCATCGGCAGAGCCGAGAACGTGGCTGTTGCGCGTTGGATGGCGAAGGCACGCACCTATTTCCGTTTGGGAAGTACCGGGGCCGCTGTCCGCCTCGCGCGTGACACGGTCACCTCGCTAGCCGACACGCATCGAAGATCTTGCAGGCGATCGATTCGAGTCGATGCGTCGTGTAGGACTCTTGCTCGTCAGCAGCAAGCGCCTCCGAGGCCGAAAGGTCGACGGTACGCCTCGCGATGCGAGCAACACGAGCCGGTCGTCCATGTCGCCGACGGCCTACGCGGTGTGAGGCCAGATATCGCCGAGGTCGCGTCGACGATGGTGCAGAGCCGACTCGAATTCGGCAGGAGCCGCGCACGCGCGTTCGCCCACACGGTGTCGATTCACACATGCGCACCGTGCGATGCGGTGTTGCGGAAGACGTCGCGCGGCGCGGCGATTGACGCCCGGGCTACGGATTCGCGACGCGAATGCGGCGTTTCGACGAACGCGAGACCCGCCGTCACTTCTAGTGGACAGCCGCGGCGAGCGTCAGTGAATCTCGACGGTGGGGAACCGCTTCGCGAACGCGTCGTAGTTCGCAGCACCGGCACCGCCGAGGACCGCGAACACCACCTCGACGAAGGCGCCGGCGAGATCTCCGAGCAGCGGCTGCGCGAAGCAATCGGCGATCAGATCCGGATCGTTGCCGAACACGCCCGCGCCCCACGCGCCGAGGATCAAGCGCTCGACGTTGTGGTGCACGCAGACATCGAGCGACAGGCGCGCGCGGCGGCGGAGCGTGGCTTCGAGCTCGGCTTCGTCGATCGTGCCGTGCTGGCGGAGCGCGGATGCGTTCGGAGCCGCGGCAGTGACGATCGACGCGAGGTGTGTGCGCTCGAGCCAGGTGCCCTCGTCGTCGCGGAAGAACGGCACGTACGGCGAGAACAGGACGAGATCGAGGTACATCGCCGAACGCGCGGCGCGATTGCGATCGTAGTACGCGGGCTGTGATTCGAGGCAGGTGACGAGCGACGAGGTGCGCGCGATCGATTCTTCTTGGGCGCGCGCGCCACCACGCCATCCGCCGCCCGGGTGTTTGGCGGAGGCGAAGTTGAGCGCGCAGACGTGGCCGGGCTCGGGGCGCGAGAGCAGGCGCGCGATCGATTGGTTCGTGCTCTCGTTCACGACGGCGAACGTGGTGGCGTGCTTGCGCGTGGGCGGCTTGAGTGGAGCGCCCAGCTCGTACATCAAGGTGCGATGGCGCGCGAGCTCGGTGGTCGCGACGATCGAGACGCGGGCGCCGCTCGGGGCGGTGTACGAGCCGGCTTTGACCGCTGCGTCGGTCTCGGCGGCGATCGCCGCACGCGGTCGGGCGTTCGAACCGGCGAAGTGTCGCCATTCGGGGCGAGCGGATTCCGACGGGAAATCGATGAAGCGCGCGGGCACGCTCTCGGTGAGCCAGACGCCGTTTTCGGACTGCTGGAACGTGTGGCCTTCAGCGACCATTTCGTCGGCGCGGATCGTGAGGATGATCGGCGCACCACGGCGCATGCCGACCTTGGTCGCGGTGTCCGTCTCGGCGGCCATGTGCACGGCGTGGCGCTTGCCCTTCGAGAGTCCGGTGGCGTGAATGCTCGCGATCGCTTCCGCGTACGTGCCGTGATAGAGGCGCGCGGGCGGCGTGGAGTCGGGAAGCTCGAGCTCGACCTGCACCGAGTGGCCCTGGTTCGCGCGGATGCGGGTGCCATCCTCGGACAGGGCGAAGCGTTGCTTGTCCGAATCGCGGACGATGTCGAACAGCTGCTCCCGCGTCAGGTGGACATCGTGCTTCGCGAGCCCTGCGAGCAGTGCATCGACGTCGGTCCACCCCGCGTCATCGAGCGTCACGCCGACGAGGTGCGGTTGGTGACGAAGGATGAGCGAGAGGAACTTGCTGGTATTGCGCGAGGGAGTTGTCATGACATGCTCGTCGAACGGATAGTGTACCGCAAACACTAATGGAGCGTATGGTCAGGTGACGAGGGCGACGTCGAGCGCCACCGTCATCACGAACGGGCGCGACGCACCACCGGTCAGCGCCTCCCACGAGAGGTGCAGCGTGCCCTCGACCCGAGCGCGGCCTGCACCGAGAGCGGTGCAGGTCATACGTGCCCTCGGCTCTGGCGAGCCGAGGGTGCCGAGCTCGCCGTGCAGCGTGACGAGGCGAGGCGCGTCGACGTACCAGACCACGAGCTCGCTCGGGCCGGGCAGCGCAGGCATACGAACGCGACCTTCGAGCGCGACGCGATCGGCGCCGTCGATCGCGGCCTCCAGCGTCCATCCGGCCTCTTCGGCGTAGAGGTGGAACAGCTCGAGCGTCGCGCTCGCGACCTTCGCGCTGCGATCGCCGAGCGTGATCACGCGCGCAGCGTATCAGCAGGACGAGCGCAGATACGCGATGGGGTCGGTCGGGAACACGGACGCGAGGCCATCCTCGAGGCAGTCGGCGTGGGTACACACGAAGCAGATCGAACCGCCCTTGACCCAGATGCTCTCGCCCGCGCCGGACAGCTTGTTCTCGAGCGCGGGCAGCATCGACAGGGCCGGGGAGCGATCGATGTCGGTGATCACCAGCTCGATCGGCAGATTCTCGATGCGCTCCTCCAGGGCGCCACGGGCGCGCAGCGACGGCATGCTCCAACTCGCGTCGACGAACAGCACCCCGC
>Ga0154020_10004490_pt1 | contig 16627 bp, 11 predicted proteins | sample Klosneuvirus_201_FD_109709 | JGI IMG/M metagenome (GOLD analysis project Ga0154020, IMG submission 109709) | Active sludge microbial communities from wastewater, Klosterneuburg, Austria - Klosneuvirus_20160825_MG | ecosystem: Engineered > WWTP > Aerobic digester > Activated sludge | place...
CACCACTACATAAGATTCTGCAAAAAACTGGTTTACCAGTTGCCAGCGTAAAGATCCCAATGTTTTGCGGATACCAACTTCCTTTGCCCGCTTTTCACTTCGTGCAGTAGCAAGATTCATAAAATTAATGCAGGCAAGCATGAGTACAAATATGCCAATGATACCAAACATCCACACATATTGAATGTTTCCGCCGGTATTCACACCATTCTTAAACTGGTTATTCAAATTCCATTTGCTCATAGGCTGCAAAAAAACCACCCATTGATATTTCGTTTCTTCCTTTGATACATTATTCAATTTAGCATTCCTGATCTTTGCAGAAACCTTTGCCATATCAGCATTGTCTGCGATCTGCACAAATGTTTGACTGAAATTACTTCCCCAGGGTTCTTCAATTTGTTTAGCCCAGGGGTTCTGCACCAACCACAGATCCCAGGGCATCATAATTTTAATTTCCCGGAAAGAAGTATTATCAGGAAGGTCTTCGTAAACACCTGTAACCTTTACATCAAGGGTCCTGTCAAATTTTATTACTTTATTGATGGGGTCTTCTTTACCAAAGACGGCTTGGGCAGCCGATTCGGAAAGCATGATGGAATAAGGATCCTTCAATCCCGCTCTTGTTCCCTTCAGCATTTTAAGTGTAAGCATTTCGGGGGCATCCGGCTCAAAATAGTTGCCTGTTTTGGTGAAATTTTTATCCCCCACAGTAAGTAAATGACTTCCGGTCCATGATGACTGAACCACATATTTAAAATTGCTGCCGTATTTACTCCGCAACTCTGGTCCCATCACCGCGGGGTTTGACACCTGTGTTTCTACCTTGCCATTGAAGTTTGCATGCTGCATTACCTGTGCGATACGGCCGTAATGCTGATGGTATTTGTCAAATGTAAGTTCATCGTATACCCATAAACCGATCAGTGTAGCTACCGCCATACCAACAGCCAGCCCGCCAATATTAATGGCGCTGTAACCTTTACTCCTCCAAAGGTTACGAAAAGCGATCTTAAAATAATTTTTAATCATGGCTATACTTTAAATGGATACCTGTTTTTCATGGCGTTGATAAAACCGGCAATGTTTTAAAATCCGGCTTTTACAACATAATATTTTCAATCACCGCCTGGCCGTCCAGCATGCGGATGATCCGGTGGCTGTACCGGGCATCATGCTCTGAGTGTGTGACCATGATGACGGTGGTTCCTTTTTCATTCAGATCGGTAAGCAACTGCATTACTTCATTACCATTTGATGAATCCAGGTTACCGGTAGGTTCATCAGCCAGTATCAGTTTGGGATTGTTAACCACGGCCCTGGCAACCGCAACACGCTGCTGCTGTCCTCCCGAAAGCTGCTGCGGGTAATGATTGCGGCGATGCATGATCTGCATCTTATCCAGCACTTCCTCCACCCTTTTCTTTCTTTCGCCTGCTTTAATGCCGGTATATATCAACGGCAGTTCCACGTTCTCAAAAACGGTCAGTTCATCAATTAAATTGAAACTCTGGAAAACAAACCCGATGTTGCGTTTCCGCAGGTCGGCCCTTTTGCGTTCATTGAACCGGGCTACTTCAATTCCGTTAAAGACAAAACTGCCTGCATCGGCATCATCCAGTAAACCCAGTATATTCAGCAATGTGGATTTGCCACAACCGGATGGTCCCATAATAGCCACAAACTCCCCTTCCTTCACTTCGATGGAAAGTTTATTCAAAGCAACGGTTTCTACTTCTTCTGTACGGTAGATCTTTTCTAATTCAGAAATCTTTATCATGGTTATCTTTTAATTTTTTAAAAAATATTTTCAATCAATATATAAGTGGGTTTACCAGCAGAAAAAGAGACGGGTCTGCTTCTTCCAGGTGATCTGTTTCTGCACTTTTAAAATCATTTTTCAATATGGATTTGCATGCTGCTGTCTTAGTGCCACAGGCTTTCAGGTTACCGTTATTGATGGCATTAAAAAACAGGCCGGCAATAAAAAGGACAAACAGTACAATAAAATGCTTTCTCATAGCTGCAATATTAATTGATGAACGAAAATGTTTTATTCTTTTTTCAATACCAGTTCCTGCATATTCCCGTAATTTTCATAACTGGATGTAACCACTTTATCGCCCGGCTTCAGACCCTGTATCACTTCATAGTAATCGGGGTTTTGACGACCAAGCTGGATATCGATCCTGTAAGCGACCTGGCCGTTTTCGGACAGTTTGAATATCCAGTTACCACCGGTTTGCTGGTAAAACCCGCCTTTGGGCAACAACAGGGCCGTGGTTTCATCACTCAGTGCCAGTCTTATCTGTAAGGTTTGGCCACGACGTATTCCGGGTGGTATGGAATCATTGAATTGCATATCTACCTGGAACCTTCCGTTGGTAACCTGCGTAAATACTTTTTTAATGGTAAGCCGGTATGATTTACCGGCAACAGAAGCTTCACCCATCAGCCCGATGAAGATCCTTGAAATATAATGTTCATCAATATCCACCCTTACCTTAAACCCGCTCATCACATCGATCTGGCCTAAACGCTCACCTTTGTTCTTCGACTGACCGATCTCCGCATCCAGTGAGGTGAGCTGTCCGTCAACCGGTGCCCTTACGATCAGGTCGCCCACTTTTTTGCGCATAACCTGCAGGGCATTTTGTGTTCGGGCAAAAGATTGCCTTGCCTGTTCCTGTTCTTCCCGGGTTGAAACAGTATCCTTTTTCAAAACCTGGTCAGCCAGGTTTTTCTTTTGCACCTGGTAATTGTAATTATTCTCCGACTGCTTAAATTCCTGGGAACCGATCACTTTTTGTTCGTACAGTTTTTTATTAAGTTTATAGATGCGTTCAGCTTCTTTCAGTGAATTATCAACATCGGTAAGCTGGTTTAATTTGCCGATCGTATTTTGCTGTGCTGCATTCCGGGAAATCTGCATTTGCGTAAGCAGGTTAAAAACAGAGGTCTCCTGGTTAACCAGGCTCAATTCAAGATCAGTGTTGCTGAGCCGCAGGATGGGCTGGTCTTTTTTCATGATGGCGCCATCCTCAACAAATTTTTCTTCAACCCGGCCACCTTCCAGTGCATCAAGATAAATGGTTGTGATGGGTAAAATGACTCCGTTAACAGGGATGAATTCCTGGAAAGTTCCCTGCCTGATCTCACTGATGGTTATCCGGTCGGTGTTGACATTCAGCCTTGATTTTCCGCTCGTAAAATACCAACTGGCAAAAATGAGCGCCAGTACACCTGCAATTCCGCCAATAAGCATGATGCGCTTTTTATTCCAGCCTTTTTTTTCAATGACCCTGTCCATATCCTTTTTATTTTTCTTTTCAGTTGATTTGATGACCCTATACTATATATATGTCTTCCATTTGCCTTTTTTAACATAGAAAGCTGTGCCAGAATCTACCCGATTGATTATCAAATTCTTAACTGCAACCTGCCGATCGATCTGTACGGTATTGATACAGTAAGTGTTCGTTTTTGATACAGTTTTTTCACCATTGCCATTTTAAATATTTTTAAAAATACCTTCTTTGTACCCTTGCTTTTTGCCGGCGCTGGATATACCACAGGTCGGCGGTGCTTAAGATCCGGTTCCGGCATTTTGAATACCCGGTTGCCAGCACTTCTTTTACATCTGTTGTGAGGTTTATAACAATTTCCTGGCTGAACGGTGTTAATAAACGTGTTGTCTTAATTTTCATGGCTTTGCTTTTTAAACTTTAGAAAAAATGTTTTTCAATTTCTTCTTTATACAAAGCTGTGCCAAAATCTAAATGGCTGTTTTTCAATACGCTGAAAAAATCAGCCTGCATATAACTGTACGGTTTTGATACAACCGGTATCCGTTTTTGATACAATGCTGAAATCAATAAAATTTTTTTAAGTGAATGGATAATAAATGTTTTTAAATATGGTATACTTGTGGGAGATTAATAAACCGTGATCATGAACTTAAAAAATGCGAACATATTGGTTATTGATGATGATACAGATGTACTCACAGCTGTGAAGTTGTTGCTGAAGACCGAAGCAAAAGAAGTGGTAACAGAAAAAAACCCGGAGATGCTTCAGTCATTGCTGGCATCAAAAAAGTTCGACATTGTGTTGCTCGACATGAATTTTAAAAGCAGCATCAACACCGGTAATGAAGGGATTTTCTGGTTAAAAAAAATAAAGGAACTGGATGAACACCTGTCGGTGATCATGATCACGGCCTACGGTGATATTGATCTTGCTGTTCGTTCACTGAAAGAAGGTGCGGCTGATTTCATTGTAAAGCCCTGGCACAATGAAAAACTCCTGGAAGCCATCAAAGGAATTTTAAAGTCGAAAGAAAAAACGGCTGCTGGTGTTCCCGTTAACCATGCTTCAAAACTGGGCCCGGAAATGATCGGCGATTCGGATGTGATGAAAGATATATTCTTCAAGATCGAGAAAATTGCACCAACCGATGCCAACATTTTTATCCTGGGTGAGAATGGAACCGGGAAAGACCTGATCGCCAAGGCCATTCATGAACATTCCCTGCGGGCAGATAAACCATTTATAAAAGTAGATGTGGGTGCATTGACGGAAACGCTTTTCGAAAGTGAACTTTTCGGGCATACCAAAGGTTCCTTTACCGGTGCAGCCGAAGGAAGGGCAGGCAGATTTGAAGCCGCAAACGGAGGTACTTTATTTTTAGATGAGATCGGTAATATATCCATGCACCAGCAGGCAAAATTGCTGAGTGTTTTACAAAACAGGCAGGTATCCCGGGTGGGCAGCAATGAAGCAATACCTGTTGATATACGCCTGATATGCGCCACCAACCTGCCGCTTGCAGAACTGGCCAATGAAACCCGTTTCCGGAAAGACCTGATCTACCGGATCAATACAGTAGAGATACTGGTTCCTCCATTACGTAAACGCGAAAACGATATTATATTACTGGCCAAACATTTTGCGCAGATATATGCCGCTAAATATTTAAAACCCGTGCCTGCATTTGATGCAAAAGCCATCGACAAACTGAAGCATTATCATTTTCCGGGCAATGTGCGGGAACTGCAGTACACCATGGAACGGGCCGTCATCATGTCGGAAGGGGAAACCCTTACTGCTGCCGATCTTATATTTTCACCGATTGAAACTGCCGTGCAGGAAGCTGCTGAAACCAGGAATATGAACCTGGGTGTTGTGGAAAAAAATACCATTCTCCGGGTTATTGAAAAACACCATGGCAATATTTCGAAAGCGGCCAAAGAACTGGGTATTACCCGTACCGCTTTATACCGGAGACTTAGTAAATATGAACTATGAACCATCAACCATGAACCATGAACTCTTAACCATCAACTCTTAAATGAACTTTAAAAAATACGACTGGAGTTTACTGATCCGCATCGCATTGCTCTTTGCAACCATGTGCGTTGCGGCATGGCTGCTGGTTAAAGGATTATTTATTTTGTTGGCACTTGCCCTGGCTGCTCTTACCGGGCAGGTGATAGAATTGTACCGGTTTACCAATAAAAGTAAAGACGAGCTGGAACAGTTCGTTGAATCGGTTCACTACCGTGACTTTTCGCGCCACTTCGATGAAAAAAATGCACCGGTTGCCGTACAGCCCATGCGCAAAGGGTTCAACGAGATCAACAGCACATTCAAGATCATCAGTAAAGAAAGGGAAACACAATATCAATACCTGCAAAAGATACTGGAACTGGTGGATACCGGGATACTTTCGTACGACAATAAGGGGGGAGATATCATGTGGATGAATGAATCGCTGAAGCAGTTGCTGAATATCCCTTACCTGAAAACCATTCACTCCCTGGAAAAAAGAGATGAGGCACTGCACCGGGAGATCATTGCCCTGAAACCGGGAGAAGGCAAAGTCGTATCCATTACAACTGACAAAACCAGTTTAAAGGTATTGCTGTCTGCCACTGCATTTCAAACAGATGGAAAGCTGTATAAACTGATCGCTTTTCAAAATATCAATGAAGCACTGGATGAAACGGAATCAAAAGCCTGGCAAAAACTTTTGAGCGTAATGACACACGAGATCATGAATTCCGTTGCTCCCATTTCTTCACTGGCCGACACGTTGAAGAGCCGCCTTCAGTTATCCTTAAAGGACCTGAATAACAATTCAGGTTCACTGGATGACCTGGAACTGGGTATTGATACCATTAAACGGAGAAGTGAAGGATTGCTGAAATTTGCGGAAACCTATCGAAACCTGAATAAGATCACCAACCTTAACCTGAAAAAAATATATGTGCGTGATATGTTCGAAAACCTGCATCGCCTGATGCAGCCCACTTTCGGGCAAAAGAATATTGAACTGGAAATTATTTTAAAAGACCCCGACCTGGTACTCGAAGCTGATACCGATCTTATTGAACAGGTATTGATCAACCTGATACTAAATGCCGCCGATGCGGTAAAAGAAGTTGCCGCCCCACGCATACTGCTTTCGGCATATATTACACCCAATAACAAAACAGTTATTAAAGTGGCTGATAACGGTATTGGCATTTCTGCCGAACTGATGGAGAAGATATTTATACCATTCTTCAGTACCCGTAAAACCGGCAGCGGTATCGGTTTAAGTTTATGCAAACAGATCATGATGCTGCACAAAGGCAATATCAAAGTGCAAAGCGTGGAAGGCGAAGGCACTGCCTTTTCACTTTTGTTTTAATATGCTTAGTGACAGCCGGACCAGGTAAACCTGGAAATGGTACCACGTAGAAACAGCGTAAACTTAGGATTACACAACTTGTAGGGCATTTGGCGTGGATAGCTTACCTATGTGTTTTTCTATTGTGTTCTATGTTCCTATGTGGTTCATAAAAATCGAATTGAGTAATCCCGATAGTCACTTTTGCTTTTGTTAAAACTGGAAGTAAATAAACGAACTGCCGCTTTCCTGGCTCCAGATCAGCAACAGTATCAAAACTGCCCAAAATATCCCCAACAGCCACCAGGGCATTTTTTCTCCGATCAGCAAAACTTTTGTATCCCGCATGATCCAGTGAAAAGCAACCAGGAAAAATGTAACAGTTAACACTTTAATGATACTCAGCGTGGTAAGCAGGGCTTCCGCATTTGGCACATTGTAAAACATGGCATTTAAAAGCTGCCATGCCGAACCAAAATCGGGGGCACGAAAGAAAACCCAGGTTACATTGATAAAAAAGAAGGTAACCATGGCGTACATGAAATTGCGGAAAGTTTTTGCCTTCAGGTCCCTGGGGAGAACACCGAGTACGCCAATTTCGGCAGATGGTACCGCGGTCATTGGAACCTGCTTTTTTTTGCTGAAGTCCTGTATTATTTTTTCACCCCATAAATAAGCGCCATGCAATCCGCCCCAAACTACAAAGGTCCAGCTGGCGCCGTGCCATAGCCCCCCGATCAGCATCGTCAGCATTAAATTGATGTATGTTCGGAATTTGCCGTTGCGGTTACCCCCGAGCGGTATGTATAAATAATCACGTAACCAGGATGACAGGGTAATATGCCATCTTCGCCAGAAATCTGAAAATCCGATCGCTGCATAAGGATATAAAAAATTCTCCGGCAGTATAAATCCCAAACAGGCCGCTACACCTATGGCACAGGTTGAGTAGCCGGCAAAATCAAAAAATATCTGGCCCGAAAATGCAAATACCCCCGTCCAGGCATCCAGTGTATGCAAAACCTGTTTTGCATTAAACACATCATTGGCAGACTGGGCGAGCAAACTGTCAGCCAGCACAACTTTCATAAATAATCCCAGGGTAACCAACAACAAACCCTGTATGATTTGCTTTTGGGTTGCCTGCCGCGGTGTTTCAAACTGTGGCACCAGCTGGGGCGGACGGACAATTGGCCCGGCAACCAGGTGCGGAAAGAAGGTAACAAACAGCGAAAAATCAAGCATGGATTTAACCGGCTTGCTTTTTCGTTTATACATATCGATGGTATAACACAATGTGGTGAATGTATAAAAGGAAATACCCGCCGGTAAAATGATATTCGGTTTTGCAGGATGAAAATCCATGCCTAATCCATTTACCAGGAGCGTAAAATTCTCCAGTAAAAAAGTACCATACTTAAAAAAACAAAGCATGCCCAGGTTACCGATAAGGCTCAAAACAAGTAATAATTTTCTTTTGTATTTATTCTCCTGGTTATACAATGCCCTGCCTACAAAAAAATCCACCACAGTAGAAAGCCACAGCAATAATATGAAAGGAGGATTCCAGGCTGCATAAAAAACATAGCTGGCCAGTAAGAGATTTATCTTTTTTACTTTCCACGAAAAAGGAAGGTTATGCAGGATGAGCATAACAATAAAAAACGCAATGAATGTATAGGAGTTAAAAACCATAAAACAGGAAGTTTACTGGTAATAAATTATGGTACCGGTTGAATTGTTTTTGAAAATTTCCATCCCATTTCCGCATGCATTATGTTGATGAAATGTTTTGTGAATATCACTGCATCCGGCTGGCTTAAATGCGAAAATTCGGGGCATTGAAAATTTGCAATGGCCGGGTAATCGGCAAAATGAATACCCGGTGAATTGGTGCCAGCCAATAATCTATTCCAATATTTTTCACGGGGAAAGACTTTGCTTTCACCCATTAAAAAAGGGCCGCTGGACGGGGTACGTACAAACAAAATTTGTCCGCCCCTTGCTTTTATCTTATCGGTGCAGGATTTAACATGAGCAAATATGGAGTCTAATTTGCTGCCGGAAACCGGTGGTTCTTTGCTTAACCGGCTAAAAAACATCCAGATGCCCTTAACCTTGTTTTGTTCAACGGTATCTGCTACAAAACTTTCCGTCATGTATTCCTGCCTGTTATACTTTACCCTGCCAAAACCCGGTGGGAAGAGTGGGAATTCAAATACACCCTGCCTGTTGGGAATACGCAGGTTTGATAAATGCGCATTGAGTGATAACCATTCTTTATTCAGGAATACCAGGTTATTTTCGAGGGGTTTGTTCAAAACAAAACTGGCCTTTTGTGCCGGAGTCCATTCCTTATAATACTTAAGATTTTTCAGCGGCGTTTCAACAAAAGGTGGTGCTGTAGAAAAAAAGAGCCCCTCGGTTACATCAATGACCAGTTTGCCGGAAAAGCGTTTATCATTAGCCAGGTCTTCCAGGATAGGCACAGGAGAACTGCCTACACAGGCCAGTTGTATGGCATGATCGCCGGTAATTTGCTCCCAGGTTGGAATATCCAGGTCGAACTTGATACGGGATGACCCGATGAATACCGTTGACCTGTCAGCAGGTTCATATACCATCTTCCTTTTATCTGACCAAAGGGCAGGATTGTCATCAAAGGCTGTATCAAAGCCCCTGCTGCGTACATAAAGTTCCCAGCACAGTAAGGTACCTATAACCAGTACCAGTGCAAGAATACCTGCTTTGGCAAAATGACGATTATTCATTTTTTAAAAAATTTATGACCCAATATGTATAAAAAGAAATGAAAGTTAAAAGCAAATCAGTTTGGCCAGGTTCATTTACCTTGATCCCCCTTAAAGAAGCGGCATTGCGGAAAATTCGTTCAGGCGGACTAAAGATATATAGCATAATCTGTATTTCATAACATTTCTGCATAAAATATATATCTCATATAAAGCATTTTGAAAAGGAACCAAAACGGGAAAGCGTAACCTCAGTAGAATAACAACTACAACAATATTGTTTGATCACTATACAGCAATGAATTATTCTGCTGTAATTTTACACAAACCCGTATACCTGTATTTAAATAATATAAACAATATACCTGGCAACAGGTACTGTACCTTATCAATAAATCCATCAACCTGAAAACCTTCATTTGCTGCCTGTGATCTGATTACACATTTGCAAAGACCGGATATTGAATAAGCGGATGACCTGTCTTTTAAATTTTATCACAGAACCTGTATCCTCCAGAAAATAATGAAAAGCGCAAAAAAGACCAGCCCCGTTTTAAAATGCCGTACACCTGCCATTCAATTAAAAAGACCCCTACCGGGAACAGGTACACTCAAATCGGCTGTAGCCTTAGAAAATGAAGACTGTGAAACACTGATCAACTTTACCGATGACCTGTTATGGAGTATTAATACGGATTATAAGCTCATAACTTCCAACAGATCATTTTTACAAAATATCAGTGATTCTGCAGGAATCTTACTTAAAACCGGTGATGATATTTTATTGAAAGATTTTTTTCCTGCAGATTTTGTGTCTTTTTGGGAAACCTGTTATAACAGGGCACTGGCCGGCGATTCATTTTCAGAAGAAATATACACACCCGCATTCGGAAAACGTAAAGAATCCTGGACTGAAACAAAATTTAACCCGATTTATAATGGCGGGCAGGTTGTTGGAATAGCCTGTAATTCACGAAATATAACCGAAAAGAAATCAGCCGAAGAAGAAATAAAGCAGCGGGAAGCCCGGTTAACGGAAACACAGGAAATAGCCAAAGTTGGCAGTTGGGAAACAGACCTCAGTAATCTAGAGGTGATATGGTCGGCAGAAACATACCGCATTTTTGAAAAGGATCCGTCCGGTTGTCAATCTTCACACCAGGGTTTCCTTGATTTTATTCATCCTGATGACCGGGCCCTGGTAGATGCCGCATTTATAAAGTCTGTTACTGACAGCTCAATCAATACGATTGAACACCGTATTATAACTTCTAAAGGCAACACAAAAATTGTTGAAGAACGTTGGCGCATTTACCATGATGAAACCGGTAAACCTTTAAGGGCTGCCGGCACCTGCAGGGATATAACGGAACATAAACATGCTGAAGCAGCTATACAAAAAGTTTATAAAGATAAAACCACCATCCTGGAAAGTATTGATGATGGTTTTTTTTCAATGGATAACAACTCGCTGGTTACTTACTGGAACAGGAAGGCAGAGATCATGCTTGGTGAAAAAAGGGAGGACATTATCGGTAAAAATCTTCATGAAGTATTTGGTGCCACCGGTTCACAGGTTTTTTATCAAAATTACCAGGAAGCCCTTAGGGAAAAAATTACGATACATTTTGAAGCCTATTCAAAGCGAAGCCTGAAGTGGCTGTCTGTAAGTGCTTTTGGTTCAGATAACGGCCTATCGGTATATTTTAAAGATATTACCGAACAGAAAATGGCCACAGAAAAATTAAAGGAAAGCGAAACCCGGTACCGATCACTTATTGAACAGGCTACGGATACCATTTGCATAGCAGATGCATCCTTTAAATTCATTGATGTAAATCCCAGTGGTTGCAACATGTTCGGATTTACAAGATCAGAATTCCTGCAGCTCTGCTTTACTGATGTGTTGTTTAAGGAGGACCTGGAAAGCAACCCAATCAAAATTGAAGAATTACAGGGAGGAAAAACAACCCATTCCGAAAGAAGGGTCAAAAGAAAGGATGGATCAGAAATGCATGTGGAATTGAACAGTAAAATGCTGGAAGACGGGAAGATCATCATTTTCGGGCGGGATATTACGGAACGTAAAGAATCAGAAAAGTTAATTAAGGAAAGTGAAGCCAAATACCGTTCGTTTTTTGAGAGCAGCATGGATGGCATACTGATCACGGTTACCGATGGGGAAATACTGTCGGCTAATCCGGCAGCCTGTGAAATATTTAAAATGACCGAAGCAGAGATCTGCAGGGCAGGAAGATTTGGAATTGCAGATGTTACCGACCCAAGGTTAAAAGTTCTAATAACAGAACGCTTGAGAACCGGCAAGGTAAAGGGAGAGGTTACACTGCTTAGAAAAGATGGAAGCCCGTTTGAGGCGGAACTTACTTCGGCTGTGTTTACAGATGCATTGGGACAGTCCAGGACTTCTATGATTGTAAGGGATATTACGGAACGCAAAAAAGCAGCAGACAAGTTAACCGAAAGCGAATTACGATACCGGTCAATCATTGAACAGGCAACCGATGCGATCTGTATTGCTGATGCAAACATGAAGATCATAGATATCAATCAATATGGTTGCGAAATGCTGGATTATTCCAGGGAAGAATTTTTGAGGCTATCCATTGTTGATCTTTTCGTTGAAGAAGACCTTATAGCAAACCCTTTCAGGCTCAATGAATTAAAATCAGGCAAAATTATCAGGTCTGAACGGCGATTCAGGCGTAATAACGGAGCTTTAATTGATGTAGAAATAAGTACCAAGATCCTGGAGGATGGCAGGTTTCTCGTTTTTGGGCACGATATCGCTGAACGTAAAAATGCAGAAAACAACCTGAAAGAAAGCGAGGCGAAATACCGTACATTATTTGAACAAAATATGGCGGGTGTTTATCAATCCTCTTTTAACGGTGAGATACTGAACTGTAACCATGCTTTTGCAAGAATGCTTAAATATGATTCGCCGGAGGAGATCCTCAGGGTAAATGCATCGGATCTTTATTTTTCACCAAAAGACAGGATCGATTTCACGGATAATGTGATCAATCAAAAGAACCTGAATAATTACGAGAGTGTTTTAAAATGCAAAGACGGAAGCCCGTTATATTTTATTGAAAATATTTCGCTTCGGAAAAATGATAAAACCGGTGAAGCATTTTTTGATGGTATCATGATCGATATCACTGAAAAAAAAGAAGCCGAATTACAGTTAAAAGAAAGCAACGAACGATATAACCTGGTTAGCAAAGCCACCAATGACATGGTATGGGACTGGGACCTGGTAACCGGTAAAGTGTTCCGCAATAAGGAAGGATGGAAGAAAATATTCCGGACCGGTGATCAAATATTTGAAAGTGACCTTATCCAGGACTGGGATGACAGGATACATCCTGATGATGTGGAAAAAGTAAAACAGGTGGAAAGGGAAATACAAAATTCAACAAGAGAATATTTTGAGGTTGAATGCCGGGTAATGCGGGATGACGGCACCTATGCATACATACATGACCGCGGGAATATTTTCCGCAATGAAGCAGGAGTGGCAACCAGGCTGATCGGGGCCACCCAGGATATTACACAGAGAAAAGAGGCTGAGCTGAAAGTTGCCAAAAGTGAGATCCGCTTCAGGTCGCTGGTACAAAACGGGTCAGACCTTATTGGCATCCTGGACAACAGGGGTTATTACCTCTACAGCAGCCCGGCCGTTAATAGGATACTGGGCTATGAACCTGAATTCATGATCGGTAAAAATTCTTTTTCATTCATACACCCGGATGATATCAGTTACATTAAAAACCATTTATCCAAAAAGGAACCCAATAACCACCTCAGTTCTTTTGCATTCCGGTTCAAAAATGCACAGGGTGAATGGAGATGGCTCGAAAGCAAGGTTACAGATATGAGCAATGACCCCGAAGTGATGGGCTATATTTTCAATTCAAGAGACATCACAGAAAGAAAAACGGCAGAAGCCGAGATCCATAAACTTTCTATCATTGCCCGTGAAACTGTGAATGCAGTGATCATTACCGACCCCGAAGGAAAAATTGTGTGGATCAATGAAGCCTTCACAAAAATCACAGAGTATGAACCTGGAGAAGTGTATGGCAAAAAACCAGGCGATCTTCTGCAGGGCGAAGAAACCAGCCAGGCAGTTGTGCGCTTCATGCGCCAGGAAATAAAAAAAATAAAAGCCTTCGAATGTGATATCATTAATTATTCAAAAACAGGCCGAAAATACTGGCTGCACATACAATGCCAGCCACAGTTTGATGAAAACGGCAAACTAAAAAACTTTTTTGCGCTTCAAACAGATATCACCAAAGAAAAAGAAGCAGAAGTCATTTTAATGGCATCGGAAGAAAGGTACCGGTACCTGTTCAATAATAACCCAGCCAGTATCATCATCTGGGATATTGAAACCTTTGAGATCCTGGAGATCAATGAAACAGCTGTTGCCATGTATGGATATTGCCGTAAAGCATTTCTTGCCAAAACAGTGCTGGATCTCCGGCTTCCGGAATACCATGGCAAACTAAAACAATTTGCCGCGCAGGCCAGGAAAAAAAGCGATTTCATATCGGTGAATACCTGGAAGCATATTAATAAATCCGGTGAAGGAATGTATATGAATATCGCCTCTCACCGGATTGAATTTAAAGGCCGCCCGGTTATTTTATCACTGGCGACCAACATTACCGAAAAAGTAATACTGGAAAATGAACTGGAAAATGAACGGCTGGAAAAACAAAAGGAGATCACCGATGCCGTGATCTCGGCACAGGAACAGGAACGGCAGGAGCTCGGTGCCGAACTGCATGATAATATCAACCAGATACTGGCAGGTTCACTCCTGTACCTTGGCCTGGCAAAAAAAGAATTACACATCGAACATCCCTGGTTAACAGAAACGGATAACCTGATCAGCACAGCCATTGATGAAATACGGAAACTGTCTCATTCACTGATACCGCCATCATTAAATGAATCGGAACTTGTTGATGCCCTCAGCAATTTAATGGAAACAACCCGTAAAAGCAGTAAATTAATCATCAGCCTCCAGGCATACGGCTTTGATGAAAGCAGCCTGCCGGATAAACTCAAACTGAGCATTTACAGGATCGTTCAGGAACAGTTCAACAATATCCTGAAACATGCCGGGGCCGGGAAAGTGATCGTACGCCTCACACAGGATAATGAAAAAACCCTGCTGCTCATTAAAGACGACGGGGCGGGTTTTGACACCAGCCAGAAATCCAGAGGAGTTGGTTTGATGAATATAAAAACAAGAGCTTCATTGTACAACGGGGAAGTTACCATCATTTCATCTCCGGGCCATGGATGCGAATTAAGGGTGTTGTTCAATTAAAATTGCTGACCGTTTACAACCAGTAATAAATACTTTACTGATGCAGTGTATAGTTCAAATATAAATTTATCCGGTTCCAAATAATTTAAAATTCCGGAACTTAAGAAATAATATTTCCCGGGTATACGGATATATGAACAGGTACCTGAGTACTGATTGATTTTGTAACAGCAGGCCCGCTGTTTACCTGTTTGATGTTTCATTTTCTGAAGCTACAGGCATCATCCGCAGTTCTTTTACAAGAACTGTTTTCGGGCTTTCCATTTTTTTCATCCGCATTGAGCCATGAAGTTATATCAATAAAATGTAGTAAAATATCTACAGGGATTTACCCCGATGCGGTCAATGAACACAATCTGATTTTATTTAATAAATACCCATATCAACCCTTTTTTCTGCACATTCAGAAGTTTTTTTCATATGAAAACGGTGCTTTATACTTTCATTAACAATTCGTGGCTTGAGATATGTTTATGCAGGTTCAGAGAGATATTAAAAACCAGAAAAAATAAAATTTCTCTCTTTTCTTCAGGATGGAAAATCACTTAAATTTTTACTTGTAAGATTTTCCCGTCACAAAACCGGAAACCCGAAATTTTCTGATTCCCGGTTAATAAATTTTCAAAAAACAACACTGCCATTTTGAGCAATTATCATCCCGGGAAACCGGGTTCAGTCAGTCATTTATTTAATAACACATAAATCAATTCCCTATGAAAAAATTAAATTTAAAAGCATCTGTTGCTGTTTTGGCAATTGCAGCTTTTGCATCATTCACATTAGGTTCCTGTAAAAAAACAGACATGACAACACCGGCTGTTTCTGAAAATCCTTTGGCTCCTGCGGAAATTGCCGAGTCATTGGTAGATTCTTCAAATGTTGAGGTAGTTGAAAATACACAATCCCTTGTAAGCAAACCGGCAGGTACTTATTACATCAGCCGTTTGGGAAACAACACAACCGGTGATGGCACGATCGCTAAACCCTGGAAGACATTGTACAAAGCAACTTCAAATGTTACCACTGCACCAAGTATCATACATATTACTGCAGGTACTTATCCAGAAACGCTCACTAGCAATGTAAGGCCGGGTGTAAGCCTGGAAGGTGAAGGTGCAGCAACTACCATCATTAAAAGTGCTAAAGCAGGTGACTGGTCTACATTATTACAACTGGAATCAGCAGACCAGACAAACGGAAATCAAAGCATTTCTAAACTGACTTTAAACGGGCAGTATGTAAGCGAAACAAGTTACAAAACATGGGTTGGAATCTGGATAACCGGCCGCAGTAATGTTGCTGTTCACGATATCGTGATCAAAAACTTCAAACAAACAGCCGCTATATTCAATGGTATCAATGAGAATAACCCGGGCACTGATGCCGGCAAGTTTCATGCAACCGGGAATACATTTTACAACAATACCGTAACAAACAGTGCCGCCATGTACAATGGAACAGGCCAGGGTGCATTAATGATCGGTTTCCAGGACGGCATGCTGATCTATAATAATACCATCCAACAAAAAGAACGCCCCGATTTTAAAAACGGATGGCCCATCAAATACTGGAACCAGGGCTGGTTAAAAGGCTGTAAAATTTATAATAATACACTGATCAAAAAACCCTATGGGGGAAATTATCCCGGTGAAAGCGGCTGGGATTTTGCTATTGAATTTTTTAATATCCAGGGCCTCGAGATCTACGGAAATGATATCCAAAACGGGGCTATTGACCTGAATTATAATTATAAGACCACTTATGCCTACAGTACCTGGATCCATGATAACCTCATCACAAATACTGCATATAATCCAAGAGTTGAGGGAGGTATCA
>Ga0154020_10004491_pt1 | contig 16625 bp, 15 predicted proteins | sample Klosneuvirus_201_FD_109709 | JGI IMG/M metagenome (GOLD analysis project Ga0154020, IMG submission 109709) | Active sludge microbial communities from wastewater, Klosterneuburg, Austria - Klosneuvirus_20160825_MG | ecosystem: Engineered > WWTP > Aerobic digester > Activated sludge | place...
CGACTGAACGTCGTTCGGGCGGGCATTTAACTACGGGGCCAATTTTTCATTTAGGAACCTTCTTCCTGCGGCTGATTTGAAATATTTTTCTCGCTTAATAGCTTCTTCCCTCGTTGCAAATGATTCAGAATATATTAATCTAAAAGGAACTTTGCTTTTTATAGAAAGTGTCATTCCATTGTTGTGCTGATTTAATCTGTTTTCAAGATTCTCACAATGACCTTTATATAAAGACTGGCTTTTTCGATTTGAATAACATATGCGTAAAATATTATCAAGGTAATTTATGTAGTCTCGCCCAGAATCGAACTGGGATTTAGCGTTTAGGAAACGCTCGTTCTATCCGTTGAACTACGAAACCAATTTTAATTGAAAGAACTCATTTTAGGGTAACAAATTTAATAATTTATTACATCCATTTTCTTCTTTTAAAATATATAATTAAACCTATCATTACCGAAAGCATTACTCCCCATGTAATGGCGTAACCATAGGGTGATTTTAATTCAGGCATAAATTCGAAATTCATACCATAAACACCTGCAATAAATGTAACCGGAATAAAAATTGATGACATGATGGTTAATACTTTCATCACTTCGTTCATTTTATTGGCATTGGTACTTAAATAAATATCCATAATACCAGAAAGCAAATCTCGGTAGGTTTCTACAGTATCAATGATTCGGGTAACATGATCCTGAAGATCGCGTAAATAAATATCTGTACTAGGGTTAATTAATTTTGTTTCCGAACGGGCCATGTTACTGATCATATCGCGCATTGGCCAAACCTGCTTGCGTAAAAATATCATTTCGCGCTTCAGCTCATATAATTTAATAAGCGATTCCTTATTTGAGCCGGCAATAATATCTTCTTCGATTTGTTCTACAACATCACCAATTTTTTCAATGGCATGAAAATAACAATCAATCACTGCGTCAATTAAAGCATACGCCAAATAATCTGCACCACACTTTCTTATTCGTCCTTTTGATTGCCTGAGCCTTGTTCTAACAATATCAAATGCATCACCACCTTCAGGCTCCTGAAAAGAAATGACCATGTTGTCGAGTAAAATAATTGATAACTGCTCTGCATGAACCCTATCATTATAATTAATCATTTTCATGATGGCCACTACATAGGTGTCATAATCCTCAAACTTCGGACGCTGATCTACATGCACAATGTCTTCCAGCGTAAGCGAATGTATATTGTATAATTTTCCGATTTTCTCAATTACTTCGGTTTTATGCAAACCTTCTACGTTTATCCATTTTACCAAATGCGGTTTTACATGCGAAATGCATTCTGAAAGGTCGTAAAATTCCTGCTCAAAAAATTCAGTTTCATTATACTCTATCAGTGATATTTTAATTCTGTCGGCTTTTGAATCGCCGGTATAAACTACTGTGCCCGGTGGCGCGCCAATATGTTCCTTTTTACGTCTCATTCGCTTTTTCCTCCCAAAACTATGACTATTTCACCCTTCACTTGTTTCGCATTGAAATGCGCTAACACCTCTTCTACTGTTCCCCTGAAGTTTTCTTCATGCAATTTAGTAAGCTCCCGCGAAACAGAAACCAATCTGTCACCACCGTAATGATCTTTAAATTCTTCCAATGCTTTTATCAATCTGAATGGAGATTCGTAAAATATCATGGTGCGTGTTTCTTCTTTTAATGACAACAATTTCGTTTGTCTGCCTTTTTTTTGAGGCAAAAAACCTACAAACACAAAAGAATCACATGGCAAACCACTATTCACTAATGCAGGAACAAATGCTGTTGGGCCCGGTAAAGTTTCAACGGCGATTCCGTTTTTTAAACTCTCACGGACCAATAAAAAACCGGGGTCAGATATTCCTGGAGTTCCCGCATCACTAATTAATGCAATGGTTTTACCAGCTTGTATTGAATCGACAATGTATTGTACGGTTTGATGTTCATTGTGTTGATGGTAAGATTTTAAAGGCTTATCGATTTGATAATGTTTGAGCAAAAATGAACTTGTACGTGTATCTTCCGCCAAAATCAAATCAGCTTCCTTTAATATTCTTAAAGCCCTGAGAGTAATGTCCTCCAGATTGCCAATTGGTGTTGGTACTAAATAAAGTTTTCCGTTCATAACCTACTAAGGTATTTTACGAATTTAAACAAAAAACTTAAACGGGGAAGGAGCTGATATTGACAAGATATAACAAGCTATTTAGCGCCTATCATAAAGTCCTTCAAATAAAAAGGCTCGAAATAAGCTACATTCTCGAATTGTTTTTCAGTAAACTTTTTAAATGAGAGAGCAGACAGGGCTTTTGCCGAAGGATAAATGTTCTCAATAAATGAAGATCCCGGGATGTTTTCAAGAATTGATTGACATTTCTGCATGCCATCACCAAAAAAACAAATCTCTTTTCCTGTTTTGAAAAAATCAAGATTTTCCTCAGTAATCATTTGTGCAGAAGTGTCTTTTACGAAGCTTAAATTCTTATCGAAGATGGCACAATACACTTCCATTCTGCGTGCATCCAGCATCGGACAAAGTAAAGTATTGATGGAAGTTTTTTCAATTACACTTTGTACCATGATTTGCAAACTATTGATGGCAATCAGCGGGATATTTAAAGCAAAGGCCAATCCTTTTGCAGCAGAGACGCCAATTCTTAATCCTGTATAAGAACCGGGCCCGCTACCAATAGCAACTGCCGATAATTTGGAAGGCATCAGTTTTTCCTGAATAAGCAAATCGTTAATAAACACATGCAGATTTTCGGTGTGCGAATAGCCTTCGTTAATTTCTTTACTGCAAACTATCTCCCCATTTTTAGAAATTGCAACCGAACATAGGGTTGTTGAAGTATCAATATTTAAAATATAGCTCAAAGAACTACTCCTTTTCGGGAGATGTAAAAAGTTTATCTTTATCTACCACCTTTACTTTAGTGCCTTTGCGCAAAGTACGCGCCACTGCGCCGTATGGACCGGTAATTACTTCCAATCCGTCAGTTACACCGCTGGTAATTTCAATGTAATCATTGTTCTGTATTCCGGTTTTAACTTCTAACAAATCAGCTTTACCGTTATTAATCACAAAAACATATTCTTTTTGTTTCTCATTTGATTTCTCCTTTGCTTTTTCCTTCTCCTTCTCACTTTCTTCATTCGTTACTTTTACACCGTACTCTTCATCCTCTGCTTTGAAAACCTGAGTTGAATCGGTATGTCTGGTTGTTACTGCCATAATTGGTACCGACAACACGTTGCTCATACGCTTTGTTTGAATATCTACACTGGCACTCATGCCTGGGCGGAAAGGCGCAGCATTTTGTTCGCTTACCAAATCTAAGTACGACTCACGAAGTAAACGCACCTTCACCACAAAGTTCGTTACCTGATCAGCAGTTATACCAATAGTATTCGCAGAATTAGCAATTTCAGTAACAATACCTTTGAACTTTTTATCAAGATATGCATCTACTTCAATTAATGCTGTATCATTTTTGTGTACACGTATAATATCATTTTCATTTACTTCAATGCTTACTTCCATTTCATTCAGATTTGCCAGACGAAGAATTTCTGTTCCTTGCAAACCGGTAACTCCTACTACTCTTTCACCTTTTTCAACATTTAATTTAGAAACAGTTCCGTCAACTGGTGCATAAATATAAGTTTTATCCAGGTTTGTACTTGCTTCCTTTAAAGATGCTTCCATCCCCTTTACATTAAACTCAGATGCCTTGATGTTCTCTTCCAAACCATCCACATTCGCTTTGGCTGCCAAAAATTGTGCTTTGGAGGCATCAAAATCCTGCTGTGAAATAGCGTTTTGATCGAACAATTTTTTATTACGCGCGTGCATAGCTTCAGCATTCACTAAATTAGCCTTTGCCTGTTCTAATTGCGCTATATTGGTTTTTAAATTAGCTTTCGTGCTATTAACCGATGCAGCAACACGTTCAATATTACTTTCGTAGATATCCGGTTTAATACGGCATAATAACTGACCCTTTTTTACCTGGTCGCCTTCCTTAACCAACATGTCCACAATTTCGCCGCTCACATCTGAACTGATCTTTAACTCAGTTTCAGGCTGAATTTTACCGTTGGCGGAAACCAGCTCTATAATATCACGTTTTTTAGCCTTTTCGGTAATCACATCAGTTGGCTTACTGCCATTAAGAGCTTTAACTACTACAACAGCAATGATAATGGCAATTCCAATTCCTACAATCCAGTATATCTTTTTCATAAACTATTAAATGACTTTACAAATGTATGAACTTATCGGCATTTGTTGAGTCCGCTCTTCATTTATAACAACCGAATGTCATAAATCAGGGCTTAAAGCCACTTAGATTTAATCATTGAGAAGCTTGGCCTTATTCATGGCTTTCTCCCGAATGACCTCCTGAATACTGCGGTTTTCAATTTTACAGGTTAACCAGGAGATAATATCCAGGTAAAGGAAGGCACGTTTTTCGTATGGATCTTGTTGCTGCTTGATTAAATTGGAACGTAGCTTGATAAACTCCTTTTTGATGCTTTTATCATCCATGCTTGGTACTTTACGCAAAAAGGCAATGATAAGTTGCTGAACCTGGTTTAATTCTTCGAGTTTGTATAAGAAACGGTAAACCGACTTTAACTGATATTCTACCATTTCCATATTACCCATTTCATAGAGGGCAATTAATTTCAATATCCTTGAAAAACTATGTATGTCTCCGCGTATTTGTGCAGCGTGATTAATTACTTTGTTAAGATATTTTATAGCATTCACATTATCACCGCTGCCAAAAAACAAGCAACCAATCTTGTAGTAAAAATTCAAGATCCTATTGTCATCTATTTTTTTGTTATATCTCTCAAGACCCTCTTCTATTTCATTTACCAGGTACAATCCGCCGGAAAACTCACCATTCATGAAATGAAAATTAATTTTATTGATGTACAAATACTGAAACAACAATACAGAATTGTTTTCGTTGCTTATCACAAAATCTTCATTTCCTAATTTTTCCAACTTAAGAATGGTTTCATTAAATTTTGACTTATGATTTATGAAGAAAAGGGCAGCCATTAAATTATGCAGGCCTTTCAGGTACAAATCGGCATATACCGGTATTAAATGCGGACTTTCTTCAAATAATACCACCCACTTATTGGCATATTTGTAACAAGTTAAAAAATCCTGAATTATATAGTTATACCAAACATAAGACTGGTACAAATAAAGTTTTTCGAAAAAACTTAATTCATCCGGATTATATGTAGGTAAATTCGATTTGAAAAACTCACTTACAAAAAGATAATCTTTCTCATTACGCACATGACTTGTTTTTAAGTACAAACCATATAAACGCAAACCCAGGTTAGAAAACATATTTGTGCCGCTGAGCTTACGGTTTAGCACATTGGCGCTATTGGTGATGCCTTCTACTGTTGTGTTAATACTCCTTGTGATATACTGGCTTTCGATATGCTTCTCAAAATCATAAATCTCCAGTAGTAGTACGTTTTTTTCGAATTCGAGCGCAGTGGATTTTGCTTTATCAAGCATTTTCAGGCTTTGATTATACAAACCTTTATTATATAAAAGTTTTGCATAATCGATTTGTTCACGCAAATAAATATCTAAATCCTGATTCGATGCATTTAATCTTAAACTCTGTAAAATCTGCTTATACAGATGTGCTTTTAAATTTGATAATTGAGTTTTTGAAATGTCAATCGCCTTTTGAAATATTTTTTCCTCGTTGTATTCGTTTTGTTTATCCAGAATATCAAATAGCACAAGAAATTTACTGTCTTCGTTGCTTTGCAAACGGTTAACATAAAGCTTAAAGTTTCTTTTCTCACTTTTGCTTAATGACTTTATTAATAAATATAAAGGGTCGTTTGTGCTGATTGGCATACCTAAATTTACGAAATAATTTTTAATCGGGCCGATGCCATTTTAACAACATAGAGCCCCAGGAATAACCTGCTCCAAACGCGCTAATTACGATATTATCTCCTGAATTAAACTTCCCACTCCATTCGTCGAGGCAAATAGGTATACTGGCACAAGTGGTATTGCCGTATTTGTGTATGTTTATGGCTACTTTGTTTTTATCAATTTCCAAAAAATCAATTATTGAATTAATGATTCGGATATTAGCCTGGTGAGGGATCAAATACTCAACTTCGTTTTTAGTTAAACCGGTTTCTTTCAATAACCGTGTACAACTCTCAGCCATTCCTGTCACCGCTGTTTTGAAAACTGTTTGCCCGGCCATTGTTATTGAATGCTCCTTATTGGCAACTGTTTCGGCTGAAGCAGGAAATAAACTTCCACCCGCTTTTTGAAACAGGTTTTTATAACCGCTGCCGTCTGTTTTAAGAACGCTGTTGATGATGCCATTTCCGGATGCAGTGGTCTTTAACAATACAGCACCTGCGCCGTCTCCGAAAAGAACACAGGTATTTCTATTCGTAAAATCCATTATAGCCGACATTTTATCAGAACCAATGACAAGAATATTGGAATACGCACCTGACTCAATTAATTTAGAGGCGGTATTAAGCGCGAATAAAAACCCGGAGCAGGCCGCCATTACATCAAAACACCAGGCATTTTTTATTCCCAGCATTTCCGCAACAATTGCTGATGTTGACGGAAACAAATGTTCAGGTGTGGCAGTCGCAACAATGACCACTTCAATAGTATCTTTATTGCAATGGCATTTTTGCAAAGCCCTTTCAGCTGCTTCTTTGGCCATAAAAGCAGTAGCCTTATCTTTATCTTTTAATATCCTTCTTTCCTTTACTCCGCACCGCTCTGTAATCCATTCATCATTTGTATCTACCATTGTTGCAATTTCTGTATTCGTTAAAATATAATCTGGCAAATAACTTCCTGTTGCTGCAATGTAAGCCCGTGTTTTCATTTTTCCGTCAAATGTATTTTCAATGCATCCGCCTTCAAAATCGATTTTTTACATTATTACAGTTCCCAAAGGATAATTAATTTACTTAAGGCCTTGAGGTTTTGTTGATTAATTAATGCTAAAAAATTATTCCTAAGCAAATAATGAATTGTATTTTTAGGGCATGCATACAAATTCTCTTATCAGCGAAAGCAGTCCGTATTTACTGCAACACGCACACAATCCTGTTAATTGGCTCCCATGGGGCACTTATGCTTTTGATAAAGCGCGCAAGGAAAATAAACTTATTTTAATAAGCATTGGATATAGCGCGTGTCATTGGTGCCACGTTATGGAACACGAGAGTTTCGAGGATGAAAAAGCAGCAAAATTAATGAATGCGCATTTTGTTTGTATAAAGGTTGACCGCGAAGAAAGGCCCGATGTAGATATGTTGTACATGAGTGCAGTTCAGCTAATGAAAGGTCAGGGCGGCTGGCCATTAAACTGTTTTACATTACCGGATGGAAGGCCATTTTATGGAGGCACCTACTTTCCAAAAGAGCAATGGATGACCATTCTTGAGAATTTACACAATCTGTATTCTAACGACACCGAGAAAGTGTTACAATACGCTACCGAATTAACCCATGGAATTAAACAAGGTGAATTAATATATTCAGGAAAAAAGGAAGAGTTTGTGGTGAACTATTCGGTGATTGAAAAATCCATCACTAACTGGAAAAAAAGAATGGATAACACTTTAGGCGGACCCAACCATGCGCCTAAATTCCCATTACCCAACAATTACAGTTTCCTCTTAAAATACGCCTACTTGTTTAAAGATGCAGAAGTGATGAAGCATGTAGACCTCACCCTACAAAAAATGGCTTTTGGTGGAATCTACGATCAATTGGCAGGAGGATTTGCACGCTACAGTGTGGATATGCAATGGAAAGTTCCACATTTCGAAAAAATGCTTTATGATAATGCACAACTTATCACTTTGTACAGCGAAGCTTACCGCTGTAATAATAACAGTTTGTATAAAGAAATAGCCTGCGGAACAATTGATTTTCTAATAAACGAATGGTTAAGTGAAGAAGGCGGATTTTATTCGGCATTAGACGCCGACAGTGAAGGTGAAGAAGGAAAGTATTACGTTTGGCAAAAAGACGAATTGCAGGAATTACTGGGCGATGAATTTCCGGTTTTCAGTGACTACTACCACATAGATGGTGTTGGTTATTGGGAACAAAGCAATTATATTTTAATGCGGAATGAAAATATTGTTGAGCTATTATTAAAACATAACCTTACTGAAAAAGACCTGAACCGCCTAATTCTTAATTGCAAGGAAAAACTATTATCCAAAAGAGAAGAACGCGTAAAACCCGGCTTGGACAATAAAATTCTTGCTTCGTGGAACGGGATGATGTGCAAAGCGCTATGTGAAGCATCACTAACTTTTAATAATGTTTCTTACAAGGAAACTGCTTTAAAAAACGCCGAATTCATTTTGCAAAAACTCATTAAAGCAGATGGTTCACTTTATAGATCGTTTAGTAACGGAAAAAGCAAAATAGATGGATTTTTGGACGATTACGCCTTTGTGATAGATGCTTTTTTAAGTGTTTATCTGATTACACAAGACGAAAAATGGTTGAATTTGGCAATAAAATTAAGCGATTACACCGTCAGCCATTTTTACAATCCAAAGGCTGACTTATTTTATTACACCGGCAATTCCAATGAAAAATTAGCAGTTAGAACGACAGAAGTTAACGACAATGTTATACCTGCATCTAATTCACAAATGGCGATAAACCTTTTCAGGCTTTCTAAAATTACAGGGCAGGAAACATATTCAGTTTTAAGTGTGAAAATGCTGCAAAACGTTGCCGAAAGCATCATGCAATATGGCGAAGGATACAGTAATTGGGCTAGCTTGTATATCGACTTATTAAATAATGTCTCTGAGGTATGTATTGTTGGTAAAGATGTTAATGAAATAATTAAAAGCCTGTACGAACATTACCTTCCAAATGCCATTTTTGTTGTAGCGGCTTCCGGTTCAGAATTGGATATATTGAAAAATCGTTTTGTTGAGGGTAAATCCATGATTTACGTTTGCAAAAACAGGACCTGTCAATTACCAACAGAAGACTTAAAAGAAGCCATCAGGCAAATTGAGAGCAATTCTTAGCATAGTACTTATTCTTACTTCCATTTTATGTAAAAGCCAATCATTGTTGGTTCCTTCTCCTAATTCCGCCTTTGCGCCTATTCTGGAATTTAACACCCCGTTTGTGAAAGAGCATAAAATTAAATCCATCACATTTGACATTATCGACAAGAGAGATTTTCAGATTGCCGAAGATAAAAACCTGATGAATTATTACGAATTCAACAAAAGCGGATTATTGAGCCGCTTTTACTATACGAGCATCATAAAAACGATTGAAAAAGAAATACACGTACAACCAGTTTACCGTCGCAAAAGAATAATTAGCAAAGGCCATTCGTACAAGGTGAATGAATACGTTTATGATACAGTTTCTACAGTTTACCTATACGACAACGACAAGCTCATAATGAAAAGATTCAACGATGGCACTTATTATGAAACCCGTTATTTTAATTATGACAGCAAAGGAAGGGTGACTAAAGAGAAACGGTTTAAAGAAACCAACATTAGCGAAAATAAAAATTCGTTCATTTTAGGAAATCAAACGCTAATAAGCCAGGATAGTTTTCAATACGTGGATATTACAGGCAAACAATATAAACAGATATGCCTCAACAGTGAAAACAGGCCTTACAAAGAAATTGTAATTAATACCGACACCACAGGGAAAATCATTTCTACAAACGAGCATTATACAGTTGCCTGGATCATGCAGAATGCAGAATTTAAATACGAAAACGGCATATTAACCAGCGCTGAATTTAAAGGAAATGCCAATGGCGATGTTGTTTTAAAATCAACATATTTATGCGATTCAACCAATTGCATTTATACCGAAAAACAATTTAAGAATGATTTAATGCTGAAAGAAATAAGTTATGTCACAGAGAGAGGAACTAAAATGCTTAACTCTTTTATTGCCCGTGATCCGATTAATAAATCCATGCGGATTGTGAAACTGCACTACACTTACTATTAGTTTTATTCGTCTCTGAAAAAACTTAATTTCCGCATATCAATAATCTGTATGTTACGGTAGTAAAAGTTAATGACATCATTGTAATTGTAACCCAGCTTCGTCATGCGCATCGCTCCTTCCTGTGACATACCTAAACTATGCCCATAACCTTTGCCTTTGAAAATAACTGTATCACCCTCATTGGTAATATTAAAATAAGTTGATTTAAGCTGTAAATCTGTACGTACATTTTTTAAAGGCACTTTAATACTACTCGCTTCTAAAAATACCTTTCTCGAATCTTGTTTAAAGCTAAGTGCTAATTCTTTGGCGTACGGTTCATCAATTGGGTAATTGTGTTTTAACTTAAGGTAACTCAGCCAATCATCCACCGGCATCTTTCTTTCCCATTTGTAATTAGGCATGCGGGTACTAAATGTGTCTTTCACACTCTTTAAATAAGAGGTACGCGCACCCCAAACATCTTCCGAGTTAGCAGTTTGTCCGCCACTATTACTATGAAAAGCTGCGATAATCAAATTCAGGTTCTCATCTACCACCACTTTGCCTTTAGTATCTATAGTGTAATTAATAATTTCGGCGTAACGCGGCTTACCATAATAAGCCTGACAATGAACCTGGTCACATAAAGAAAAACCCTCTGTTAGATGTTTATTCAAATGCGCCAAAGCAAATGTTCTTGCCAAAATAGCCTGTACTTTATAAAATTCAGGCATTGAATGCGTACCCGATTCTGCTTCCACAACCCCTGCAATATAAACATCCAGCTTTACTTCGTTAATCAATTTCAATAGGCCGTTTTCAACTGTAACAATGTAATTATCCTGATAAATTCTTGGTTTCCTTTCGGGTGATACAAGTTTTAAACGTAATTCACCTGTTCCGTTTTCCGCATTAAATTTCACTGTTTTAAAACGGCCGTAAATTTTGTCGGCAGACTTTACCTCAACACTGTCGTTTACAACATTAAGCTTAAGCATTACCTCACCACTATTTTTTAAAAGCAGATTATCATCAGCAATTATCTGATAGGAAGATTTTTCAACTGTAAAAGTAACAGCGCTAATTTTCAGGTGTGCAAAGGTTTTTATATAAACCACCTCTTCAGCGGAAGCAACTGTAGATAGTAGAACGAATATATTGATAAGAAAATTCTTCATGATTAATTTTTCAAAGCTTTATGTATTTCAACAGCTACCCTTTTCGATGCTCCTAAACCGCCTAATTGTGTTTTTAATTCTTTGTAATTCTTAAGCAATTCTTCGCGGTAAGCTTTGTTATTCAACAATTCATTCAATTCTGACTTAATGTTCGCAGTGGTCATATCCTTTTGAATTAATTCTTTTACAACCGGCTTATCCATTATTAAATTAGGCAAAGAAATAAACTTTGTGTTGATCAATGTTTTTGCAATGGCGAACGACAAAGAACCGCCCTTATAACATACTACTTCTGGCAAATCGAATAAAGCGCTTTCAAGGGTTGAGGTGCCCGATTTAATAACCCCAGCTAATGCGTAATTCATCAATTCGTAAGTTTGATTAAACACCACAGTTACTCCCTTCGCCTTTGCTTTGTCATATACATTGATTGGTAAATTATCAGTTCCTGCAATAACAAACTGGTATTCCTTAAAATCATCAACTATTTCAAGCATCATATCGAACATATAATTTATTTCCTGTTTCCGGCTACCCGGTAAAATGGCAATAACAGGTTTGCTGTTGAGTTTGTTTTTTTGATAAAATTCTTCCTTAGATAAAAGCGTTTTCTTCCTGTCTTCAACAGCATCCAATAAAGGGTGACCTACAAAATCCACATCGTAATTGTGTTTCTTATAAAATGCTTTCTCGAAAGGCAAAATCACAAAAAGCTTATCCACGAATTTTTTAATTATTTCAACCCTGCCCTCTTTCCAAGCCCAAACGGTTGGCGATATATAAAAAAACACTTTAAATCCTTTTAATTTGGCCCACTTCGCCATCCGCAAATTAAAGCCAGGGTAGTCAACTAAAATAACAACATCAGGATTATATTTTACAATATCCTCCTTAACAATTTTAAAATTCTTTTTGATTTTAGAAATGTTCTTGGCTACATCAACAAAACCCATAAAAGCCATTTGCTTTATGTGAATAGTTGGTTTTCTGCTGGCCACTTGCTCCATTAAATCACCACCCAAAAAACAAAACTCGGCATTATTATCCAACAACTTCAACTCTTTCATAAAGTTGGAAGCATGTAAATCACCCGAAGGTTCACCGGCTATTATATAATATTTCAAAACGCTTCTTCGTGAAAATACATGACATAAAACACCAATGCAGCATAAAACACCACACTGGTAATAACGCCTTTGGTTGCCTTATTCATATGGGCATTAAGGAACAGGTAAAAAATAAGCAAATTCCCAAGTGCACATAGTTTAATGGCATTACTTAACATTTGTCCGAACATTAAGTATTTTACAAACCTCACAGGGAAATCCATATAGCTATGCATAAATAACCAATAGCAAAAAAAACAGAATGCAGGAAATAGCATTCCAATGGCGAGGCCTTTCCAGTAAGCATCTAATTTTTCTTTCCAGCTCATTTTAAAAATGTATTTATTAATTCTAAATTTTTATGTGAAGTTAAATCGCACTGCGTTGGCACCACTGATACATAACCATTAGCTAATGCCCATTCATCTGTATCTACCGACTCAGGTTCAAAATTCACAAACTTTCCTGTGAGCCAATAATAAGGCCGCCCAGAAGGATCCAGTCTTTCATCAAACTCTTCCACCCAATTGGCTTTAGCCTGACGGCAAACTCTAATTCCCTTTATAAATTCTTTATTCAACTTCGGAATATTAACATTTAAGCAAACACCAGCAGGCAATTTGTTTTTTAATGTCTCGGAAATTATTTTCCTGATATATTCGCTAGCCTGACTGAAATCTGCATCTATGCTGTAATCACAAAGTGAAAATCCTATGGACGGAGCATTCTCTAGGGCACCTTCTATAGCTGCCGACATAGTACCCGAATAAATCACATTAATTGAACTGTTGCTTCCATGGTTTATTCCCGACAAAACTAAATCAGCCTTTCTTGGCAAAATTTTATTTACGGCCATCTTAACACAATCTACCGGCGTCCCACTGCAACTATACTCCAATAATACATTGTGAAAATTGCTCTTGTTTAATCTTAATGTTGCGTTAATAGTAATAGCATGCCCCATTCCAGATTGAGGTTTATCAGGAGCAAGTACCGCCACATCACCAAATTCTTTGGCAATTGAAACCAGAAAAATAATTCCCGGTGCTGTAATACCGTCATCATTCGTAACCAATATCAAAGGTTTTTGCATAGTTGCTTCACAAAAAGATAAAGCTAACTTGTATAACGATATAATTGATAAAGGATAGTTTTAATTACTAATAGAGCTTTGTTAATTTATGTTAGCCCTGTCTTGAAACCGGCCAAAATCTGACGAACGGTTCCTTAACTCGCCTACTTAAAGGTAATTTTGTCATAAATTAAGTTTGGTATTTATTTTGATAATGTAATTCAAAACAACAATTATGTACGATCCATTTCTCATTATTATCGGTATTGCATTTATGTTAATTGGCTACCTGGTTAGCTCGAGACTTAAATCAAAATTTGCACATTACTCACAAGCGCGCTTATCCAGTGGATTAAGCGGCAAAGATGTTGCAGAACGCATGTTACGCGATTCAGGTATCTATGACGTGAAGGTAGTTTCTGTTGAAGGGCAACTTACCGACCATTATAACCCACTAACAAAAACCGTGAATCTCAGCAATGATGTTTACCACGGAAGGCATGTTGCTGCGGCAGCGGTTTCAGCCCACGAATGCGGACATGCGGTTCAACATGCAACAGCTTATACCTGGCTTAATCTAAGAAGCAAATTGGTGCCTACGGTTCAAATTAGTTCTTCAATTATGAGTTTTTTGGTAATTGGTATGATGTTTATTGGAGGCTTTATGCCAGCCATGGGAAACACTATGTTATTAATTTTCATAGTCTTACAAAGCATTTTAACTTTATTCAGCATTATTACCTTACCTGTGGAAGTAGATGCTAGTAATAGGGCTTTAGTTTGGCTGAATTCAGCCGGAATAACATATAACCAAGAACACGACGAGGCCAAGGACGCTCTTAAATGGGCGGCATATACCTACTTTGTTTCGGCATTAGGTTCCATCACCACCTTGATTTATTATATCTGGCGGTTCATGGGAAACAGCAGGGATTAATATTTTCTATCTAAAATTTTAAAAGCCATTCTCAAAAGTGGCTTTTTTATTATATTTGTTTACCCAAAACAAAATTGTTTATGAAAAAAATAGTGAATACTTCTAATGCTCCGGCTCCAATAGGTCCTTATAATCAAGCTGTTATTGTTGGTGACAGTGTATATTTATCAGGCACTATTGCCATGGATTTACAGTCGAAACAACTGATTAAGGCAAATATCAAGGAAGAAACTAAAATTGTAATGGATTACATTCAGGCTATATTGAAGGAAGCCGGCTGTTCTTTTGATAACGTAGTGAAAACCACTATTTTCCTTAACGATATGAATAATTTCGTGCATGTAAATGAAGTTTATAGTTCATATTTTAAAAAAGACTTCCCAGCAAGGGCCACTATACAAGCAGCCAGACTGCCAAAAGACGCCAACGTTGAGATAAGCTGTGAGGCAAAAATCTTTTAACTGGCATTTTTTAACGATAAACTGTTATAATTTGCAGATTGAAATATTTTTTATATTTTTACTACTGTAATAAATTAAATTTCTATGAACATTTTTGTAAGTAACATCAGCTTTAAAGTAAGAGAACAAGCTTTAAAAGAACTATTTGAACAATACGGCGAAGTATCCAATGTTCGTATTATTAAAGACAAAGAAACTCGTCGCAGCAAAGGTTATGGTTTCGTTGAAATGCCTAATGACGCAGAAGGAAGTGCTGCTATTGAGGGACTAAACGGTTTCGATCATCATGAGAGAAAGATTGTTGTTGCTGAAGCTAAAGGAAAAAGAGAGACCACTGAACAAAGCGAATAACGCATAAATTCAATACATTCAACAGCCGAGGTACATCACCTCGGCTTTTTTTATGATCAATCGAACTAATCATAGCAAATAACTGTTATAACATACAATTAATCTAATTATCTTACGTGTGTAAGATTTATTGACTAATTTTATTATATAAAACGTTTTAGGTATAGTTATGGGTTTATTATTTTATTTTAAAAGAGTCTTTACGAAGATTGGTTTAATAGTTATTGCTGTATTTTTTTTATTCCCATTTCCGAATCCCTATTACGCACAAACACTGGCTAATTATTCTACAGTAAGAAACGTTGGTGCCACTTATGCCTCCATTAACCTTACAGGATTTGCTTTCAGTACCTGGAGAAATACTGGCACTTTTCCTCAGGATGACAACCGTTCAGATTTCCAAAACATTGGTTTTGATTTTTGGTATAACGGTGTTCGCTATACAAAATTTAGCGTTTCTACTAATGGCTTTATTGACTTTTCCAGCTCTACCGATAACGGAGGGCCTACTGCTGATGATTTCGGTTATCAGAATACAGCTTTTACAAATTCAAATCCTGCTAATTCAACCAATCCTGCTATAGCACCTTTTTACGATGACCTCACTGCGCAAGGAGGAGTAGATCCTTTAGGAACTAGTATAAAATATTTGCTCACCGGGTCAGCTCCTAATCGTACTCTTACTATTGAGTGGATTAACATGGCTGTGTATTTAAATACAACGCCAAGTTTAAATTTTCAGGTTCAATTATTGGAGAATACCGGGGTTATAAAGATCAATTACAGTACGATGAATTCAGGTACTCAAACTTTTTCTTATAGTATGGGGTTAAATGGTCCGGTGATAAGTGCTGTTCCAACAGCAGCACAATTAAAAGAATTACAAACAGTCAACTCAAACACATTCGGTAACGCCGTTCAAAATAATTTATCAGCCATGCCTGCCGCCAACTCACAATATTTGTTTACTCCTCCTGTCCCGGCGAACCCTTCAGGAAGTTTAACTTTTTCCGGTGTTACTTCAAGTAGCATGACTTTGAATTGGAGCAACTGGGCAAGCAATGAAGTAGGTTATGTGATTTATAATTCTGATGATGGCATCAATTATAATTTTGTAACCCAAACACCTGCTAATACAACCACAGCTGCCATAACAAGCCTAATGCCTTCAACAACTTATAACTGGCGTGTTTACACTATCACTGAAGGCTGTTTAAGTGCCGCATTGAGCGGGACACAAGCTACTTTATCTAATGGTAATAAGGTTTCTGTAATGTCTGGGAACTGGAGCAGTGCTTTAACCTGGACTCCTAACGGTGTGCCTACCGCGGGTGAATATGTTACTATTGCAAACGGCCACACCGTTAGCGTTAATGTTAATGGTGCATGTAATAATTTAACCATTGATCAAGGCACGGCAGCAAAACTTGAATTCAACAGCACTACTGCCAGAATATTAAC
>Ga0154020_10004493_pt1 | contig 16623 bp, 14 predicted proteins | sample Klosneuvirus_201_FD_109709 | JGI IMG/M metagenome (GOLD analysis project Ga0154020, IMG submission 109709) | Active sludge microbial communities from wastewater, Klosterneuburg, Austria - Klosneuvirus_20160825_MG | ecosystem: Engineered > WWTP > Aerobic digester > Activated sludge | place...
AAAGCAATCGTTACCGGCACCTGAGCCCAAATCTACTACAACATCACCTGTTTTGATTTGTGCAAATTCAGTCGGTAACCCGCATCCCAAACCCAAATCCGCATCCGGATTATATCCCTTTAATTTAGAGTAATCTTCACTAAAAATAGTGTAATCTACGCCGCAAGTACTTCCAACACCACAACAAGATGTTTCGTTTTGTTCTTTTGACTGCAAAGCAATCTCACCATATTTTTCCTTGACAATCTGTTTTAATTTTTCTGAATTTTCCATGTTTTCTATTTTTTAAATTTGTATGAAATTAACTTAACAGCATTTAGCTTTGTGCGTGAATGTTTCCATGAAATTGTTAAGGTATTTTTTTGCTGCTGCCCATTCCTTTTCATTAATACAATAACAAATTTTCGCACCATCAATATCACCTTGTATTAGGCCAGCTTCCTTTAACTCTTTTAGGTGCTGCGAAACTGTGCTTTGTGACAATGGTAGTTTATCAACGATATCGCCGCAAATACATGCTTGGTTTTTAATAAGCAAACGTAATATTGCGATGCGTGCAGGATGCGAAAGTGCCTTCGCATATCCTGCGATTTTATTCTCTATTAGTGCGAATTCCTCTGATTTTGTTGCTCCCATATTAATCGTAATATTACGATAATATAATTCAATAAAAAAGGACTTTAACATTTTTAACGTTTAAGTCCTGAGATAAATTCGATAATTTAATTTACCGCTTCATTATCCGTCATGTGTTTGAGGTTGAGGCCATACATCACCATAAAGGCGATATCGAACACAAACATAAGAACCATCATCACGATTCCGGCCATTTTTGCGGTATCTCCACCTGCTGAACCCATCATAGCCATTGCCTGACCCCCCGAAAACAATAAACCAATGTATGGTAATAATTCACCCGCCAGATAAATATAGAAACCTGTCTTTTTTAATTGCCACATCATTAATGTACCCAAGAACGAAAGTAAAATGTAAACAAAATTAAGGTAAGGTGCTACTTGAGCATAAGTGCTTTCTTGCATGGCTATCATTTGCTCTTCCATTTGATCTGCCATTTGCGGACTAACTGCACGCATTTGCTCAATGTTTTCAGCCATTCGTTCCGGAGTGTTCTGAATTATACTCCAAATTCCCATTACGACCGATAATCCGCACCAAATAAATGAAAGTACGCAAATAACGGTTAAGAATTGCGGGCGCTTTGGTTCCATCATTTCTTCAGAAAATGTAGTTTCAATAGGTGTTTCCATTTTTTCGTTTTTTGAGTTAGCTATCAGGAAAAAAGCCGCCATAAAGGCGGCTTTTAAAAGATAATTTTATTGTATTAGTGAGCTTTTAATGAATCTGCAATTGCATCAATCGCTTCGCTTTTGGCACTATCCATTGCAGCTTTCATTTCTGTCGCAAATTCTTTTCCGATTTCTTCAAATGCCGAAACCGCTTGTGTCACCTGGTAAACACGGTAAAAAGAAAGCGCAGTTGCAACTACTCCTAATATTATACCTGTCATCATCATTCCTTTATTCGGGTTGTTGCCACCTTTAGCCATTACGAACCCTACAGCACTTAAAACCAGACCAACTACAGCCAACCACCAGGCACCTGCGCCCAACAACGGAATCATTGCCCATATTAAAGCAACAATGCCAATTACCATTCCTGCTATTCCTAAACCTTTACCTTTTGATGAAGGTGCTGTTGTGTTATTCGTTTCTTCCATTTTAAATTTTATTTATTGATTTATATTATTCAAAAAAAAAGGAAATTTTCCAATTAGACAAGGCATATGCCTAAAGGTTATTAACAAACAACTGCCAAAAGCCCTTTAACCATTTAGAAATTTAAATTAGCACTCTGTCAACCACCTTTTATAATTCACTTCTTGCTGCAGAGTTCTTTTTGAACAAAAAGCCACTTTATAAGTATCGAAATAGGTTGTTTCCTGTTGTTTTAACTCCAGCCTGACTTGCTTTAATCGCCCTTGTGAAGTAACCGTTAATTCAATTTGTTGATCTTTATAAAAATTCAACCAGTTGCTTAAATCATTTTTAACAATATATTGGTTCACTGCAATGACATCATCGTTAGCTGACAATCCTGCTTTCCATGCCGGTGAATTTGGAGCAATTAAGCTGACTTTACTGAGTCCCGATTGTTCTATAACCTTAAACCCAAACACACTTTCGTTACTCAATGCACTCGGTGTTTTTATTATTTCCAGTCCAACATAGTTAAGGCATTCATTAAGTACCGGTTCAAAATCTTCTGTTCCATACACATATTTCGTGAAAATATCACCAACCGTATTTCCAGAAGCTTCCATGCACAAATTAATTACATCCTCCTCAGTATATCCCTTTTTCCTCTTTCCGAAATCGTTATACAATTTCCTGCAAACATCCTTCAATGATTTTTTGTTTCCGCTGTTTTTCAGAATCATTATATCCAGCATGAAGGCAACTAAATTTCCTTCGTCATAAATTGATGTCTTACGGTATGGTGCGCCCGGTACATATCCGTCAAGCCAAGTATCTGCACTGCTTTGCGCCACTGATAAATTAAACCTGCCATAATTGCGGAAGTGTTTTACCAAACGCTCCTCAATCGTTTGAAAATATTGCTCGTCGGTAAACACATTGGCCGCTCTTAACATCACATCACCATAGTAAGTAGTAAATCCTTCATAAACATAACCTGTTCTTGCATAATTCTCCTTCGAAAAATCATAAGGCAACATCTCTGCAGGCCTGATGTTTTTCACATTCCAGGTATGGAATAATTCATGTGAACTCACTCCCAGCAAATCTTCGTAGGTTTTGCCGTTATTTAAATCGTAAGCCGGACCTAACACTATAACAGTGCTCTTTTCATGTTCAACGCCATGATAAAAACGATTAGGCAATACCTGAAACAGAAAATGAAATTCATCAACCGGGAAACCTCCCCAAAATTCAATCTGCTTTTTTGTAAAGGCGCTGAAATGTGTTTTAATTTTCGTGAAATCAGGCCTACACTCACCATTAAAATGCAAGTGAAACTTTATTCCACTCACTTCATATACATCCGACTTTATATTCGCGGAAGCGATAAAAGGCGAATCCGCTAATTCATTAAAACAGGATGCGGTTAAAGTTTTTCCATTAACAGGAAGTGAACAAGCAATTTTATATCCTTCAGGTATTTCCAGATTCAATTCATGTGGCTCACTCGTTCTATCAGGAACATACATGCACAAATGCACCGGGTTAACATACATCTGACTGTCATCTGCAAAACAGGCGCCTGCATTTAATTCGAAAGCAAAATACGAATAGGTGATTTTGACACTTTTGCTTCCTTTAGATTGAATTAACCATTTGTCTTTTGTAATTTTCTTGTAGCTTAGAACATTCCCGTTCCCGTCATATGCATCAACGCGCTTAATGTTTTTAGCAAAATTACCCAATTCATATCTCCCCGGCCGCCACGAAGACAATTGAAGTTCAAGATTTTCAGTTAATATATTATCCACCTCCATGTCCACATAAATGTAATGTGATGCGGGGTTTTTCAGATATAATTTATATTTAATCATAAGACGTAATTACGTTATAAAATTATAAATTTGAACACAAAATGCTAAAGTACTTAATAGTTTTTATTATTAGTTCTCAAATCTTGTCAGCTCAGGAAGCTGACACAATGCTGAATAAGATCTTAGACATTGAGAATGATACCGAACGTGTAAATCAGTTATACACACGAGGCTTCGACCTGGTAGATAAAAATCCGCAATTAGCTTTTAAATATGCCCAAAATTGCGAATTAACTGCCCGTAAAAGTAAATCTCCTCGTCACATTTCTAAAAGCTATAATTTATCAGGAATTCTATTTTATAAACAAGGTGATTTAAAAAAGTCGCTTTTTTATTTCCGGAAATATCTGGTTAGCACACAAGAATTGAATAATGGTCTTGGCGTTGCTTTTAGCTTAACCAACCTCGGGCATATTTATTTACAATTAAAACAGTTTCCAAAAGCAGAAAAACACTATTTATTGGCACTTGAATATTACAATGCACAAAACAACAAAATTGAATTAGCGAACGGACTCATTAATTTAGGGGTGCTTAAGCACGAACAAAATCAGCTGGACGCTGCTTTCGAAAACTATCAAACCGCCTTACAAATGGGCATCGCATTAAATAACTATGATATTAAAGCCATTTGCTTAAATAACATTGCACAAGTTTATTTTGACAAAGGTGATTTTGGAAAAGCACTTTCGTACAATTTCGATGCACTTGAGATAAGGGAAATAATGGGTCTTGAAGCAGATTTAGCAGATTCATATTTAAGCATTGCTGAAATTACCATCAAGCAAGGGGATTTGGCATTAGCACAAGAGAATTTGGATTCGGCACTTGAACTTTGCAATAAACTTGAATATTATGAAGGCAAAATGACTTATCATAAACTGCTTGCTGAATTGTACTATCTTAAAAACAATTATCAATTGGCTTATCAGAATTTGAAAGTATTTACACAATTAAATGACAGCATAATTACTTTCCAGGAAGACGAACCGCTTTACGACTTAGAAGAAAATAGACAGGAACCCATTGAAGAGGATTTTGAGTTCGATAAAATCACTAACAAACCAATGATGTTTTTATTGCTCATAATTATTATCTTCATATCCTACATTATTTTTAAAAACAAGCGATGAGTAAAAAAGACAAAAACCGCGTAAATATTGTTTATTCAACCAATCCGGATTTTAATTATGAATCCGGGAATAATGAATCGCAGGAAACATTGCCTCCTGCTCAGCAGAATTTAAAAATTCATTTAGACAGATTGGGTGGTGGGAAACTTTTGTCGAGAATTACCGGATTCGTTGGCAATGGTGACGATTTAAATTCATTGGCTAAACTACTGAAACAAAAATGTGGCGTGGGCGGCAATGCGAAAGACGGAGAAATATTAATACAAGGTGATAACCGTGAAAAAATAATTGCGCTTCTTATAAAAGAAGGTTATAAAGCAAAAAAAGCAGGTGGTTAAACGTTATGTTTTTACTCCAATTCATTTTACCAAAAAAAGCCACTGTTTAATTTGCTTTATCCTGTTTTCTCATAAATCTATTCACTAGCTTAAACAAGTGTTTCACTAATTTTGCTTTAACTCCTGCTCTTTTTTTTTAAAAGAAAGGCGAAATCCATTCGAAAAAACTCACTCATTTACCTCGTGATTCGGCTCATTTGCAAAAATAGTTCCAAAGATTGCCCGTAATATTGCTCAAAATTATTTTATGAAACGTATTGGACTATTAATTGCACTTTTTACTATACTAGTATTTAAATCTAACAACATTTATGCCTGCCACGGCCTTCCTTTAGCAGGATTCGGCTTTACAGTTGGCGCTACAGGGGTAACCATTAAAGCCAACTCTGACCCGGCTACATGTGGCTGTGGACCATATTGGATTCAGGTGGAGGTTTCCTGTTCACCTGTATTCACCGGTGTAATGCCTACCTGCTTAACAAATACACTTATTAATTGGAATGCAGCAAACGGAACCAGCTATACCAGCTACCCGTTTTATAATGCATTATTAAATGTACCTAATTATATGGGGCCAAACTGGGTTGACAATTGCGTTGCAGAACCATACAACAACGTATTTATTCCTTTCGGACATTTTTGTCCGGGCTCTACAATGTTCTTCCGTGCACGCGAAGTTGTGGCAGGCGCAGGACCAAGCTTTGGTCCATGGACACCTGTTTCAAATTTTCTAGTGCCTGGAACCATTACAACTCCTACTTGTTCTCCTAACTTAACACACACGCCACCTACAAGCGCAGGTTCTATGGCTTGTGCCGGAACTCCATTTAACCTTAACATAAATAATTTAAACTGCTTAACAACTTGCGGTGGAACAATGGCTCCATCTTGCGTACCTACAACAACCGTATTTTACAAATGGAAATCAACACCAAACTCGATTGTAACACCTACCATCACATCAGTTCCAAATTTATTTGTTCCTACTCTTAATGTAACAACCACTTTTTCAGTTTGGGCAATTGATTCATGTAATGTGCCGGGTGGCTGTGCTAAACAAAGTCTTTGTGTTAACACTAATACGGTTTGGCCTTTAGTTACTACTATTTACATTAATAATATTATGCCAATTGCCTCTTTCACGGCTTCACCTAATCAATGTTTAAGCGGTAATAATTTTTCATATAACGCTACTACTACTCCCGGAAGTACATATGCCTGGAATTATGGTGATGGAAATACAGGAAGCGGGGCATCGGTTAACCATACTTACGCTACTGCAGGTAATTTTGTTGTATCATTAACAGTAACAACTCCGGGAGCATGTGCACCGGCAGTTATTACAAAAACTGTTACGGTATTCCCAATGCCGGTTGTTGTTGCAGCTAATAATGGGCCGGTTTGCGCAGGCCTACCGCTTAATTTAACTTCTAACGGGGCATTAAACTATAGCTGGAGCGGTCCTGCATCTTTTACATCTGCATTACAAAATCCATCCATCACTACTCCTGTTGTAACCAACTCAGGTGCTTATACTGTTACAGGTACCGACGCTAACGGTTGTATTGCAACGGCAATTACAAACGTAGTTGTTAATCCGGGGCCGGTTTTAACTATTAATAATAACGGGCCAATTTGCAGTGGAAATAATTTAAACTTATCGGTTAGCGGAGCTAATACTTACACTTGGTCAGGACCTTTAAGCTTTTCTTCTAACCTGAGCAATCCTGTAATCACTAATGTGCCAGCAGCTGCTTCAGGTGTATATTCTGTTATTGCTACAAGCACCGGCGGATGTATCAGCACTGCTACTACAAATGTTGTTATCAACCCTACTCCAACAATTACCATCACTAATAGTGGTCCTGTTTGTGCCGGTAGTACTTTAACTATCACAGCAACTGGCGGCGGAACTTATAGCTGGATTGATGCTAATGGTTTACAATATAGCGGATCTACTATTACTTTTACAAATGCAGCACAGGCTAACGGTGGCGTTTACACATTAACTGTTACAAGCACTGCTGGTTGTGTGAGTACAGCAACCACTTTGATTGTTGTTAACCCAACACCGAGCTGCAGTATTTCTGCAAACTCTCCGGTATGTTCGGGTGAGGAGTTAAAATTCAACACCACTCAATCTGGTGCTCAAACTTACATCTGGAGCGGCCCTAATGGTTATACATCTACTCTGAAAAATCCTGAAATTGCAGAGGCACTAATTACACATAATGGTAATTACACCTTAACAGTTAAGTCCGATAAAAACTGTACAGCTTCAACTACGATTTCTGTATTAGTAAATCAGTTGCCTGATATAAACATCAGTGCTATTAACACCAAAGGTTGTGCGCCATTATGTAATGTTGGATTCACAGCTACAACTAATTCTAACATTACTAAATACGAATGGAATTTAGGTAACGGTACAACCGGAAGCAGTACAAGTATAGCCGACGTTTGTTTCCCTTCAAGCGGTGCTTATACGCCTTCTGTAACTGTTACTGATAATAACAATTGTAGAAATACCGCAGTATCAAATGTTCAGGTATATCCTAAACCTGTGGCTGATTACAAATACAGTCCTAACCCAATTAATATTTTAAACCCATTAGTTAACTTTAGTGATATTTCTTATGGTGGTGATATTAACTCATGGTTCTGGGCAATAAATCCGGGTAATTTTGATACTTATACCGTACAAAACCCTATCATAACGTTTAAGGATACCGGTATTTACGCAGTTCATATGGTTGTAACTAATACGCATGGTTGCAAAGACACTGCTTCTAAAGCAATTTATGTGTACGAAGACTTTATGTTTTATGTTCCCAATGCTTTCACGCCAAACGGTGATGGTCAGAACGATGAATTCAGACCAATACTTACCAATGTAAGTAATTACCGCATGCTAATTTTCGACCGTTGGGGTAAGGAAGTGTTTGAAACCAAAGATTTGAACAAAGGATGGGATGGCGTAGTGAAAAGCAAATTAAACAATGCCATTACTACTAAACAGGAAGTTTACATTTGGAGAATAGAATATAGCAGCAAAGGTAAGAGCGGTGTTCAAAGCGGACACGTGACTCTGATAAAATAAGCATTATGCAACAACAACAAAAAGCAGGGACTAATCCCTGCTTTTTTTGTGCATTTTAAATTGATTTTTTTACTTTTGATACTTAAAAATAATATGAAACATTCAATACTTATTTTCGGTTTGGCCTTTTCGTTCATCTTTTTGTCGTGTCAGAAAGAACACCAATGCGTATGCACTAATACAAGTACAGGCCAGGTATCATATGGTGATAAATTTAAAACTAATGCGTTCACGAAAAAGACATGGGAAGAGAACTGTAAAAACAATGCCAATTTATCAGGTGGCACTTTAAAGGATTGCCATTTAGAATAACTTATCCCTCTTGTTTCTTTTTAAGCTTTTGAAACTCCTTCTCTACCTGGCTCACTTTATCACCTTTTAAATAAGTGCCGGCGAAATGCCAAAATATTCCAAAGCCCCAACCCAAGGTTGAAAAGGCCGGCCACGGAATACCACCATGGTCTTCGGTTTTCCCGTCCATAAAATACCACATGATCCAAAAAAAACTGTTCACTAACAAATAAGTGATCAGGTGGTTTTTAAATCCTACTCTTTTTTTTGCTTCTCGCCAAAGCATTTTATCTTTTTCGTTTTCCAGATTATCCATAAGAAGCTATTTAACTTTTAGTTTTTCCTTACACTCCTGCAATTCTTTTTTTGCCATTGCCAATCCCCAATCAGGTTCAGTGTCATCTAATGGTTTGAAAGTTTTATACTTTTCAATTGCTTTCTCATAGTGTTTAATAGCAAATTTCGGTCCGCCCCCAATTTTTGCAGGCGCATTCAACACAGTTTTTGCTTTTATTAAATGAGCGCGCGGATTATTATTGTTTAATCCCAGAGCTGCTTCACTGAATTTATTAGCAATAGCTCCAAACTTTGTTTGGCGGAGTTTCGGATCGACTCTGATTTTAGCACCTGCATTCATGGCTTTTAAAACCTCTAACTCCGAATTAGCAGGCGTGATTGAATCGAGTTTCTTAATATAATTGTCGGCTTTGGTACAGTATTCATCAATCTCATTCACTTCACACTCAAAAGCAATAAAAATATTACTTAGCGCAGCATAATACAATGATTGTCTGATTTTCTTATTATCGGCAATAAGCTTAACGAAATTTTGCTCTGCTTTTTTTAATTCATCTACCCCTTTTGCAGAATCAAGGACAGTAATGTATTTACGCAATTGCATGCCGCCCTGTGCCATCGTGAATGTAATTGCCGAAAATGTAAAAGCAATCAGAAAAGCAAGACGTATATTTTTTGGGATGAAAAACATGTTCTAATAGCCGGAATAATTATTTAAATATAATCTTTTTCTCAATTATAAAAAAAATCAGGATTTAAGGCTCCGGATGATAGAAATTCCAAACATACCCGGCCTTCGCCGGCCCTATGATTTTCGCCAATTCCTCCGCAGGGGTTTCTTTAATTTGCTTAACCGACTTAAACTCATTGAGTAATTTCAGAGCGGTTTGATCGCTGATGCCTTTAATCAAACTCAATTCGGTTTTTATAGTTTCACGGCTACGCTTGCTCCTGTGATGCGTTATGCCAAAACGATGCGCCTCATCACGAATGTGCTGAATGACTTTTAGTGTTTCGCTTCTTTTATCAAGGTATAACGGAATAGAATCACCGGGAAAATAAATTTCTTCCAGTCTTTTTGCAATGCCAATTATCGCCACTTTTCCAAATAAACCCAATTTTTGTAAACTGTTTACTGCGGCACTTAACTGACCTTTACCGCCATCAATAACAATTAACTGAGGCATGGGCAATTTATCCTCGATTACGCGCAGATATCTGCGGTAAATAACTTCTTCCATGGTGGCGAAATCATCGGCACCAACCACTGTTTTAACATTAAAATGCCTGTACTCCTTTTTGGCCGGTTTACCATCAATAAACACGGGCATTGCACTAACAGCAAATTCACCCTGAATATTTGAATTATCAAATCCCTCAATCCTTCTTGGCTCTTCTTTTAAATGTAAATCCTTCATCATTTGCTGCATGATCCGTGTTGTATGCCTTTCAGGATCTGTGAGTGCCACCTGTTTTTCGCGTTCACGTTTATGCGATAAAGCATTTCTTAAACACAAGTCTAGTAAATGCTTTTTGTCGCCGATTTTCGGAATATAATATTTTGTGTCTGGAAATTTAAATTCAGGTTCCTCTTGAACAATTATCTCTTTGCTTTTTGAATTGAAACGTTGGCGAATTTCATTGATTCCAAACACCAGCATATCTTCCGGACTTTCATCTAATTGTTTTTTCAATTCTAAAATCTGAGCTTGTACAATGGCACCATTGTATATTTTAAAATAACTGATGTAAGAAACACCTTCTTCATGAATGGCTGCGAATACATCCGTGTCGGTAACACTTGGGTGAACAATTGTTGACTTAGCCTGGTATTTTTCGAGTAACTCAATTTTTTTTCTTAGCTCCTCTGCCTTTTCAAATTTCAAGGCGACTGCTAATTCATGCATTTCTGTTTTTAGATCTTTCAATGCGGAGCCTAACTCACCCTTAATAATTTTCCGGATTTGTTTGATATCCGAATCGTACTCCTCAAATGCTTGTTTGCCTTCGCAAGGACCTTTGCAGGTACCAATATGATAATCTAAACAAACCCTGAATTTCTTTTTGGCGATGTTTTGCTCCGATAAATCATAACTGCAAGTCCGAGGCTTATACAATTGTTTGATTAAATCTAATAGGGCATGCATGACCAATACAGAAGGATACGGGCCAAAATATTCTGAACCGTCCTTTATTTGTTTGCGTGTATAAAAAATACGCGGGAAGCGTTCGTTTTTTATAATGATCCAGGGATAAGTTTTATCATCGCGGAGATTAACATTGTACTTTGGCTTTAAGCTTTTAATCAGATTATTTTCGAGCAGCAAAGCATCCAACTCCGTATTAACCTTTACGGTTTTAATGTCGTTTATCTTTTTTACCAATAAACGCAAACGCGCATTATCGTGCTCTTTGTTGAAATAGGAGGTCACCCGCTTTTTTAAATTCTTGGCTTTACCTACGTACAATAGACTATTCTCTCTATCATAATACTGATACACACCCGGACCATCCGATAGGGTTTTTAAAAGTGTTTGAATATGTTCAGGGAAATCTTCTTGCACTAGTTAAAGTTAAGAAATAAAAAGCTGCAGTTTATTGCTTAATAAATCTTGCATAATAAGTTTCATTTGCAGAAATAACTCTTAAGTTATAATAACCTTGATCCAATTTAGAAATGTCAATCGAATTCGTAAATGGAGTTTTAAAAATAATTTGCCCCAACGAATTTGTTACTTCAATTTCAGAGAAGCTTAGATTCTGAATGCCAGATTCTATTCGCAATACATTAGAGCCAGGATTAGGATATACTAAAATTCGATAGGAACTTTTATCTATTTCCTTTACTCCAATTATAGAAATTGGGCATGATTGATATTCGCAAAGTAAACTATCTGTTTTTAATAGCCATATATCTTGTGTTCCGATATCACCATTTGCAGGAATTGGCATAATAAACCCCCCAAATAAATAACCATTATCAGGAGAACGAACTAAATCTCTAAAATAATTTTGACTCAAGGCTCCAATTTTATATTCACGTGATGTAATACTATCACCATTAGCATCTAATTTATAGGCCCATCCGCTTACGGTAGTATTATTGGTAGTATAAGAAGACAGCGCAGCCAGTACATAATTACCCGATGGTTCTTGAATAAATTTATATGCATCAGAACCCTCAGATTCTAACCCGCGGACTTTATCCCATATGACATTGCCAAGTGAATCTAGTTTCGTAAACTTAAATCTTCTTAAATGTTTTGCCCCAACCACTCTGGCAGTTGAATTTATAAAAACAATATCACCATTTGCTAATTCCTTTACATCGAAACTACCATTAGAATAGGCAAAACTAGAAAAGAACTTTTGCCACTTAACATTACCGGCGGTATCTATTCTCGTAATTAAAGGGCCTTGATTTGCGCTGGTGTAATTAGGAACGTATCGTCCTCCACTAATTAATAAATCTCCATTTTTGCAAGGAGAAATACCAAAGCCTTCTTCACTCCACGTAGGTAAACCAATTTTCTTTTTCCAGATCTCATTACCTGAAGTGTCTGTCTTGACCAAAAGCATATCGACATTTGCAAAGGTCTTGTCGGTTATAAAACCTACCATGTATATGCAATTGTCCTCTCCAATTGTTAAAGCCGTGAGAACGTTTAGTTGATTTAAAAAACCATATTCTTTACAACAAACGCTGTCCAAATTCTTATTGAACTTCCATTGAAAAGCCAATGACGTATCTGTCTTATAAACTCTAGTACCGCATATTACGTATGCGTCCTTATTTATTCTAATTCCCTTTCCGGCATTTGGCAAAAGATTTTGGGACTTTCTAATAATCGTTTTTGAATTGTAAACTGTCCCATTTGAATAATCATACATTTTCAGGTTTAACGCATTTGCGGTTACAGAAGTGCAGGCCACGCCAACTGATAGGTACTTATTGTTGAAAGTGTCTACTCCAATAGCGCCATCACAGGAGTTAAAGTTATCATATCGCTTGTTAAAGAAAACTGATTGGCCAACCGACAGAAAAGCCAAGTGTAAATAGAATATTAAATATAATTTCTTCAAAAATAGTTACAGTTACGTTTTAATCTATCCATTACATTAAAGATAGCAAAAAATTAAATATCTTTTTCTGCGTGAGGGATGGAGCCATTGTTTGAGCTCTTTTTATTTTTGCTTTTCAAAAATAAAAAAGCGAGTGGCGAGAGCCCGGCCGCGGGCGAGGCACGAAGCCTGCGGACACGCCCTGGTTAAAACTCACAATTCTTCGGTGTTCTCGGGAATGGATATAGCACATTCGGTCCAGACAAAATATCTAATAAACCTCATTATGAGTTCCTATGTCAATAAATACCGCATGTGTTTTATCAACAAAATAAAAGATAACCCTCACATCATATTCAACCGAAAAACTCCAAAGATCTTTAAGCCTACCGGATAACTTATGTGTTTTTAATCTCACATCCGCTGGGTTATTGATAAACACTTCAAGTCTCGACCAAAACTTCTTTTCTGTTGATTTATTTCTTGAGATTCGTTTAAATGCCTTTTTAAAAGATGAGCTAAAAGCAACCTCGATCATAATTTAAATTGACTTTTTCAAATTATTTATGTTTGATGAAAATTTTCCTTTACCCTTTTTATATTCTACTTTGCTTTCCTCAAAATTCGAGTGAATTTCATCTCTTCGCGCTTCTATTAAATATTTTTCAAGTAAAATTTGAAGTTCTTCCTTTTCACTTAAAGATAATTTTTTAATTTCTTCTACTATTTGACTAAATCCTTTCATGCTTATAAAAATACAAAATAAACTTAAAATTCACAATTCTTTGGTGTTCTCGGGAATGGAATCACGTCGCGGATGTTTGTCATGCCCGTAACAAACAACACCAATCGCTCAAAGCCCAAACCAAATCCTGCATGTTCGCAAGCGCCAAATCTTCTGGTGTCTAAATACCAATCGAGTTCGTGCGCAGGAATGTTCATTTCCTTCATACGGGTTTCTAATTTCTCTAAACGTTCTTCACGCTGGGAACCGCCAACTATTTCCCCAATACCCGGGAATAAAATATCCATAGCTCTTACTGTTTTTTCGTCTTCATTCTGACGCATGTAAAAGGCTTTGATGTTTTTAGGATAATCAGTTAATATAACCGGTTTATTAAAATGCTTCTCTACCAAATATCTTTCGTGTTCGCTTTGCAAATCCACGCCCCACTCATTCACCAAATATTGAAATTTCTTTTTCTTGTTGTGATTACTCTCACGTAAAATATCAATAGCCTGCGTGTAAGTTACCCTCTCAAATTTGTTATTGATGCAGAAATTCAATTTGTCCATCAGGCTCATTTCACTGCGTTCGTTTTGTGGCTTTTGTTTTTCTTCTTCCAATAAACGCTGAGTTAAAAATTCGATGTCTTCCTTATTGTGCTCTAATGCATAACGGATAACATACTGCAGCAACTCTTCAGCTAAATCCATGTTATCATTTAAATCATAAAACGCCATTTCCGGCTCTATCATCCAGAATTCAGCCAAATGCCGCGTTGTATTGGAGTTTTCCGCTCTGAAAGTCGGACCAAAAGTATAAACATCGCCAAAAGCCATGGCTCCTAATTCACCTTCGAGCTGTCCGCTCACCGTTAGGTTAGTAGTTTTGCCAAAAAAATCTTCCTTGTAATTGATCTCGCCATTTTCATTACGTGGGATATTATTTAAATCGAAATTCGTTACTCTAAAAGTTTCCCCTGCCCCCTCTGCATCACTCGAAGTAATAATTGGCGTATGCAAATACACGAAACCTTTGTCGTTAAAAAATTTATGAATGGCGTAAGCCAAAGAATGACGTATTCTGAATACTGCCCCAAAAGTATTGGTACGGAAACGTAAATGCGCAATCTCACGCAAAAATTCCAAACTATGTTTCTTAGGTTGCAAAGGATATTTCTCAGCATCGCTGTCGCCCAAAACCTCAACAGTACTAGCCACTAACTCTACGGTTTGTCCCTTGCCCTGTGATGCAATAAGCTTACCTGTAGCAGAAATTGCAGCCCCTGTTGTAATGCGCTTAAGTATAGTTTCAGGCAGATTATTAAAATCAACCACCACCTGTAAGTTATTATTGGTAGAACCATCGTTTAATGCTATAAACTGGTTATTGCGGAAAGTACGCACCCAGCCCTTAGCTGTTATCTCCTGATTCTGAGGGCTTAACCCTAATATTTCCTTAATTTTTACACGTGCCATATTTGCATGATTTGGGCTACAAAGGTGCAAAATTTTTCGGGAAAATAACGAGCTTTATTTGTATATTTACACTCTTATTTTTTTGAGTTTTAGCACATTATGAAGAACATCAGGAACTTTTGCATTATTGCCCATATCGACCACGGAAAAAGTACGCTCGCCGACCGCTTATTGGAATACACCAACACCATTAGCAAACGGGAAATGCAAGCACAGGTTTTAGATGATATGGATTTAGAGAAAGAACGCGGAATTACCATTAAGAGCCATGCCATTAAAATGGATTATGAACTTAAAGGAGAAAAATATTCATTGAATTTAATTGATACGCCCGGACACGTTGATTTTAGTTACGAGGTATCACGTTCTATTGCTGCTTGTGAAGGCGCATTACTAATTGTTGATGCTGCTCAAGGTATACAAGCTCAAACTATTTCCAATTTATACTTAGCGCTTGAACATGATTTAACCATCATTCCTATTTTAAATAAAATTGATTTGCCAAGTGCAGAACCTGAATTGGTAAAAGATCAGATTGTAGATTTATTGGGTTGCAAACGCGAAGAAATTATGGCCGCGTCGGGTAAAACCGGACAAGGTGTTCATGAAATGCTGGAAGCCATTGTTGAGCGTATTCCTGCGCCAAAAGGTGATGAAAATGCGCCATTACAGGCATTGATTTTCGATTCGGTATTTAATTCGTTCAGAGGAATTATTGCGTATTTCAGGATATATAACGGCCAATTAAAAAAAGGCGACAAAGTAAAATTTGTGAATACCGGCATGGAATACAGCGCCGATGAAATTGGTGTTTTACGTTTGAAACAAGAGCCGCGCGACATTGTAAAAACTGGCGACGTTGGTTATATTATTTCAGGCATTAAAGAAGCCCGCGAAGTTAAAGTGGGTGATACCATTACCACCGTGGCAAATCCATGTACCGAAGCTATTAAAGGTTTTGAAGACGTGAAGCCGATGGTGTTTGCAGGTATTTATCCGATAGACACCGAAGATTTTGAAGAGCTGCGTTACAGCATGGAAAAATTACAACTGAATGACGCGTCACTAACCTGGGAACCTGAAAGTTCTGCAGCATTAGGTTTCGGATTCCGTTGCGGGTTTTTAGGCATGCTCCATATGGAAATTATTCAGGAGCGCTTAGAACGCGAGTTCAACATGTCGGTTATTACAACTGTTCCCAATGTAAGTTATCTTGCTTATAAAACTAACGGTGAGGTGATAACGGTTAACAACCCCAGCGATTTACCTGATCCGGGTTTGATTGATTATGTGGAGGAGCCTTATATCAAAGCAAATATTATTACTAAATCCGAATTTATTGGACCAGTAATGAGTTTGTGCATTGAAAAACGCGGACAAATTGTAAACCAAAATTATTTAACTGCCGACCGTGTTGAACTCATTTTCGAAATGCCTTTAGGAGAGGTAGTGTTTGATTTCTTCGACAGATTAAAATCAATATCTAAAGGATATGCCTCTTTCGATTATCATCCTATTGGCATGAAGCAATCGGATTTAGTGAAGCTGGATATTTTATTAAACGCCGAACAAGTGGATGCCTTATCGGCATTAATTCACCGCAGTAAT
>Ga0154020_10004494_pt1 | contig 16621 bp, 19 predicted proteins | sample Klosneuvirus_201_FD_109709 | JGI IMG/M metagenome (GOLD analysis project Ga0154020, IMG submission 109709) | Active sludge microbial communities from wastewater, Klosterneuburg, Austria - Klosneuvirus_20160825_MG | ecosystem: Engineered > WWTP > Aerobic digester > Activated sludge | place...
AACTCCCGACCTCAGCGTTATGAATGCTGTGCTCTAACCGACTGAGCTACCTCGCCATACAAAAGATATTATACAAGCATAGGTATATTAATGACTAGGGGAAAGTGTATACTTAAATATGTCAAAATCTAAATTAATATTATTCTCTTCTATACTATTCTCAGGAATTGGTTCTGTTGTTCCTTCATTATGGGGAGATGATTTCTTATCCTTAGCTTCTGTATTTACTACAGCACTGGGAGGAGTATTAGGGATAGTAATAGGATTAAAATTATCTGATGCTTGGGGATTAGATTAAATTGGTTGCGGGGGTCCGATTCGAACGGACGGCCTTCAGGTTATGAGCCTGACGAGCTACCACTGCTCTACCCCGCGATATTCAACCATTATATCAGATTAATTCCACTTAAGAAATAGATCTAGCCACTGATCTATCTTACTCTTCTCTACTATTGTGGGTTTATTGAATTCACTTTTAATATCTACATATGAAATGTTTGTATTATTTCCTTTAATTAAAAACACTTTACTGTTTGGATATGCTAAGTTTAATTGTTCTAGAGATATCTTTACCACATAATCATCAGAGAGTTTGTACTCCAAATCTTTCTTTAATTCTTCATTCTTTCTTGTTAGTTCAGCAAGTTTTGCGACCTCATTTTGAATCAAAGTATATCTTTCAGTTCCATTCTTTATCACATTAAAAATATTTACTGAGAGTATTAGTATGACTACTGTAGAGATCACAGATATTGCTACATTAGGCCAATCAATATTAGTAGTAGGGAGTTTTATTCTAAAACTTCCTAGTATTCTACTAACTATATATTTTATTCTAAGTAGTATCATGGCCTCTAGTAAATTGACTCTTTAAATATTTCCTGTTAGAATTGTTAACTAATTAAGAACAGGTGCCCCTAACGAGTTAAATATGGACAAATTATTACAAAAATTTATTCAAACATTAGTAGATCAAGGCAAATCTAATTCCACAGTTATAGCCTATCAAAAAGACATTGAACAGTTAATAGTATACTTAAAGAGTAAGAATTTCAAAGACTTCAAAAAGATAGAAAAAGCTGATTTAGACCTCTACATCAAAACCCTTCTTAACAAAGGAGAATTCAGTGTTAAGACAGTTTCTAGAAAGTTAAACAGTATTAAGACATTCTTTAAATTCCTCATAAGTATAGGAAGTGTAAAGAGTAATGCAAGTGCTGATATTCGTCATCCTAAATTTGAAACAAAGATGCCTAGAATCTTATCTAAACAAGAATATATGGCATTAAGAGATTCAAGTAAGAATAACCAAAGAACATATATTATCATTGAATTACTTCTTCAAACTGGTATTAGAATTGGAGAACTATCCCGTCTTAAAGTAGAAGATCTTCATCTTAAAGGTACCCCTGCAAAGATTACAATAACTAAATATGCATCTTGTGTTGAGCGAACAATAGAGATATCTGACAGTATAAAAAAACTTTTAATTCAAGCAACAGAGAACAAGAAAAATCCTAAAGATTATCTATTCACAACTAAAACAACCAAACCCCTTCTTATACGTAATATACGTTCAACTATTGATAGACATTTTGAAAAAGCTGAAATAGAACACTCAACAGTAAATGACATTAGAAATACTTTTATTGTATTTGAATTAAAGAATGGAATAGATATTAAATTCCTAGCTTCATATGTAGGTCATGAAAGACTTACATCTACTCAAAAGTTTGTTAAAGAATTTAAAATATCCCCCCTAGGAAGTAAAAGAAAGATTGTAGAGCTTTAATCCTTTTTGACATATAATCTCCTTATTGAATTTTTAACTATCTCATATGGTAAATGATTCATTTGATAGTGTGTTTAAAGATGTAAATAGAGTTTTAGTGGTTATGCCTCATCCTGATGATTGTGAACTGTTCTGTGGTGGTACTGTAGCTAGGCTTATTGAATCTGGAAAAGAAGTCAGAGTAATTAAAATGACTAGTGGAGAAAAGGGATGTAAACAAGAAAAGATAGATCCAGTTGAACTTAAAAAGATAAGAGAGGAAGAAGATAAAAATGGAATGAAGATATTAGGGGTAAAGGAAGAAAATAATATTTACCTAGATCTTGGGGATGGTAGGTTAGAAGCAGATATGAAAACAATAGGGATTGTTGCTAAAGAAATAAGGATATTTAAACCAGATTTAATAATTACTACAAATGCTGAAGATGTAATTATTCGACATGATAAAGACATTAACTGGGTAAATCATAGGGACCATATTAATACAGGGAAAACTGTAATATATGCCTCCTATCCATATGCAAGAGATATCTCTTTCTTTCCAGAACAACTAAAAGATGGAAGTATTACTTCACATTCATGTACTAAGTTTTTAATATCAGATTCATATAATCATGCTGATAAAGTACTTATTGATGTAACTAATCAAATAAATAAAAGAATCAAAGCACATGCAAGTCATTCTTCTCAATATTCTTTAAAGAAAGCTGAGGATTCAGCAGACTTCTTTACAAATAAAAGTGAATATAACGGTAAGAGATATGAGGAGTTTAGATATGTATTAGTGGATTAACCTTCAATAATCATTACTTCTCCATCCTTAATTGGAGTGTATTTAATTTCATTCTTTATCAAATATTCAATTACCTTATCATTCCCATCTGATATTTCTTTATCTTCCGATTTGTAATGTGGAACTGGTAAATAGTCTAAAATCCCTAACCCTTTCCATATTACTTCATCTGAATACTTCTCTACTTTTATATATGGATCATCAACAATTTCTAGTCCATGAAGATCAGGAGCTAATACACATATTCCTGCTGAATATCCAATATATACAAAGCTAGGATCTGAGGCTAATTCTTTTATAACCAAATCAAATCCAGATTGAATAAAAGCTTTTAGTAACAGAAAAGAATTACCCCCTCTTACATATACGGCATTAAATCTATTTAAATCGGTAATAAGTTTTTCTTTTTGATCAAAGTAATTTCTTAAATCAAGTTCTTCTGGATCAAAACCTATTTCTTTAAGTTCAGTAAGATTAATATTAAGCTTTTCTAATCTTATATCTGAAGTTGCATAATCTATTGCATTAGCAATTACTGCAATTCTCTTAGGTTCAAGTACCATCTCTTGAAGTTTATCCTTTTTATTCCCTAGTCGATAAGAAGACAAGTAAAGTTTCATTTATTTCTCAGGTCCAGTTTTAATACCCTCCAAACTATAAAATGTTTCTTTTCCTGAGTTATCTATTGTTAAAACTTCCCCATCTCTCAATGCCATATATTCAATATTATTCTTCTTAAAATATTCAATTAGAGCTGGAATTAAATGTGTTTCAGGGTGTCCTGGAGAATCAAAATGTGGTGCTATTGAAAAGTCTATAATACCTAAACCTTCCCAAATTATTTTATCATCATAACCATCAACATGAATATCAATGGGATCAACAAGTTCAAGACCTTTTAATGATGGACCTAGAACGCATACACCTGCACTATATCCAGCATAGACAAATTCTGGATCACTTTTCCTTGAATCTAAAACTTTACCAAATCCAGACTTTTCTAATGCTTCTCTTAACAGAAATGCATTTCCGCCTGGTACATAAACACTCTTAACACTAGACATCCTTTCTCGAAGATCTTCTTCTTTACCAAAATATTCCTTTAAATCGAGTATTTCTACTCTAAATCCAAGTGATTTTAGTTTATCTATATCTTTAGCTAAGGATGTTTCATAGGCTGTTTTACCAGTACCTTCTACTATCTTTTTATTGTCTATAAAATCTTTAGCATTAGGAATTATTGTAATAACTCCCCCCTCTCCGACCATTTCCACAAGTAAAGCTTCCTGTTTACCTGTTCTATATGAAGATAAATATAAATTCATTTAATAAAACTAATAATTATTATTGAAAAATTATATCTCATATAGAATATATTCTGAATTCTTAATATTCTTTTTCTTTAATACTTCTGAAAATGAAATATCTTCTAATATCATACTAAATATTCTAATAGGGTTTGAGTGAGAAATTACTAGTATGGTATCTGTATCCTTATGTTTTGATTTTAGGTCTTGTATAAAGCTTTCTACTCTTTCTTTTACCTCTTCTATACTCTCAACTTTATATTCATTCCCCTTCTCTTGTTTATCTATTAAAGAGAAGTCTACTTCAGACATTAGTTTGCCACTAAACACTCCAAAATCTCTTTCAGATAGTTTATTAGTTACATTGACCGGAATATCTTTGTTAAGTTCCTTTAAGACTAGTTCAGAGGTCATTAAACACCTCTTTCTAGGAGAACAATACACTTCTGTGATTATATATTTAGAAGAAAGTTCTTTTCCAATAGCTATAGCTTGAGTCTTACCATACTCTGTTATCTTAGCCTCTGAATTACCACCTAATACATTTAGATTATTGTCTTCTGATTCTGCGTGTCTTAAAAGGAGTATTTTCATATATTTATTATACCTCAGAAATTACATCAAAGCCTTTATTACTTCCTACTACTGTATATCCAATAATAGATTTTATATTTTTGTTCAGTTTCTTTAATTTCTTAGCTGTTTGCGATAATGTTGCGCCTGAACCAGTTGCATCATCAATTAGAAGAACATTTCCGTTAATATTCGAGGTAGGATCTATATATATAGTTTCACGAGCATTCTTTATCCTATCTTCTAATTTCCGAAGTGATTTTTGAGGGATTGAGTTTGCAGCTTTATGTAAGCTAATCTTAGGGATATTTAAATCTAAAAGGTCCTCAAGTTGTTTCATAAATTGTGTTTTACGTTTAACAGTAGGTGGAATATATCCTACGTAATTGATTTTTTTAGCTTTTATTAGGTTCAATACACTTGGTTTTATTATTTTTATTATTTCCCTAGCAATATCTAAATTACCAGATGTCTTAGCTAGAAATATTAGTTGACCTAGTTTTGATTTACCAAATCGATCTAAAGTATAGAAATCTGAAAAATATAGTGAATCAATATCAATACTTCCGCCACCTGATAAGATTTTTGAAGATCCATTAATTAATCCTTTTTCTTTTATTTTGTTACAAGCTTTAAGTACTAATAAATAGTCCTTAATGTTTTTATTAAAATCCCCTTTACTTAACGTACACCACTCTTTAAAGCCTAATACACCTGACAATCTTTCTCCAGAGGCTGATAAGTAAAGATAGTTTGACTCTATAATTGAAAAGTCTTCAAATGGAATGTTATCTATTTCACTTACAATAACTTTTTTATCAACACAGGTATAATATACTACCGGTGCCACACCACTCTTTTTTATATATCCACGATTTTGGAGAGTATTTAAGTGTTTATGAAGGTTTTTCTTAGATAGCTTTTTCATTTTTAAGATATGCGAAGGACGTAAATTCTTATACGTTTTAAAAAGCTCTAAAATCGAATTTGTTTCATTACTTAATTTTTCCATATGGAGATTATACCAGGGGTTACTATTACCGGTCAATAGTAACCCCTATGTATTAAATGGACTTTTAAGCTTGGAGTTCTTACTGTATTGACTGAGAAATGGTGGGCGCGGGTGGATTCGAACCACCGACATCGGCTTTATAAGAACCGCTTTCTAACCGCTGAAATACGCGCCCTTTGAATTATTAAGTTTCTTATCTAAACTTAAGATGTCGCAATTATACTCTAGTGCAAGCTGAATTAACAAATAGTCTGTAAGACTAATCCCACTCTTAGTAAATTTATATTCTTTTATATCTTTTACAAACTTATCTTTATTTATAGTTACTATTTTAACTCTTTTATTACGTTCTTCATCAAGAAATGCTTTTACTATATCAATAAGTCCATAAATTTGCTCCAGATTTAGAGAATACCTTTTAGGATATACCTTCTGGATTAAAGTAAAAAATTCAGTAACTATAAAGTCGGGGACAAAAAAGACACTATTATCATAGAGCTTTCGAATCTTTTCTCTATATTTTGACTCTACGTCTTTAAGCTCAATAGTCTTATTAAATAAGATTATTGATAAGACATTTGAGTCTAGTAAAAATATTTTAGTAGGCATTTGATATATCTAGGTCCGAAAGTTTATATTTCTTGAAGTTTTTTGTTTTTCTTAAGATCTTTCCAATTTTTTCTGAAGCTTCGTCAAATGGCATATAATCACTTTCTTTAATTTTCATATCTCTTAAATATCTATCTATAGCCTCATCTACTACACTAATTTTAGGTTTTTTATACATTAGGGAAGCTCTACCTATTTTCTCTAAAGTGTTCTTCCTTAATGTCATTGCTCCGTAATTGTTATTCATAATGTATACAGTATACTGTAGTCGTGAAAATTTTTCAAGTACTATGCCAATTAATTAATCCATAATTAAAAATACAAAAGAGGCTAAAGCCTCTTCTGTATTATATTTAATGTTTAGTTAAGCTAATCTATCTGCATATCTCAACATAAGAACCATTAATTTTAAATGTACCCGTATATTTTTCCACACTCGGGAAAGGCATATAATTAAACTCCCCACTTGCATTTTTTGCTGATCCATCTACTTTTAAACCATCTTTATTAACTTCAATTTTTCCAGTTGGTTCTGAAACATTTCCCCCCGAAAGAATGAATGAGGCACTTAAATTCTCTGGCAATTTAAAAGCTACGCACTTAGGATTGTTCGTAACAACATCTGATTGTTTTGGTCCTCTCAGTTGGTTTTCAGCAGAAATACCTAATAACACCATTAATGATGCAGTAATACCAACTGCAGCAACATCAATCCTTTTGATTCTAATATCCCCATTCATATATGCTCGAAGTCTATCCACAAAAGATGTTTTAGATTGTCCTTCCATATATAGATAATAATAAATACATAATAAGTATTATACTATAAGTTTGTATTAATTCAAAATGATTACTGGAGAATGTAATTTAACTATATTTTTCCTCTATTGGTAATCTCTTGTTCAATTAACTTAGCATCTTTACCATATCTTAACCTTGATAATTCCTTTATCATCTCTACTACTCTCTTATTCACAGGGTATTCTACTCCATTTATTATTGTAGGCTTTATCGAATCAAATGTAGTTCTAATAGAGAATGGAGCTGGATATTCTTGGTTAACTAAGAGTTTTACATATGCATTTTGATTTTCTAGATTGATAAAATCAGTTTGAGCAAATACTGGAGCAAACTCATTCTGCATATGGTTTCCATCATTAACACCCACTTTAAAAGAGATAATAGATCCGACATTACCAAATATGGCGTCTCTAATCTTATCTTCTATCTGCATAATATATTGGTTAGCTACTATTAAGTTTAGCCTATACTTTCTAGCTTCAGATAATATCTGCGTGAATTCTTCAGTAGCAAAGTTTTGAAACTCGTCAACGTATAGGTAGAAATCACGTCTATCTGCTTCTGGTATGTTTGCTCTACTCATAGCTGCTGATAGTATTTTAGGAATTAAGATAAGGCCTAAGAACTGAGCATTCTCTTCTCCTACAGTACCTTTAGAAAGATTCACTATTAATATCTTTCCCTTATCCATGACTTCTCTAAAGTTAAATGATGATTCAGCTTGACCAATGATATTTCTCATTAGTTTGTTTGTAATGAATCTATCAAACTTAGAGACTATGTATCCAAGTACTTCTGATTTATGGAAATCTGATGTTTGAGCAATTTCCTTTTCCCAGTACTCTCTTACTTGTTGATCTTGTACATATGGCATATATCTTCGCACGAAAGCAGGATCATACAATATTCTAGCGGTTTCTATTAAAGTAGATCCTTTAATACTCATAGCTGTAAGAAGTGCGTTTCTAACTGCTCTTTCAAATCTCGGTCCAACAATACCCTGTTTGTTTGGATCGAACATTTTGTACATAAGTCCAATAAAGGAGTTTGCCACTCTATGCTTGTCTTGTTCATCGTAAAAGTCGACCATGTTAAATCCAAGAGGTCTTTCTGTATCAGCTGGATTAAAATATATGACATCTTCTGCTCTCTCTGGTGGTATTCTTTCAAGTACCCATTCAGCAGCGTCTCCATGAGGGTCTAAGAAAGCTACACCCTTCCCTGCCCTAATATCTTGAATGATCATACTTTGAAGAAGCCAGGACTTACCAGAACCCGTTTTTCCCACTATATACATATGTCTTCTTCTATCTTCATCTCTTGCCCAAACTTGTTTGTTTACTCCTCTAAATGCTGATGTTCCAAGCCATACTCCAGGCCCACTTGATGCTACTTCTTCAGGAGCAGGAGCTCGCTTAGACCATAGCCAGTGGATATATGGGGTTTGAATGTTCTTATTTGGAAAATGTAATATTGTAGCTAGTTCTTCTGTATTTAGAATTGTACCTTCTCTTCCATTTCTATATATGTAATCGTTCATGAAGTCTTTCTTCTCCCTATTCTTAAGTTTCTTTTTCTTAAAAGCATTTCCACCAGGCATTTCCATAGGTTCAAAACATGCGATCATATTACTTAAGTGCATCTTAGCTACTTCCGTAGTCTTTGCAGTTGCAATGATTCGAATATCTACTTGGAAAGCTGATTTAGAGGTTTTCTTTTCCACTCCTCCAATAGCTTCTTCATTTTCATTTGATTTATCACTCTTTTTCTTTTCAGGATCTATATTTTTAGTACTAGATACAAAACTTCTTCCTTTCTTTCTCCATTTCTTATCTGCTGGAGTAATTACATATTGAATTACTGCTCCTTCCCCTTCTGTCATACGACTTACAGAAGCAGTTAAGGAAGACAGAGTATCAACATGAAGATCAGCGTATGTACGTATTGGTTTGTAGTATTCTTCAGCTAATCCTAATTCAGCAAATTCCACTCTTGAATCTTCATGGAAAATATTGTATTCATCAGATCTTTGAATATCTGCTTCTGGATGAGTGGCATGTATTTGTTTTTCTACCAGTTCTGAAATGGATTTAGGAGCTATTACATAGAATCTAATACTTTCAGGAAGTCCTACTATTTCAAAACTCACAGAACGTTTTGTTTTAAAAAGTTTTTGAAATATATTTTTATGACTTTCAGATATGGCGGTTAAACCTGAGAATAGCTGATCAGCAGCTTGAGCATCAGCATCTGATGTTTTAGGTAATCTAATTTCAAATATATCTGAGTTAAGGGATCTTCTATGCATTGCTTTTTCTCTAATCTTTTTTGCAAAAAACCAAAGAAAAATTAAGCCTGCCATGATTAACGTAAGTGCTAGAAGCACTAGAAACAAGCCGGTTAATAGATCACCACTAGTATTTTGAACTATTTCCTCCTCCATACACTTATATATTCTAAATCATGAAGTCTAAAAAGGGAAATATTTAAGTACTAAAAACTATTTAAGTTGATACAATACCAAATATGTTTGAGAATCTGCCATATACTTTTAAACTTTACATATATGGATGATTTTCATTTTCTTCAAAGAGATGTTTTAAAGAAACTATCTCTTAATCCCAAATTACATTTCAAAGATTTACTAAATGATAAGGTAGAGAGCGAACATATGAACTATCATATTAAGAAACTGGTAGATATGGGATATGTGAATAAGGATGGATATAACTACTCTCTTACAGAAGAAGGTAAGAAATTTGTAGATTTAGTAGATTCAGAAAGTAATAAAGTGGAGAAAATGCCTAAGGTTGCGGTTATTCTTTTTTTATTAAGAAAGAACAAAGGAGTGATTGAACAACTATCTTGTAAAAGACTTAAACAACCCTTTTACGGAAAGATTGGAAGACTTACTGGCAAAGTAAAATTTGGAGAGACTGTTGAAACAACAGCAAAACGTGAACTTAAAGAAGAAACAGGTTTGATTGCCAAAGATGCCCGTATATTTAAAATATACAGGAAAATGAGTAAGAATAAATCAGGGGAATTTGTTCAAGATTCAGTATTCTTCTTTTGTGAATTAACAGGTATATCTGGAAATTTCATAGATAAAACTATTTTTCAAGAAAATTTATGGATTAAAAAATCTGATCTTAAACGTGCTGAACTTGATTTCTTTAATGATTATGAATTCTTTGAAGAATTCCCAAAAGGAGAACTTCTATATGAAGAAAATATATTTTCAGCAGAGGAAGGAGGATATTAGTCTTTATCTTTTATCTCTTTAGTAGTTTTCATTTCTATAACTCTACCGACTAGAGCATAGAGCCAGGTTTTAGCTGAGTTTACATCCCCTATTCCCTTCATAGCTATTAGCTTATCTCCTAAGTTAATTACTTTTTGAGGAATCTTATATCCATATACCTTAATATTCCCAATTGCTCCTGATGTTTTTACTGTATGGTCTTTTGATTCATCTAGTTTATTATCTTCTTCCTTAGGAGTTTCAGGTGCTTTTTGTTCCGTTTTTGCCTCTGGAGAACCTTCAATATTTCTTAATTCTTCAAGTATCTTTTCTTGGGCTTGTTCAGTTGTTGCTTCTAGAGGTCTATTAGCAGATACTTCAGGATTAGCACCTGTACTTATTTGTACTGGTCTATCTACCTTAGGAAACTGTTGAAAACTAGAAGCTAATATACTTGGATCTAATTGAGTATTTTGGTCAGTTGCTGGTAATGGTGGCAATGATTGTGGAACTACATTTTGAGTAGGAACATTATCTGTTAAAGGTGCCATTTGTCCTTGTTGAAATGGATTACTCGTACTATCAACACTTGGTGTATCTAGTGGAGGTAATACTTGTGATTGATCTGTAACTTGATTAAAAGAAGGTATTGAAACATCTTCAATAGCAGGTAAAATTTGTGGGGCTACTGTTGGTAAAACCGTAGGCACCGCTTGTAGTTGTTGTAACGATGGATCAAAAGCTGGCAAACTAGCAAGTGGATTTAGTTCACTATCATCAGTACTTGGTAACTGAGCTCTTGGATCATTAAGAAATGGGTTATTTGCTGGGTCTAAATACTTAGGATCAAATCCTTGAGGTGTATTTTGATTTGCAGTTTGTGTTGGCATTATTTGTACTTAATCTTTTGTAAAGTTTCTTTCTCTACTTCTCTTTGTTTTAAAGTTTCTCTTTTATCAAATTTTTTCTTACCTTTAACTAGTCCTACTTCTATCTTCACTTTGTTATGTCCTAAATATACAGATAAAGGGACCATTGTTAAAGTTTCTTTTTTCATTCTTAGAGCTAGTTTCTTAATCTCACTTTTTTTTACTAGTAATTTCCTTGTCCTTGTCTCATCTAGTTCAAGGTTAGAGAACTTGTACTTAGCTATATGTGCATTCCAAAGCCATAGCTCATTATTCTCAATCCTTACATAGCTTTCCTTTAAACTAATACCACCATTTATTATTGATTTTACTTCTGAACCAAGAAGTACAATTCCTGCTTCAAACTTATCAACAACAAAATAGTTAAAGTATGCACTCTTATTTTTAGCTAATATTTTCATTACTATCTTACACTGGTTTGTACTTCTCTGGAATGTTGTTAGTGTCAAATTTATACACTCTTTTACTATCCAGGATATACAAAATGTCATTATCTAATTTCATATCGATTATATCATTAAACTCTCCTAGCACTCCTTTGTAACTAAGAGATGCAAAATATTCAATCTTAGATGCATTATTACTTGCTCCTTTTGTAACAATAACCACTCTTTTATTTAAGTTATCTGCAATGAAAAGATATTTAGAGTTAATAGCTATATTACTAAAACTGGTAATAGGTTTAGGAAGACCTGCTTTATCTAGAGAGAATCCTTCTTCTTTGTTATTTACAAATCTATATATATTTTCTTTTGTTACGGCCCATACTTTTCCATCCACTTCAATGTCTAGTCCCTCCACTAGTCTATCATCTGTAAATCTTGTTTCAGGTTGTGCATATGAATCAGATAATTTTGGAAGCCTAGATACTGCTCCAGTATCTGATCTAAGGGTATATATATATGATTGTTTAGCTACAGTTGTTGATAACATTGAAGATACTTGTCCAACTACCACATCAGATAGACCTGTAAGTTTAGCTAGAGCCTTAGTCTTACTAGAGTAACTGAATAGTCCTTCTTTAGGATCCATAATGACAAGATTAGTGCCATCAACTGTTGTTGCTGAAATACTACTTAGTTTTCCATCTTCAATTGGGAGTTTTGTAAAGTCCATATTCGATTTCAAACTTTCAAGTACTGTTCCTGTCTTTTCAGCAATATATACCCTGTCACTTGATAGACTCATCGACTGAGGTTTAAATGATGGGAACTTAAAATATATATCTGAGAATATTGTTGAATCATTTAGTTGAACTATTTTTTCTATATCAAGTAATGTTGCTTCATTTGTGGCTTTAATAGGTTTAATAGCTTCGGATACAGTGGAACTTACCTTAAGTGCTGCATCTGCTTTAGTATTAGATTCAGTTATTAAGCTTCTAGCTTTATCTTTATTAAGTAGTGCATTTGTTTGAGCCTGAGTAGAAAGGGCTTTTGCTTCTTCAACCATAGCATTTGCGGTTTCTACTTTCTTTTTCTCCTCGTTATTTGCTGAAATCTGTCTAATACCAAAGAACAGAGCCAAAACTAAGGCTAGTATTGCAACACCAATGACAATTAGTTTAGTTTTAGAAGACCTAGATGATTTTAAGAATATTGGACTTACTCTCCTTCTTGCTGATCTTGAAAAAAGTGACTTTATTAAAAGGAAAAGTTTCATGAACAGATTCTTTATCCCATTTAGAAGTTTTTGAATTAAATACATGAAAGTTGATTGATTTTCTTTATTAAATATCTTTGATTTAATATTACCTAACACTAAAGATATCTTAGAAAGAATTGCTTTAGGATCTATTTTAGATTTTCTTTCTACTTCATTAGCATACTTTTCTTCGTCAGTTAAAGGAGCACTATTAAAGACATCGTCTTGAGGCCCTACATCTTCCTTAATATTTGATTCTAAAGACTGATTAAATTCCTGTCTTCTCACACTTGCTCTTGGTTTTTCAACAAATTCTTCAGTTTCTTTGGCTATTTCTGGTATTTCTTCTAATTCTTCTTTCAGATGTGAATTCTCTTCTACATTCTCATGCTCTACACTTTCATTAAAAGTAATATTTTCTTCCTGAACTTCTTCAAAATGTGGCACTACTTCTTCTTTTTTAGAAATACTTGGAGCAAATACTTCATATCCTAAAAGAAGTACACAAGAGTGAAGTCCTTCTCTTAAATGTGGAATTAAGTTTGTGAGATCAAAATTGAATATATGATCTCTAAGCTTTGCATCTATTATTCTTGTGAGAGAATTTGAGATAGAAAAAAGGATTCTATCGTCTTTTTTAAGTATACCTGACATTACCTCTACCCCATTTCTTCCTGAAGTATCCTTAAGAAAGTCTCTCAAGTTTATCTTCTTATTTTTATTGTATAGCTCAATATCTGTATTACCAAATGATGCGATGTAGAATACATTATCCCTTACACTAACAAGTGTTAGTTCCATATCTACAACTTCATTTCCAATTACCTTACTTTGAGACATGATCTCAAGAAGTCTTTCCTTAGTCTTACGTATAGTTTCTTCAAGAAGATCGATAATACTATCTTCATTTGTTTCATAGAAGGCATCAAAGAGTGCGTCTTGAAGAAGCTCTCCAATAGATACACAATCTACTCTCTTTTGAGGATTAGATAATGAAAGTACTCCATAAAGCCTACCTTTATAAGGATATTCTAAGTAACTAGCAGTAGGAGTGATAATCACACTCTGCCATTTATGTTCTTCTGATGGAGTTACAAATGCACTAAATTGTACTGGATCCTGGGCAGAGTTCATGTTTTAAATCAAAGCCACTAAAAATATTGATACTACTATTGCTAATAAAAAGAGTATTCCAATTAAGTTAATTAGTCCAGATAGTTTTGTTTTTACTGCACTATTTACAAGTCTTGCTTGTTGATATCCTGCAAATGTGAAGAATAGAAAAACTACAAGAAGTAGGATTATCAAAGCTTTTACACCCCATATCAATATTTGATTCCCACTTATGTCATTAATCATTAGTATTTGATTTTAATATATCAGCTAGATCTGAAATTTTATCTCTTAAATATGAAGGATTAGGTGTTTTTTCAAAATGAAATTGGGTTCTCTCTCCTGCTGTCTGTATAACTATATCGCCATAGTTGAAGATATTTGGAAATACTCCAATTTGTCTTTGAGTTACATCCTCAATATTTTTTAGTGATGCTTCAGATATTTTGTATTTACCAAATGGAACATAGTCGTAGTCCAAAATACGTTCGCTAGTAACAATATATATATTGAAATACCACTTTGTAAATGCACTAAATGCATATGTAGCAACGAGAAGGTAATATATGAAAAGTGTTACAGGGATGAATAAAGGTCTTGTTATTATGTCTGTAATATCTATTCTAAAGAAAAGTAAAGTTCCCGTAATTATTGATCCTGTAACGAAAGGAAGTAATACAAGTAGTAAAGTTGCTACTATCCATCCAAAGTTTGTAATAGCTGCTGCTCTTGTTAAAAGGTATACAGTCTCCCCTTTATTCTGTGTACCAAATTTAAATGATTTAGGAGATACCTGCATAGCAGAAAGTGTTCCTCCCTTACTTTTAGGAAATATCTCAGATATTTTTCGATCAAATTCTGTTGCCATATGTTTAATTATACCTCTTAAGGTGCCACATTTAAATTAAATTCTGTGCTAAATAGAAAGTCTCTTTTGTTCGATACTCTTGTGTTATATACCCAGTCATTAAACACTGACTTAAACTTCCATCCTGCTATATATTTTGTACCTTTAGATCCCACTACTGTTAAAGCCCATGTTCTTTGAGAGGATCCTTTATGTGTTTGAATAGAAGATATTGTACCTACATCTGTTATTGGATCTCTAGCTAGTATTTCAGATAGTTTAGCTTTTGAATATGAGTTTGTTCTCCATGTAAATCTGTTACATACTACATTTAGTGTCCAAGAAGAATCATCTACACCTTGGTAATATGGTTTAGATGATCCCTTAAGAGCATTAAGAGATGATGTAGACATACTTCTTGCTGTCCATACATATTCTGGAGCTTCTGTATGTCCTCTTCCATTAGCACTAAAGTATCCTGATATCACACTTGATCCGCTAAGGAGTACTTGTCCCTTTGTAGCATCAGATGCCCATCTTTTATTTGTTCCCCCTTTATATACCTGAAATGAAGGTCCAGTAGCTACTGGTGGATAGCTAGGATTAGCAAGGATATATCTCACAACATATGACCTTGCTGCTACTAATTGAGCTTTAATTGCTTCTTCTGGCCAACAATCCCAGATAGTACTTGAAGAGTCTTTTCTTGAATATGGTTTATCTATATTACTTGGAGTTTGACAAGCATAGTCTGCAATTTCACCTATACCTGAGATATAGTCTTCGAGAGGCATTTCACCATACCCAGAAACTCTTACTTTTAAATATGAATAATCTCCACCGATACTTACTCCTGTATAGTAAGTTTTAAGGATTCTTTGATAGTCCCATCCTTGTAGGGCTGCTCCATATGCACCAAATTCACTAAGTCCAACTGCATGTCCATCTAGTAAATCTCTTCCTTTACCTGTAAAGTATAGTTCTCCTGATACAAGTGGATCAGTAGTTGCTCCAGTCCCACATGAGTTATTGTTTGTACTAAATCCAAGCTGTGTTCGTTCTCGTTCTAGAGCCTTCTTTTGTTCTTCTTGAAGTTCAGAGATTGAAGTTTGAATACCAAGTACACGTGATTGTAATGTTGATGCTTGTTTATTTGTAGAACTTATCTGAGAATTAAGTGTAGCAATTTTAGCTTCTACATCAGATTTACGCTTAGATATATCTGTCTGAGAGGCAGTTAAAGTTTCAATATTTTTTCTATTCTCATCTTGTTTTGCTTTAATTCCATCTGATTCCTTTCCGAGACTAGCTAATGTTTCATTATCTTTATTTACTATTGTTTTTACATATTTCACTCTTTTAAGAAGAGAGAGAATATCACTATCACCTGATAACAGTTTAGATATGACTGATTCTCCCTTGTTAAGTCTATATATCCCCTTCACTCTTGTTACCTTCTCTTTGTTTAGATTCTCTAATTCTAAAGTTTTAAGATCAAGATCTCCTTGAAGTCTTGATATTTCATCTTGATTTAATTTTTGTTCTATCTCAATTTGTTTTAGTTCGTTATCAAGCTGAGCTGATTCAGAAAGAGTTGAATTAGCTTGAGCCTTAAGTGTAGAAAGTTGTGATTTAAGGTTATTGATATTTCCATTTAAAGCCTCAAGCTCCTTATTCTTCGCATCTATTTGAGCTTGCAGATCACCCGATGAACTTTGAGCAACAATAGTTGATGGAACAATAAGAAGGATTATTAATGGTAAAATCAGAAATATTTTGTAGAGGGTCTTTTTCAACTTAGCCAAAGTCAAATATATATCAATATATTAGTCACTTTAAGGAATTATTGCAAAGTTAGAGTTCTTGGTAAAAACCCCAAGATTTGTAGTCATCATGACAAGTGAAAAGTATTACTTGAAACTCTTCTGAAAGTTCTTCAAGAATCTTCTTCATATTC
>Ga0154020_10004496_pt1 | contig 16618 bp, 16 predicted proteins | sample Klosneuvirus_201_FD_109709 | JGI IMG/M metagenome (GOLD analysis project Ga0154020, IMG submission 109709) | Active sludge microbial communities from wastewater, Klosterneuburg, Austria - Klosneuvirus_20160825_MG | ecosystem: Engineered > WWTP > Aerobic digester > Activated sludge | place...
GTCGAGCCGAGCGGGGGGCCGCTGAGGCCCGGTCGACTGCGCCTCGTGCTGCGCGACCCGCGCTTGCTCCCCAAGCCCAAGCCGAAGGTGATCGACTGGCGGAAGAAGAAGAAGAAGGTCATGAGCAAGGAGGAGGCCGTCCGCCTCTTCGGCGCGACGCTCCGCACCAAGAACCGCCGGATCCGCGATCTCCTGCCCGATGAAGCCCAGCTCGAGCGCTATGGGCTGCCGCTATGGAGGACCGAGGAGGATCTGGCCACCGCGCTCGGCGTCTCCGTGAGCAAGCTGCGATCCTATTCGGTGCACCGCCCCCGCGAGCGGGTGACGCACTACGTGCAGTTCGCCCTCCCCAAGCGCCGGGGCGGAGAGCGCTTGATCTCGGCGCCCAAGCGCGGCCTCAAGCAGCTCCAGCGGAGGCTCCTGTCGGAGCTGGTCGCGAAGCTCCCGGTCAGCAGCGCGGCCCACGGCTTTGTGAAGGCCCGCTCGATCCGCACGGCGGCCGCGCCCCATGAAAAGCCGGCGCTCCTGCTGCGCTTCGATCTGGAAGAGTTCTTCCCCAGCATCACCTACGCGCGCCTGCGCGGTTATTTGATCGCCATGGGCTATGGCTATCCGGTGGCCGCCGCCTTGGCGGTGCTGATGACCGAGGCCGAGCGCCAGCCGGTGGTGATCGACGAACAGACCTACTATGTGCCGGTCGGCCCGCGTGTGTTGGCCCAAGGCGCGCCCACCAGCCCCGGCATCGCCAACGCGATCTGCCTCCGCCTCGATCGCCGCCTAGGAGGATTGGCCAAGAAGGAGGGCCTGGCCTTCACCCGCTACGCCGACGATCTGTCCTTCTCCACCCGCGATCCCAGCTTCGCGGTGCCGCGTTTCCTGGGAAATCTGCGGAGGATCGTGGAGGACGAGGGCTTCCGCCTCAATCGCGCCAAGACCAAGGTGATGCGCCCGAGCAAGGCCCAAGTCGTCACCGGCGTGACGGTCAACGAGACGCTGGGGCTCTCGCGCACCGAGCGGCGCCGCATCCGCGCCATGATCCACCGGCAAGGAAAGCCCGGCGCGAGCCCCAGCGCCGAGGAGCAGCAAGCGCTGGCCGGCAAGCTCGCCTATCTCAACATGCTGAACCCGGCTCAGGCCGCGCCGCTCTTCCGCCGCCGCCGGGCGCCCCAGAGCTGAGCGAGCCAAAGGCCGCCCACCACGACCGCGATGCCCGGCGGACCACCGCGGGGGCTGAGACAGGCGCAGCCCCCACGAAAGCGCTCGTTCTCGGCGAAGATGGCGCCCTCATCGGCGTCGGAGAAGCCGGCGAAGGCGTCCGGGAAGGCTCCTGCATCGGCCGGTTCCACCACGCCGAGGTCGGGGAGTGGAGGGAGCGCGTCGGCGCCGGGACCGGCGTCGGGTGCGGGCCGCGCGTCCGGGTGGACTCCGCTGTCGGCCGGGCTCGTCGCGTCCATGACCACCACCGAGGCGTCACTGAGCCCCGGCGAACCGGGCGCGCAGCTCGGGTTCGAGCCGCCGGAGGTACAGGCCAAGCTCTGGCACTCATAGCCGGTCAAGCAAGCGGTGCCCGGCGTGCCCGCGCCTGGGACCCGGCAGTAGCCAGGCGGGTTCTCGCCGGTGCCGCCGTGGCAGACCGCGCCCGCGGTCATGAAGCAGACCGTGTCGCTCAGACAGAGCCTCAAGCACCGATAGCGACCATCGAGATCGCGGGCGCAGACCCGAGACATACCGCCGCAATCGGCGTCCGCGATGCAGTCGCTGCGCCCGGGATAACAACGGTCAGGACCTCCGCCGACGGCGCCGCAGAAGTCCCCGTTTGGGCAGGCGGCGCCGCCTGGCGTGCAAGGCTGGCTGCAGAAGCCGGGCTCGGAGGCAGGAGGCATCGCCGGATCGACCAAGCAGATCCCGCTGGTGCAGTCGCCGCCACCGAAACAGGCGCCCGCGTAGTCCGAACGCGCGCCCGCCACGCAGGCGCCGCCTTGGCAGTGGCTCTGCCCGTTGTTGCCGCCGTACAGCGCATAGTAGAGCGGACAGTCTTCGTCGCCTTGGCAGCTGAAGCTCATCGTCGGATAGAGCCAGCAGACCGCCTTGGTGTCGTCGGAGTGGAGCGAGCGTGCGTAGGTCGTGCCGCGGCGGGCCGCGAAGTACATCGTGGCCTCTGGATTACTGGAGTGGCTGAGCCCCAGGGCATGGCCGAGCTCATGCGTGACGACGCTCTGGATGTCGGGGCGCTGCACATCGCCGGTCGTGCTCCATACGAAGTCCACGCCGTTGACGCGGATGTCGGCCTCGGTCCAGCGATCGGGGCTACCGCCCGAGTGTTCGCGCACCGTGGTGGCGGCCGCTCCGCTGGCGCCGCCGGGCCAGTTGGCCTCGGTGAAGGCGATACGATTGACGCCGTCACCCCCGATGGAGGAGCTCGTGCCAAGACCGCCGTCCACGAAGCGAAAGGCGCTGCAGCCGACCTGATTCCACGTCTGGAGGCTGGCCCGGATCGCCTCGATGTCCGAGCCGTCGGTGATGTCGTCGGAGCCGTCGCGCTGGATCTCGTAGGTCACGGTGGGGTTGGCCCAAACCATGGCGCCGCCGGTGGCGGGATCACGCACCACGTTGAAGCCGGTGAGGAGCGGCCACAGGAGCCCCAGCAGCGCGCGATTCACGGACCGCGCCCTCGGATGAGCCGCCGTACTTCCTCCAGCGTCGTCGTACGCGGCCCCGGCGCGTCGTGCAGCTTGCCGTCCCGGGTGATCACCGGGACGTCGATGGTCTGCGTGGGCTGGCCGGAGTCCAGCCGATAAGCCCCGAGCGCCATACCCACCAAGTATCGATGACCGTCGGGGTGGAGGAACGTGAAGAGCAGATACCTACGCCCCACGCTGAGCCCAGCCGTACCCGGCACCTCGACCCAGCGCTGGCCGAGGTGACCGCCCAGCTCCCAGACCTCGATGAAGCGGGGTGCCGCGCCCGCGCTAGCGTCAAAGAGGGTGCGCTCGACCTCGATCTTGGACGCGGTGAGGATCGTCCCCTCGCCCTCCACGCCTCGGGCCGCCCGCACGGTGCCGATCACGATCAGGTCGGAGCGCTGGATGATCTCTTCGAGCTTCCAGTCGGAGAGCACCGTGGCGCCGGCCGGCTGGGCCAACGCCAGGCCTAGACCGAGCAGGATCGAAGTGGCCCTCACCTCCAGAAAAGTAGGCGAAGTTGGAGGTCCTAGCAATGCGCTCCGCGTGGCGATCCCAGCGTAGACTTTGGTCTACGGCGCGGCTAGACCCCCGGCACGATGAGCGTCTTCGCCCGGCTATTCCGGACCAAAAGTCTGACCACGCTCGACGAGGAGGCGACCGCCAAGAGCGGACTCCTCCGTACGCTCACATCACTCGACCTCGTGGCGCTGGGCATCGGCGCCATCGTAGGCGCGGGGATCTTCCTCACCGTGGGCACCGCGGCGGCCGGTGAGGGTTCGATTCGACCGGGAGCCGGGCCGGCGATCATCCTCTCCTTCCTCCTCACTGGCGTCGTCTGCGCCTTGACCGCCCTGTGCTACGCCGAGCTGGCCGCCATGATCCCGATCAGCGGCAGCGCCTATACCTACGCCTTCGCGACCCTCGGCGAGCTGGTCGCGTGGATCATCGGCTGGGACCTCCTCATCGAATACGCGGCCGGCAACGTGGCGGTCGCCATCTCCTGGTCGGGCTATTTTCAGGCCTTTTTGGACTCCGCCTTCGGGGTGCACTTCCCGGCCTGGCTGGTGAACGGCTACCGCACCGCCTCGCCCGAGATCGCCGCCCAGGCCCCGCATCTATTCGGCTTCCCCGTGCTGCTCAATCTCCCAGCGGTCTTCATCGTCTTGGCCCTGACCTGGCTCCTGGTGATCGGCGTGAAGGAGTCGGCCCGCTTCAACACCGTGATGGTGGCGGTGAAGCTGGTCATCCTCCTCTTCTTCGTGGTGCTCGGCGTGTACTTCTTCGACCTCGACAACTGGTTCCCCAAGGACGCGCCCTCGACCTGGCAGGGCTTCGCGCCCAACGGCATGTCGGGCATCGCGACCGGCGCGGCGATCGTGTTCTTTGCCTACATCGGTTTTGACGCGGTCTCGACCGCCGGTGAGGAAGCCAAGAACCCAAGACGCGATCTCCCGATCGGTATCCTCGGTTCACTGGCGGTCTGCACCATCATCTACATGGTGGTGGCCGGCGTCTTGACCGGCATGACCAGCTACACCCGGCTCAACAACGCCGAGCCCCTGGCGGTCGCGCTCTCTGAGAAGGGCCTGGGTTGGGCCAGCGCGATCGTGGCCTTCGGTTCGGTCGTCGCCCACACCGCAGTGCTGCTCGTCTTTCAGATGGGTCAGCCGCGCATCTTCTTCTCAATGGCCCGGGACGGGCTCCTGCCGCCGATCTTCACCCGCGTGCACCCCAAGTACGGCACGCCCCACCTCACGACCATCGCTACCGGTCTCGCCGTCGCGGCGCTCTCGGCCTTCTTCGCGATCGACGAGATCGTGGACCTCACCAACATCGGGACCCTCTTTGCCTTCGTGCTGGTCTCGGCCGGCGTGATGATCTTGCGCGTCCGCGATCCGGGGCGAGCGCGGCCGTTCCGTACCCCAGCCGTGTGGGTCGTGGGGCCGCTGGCCATCGTCTCCTGCTTCTACCTGATGTATTACCTGCCCTTCGTCACCTGGGTGCGCTTCTTTGTGTGGCTCCTGATCGGCCTGGTCTTCTACTTCTCCTCGGTGGTGTGGAACGCGCAGCTCCAGGGGCGTGGAATGGCCCAAAAACAGGCCCGAATCCTGACCAGCAGCGTGGCGGTGGCCTCGGCGATCGGCATCGCCTGGTCGAGCATCGCGCTCGGCCTGTGGAAGTAGCGAGCTTTAGGAGTTCGGCTCCGCGGCCACCGCTCGGTCCCGCCCGCCGGCCTTGGCTCGGTACAGCGCCCGATCGGTCCGGCTGATCCAGTCGCCGGCGGCTTCGCCAGGCGCGAGCTCGGAGTACCCGACCGAGACGGTGACCTCGATGGGCTTCTTGTCAATCTCGATGCGCAGCGCGCGAATGGCGACGAGGAGCCGCTCGCTGAGCTTGGGTAGATCGGAGGCATGGGCGTCCCCGAGGAGCACGCAGAACTCCTCGCCGCCGTAGCGCCCCACCAAGTCGGTGCGCCGGGGGAACACGCGGACCAATCCGTTGGCCAGGCGCTTGAGGACCTCGTCGCCAGCCGGATGACCGTGAGTGTCGTTGACGTGCTTGAAGTGGTCGATGTCGATCAGGAGGAGGCAGGCCCGCTGCTCGGAGAGCGACCGCAGCACCACCGCGCGCTCGATCGCCACGTCGATCGCCCGGCGGTTGGCCAAGCGGGTCAAAGGATCGAGCTCGCTCTCTTGTTTGGCGTCGGCCAGCTGCACGCCGAGCTTCTTGACCTGTTCGGAGAGGCTCTCGGTGTGCAGGCGATGGGTCTCGTTCCGCTCGGCGATCACCGAGGCCATCGCGGTGGCTGCCGCCAAGGCCGCGGTCTTGAGCGTCTCGATCGAGGGCGATTCGGCGGCCAGCCGCAGCCGTTCGAGCTCCTCGACCAGGCGCTCGTCGCTGGCGCGATCTTGGATCAACGTGCGATCGAAGGCCGACACGATCCCCCAGATCGCCTCCCGCATCCCGCCTACCGCGCGCCGCACGTACTCGGCTTCATCGCTACGGTGACGAGAGACGAAGCTCATCAGATCGGCCCAGCGTCGCCGGGGTGCCCCGATCAAAGGCGCGAAGCTCGGCGGGGTCGTCTTGAGCAGGATGTGCGTGGCCCAGCCGTCAAACTCAGCGGTGATCGACTGCACCGGGCGCTCATCGAGGGAGAAGGCCGAATGCCCGAGGACCCGCAGCATCCGAGCCAGCGTGTCGAGGGCCAGATCCAGCTCCGGGGGGCCGCCCGAGATGTCCAGGGTTGGGCCGTCGCTGGGCGGGGCGCTCAGCGCCTCTTGGGGCGGCTCAACCTCGGCTTCAACCAAGGGTAGATCAGCGGTCGTTCTCCTCCCGGTCCGAAAGAACGAGAACATTGCGATCTTGAATCGACCGCTCAGCTCGCCCCTTGAGCCCGGGGGAAGCGAAGCTCGAAACGACTCCCTTCCTCGCTGGTGGCGGCCAGCGAGACCGACCCCCGGTGGATGGCCATGATCTTGGATACCAAGGCCAAACCGAGCCCTGTGCCTCGTCCTGAGCCACGCCGGCCCCGCACGTAGGGCTCGAAGATCTGCGCCTTCTCGTCCTCCGCGATGCCGATACCGTTGTCCTCGACCGCGAGGATGACGTCGCCCTGCAGGCGGGCCGAGAGGCGGATCACAGCCGGATCGCGCGTCGAGTAGCGGATCCCATTTCGAACGAGGTTGGTCAGGGCCAGGGTCAAGAGCTCGGGATCGGCCCATACCTCTACGTCGGCGAGGCCGGCCGTCTCGAGGACCGCGCGGCCGTTGGTGGCCCGCGCCGCCTCTTCCCCGAGCGCCGCGACCAGATCCTCTATCCGCACCCGCGTCATCTTCGGCTCCCATCGCCCTCGCTCCACGCGCTGGAAGGAGAGGATGTTCTCCACCAGCGCGCCCAGGCGGTCCGCCTCCTTTACGATGCGCGTCGGATAGTCCTTGGCCCGAGGATCGCCGGCCAAACGACGCTCCAAGGTCTCGGCCAGCACCCGGACCGCGGCGAGCGGGGTGCGCAGCTCGTGGGAGACCGTGGCGACGAACTCCGTCCGATGATCGAGCAGCTCCTGGCGACGGCGCTGCGCCCGGCTGGCGAAGCCGATCAGCCCCGCCGCAAGACCAAAACACAGGACGAGGAGAGCCGTCTTTTCGGCGAACACGCCGAGGGCGTAGCGCTGGGACGCGGCCCATAGCGGGCGCGCGACCGCCACCCGGAGCTCCGCGGGCGAGGCGATCACGCGTTCAATAGGGAGCTCTACGTGGAGCTGGTCACCAAAGTGCAAGAGGCCGCGCTCCATCATCTCCGCCTCGATGCGCTGAGTGGTCGAACGGAGCTCGACGGGCACGCCGATCACGCGATTGCCCAGCGCCAACGCGGCGTAGCGCTCACCCCCTGCCCCCTGCACCACAGAAGGCCCTTCCACCTTGGGCCACACGAGGCGCGCCGGACGGGCCCGGGCAACCGCCAGGAAGCGCTCCTGGTCGAGCCCCGCTGCTCTGCCGATGCGCACCAGCGCGCCCTGGGCCAGATCAAAGTCCGACGGAGACAGCTCGCCGCGATGCGCGAGCAGCTCGGACTCGAGCCCGGGGACCCGGCCGAGCTTGGGATCGCTCATCCCCTTCTCCAGCACCGCCCGGAGGAAGGCCGGGTCGGCGGCCCCGCTCGCCTGAAAGCGCTCGAGCAGGACCAGGGTGCTGGCCAGCTCATCGACCAGCGCCAGGTGCGTGCGGGCCCGGTGTACCAGGAACGCGCGCACGGCCCGGTCGATCGCTGCGGGGTCACCGCGGTCCATCGCCGAGGAGCCCTGGGCGAGCAGCAGCGCGCGCTCCGCGAGGCCCTCGTCGTCGGTGGGATGAACCCCCGGGCGGGCGCGATCGCTCCGCTCTACGCCTCGAGGGGCGCGGAAGAAGGCGAGGCTATCCGCCAGGCGATCCGGAGCGGAGAGCGAAGCCTCGGCCAGCCGCGGTAAGATCTGCTCGCCGTCCACGAAGAGTACGACGCCCGGTTCCTCGAGGAGCGGGTCGAGCTCCGCCCGCACGATCGCCGCGCTGCGATCGGTGACGAGGCGTGACAGCTCGAGCTCGATGGTCCGGCGCGCATAGAGCTCCAAGGTGGAGCGCTCGGTGGCGATCTGCTCGTCGACCCCCCGCAGCTCCCAGGAGAAGGTGACCCCGAGCCGCAAGAGGAGCAGCCCCAACGCCCCGAGGCCGACCCCCGCGAGCAACCCAAACCGCGTGCGCTGGGCGCTCACTCAGCGCCTCACGACCGGGACGTCCTCGAAGCTCATGCTCGCCAGCGGCTGCTCATGTTCAAAGCGATCGCCCCGTTGGTCCAGGCGCGCCGCGGTCTTGATCAACCCACCGAGCTCGGCCACCCGGGGCTCCCGCAGCGTCGCCGGGGGCAGCTCGCCGTGCGCGCGCAGGAGCGCGTCGTAACCAAGACCTCGCGCCCAATACGAGCCCCTGAGCTTCTCACCAAAGCCCGCCGCGACGAAGGACAGCCGCGTGGCCACGCTCCCTTCGGCGAAGCTCTTCTTGACGACGGCGGCGCGGATCGGCCGCTCAAGGAGGGTCGAGGCTGCGCCGAGCTCGCTCTTGTAGCGCACTCGCACGGTCCCGAGCGCGTCACTGCTTTGGGCCTTGAGCTTGACCTCGTAGATCGCGGTGACCGCGTGGCCCCCACCGACCTCGCCCGCGTCCTTCTTGTCGTCGGCGAAGTCCCGGGCCGCGAGCAGGCGATTCTCGTAGCCCACCAGCCGGTAGCGCAGGACCACCCGAGGATCGAACTCCACCTGGATCTTCACGTCGCGCGCGATGACCTCCAGCGTGCCGCTGAGGTTGTCGACGAAGACCCGGCGGGCCTCGGCTTCGCGATCGACGTACGCGTAGTTGCCGTCACCGACCTGCGCTAGGCGCTCCATGAGCACGTCATTGTAGTTCCCCATGCCGAAGCCGACCGTGGAGATGGTGATGCCCTTTTTGGCGCGATCCTGGACCACGCCCCACAGCGCATCAGCGTCGGTCAGGCCATTGTTGGCCACGCCGTCGGAGCACAAGATCACGCGGTGATTCTGGCCAGGGACGAAGGCCCGCGAGAGCAGCTCATAACCGAGCGTCAAGCCAGCCTGCATGTTGGTCGAGCCCTCCGGCCCGAGATCATCGATCGCCGCGGCGATCCGCTCGCGCTCGGTAGCCGGGGTGATCGGCAAGAGCACCCGCGCCGTCGTGCCATAGACCACCACGCCCACCCGATCCCGCTGGTCGAGCTGGCCGAGGAGCAGCCGCAGCGCCCGCTGCACGAGCCCGAGGCGGTTCTCCATGCCCATCGAGCCCGAGACATCGATGACGAACATCAAGGTCGCGGGCGTGCGGGCCTTCTTGGCGATCTCTTTGGCCTTTAGGCCGAGGTGGAGGAAGTGATAGCCGGGCCGCGTCGGCGACGGTACGGCCTCGCCCACCAGGGTGAAGGGCGCGTCGGTCGGTGCCTCATAGTGGTAGTCGAGCGCGTTGACCAACTCTTCGACCCGCACCGAAGCCTCAGGCGGCATCGCCCCGCGCTCGAGGAAGGCCCGCGTCATCGTGTACGCGGCGGTGTCGACGTCGATGGAGAAGGTCGACTTGGCCTCGTAGCTCGCGTCGATGGTGGGGTTGGTGCCGTAGTGGCGAAAGTACATCTCGGCCGCGGTGCCGCCCGTGGCGGTGCCGGCGACGACCGGGACCTCGGCGAAGGGCCGATCGTCGGGCGGCGTCTTCTCGTCGCCGGTGCGCGCGCGAGACTCGAGGTAAGCGCCGTCGGGCTTGGTCAGATCTCCGTCGACCGTCGCCTCTCCGAAGTCGACGACGGTCTTCCTCTTGTAGGGCGCGTCGGCGGAGGGCGCCGAGGATGGCGTTTCAGCCTTCTCTGACTCCCCCGAGACGGTAGCCGGCGCCGGCCGCTCCGCCGCGCAGCGCGCCAGGCTGGCCAGCACCAAACAGAGGAGGATTCGTTCGCGCGGTGTACCCATGAGCAGAGCCTAGCGATTCGCCCGCGATCCTAGGTCATCGCGCCATCTGTCGTCGGTCATGATTTGGTCATGGCCGCCCCTGATAGGCCTCCTCGAAGAGCTCCCCCAGGATCGGATGGGCATCCTTGATCCCGTCGACCACCGCCTTGGCCCAGTCGTAGTACTCGATCACCCGCTGCTCGCTCCAACCGGCGGGCGTCGCGTTCCGCACGTCGCGCAGGTTGGCGATCTTGTCGGCCATCTTCACCAGCTTGGCTCGCGAGGAGAGGTGCGGAGCGTGTTCGACCTGGAGGCGCTTGCGCTCCATCTTGGGCTTGGACTTATCGTCGGTCACCTCCAGCACCACGCTGAGCACCTCGGACCCAAAAGCGGCGCTTAGCTCGCCCGGGGTGGTCTCGGTGTCCTCGATGGTGTCGTGAAGGACGGCCGCCATCAGCACGACCTCGTCGGTGATGGCCGCTTCGATCAGCAGGATGTGGGCGACCTCGATCGGGTGGTTGATGTAGGGCGAGGCCTCGAGGTCCTTGCGCCGCTGCATGCGGTGCTTCAGCGCGGCGAAGCGCAGGGCTCTGAGCAGGTGGCTCATGTTCGCGGCGCTCATGCTTCTTTTCTCGCACGCGGCGCCGCGAGCTTCCAAGCGGCCCTGAGGCGGCAGGGTCCCAGCGAGGAGAATGTGTCCTAAGTATCGATCCGAACGGGGCTTTTCGGTCCAACCCGTCACAAGCTACTTCGGACGGGCACCGAAGCAACGGAGGTATTGAACGAATGAACCCGCTCGACCCGCTCGGAATTCTCCCCAAAGGCTTCAACCCCCTCGACCCCGCAGGGCTCTTCAGCGGCGGCCAGGCTGGCGGCGCAGAGGGCGCTTCGGGTGCTCAGGGCGCCCAAGCCGCTGGCGGCGCCAACCCCCTCGAAGCGATCGGCGGCCTGCTCAAGGCGGCGATGGCTCCCGTGCAGGCCATCTTAGGTGGCGTGCTCGGCGGACTCTGAACCCCAGCTTTTCAGCAGTACGAGTCAAGCTGCGCGGCGTCACCCGGCGCCGCGCAGCGCTTCGAGGAGCCCATGGCAAAGATCCAATACAGCCCGCCCACCGAGCTTCACGCCATCGCGATCAAAGCCCACCAGCTCCTCGAGGCCGGCGGCGGCCGCCTGAGCGACGACGCCTGCCAAGCGCTGGCCGCGGCGCTCCGCGCGCTCTACGACGAGATCTATGCCTTGGCCGATGCGGTCCACTCCTTGGGCGCGGTCATGATGTGGGCCGAACAACGGGGCCTCAAAGAGGCAGCCGCGCAGCTCACGGAGCTCATCCGGGTCACCAAGCCCCGCTTTCAGGCCTTCAACGAGGAGGTCAAAGGCGATCAGGTCAACGAGGCCAAAGACGCCGAGAAGAACCTGCGCGCGCTCGAAGGAAAGAAGGAGGTCCTCAAGGTCCAGCGCCTCGGGGACAAGGCGCCGCCCGGCTCCGTCTCCGTCGCCTCGCTCATGCCCCAGCCCTTTGGCTTTCGCACGCCGATGGTGAAGCGATGAAGCGGGCCGGGGCGGCGCTCCTTCGCAGCCTCGGCTGGCTCGTCCCTTCCGTGTTCTTGGCCTTTCCCCGGATCGACGGTCTGTTCCTGGCGTACCTCGGGGTCGTGCTAGCAGGCTCGCTGGCGATCGCGCTGGTCATTGACCCCGTCTCCTTTCGGCGCAAAGACGGCGAGGATCGTCGCTCTGAGACGCGCCTCAGCGCGCTGCTGTTTGGGATCTTCGTCGTCTCCGCGCTGGACGTGGGTCGACTCGGCGCGTCTGGGCCCGTTGTCGCCGGGATGAACCCGGCTGCGGGCGCGATCGCGCTCAACGCGGTCCTACCGGACGGCGTACGCGGGGCCGGCCTGGCGCTCCTGGCCTCGGCCTATGCGCTCCGGACCCTGGCCATCGGGACCAACCGCTTCTTCTCGGGCGTGCTCCTCATCCAAGCGGACCGCGCCCACTGCGTCGTCGATCGAGGTCCATACCGCTGGGTCCGTCACCCCGGAAACCTTTCGGCGATCCTGATCGTGCTGGCACTACCGCTGGCGGCGGGATCCTGCCTGGCCCTGGGAATCGGGGCGCTGGCGGCGCTGGTCGTGCTCGACCGGACCGCCAAGGAGGATCGCTTCCTCCGCGAGCGGCTCCCGGGGTACCTCGAGTACCAGCGGAGCGTCCCCTATCGCCTCGTGCCAGGCGTCTACTAGAGGCGGCACCTCGTCTGGTGCGACAGACAGCCTGACGTGGAGCCTCGACACAACACTCGAAGCCAAGGACGGGCCTTTCCTGCGTGAGCAGACGCCCACGGGCTTGGCACCGTGATTGCTATTTCGAGGGCCATGCAGGTCCAAGGCAGCAGTGATCCGCGGAGCCCCAGTGAGCTCTGGTGGATCCTGCTCAGCGGGCGCTTTCAGGAGCTCAAGCGGGGCCTCCCAACCTCCCTTCGCGGAACCATCCAGCTCTGCGTCCCGCGGACTCCGCTGAAGCCAGCGCAGTTTCGGCACCTGGTGCTGAACGGCCCCGCCTCGGCTGCCTATGAGGGCCTGGCCGAGGAGCCGGAGGTCTGGATCGAGGTGGATGAGGAGCGCCTCGGCGCCAGCCTCCGCGGTCAAACGGACGACGAGGACGCGATCGCTCCGCTCTCCGCTTTTCGATCGTCGGGCCGGCACGAGCTCTGGCGGGAGTTCTTCACAGCGCTCAACAGCATGGGCCAGCCCAAGTCGTGGCTACAGATTCGAGGAAGCAAATGAGCATGGACCGAGTACGGCAGAGTCCCCACGCCCAATTCACGGAGGCGCTGCGCCACTTGGAGATCGCCAGCGGCGGCAAGGTCGACGCGATCGTCGCCGAGGCCAAGACCCCGGAGGCCTCGGCCCAGGCGCAGTCTGGTGCGGGCGCGCCACCGCCGGTGGAGAAGGCGGTCCTCGATCTACAGGCTGCGGTCGCCGCGCTCAACGGCCAGTGGGGCGAGGTCCAGAAGACCCTCCCCGAGTGGTACCAGCTGATCACCGGCCGAACCGCCGACGCCACCACGCCGGTGACCTTCACCAGCGAGCAGGTGTCTGAGCGCATCAAAGCCAGCGCTCCGCACTTTGAAGCCTTGGGGATTGCCTATGGCGACCTTTCCAAGCTCGGACACTCTCGAAAGGGTGTCGCAGACTGGGATGGCGCCGTCGGAGCGGCGCACAAGCAGTACATCCTCGAGGTCAATGCGCTGTGCGAGCAGCTCGGCCCGCTCGACGCCGCTCGACGGGCGGGACAGCTCGGAGCTGCGGATGGCGCGCAGACCTACGAGGCCATCCAAGACCTGGCCTCCTACCGAAACGCCGTTCGCCAAATGGGCCTCGTCTACTGAGGGCGTCCTCGCTGGGTGGGGTCCAGCTCACCCGTTCCGGGTCACCAGCTGCCCACACGCTGAAGCCTGATCCGCGCCGCGCGCCTGGCGCACCAACGCGCGCAACCCAGCTTGCGCGAGCACGTCCTTGAAGGCCCGCACCCGCTCCGCCCGGGCCGGCCCGAGCTCGGCGTGACCGATGGAGTTCATCGGGAGCAAGTTCACCCGCACCTCGCTCGGGAAGCCAGCAAAGAGCGTCACGATCGCCTCGGCCTGCTCGGGCCCGTCATTGACCCCATCGATCAAGGTCACCTCCACGAAGAGCGGCGCCTGACGCGGCGCGAGCGCCTCCTGAAAGGCCTCTAGCAAGGCGGAAACCGACGTCCGAGCCGTAGGGATGAGCCGGCGGCGCAGCGCATCGTCAGCGGCGTGCAGCGACCAGGCCAGCGGCACGTCGAGGACCCCGGCCTTCCGCACCGCCTGCGCGGTCGGCCCTACCGTCGACAGCGTGAGGTGGCGACGGCCAATGCCGAGCCCCGAGGAGCCCACGATGATCGTGAGGGCCGTCTTCACGTGCTCGAAGTTGTCGAGCGGCTCGCCCATCCCCATCAGGACCACGTTGGATAGCGACGGCAGCGCTCGCTCCCTCACCAGCTGATGCCCGAGCGCGACCTGCCCGGCGATCTCGTCGGGGCTGAGGTTGCGCAAGAGCCCCATCGTACCGGTCGAGCAGAAGCGGCAGGCGCGAGCGCAGCCCACCTGGCTCGAGATGCACAGGGTGGTGCGGCGCGGACTCGGGATGAGGACGGTCTCGATCTCGCGCGCGTCGGCCAGCCTCACCCGCAGCTTCACGGTGCCGTCGGCCGACTCCAGCGACTCCACCACCTCGAGCACGGTCGGTGCGGTCCGCTCGATGAGCCGGCGGCGCGGGCCTGGAGGCAGCGCGTGACGGGGATCTTTGCCCTCGCGAAGCAGCGCAAACACGTCTTTGGCGCGCCCCTCGCCCCCCAGCACCTCGGCCAGCTCGGCGGGGGTCATGGCCAGCACGGGACGCATTCAAGGGCCCGGTATCGGGTCCGCTACTTCTTGACGACAGCGAACTTGAAGTTCGGGAAGCCGGCCATCGCCGCGGTCTTCATCACCGGCGATAAGACGATGAAGGGCACCTTGCGGTCGGCGATCAAGAAGATCACGTCGTCGTTCTCCGACACGCCCCCGGTCTGACCCTGCCTGGACGCTCGGACGGCGTTGAGCTTCTCGTAGAGCGGGATGATCTTTTCCCCCTCACGCGGAGCGTCGATCTTGTCGTTGACGATCTTGGCGACGCGAACCTTGTCGACCAGCAGCTCTTCCCCCGAAAGGGAGAGCGAGACGGTCCACTTGGGTTCGTTGTTGGAAGCGGCCGAGGGCAGGCGGATCTTGTGCTCGGACTCCAAGGTCACTTCTTGGACGGCCATGCTGAACATCAAGAAGAAGAGGATGTTCGTGAGGATGTCGATGAGCGGCACGAGGTTCAGCTGAACGTCGTACTCTCCTCCTCCTCCGCCGCCGCCGGACACGCGCTACTTCCCCTCGTCGTCGGACTTTACAGTGTCCGCGATGACGACCTTGTGGAAGAGGCGGAACTTCTGCCCCTCCTGCTTGGTGTCCTTGGAGGCCTCCATCGCCGCGACTAACTCTTCATAGACCGTGGTCTCTGAGGGCAGGATCATGATCGTGTCCGATCCCGGGTACTTCACCTTGATGGCGTAGAGCGCCTTGGTGAGGGCCTCGTTGTCGTAGACCTTGCCCTCGCGCTTGGGGATCGTCTGCTTCAGCTTGGCGAGGTCTTCTTCGGGGATCTTGTCGCCGCTCGCCCCGATTTTGTACGAGTCGCCGAGGATCTGGAGGTTCACGGTCACCTTGTCCAGCTTGGGCTGCTCCGGCGGTGAGTCCGACTCGGACTGCAGCGGCACCGAGGCCGCCAAGAAGGAGATGATCGCCGCACCGAATCCGGCCAGGAGGAAGAACAAGATGTTGGACATGACGTCCATCAGCGGCGTCAGGTTGAGGTCGACCGCGAACTCGTCCGCGTCCCCACCTCCTCCGCCGCCGAAGATCGAGTGCTTCTGAGGGCCGAACATCGAGAAGCGATCAGACATCTACTTCTTGCCCCCTCCGCCAGCGGCCGCCTTCTCTTTGCCCAGCGATTGCTGGATCAAGAGCTGGTCGACGAGCTTGGCCGATCCGAGCTCCATCTGCCCCATCAGCTTGTTCTGCTTTCCGAGGATCATCATGTACGCGATGATCACGAGCACCGCGATCGTGAGACCGAAGTACGTGTTGTAGAACGCGATGGAGATACCTTGGGAGAGCGCCGCCTGCTTGGTGCTGGCGTCGCCACCTTCGGATCCGGAGATACCGGAGAACGAAATGATCAGACCGCGGATGGTACCGATCAGACCAAACAGCGTCGCGATGTTGGAGAGCTGCGGCATATACGCCGTGCCGCGGCGAAGCCTCGGCATCTCGGCTACGGCCGCGACCTCCACCGCACGACGGATCTCCTTCTCACTTCGGTTCGCGCGCAGCAGGGCTGCCTTGAACACCGAGTTGATCGGATGATCGTTGGCGTTACAGAGCTGAAGCGCCCTGGCGAAGCTGCCGGACTCGAGATGGCCGAAGATGTCTTTCAACATCTCCTCCACCGAGCGCCCGAACTTCATCCAGAGAGCGTGAAAGCGTTGTATCGCGATGGTCAATGCAACCAAGGCGACGAACATGTTGGCAAAGAGGAACGGTTCGCCGGACTTCAGTAGCTCAAGCATCTCTTCTCTCGTCGGCTCAGTGTGCCGCCACAGCTTTTATTTCCGCGCCCGAGCTTCATGTCAAATCCACGACCAGCCCCATCGCCTCCTTTGGGGTTCTGTCATAAGCTTTTCTCGTGGCCCGAGCGGTGTTTTTAGGCATTTCACTTTTTCTGGTCGCCTGCGCCGATCCACCGGCGGTCGACCTCCCGGACGGGGGGGTCATCATGGCAGGGGATGCCGGCCCTACCTTTGCGACCGTCATCATCCCCGGGCTCCCCGACCCGGCCCCCAACTTCTTCGACGTCTGGGGCACCTCCCATCGCGACGTGTACCTGGTGGGTGAGAAGGGCACAGTGGTGCACTGGGACGGCACCGAGTGGTCGATCCAGCAAACCCCGACCACCTCCGACCTGCGGGGGGTCTGGGGCTTCGAGAAGCCGGACGCCGGCACGGAGCTCTATGCCGTCGGTAACGGCGGAACGGTCATCCACGGCGTCAACGGAACTTGGACGGTCGAGGCCAGCACGACGGCCAGCGACCTCCACGCCATCAAGGGCTTTGGCGACGACCACGGCGGTAGGGTGATCGCGGTCGGCAGCGACGGGGTCGTGGCGACGAAGAACTTGATGATGCCCGGGGCCCGCTGGGTGAAGGAGAACTCGACCTCCCTCGAGTCCCTGAATGGCCTCTGGCTCGGCGGAAATGGGGAAGCGGTGGCGGTGGGTGCCCTCGAAACGATCCTCCGCCAGGCGGCCAACGGGGCGTGGGCCCGGCAGCGAATCTATGGCTTCAGCCTGCCGCTCTA
>Ga0154020_10004497_pt1 | contig 16618 bp, 9 predicted proteins | sample Klosneuvirus_201_FD_109709 | JGI IMG/M metagenome (GOLD analysis project Ga0154020, IMG submission 109709) | Active sludge microbial communities from wastewater, Klosterneuburg, Austria - Klosneuvirus_20160825_MG | ecosystem: Engineered > WWTP > Aerobic digester > Activated sludge | place...
GACTTCTCGCCCTTCGGCGTCTTTGTCGCGGCCGTCTCGCCCTTCGTGCCCTTCGGCGCGATCTTCGCGGCCAGCTTGTCGAGCTGCGCGTAGTACGGCCCGAGCTTCTTGTCCGCGCGCACGATCACGAGGAGCTCCGGCGCCCGCGCGAAGTACGCGCGAATCTCCGCGGCGAACGGCGCCTTCTCCGCGTACGGCGCTAGCAGCGTCGCAGTGCGAGGCCCGCGAATGTTCACGAGCTGCTTCGTCAGATGCTCGCGTTGGTACTTGCTGATCTTCGACGTGTACATCGCCTCGTAGATCGGCAGCGCGGCGATGCCCATGCTCTCGAGGAAGCGCAGTCGAGGACGCGCGTCCTCGATGAAGCCCAAGCGATCCAACAGCGCGCGATCACCGATCAGGTTCGGCAGATTGTGGCGCGCATAGTGCGGGTACCACGGCGGCGTCGCCGCGAAGATCTCGCGAGCCGCGCGCTCGGCGAGGTCGCGGTCATCCGCCGCTACCGCGAGCGCGGGTCGCGCGAACAGCGGCGCGTCGGCCCACGCAACGTCGACCGCGGCGAGCAGCTCCGCACGCTCGGCATCGCTGCTCGCTCGCTTCGCGAGGTAGCCCGCGAGCGTGCCCTTCGCGTGCGACACCGACGAGTCGTTGACCCACGATGGATCACTGCCGGTCTCGGAGACGCCGAACAACCAGATCGCGAGGTTCTCTTCGCTCTTCGGCCAATCCGGGTCGTGATAGTTCGTGGCCATCGACCACATCTGCACGAGCACGCGCACCATGAATGCGATGCCGTGATCGCGCAGCAACAGCTCGGCAAGCTGAGTAGCGTGGCCATCGCCGCGCGCTCCGACGAGCGACAGCACACCCGCGGCATCGACGATGCTCAGCTTCGTTGGTGTCGCGCCGATCCATGTCTTCGCGTGCGCGACCGCAGCGCGACCATGCTCGTCGGCACGCGGGCGACCTTCGCTATCGTTCTTCGCGAGACCGCGGTCCCAACACGGCGCATAGCGAGCGAGGCTCGCGTCGACCTTCGCGCGCAGCGAGCCGCGGTCGTCATCGCGATGCGAGGGAACGCCGTGCGTGTGCTCGTTCGCGAGTGCGGCCAGACCTTCGGGTGTCCACTCGACGACATCGGCCATCGATGGAGCCTATCGCGTGCGAGCGATCGCTCAGGCGTGCGGACGGATCGATCCGCGTGCGCGCGAACGGGATCGATCAGGCGTGCGCGCGAACAGGACCACGGAGCGCGAGGAGCGCGGCGATGCCCGTAGCGAGAATGGCGGCGTGGCCGATGGCGAGGATGAAGATGGTCATGCGCGAACAAAGAGCATCGGTCGTGCCGGTCTCTCGTTGTGCGTAAGTCCGCGAGCTTCCTGGGCTGATGAGACACACGCGCGGTAAGAGATCGATCGCAGGAAAACGGGGTCGGACCCCAGTTGTTTTTGGCCGGCAGGAAACTGGGGTCGGACCCCAGTTGTTTTTGTCCGCCCATCGGACACCGCGCCGCGAGGCGTGTGAGCGTTCGCGAGCGTTCGCTGTCTGTTGCGACGGATGCGCGCGCGGTTGTTGCGGATAGAACTTCGCGCGCGGTCGGGCGTGTATGAGTTTCTACTTGCCGGCGCGCTTCGCGAACCTTACAAAGGGCGCCACTGTTTCCTCCGACCGGGAGGCTCTCCGTGACTTCATGCAATCACCACGATTGACATACCTACGTACCAGGACGTCGCGGAACGTCCGCATCCCGGTCCGGAGTCTGACGTAACGACGCACGCCTGCGTGACAACTTCTCTGGTGGGAGCAGTTGGGGCGTGTTGCTCGGCACTGCGCCCCCTTCCGCAAGTGGTGCCTTCGAGCTGATTCGATCGTCTCACGCCGTCGACTTCGGTCTCGCTTCGCGTCGAGAGTGCCGCTGATCGCAAGATCAGCTTGTAGCTCGATGCGAGCAGATCGTCTCCGGACCAGGCGCGCTACCGGTCATCTACGTTGCCTCTGACGAGCAGTGCTCGCGGCTCTTGCGCGCGCTGCCACCAGAGAGGCCATGGTGATGATCGAGAGCGCAGCGGACTCCGCGGCGTCCAATTTTTGTGGACACTCGTGGTGGAAGAATGCGCGACCTAGAGCTCTCACGACGGATCGATGCCGGGCTGGTCTCGGCAGGCGAGCTCGCGCCGTTGGCGGTGACGCCGCTCGGTGGTCGCGGTGCGTTTCTCGCGCGGCTCGTCACGCTGACGGAGCACGCGGATGTCGAGCTGCGCACGGCAGCGCTCGCGTGTCTGGCCGGCGCACGCGGGATGCGCGCGGTCCGTGCGATCGTCGCGCGGCTCGACGACGAAGTTGCGAGCGTACGCGCGGCCGCAGTCGATGCGCTGCGCGTGACGACGCGAGAGGCGCCATCGCGCTACGTCCACGCGCTGTTTCATTCGCGCGTCGATGTGCGGCGCGCGTCCCTGCACGACGTGCCGTCTCAGATCGCCGAGGTCGCGTCGTATCTGCGCGCGGATCCCGAGTGCGCGGACTTGATCAAGGACGTGCCGTGGCCCGAGCCGAAGTTGCCGCTCGTGTTCGACCTGCACGCGGCCGGCAAGCTCGGGTCGGCCGAGATGATCCGGCTCGTCGCGTGGACGCCACCGGTCGAGCTGAAGGCGTTTCTCGAGAAGGAGCACGGACGCACGCAGGTGGAGATCGAGGCGTACCTGGAGACGTGCGCGAAACAGCCGGTGCTCGCGCAAGCGTCGCGCGTCGATCCGGCGGATCAACTGTGGCGCGCGATCGCGGAGGCAGGCGCGTACGAGCGAGAGCTCGAGATGGTCGTCGTGACATCGACGCTCGCGAAGAAAAAGAACCCGATCCAGCGACGGATGATCGCGTCGCTGTTGTCGCATCTCGCGCGCGATCCGCGGCCGGAGCTGTGGGGCGCGCTTGCCGCCCTCGAACCGCGCACGCTCGAATGGGCGTGCTTCGATCGCACGCAGGCGGATGCGGTCGCGGCGGCATTGATCCGCTTCAAGTGGCCGATGCGACCCGCACAGGCACAACGACTGCTGAACCTCGCGTGGGTGAGGACCGATGTCGCGCTCGCTGCTGCGATCGCCGGGCTGTTGCCGGGCAAGCGCCTCTATCACCTCGCGAAGACGGTCGGCGAGCCGTTCCTGCTCGACTCGCTCGTCGCCGATGATCGCGGGTGGGCGGAGATCTGTCACCTCGGTCAGGAGAAGCCGCCGCACGAGCTGCGCTGGCTCTCGATGATCGAGCGCACGCGACCGGCGCGCCACGCCGAGCTCGCGGGCATCGCGTTCGGCATCTTCAGCGGAAAGCGGCTCGAGGGCTTCATCGATCAGCTACAGCGACGCGCGCGTCCGCTCGCGTTCGTGGCGCTCGTGCGGCGCACGGAGCTCGCACCCGAGGATCCACGCATCTTGACCGCAGCGGCGATGTTGTCGACGCGCATCGATCGCGCAGGCTGGACCGAGGTGCTCGCGACGTTGCTCGAGCCGGGCACGCCGGAGCGCGAGCTGATGGTCGCGATCGTCGTGATGCGCGCGCTCGCCGATAACATGCTCGAGAGCGCCGCGGTCGGGCAGACCGATGCAGCGCTCGTTCGCATCATCGCGATCATCGACACCGCGAACAACGAAGACGCCCTCCCGCGCAGTCGCGAGGTCGCGCTCGCCAAGGCCGCGTCGGTGCGCAAGAACGCGTCGCTGCTGCTGTGGTCCGCGAAGATCCTGAACGTGACGACGGCAGAACCGCCCGTCGCGATACCACCGATTCGCGCGAAGCGAACCCTGAGCGATGTCGACCGTGCAGAGATCGCGGCGGCGAGCGACGCGAAGCTCGACGAGATTCTGGCGCCGTCGATGGGATCACCGACGGCCGGACTCGCCGAAGCGCTCTCGCGGCGTGCTGCGAAGCCGAGCGTCGCGGCGTGCACCGCGCTGCTCGGGTGCGTCGATCCGTTGCCCGAGGTCGCGTTGCAGCTCGATCGATTCAGCGAGCGCACCCCGAAGTTCGAGGTCGCGCTCGATAACGCGGCCGCTGCGGCGTGGGGGACCGGACGGCCTGCACTCGCCGAGCTGCCGATGTTCAGCGACTCTCAGTTCCCGCCGCTCGTGCACGCTCGATTGTGGCGGTGGGAAGCGCACACCGATCAGCTCGCGAAGTGGATCGCGCAGTTCGGCAGCGTGCACGGTGCGCTCACCGCGATCGGTGAGCTCGATGGCTTGCTCGCGATGTCCACGCTGTGGCGCGGCATCGCGGAGGTGCTCGTGTTCGCGCGCTATCGTGACCGCACGCGGTTCTTCGCCGAGGGCACCGAGGCGCTCGCGAAGTATGCGGCCGAGCGCATCGACCAACACTTCGGCCTGCAAGCGGCGCGCGTGTGCGTCGCACTTGTCGAGGGTGGCGCGGTGCCGATCACCTCGATTCGCTCGATCATCCTCGACCGCACGCCCGATGCGAGCGCCGACACGCGTGATCAGCTCGCGCGGTTGATCCGCCTCGACGGGATGCCCACGCCGCCGCGCACGATCGAGGTCGGCATCACATCCGCGGCGCTGATCGAGAAGATTCGATCGACAAAGGACCTCGACGCGCTCGAGCGCTACTGCACCGATCCGCGCTTCGCGGTGGTGCAGGAAGCGGTGCTGATGATGGTCACGCAGGGCGAGGCAGGTCAGCTTCGCCTCGCACACCTGCTCGCGCGACTCGCCGAGCTGTCCGCGCCGGTCCCGTTGCTCGCGAGCATCGCGCTGTGGGATTCGCCCGCCGCCCTCGACATCGCGCGCACCCTCGCCGCGAATGCCGATCTGCCGCCCGAGTGGCAGTTCCATCTCTGTCTCGGACTCGGCGATATCCCGCGGGCGATCGCGGCGGTGCGCGCACCGACAACGAGCTGGTTTCGCCGCGCGGACTGGGACACGCTCGTCAAGTTCGTCACGCCGCTCGACGCCGCGATCGCGCTTGTCGATGCGCCGCACCATCACGCCTACGCGCGCGCGATCGAGATTCTCCTCGATCAATGGAACACGACGGACCCGAAGCTGCGCGATGCGCTGCACCGCTTCCTCGAGGTCAGCTCCGCGCGGCCCACACACATGCGCCGCGCCGTTTCACGCCGCCTCGCGATCGACATCGATGATCTGATCGGCATCCCGATCCTCGTCGACGAGCTCGTCGATATCGGGCCCGGCGGTTCGTCGTGGCTCGAATCGCTGTCGCGTCGTGGGGCGATGATGATCGCGCGCGGGGTCGCGGATATCGCGCTCGTCGGAGGACATGGCGTCTGCTCCGAGAAGCGACTGTGGGAGATCCTGTCGAAGCTCGATCGCCCGGAGCTACGCGACGAGGACGTCACGGCGGAGATCTACGCGTTGCTCCTCGACGAGGCGATGACGTCGTCGCTGCGCAACTACGCCGCGCAGCACGCGATCGGATCGGCGCTCGCGCACTCGCGTCTCCTCGCGGTCGCCGAGATCTTCGCGTGGGGCGTGCGCCGCGGCCTAGAGCTCACGGGCCGGCTCATGCGGTTCCATCTCACGAGCAAAGAGAAGGACCTCGGTCACACGTACCTCGACGGAAACCAGGTGTTCGTGTCCGCGTTGCCTATGCTGCGCGGCGAAGCGCACGGCGCCGATGTCGTCGAAGGCCTCGTCCTCCACGAGCTCGGCCATCACGCGTATCACCGCGGCGAGAAGGCGCAGGCGCTATGGAAGCAGGCGCACGCCGAGGGGATCGGCCACCTGCTGAACCTGATCGCCGACGAACATCTCGAGCGCAACCTGCGCGCACTCGACGCGAGCTACGGCGATCGGCTCAAGCGCCTCGACGCGTACGCGTTCCAGCACGCTCCACAGGAGATGAAGGTACGCTCGCTCCTCGAGACACTGCGCGGCTCGGCGGCGATTGCCCTCATCGGCACCGACCTGGGCGTCGCGTTCGACGAAGCGAGCGTCCGGCTTCGCCGCGGCGCGATCCTCACGCAGCTCGAGAAGGCGGGCCATCCCCTCGCCCGCTTCGCGCGCGCGTTGCGGATGGGTCTCGGCAATCGCCACGACGATCCGCTCGTCGGCGCCGCGCTCGATCTGTGCGGCAAGGATCTGCGCAAACACGACATGCAGGGCCTCTACGACCTCACGAAGGAAGTCGCCGCGATGTTCGGCGGATCGATCTCCGTCGCGCGCGTGTTCGGTGGACCCGAAGGCCTCGAGTTCGGCGAGCGCGATGACGACGTGTTCGGCGGCGGCATCGACGACGACATCCTCCAGCGCGAGGTCGAGCGCATCCTCGATCCCAAGCGCAGCAAGGGGCCGCGCAAGCTGGGCGACCTCGATCGGCTCCAAATCAACGTCAATCCCGACGAGGATTTCGAGCGCATCACGAACGTGCGCAAGGTCAAAGGCTCTCCCGAGGAGCACCGCAAGCTCGTCTCGGAGGTCCATCGCCACTCGGTAAGGTTGCGCGCGCACCTCGACGATCTCGGCCTGCGCTGGCTCCCCGTCAAAGCGCGCACGAAAGGCCACGCACTCGATCGCGGTCGATTGCGCTCGCTGATCACCCACGGCGATCCGCGCATCCTCCAGGCGCGCACGCCGACGCGGCGCACCGATCTGTTCCTCGCGACGATCATCGATTGCTCCGGCTCGATGGCCGCCGGCCAGAACCTCGAGCGCGCCCGCAAGTTCGCCGTCCTGATCGCCGAGGCCGTCCGCCCGCTTCCCGGTGTAGAAGCGCGCTTCTTCGGCTTCACGGACTCCACGATCTACGACGCCGGTGACTCCGACGACTGCAACGTGACGGCGCTCAAGTCCGAAGGCGGAAACAACGACGCCGCCGCGCTGTTCCACGCCGCGAACGTCGCGATGTCCTCGCGGAAGCGCGCGCGCATTCTCGTGATGATCAGCGACGGCCTCCCGACCGAGTGCAGTGTCGCCGCGCTGCGCGGACTGGTCACCACGTTGACGAAGCGCAAGGGCATCGTCTGCGCGCAGGTCGCGGTCCGCGCGCTCGAAGAGGAGTGCTTCCCGAACTACGTCGTGCTCGACGACGCTGCGATCGAAACCGCGGTCGCGAAGTTCGGCCGGATGATCGGCGACCTCACCCGCAAGGCACTGTCGGCGTGACGTCGCCCTCTGCGATCGAGCTGCTGTCCCGCCAGGCACGGCTCGACCCATATGGGCTGAACGTCCTCGTCACCGACACGAGCCACGCGCTCTGTGTGGGCGTCGACGTTCCCGCGCACTTGATTCCCGCGATTCGCTCCGCATTCGTCGAGTTGCCACGGCGTCCGCCGTCCGAGCGTCCTGCCATCATCGATCAGTTCGCTTCGCTGCTCGAGCTCGAGTACGAGGCCGGCCCGGTCTATCGCATCCCGCCGGCGCTGCCGCTCGATCCGAGCGTGCACATCGAGGCCGATCTCGCACGGCTCGTCGATGCGAATCCGGGAAACTGGCATCCGATCGAATGGCGCGAGCTCCTCACCGGCCAGCTCGGTCCCGTCACGATCGCTACCGTCGACGATCGCGTAGCTTCGATCTGTCACACGCCCCGCCCTGTCACGCGCTTCACCGCAGAAGCAGGTGTCTGGACGCACGCAGACTTCCGAGGACGCCACTTCGCGTCGGCGACCGTCGCTGCGTGGTCGCACGCGCCGTTCGGTGATCGGCACCTGTTCTACAGCACCTCGCACGACAACCTCTCGTCGCAGCGCGTGGCCGCGCGCTCGAACCTGATCTTCCTCGGGTGGACGCATCGCCTCGCGCGCCCCGAGGACGACCTCCTGTTCCATCCCCTGTGCAGCCTGCGATCGTGAGCGATCGTGACACCGGCGGTCCCCCCGTACGCTAGCTGTGCACGCGTCGTACACGACGGCCTCACATCTCCACGACTTCCACCCGGCACGCACATTGCTGGACCGGCCCACATGATTCGCGTCGCGCTATTCACGCTGTTCGCCATCGGGACGTTCGCCGCGTGCGAGGGCGGCAAAGGCGGTCAGTTCCCCGCCGATGCCGAGGAAGGCATCACGCCGGCGCCGATCGGTGGTGGCTTCTGTTGTCCGATCGATCCGGAGACGTGCGACTGCTTCCGCAACGGTGGTTGGATCGAGAACCGAAACGGCATGTGCCCGAGCATCTGCGACCTCGCGCCGGTCAACACGCGGATCACCACCGACGAGCACGGCTGCGAACAACTCACTGGCCCCGAGTCCTGTCTGCAGCCACCCAGCCTCGACGCGGGCGCCGAAGCCATCTAAAGGTCTGGCACCGCGCGGTAGTGCGCGAGTCGATCTGGCGGATACTGATGAGAATGCGCCGCTGGCTGATCGCCCTGCTCGTCGGCTGCGGTTCCACGACACCAGCGCCAGCGCCGGTGCCCGCACCACCGATCGCTCCCGTGCAAGCTCCGGCGCCGGTGTTGCTCGCGATACCGCCCGCACTTCCGCTTCCAACGACCAAGCAACTCTGTTCGAGCGCCACCCAGCCTGCCGTCGCGGTCGGCGGCAAGTTGCGGGCGTACGACTTCTCGCCCGTGCCGCTCGCACCGAATCCGAGCGGCGCCATCCCCGTCGGCTACAAGCGCCATCCCGATTCGATCCGCGCCGCGATCGCCGCCGAAGCCGACTCGATCGCCAGTTGTGTCCAGGCTGCATCGCGCCGCGGAGTCCGCACGCCGCTCAGCGTCGGCGGCGCTGCACACTTCGGAGTCGCAGCCACACTCACGATCGATCCCTTCGGCGCCGCCACCGCGGTCACCGTCGACGGAGGTGGTGACGCGAAGATGCGCGATTGTCTTCGCGGCGTGCTGTCCCTGGTTCGCGTCGCGCGCCGAACACCGCGCGAGACGATCGCCCGCGTTCCGCTCTACCTGCTCGGCTCGTACGACGGTCCGAAGAAACTCCCCGCGCCGGAACCGGTTCGCGCGACTCCGAGATCCGAGCGCGCGGGCTGCGTGCTCGCGCTCGATCCCGTTCCACGCGACACGATCGAGATCCCGGAGATCGTGATCAACTGGCTGCCCGGCGAATACGGCAACCCGCGCCAGTACTGCGACTCCGGTGATCTCGACAAAGCGCAGATCCGGCGCGTGATGGAGGACAGCCGCTACGCGTTCGAAGCGTGCTTCGCCGCTGCACCCACCACGCGTGGTCAGCTCGCCCTGCAGTTCGTCATCGGTTCGCACGGCGTTCCGACGAACATCGCGATCACCGGTGCCGGCGACACCGTGCTGCACGCATGCATCACCGCTGCGATGGCGAATGTCGGCTTCACCCGTGTCGAGAATCCGATCCTCGTCCACTGGCCATTCACCCTCGCGGCACTACCGCCCGCGACGTATGTCGCCGACTGCCCGGGACGTGTCGCACTCGTGTCCACGTACGCGATCCACGATCTGCGCGCGTGGAAGGTCATCGACGAGCTCGCGACCGCGGGCTGCGACTTCCCCGAGTCACTCGATCGCTTCGCGCGATGGGGCGTGCCGGATCTGCGCGCGAAGCTCTATCGCGGACGTGGCACCGAAGAGGCCATCGACGCGGCGACGAAGATCATCACGAAGTTCCCGAACACGGCCTCGCGCCTGTTGCTGTTCGTCGCGGACGCACAGCTCGCCTTGGGACGTGAATCCGACGCGCGCGCCAATTACCTGCGCTTCCTCGCGCTGCCGAACAACGATGCGAAGCGGATCGAGCGTGCGGCAGAGGGTTACGCGCACGCCGTCGCGCAACGCGACGACACCGCACCGCTCGACTATTGCGAAGAGTCCGCGCCGTATTGAGCAAACCTCTGCAAGCGACCGCTCGATTCGCCGGCAACCACCATCGACCTCGCCGGCAGCCCGATCAGCTATGCGACCGCGGACCCCATGGGTTGCGCGGCTGTTCTCGTGACTTGCGGCGACGAACGTCTACTCGAGTATGCGGGCAACCTCGCGATATCGCTTGGCAGACCCGTTGCACAACGACTCTTCATCATGAAGACCATCAGCATCGAGAATCTGGATTCTGTTCGTGGCGGCGCTGGCATCTCCCTCGGCGAGCGGAGCGCGTGGCGTAGTGGCATGGCGCAGGGCGCGCCTCCGCGCATCGGTGCCCCCCACGGCCCGCTGCCGACGCACATTCCGTCCAACACCTCGCTCGGCGAGATGCTCGCGTGGCGCAACGGCATGAGCCAGAGCGGCCGCCAGAAGAAGTGATTCGCGCTACGGACGTGGTAGCTCGCGACAACTCGGAACGCCCGCAGCACCGATGGTGCACGTGACGTCCGTGAGTGTCTCGCGCACGGTGCCACGACGCGTGAAGCGATCGTGCTTGGTGACGCGCACGACACCACGCTCTACTCGCAGATCGCCCGTCGTGGTTTCGATCCACGCGGGACCGCTGTCCTCGACCGTGGCCGCCTGGATGCAGATCGGCCCGGTCGTCCCGAGCTCGATCGCCCACCACGCGTCGCCGAGTTGAACGACCAAGGCGACGCGTGCATGCGCGGAGAAGTCCGCGCCTGCGGCATCACCGTGGGTGAGCACAGTGACGGCCTCGAACGGCGCCGCGCGGATGGACTCGAAGTCTTCGATCTGCGGACCGTCACCGAACACCTCGCTCGGTGACGCGAACGGCCCGCACATGTCCTGTGGCTCCATCGAGAGCGAGCTCGTGCAACTGACGCGCGTGGTCGGCGTAGGAACGACGTCGACGTTCGGCGTTGGGGGAATAACATCGACATTCGGCGTCCTCGCCGCCCACAACGCGATCCCTGCGGCTCCCAGGAGCCCCGTGATCGCCCAACCTCGAGACGCGCGCAGACCTACGGCATCGGCCATCTGCATCTAGACGCTCGAGACCGCGGGTCGATCTGCGAACCTGCGAGCCCTGCGCATCCGTTCGCGCGCAGCGATGTTCTGCGAGCGTGCGTATCAGCGCGCGCGCAGCGAGTCGAAGTCGAGCTCGAAGCGCGCGAGGTACTTGCGCAGCCGATCGGCATCGTTCTTCGTCGTGCGAGATGCGAGCGAGCGCGCGAACAGCGTCCGGCCCGCTGCCGACAGCGACGGCGACGCGCGGCACACGGCGACGACGTCCGCGAGCTGAACGCGATCGAAGCGGTCGAGCGCCTCGGCCTTCGCGCCGAGGATCGATCCGAGCTGATCGCCGGTCCGCGTCGACGACTCGAGTCGCGCGATCTCGGTCGTCACGTCGGCGACGGCGATGCGTCCACCGTCGGCGAGCGTGCCCATGCGGCGGATCGCGGCGCCGAAGTCGCGAAAGTTCGCGGGCCACGCGGCGGACTCGGCGTAGCGCACGAACGCGTCGCGCGCGGGCTTCGCGAACGACACGCGTTGTCCGAGCTCGGCGGACGCGCGCTCGAGCTCGTAGTCGAGGTTGGGCACGATGTCCTCGGGACGCTCGCGCAGCGCGGGGATGTGGAACGTCCACAGCGCGAGACGAGCGAGGAGGTCTTCGCGAAAGCGACCCGTGCGGACATCCGCCGCGAGATCGCGGTTCGTGCCGGCAACGAGCTGGAAGTCGCTGGTGACTTGCTTGTCGGAGCCGAGCGGATAGAAGCGACGTTCTTCGATCGCGGTGAGGAGCATCGCTTGCTCGTCGCGACCGAGCTCTCCGATCTCGTCGAGGAACACGAGGCCCTTGTCCGCCTTGCGCAACAGTCCCGCGCGCGCTTCGGCGGCGCCCGTGAACGCACCCTTGCCGTGACCGAACAGGACGGACATCGCGATGTCGCCGCGGAGCGTGGCGCAGTTGACGCTCACCAGCTCGCCGGCGAGGTGCTGTCGCGCGCGTTTGAGCTCGAACAGGCGCTCGCACAACACGGTCTTGCCCGTGCCGGTCTCGCCCGTGAGCAGCAGTGGATCGCGCGAGCGCGACGCGACGTGCTCGAGCTCTTCGATCATCGCGTTGAAGCGTGCGTTGCGCGTATCGATGCCGGCCTTGAGCAGCGAGGCTCCGCGGGCCTGCCGAGCGCGGAACCGAGCGGCGAGGCGATCGAACTTCGCGACCTCGAGATCGATGATCTCGATGCGGCCGCCGGGGTTCTCGCGGATCGCCGAGCGTCCACCGAGCGCGGGCGATGACTGCAGCAGCACGCTCGGCATCGCGCGCGTCTCGCACAGAAGGAACAAGCAGATCTGCACGACATGCGTGCCGGTCGTGATGTGGAGGTAGTAGTCCTCGTTCGCGCGCCACTTGTAACTCTCGGCGAAAGCATCGAGCGCGGCGTAGACCTCTTCGAAGTCCCACGGGTTCGCGAGTGGCAGCGGGCTGACCACGACCTCGGTGTGCGGTGCGACCTGCGCGATATCGGCGACGACTTGCTTCGCGAGCGGCTCGCTCGCCGGCTGGATCAACAGCTCGAGTCGATCGATCGGGAACTCCGGCTGCAGACAGATGCCCACGGTCGGACGCCAGCGCTGCCATCGCTGCTCGGTGTGCCCGCTGTCGAGCTGCGTGCCCAACAGGCCGATGACGACCTTCTTCCGTGACATATCTCGCACGATAATACCGTATCGCTGTCGATATAATCACTGCACGCAAGTAGTTGTAACGATTAACATCGACCGTTGGTTCGCGAGCTGCACATGGCCGGCTCGCTATGACGAACTACAACCTCATCAACACCGATTTCGCTCCGATCAAGGCGTGGACGCAGGGCGTCCCGTTCGAGGCGGAGGCGGAGGCGCAGCTGCGCCGCGTGGCAGCGCTCCCGTTCGTTCACCAGTGGATCGCGGTCATGCCGGACGTGCACGCGGGAATCGGTGCGACCGTTGGCTCGGTGATCGCGTGCAAGCGCGCGGTCATCCCGGCGGCGGTCGGTGTCGACATCGGCTGCGGCATGATGGCGGTGAAGACGTCGCTTCGCGCGGACCAGCTCCCGGATGACCTCCGCGCGCTGCGCCTCGCGATCGAAGCAGCAGTTCCGCACGGCCGCTCCGATAAGGGCGGCGCGAACGATCGCGGTGCGTACGGCACGCCGCCGGCGCGCACGGTCGCCGCGTGGGACGAGCTCGCTCCGGGCTACGCGCAGATCCTGTCGAAGCACGCTTCGGCGGGTAACGCGCAGCGCGTGAACCAGCTCGGTACGCTCGGCACGGGTAACCACTTCATCGAGCTTTGCCTCGACGAGGCAGGCGCGGTGTGGGTGATGCTGCACTCGGGTTCGCGCGGTATCGGTAACCGGATCGGCTCGTACTTCATCGAGCGGGCGAAGGCAGAGATGCGTCGCTGGTTCGTGAACCTGCCGGACGAGGACCTCGCGTACATGCCGCAGGGCTCGGATCTGTTCGACGACTACGTGCACGCGGTCGAGTGGGCGCAGCAGTACGCGCGCACGAACCGCGAGCTGATGATGCACGCGACGATCGAGGCGCTGCGCGCGACGGGCCTGCTGCCGGAGTTCACCGCCCACCTCGAAGCCGTCAACTGTCACCACAACTACGTGTCGTTCGAGCATCACTACGGCGCGAACGTGATCGTGACCCGCAAGGGCGCGGTGCGTGCGCGCGAGGGTGAGCTCGGCATCATCCCGGGTTCGATGGGCGCGAAGTCGTTCATCGTTCGCGGAAAGGGAAACCCCGAGTCGTTCACGTCGTGCTCGCACGGCGCGGGCCGCTCGATGTCGCGCACGAAGGCCAAGAAGCTGTTCACCCTCGACGATCACGCGGCAGCAACCGCGGGTGTCGAGTGTCGCAAGGATGCAGACGTCATCGACGAGACGCCTGCTGCATACAAGTCGATCGATGACGTGATGGCGGCGCAGGCCGACCTCGTCGACGTCGTTTACACCCTGAAGCAGATCATCTGCGTGAAGGGATAGGTCCGCGAGGACTGAGGAAGGAGCATGGCAATGTCAGAAGTACAGAAGCGGGACCTCGTACTGCCGCCCGGCAGCTACGCGTACATGCAGGACGTGACCAAGGGCGTCGTGAAGACGTACTCGGGTCCGACCGTGATCAACCCGACCGCCCAGGAGCGGCCGGTGATCTACGACGCGGACAAGAACACGTTCCGCACGGCGACGTCCCTCGAGGAAGCGATGCGCATCTCGCCCATCGCCGCCGAAGGGCACTACATCATCCTTCGCAATCCGGCGAAGGGTAACAAGCATCCCGACGAGGGAAGCGCGCAGCCGAGCGCCGAGCAGGAAATCGGTCGCACGATCATCGTGCCGGGTCCGGCCACGTTTGCACTGTGGCCGGGTCAGGCAGCCGAGGTCGTCGAGGGTCATCACCTGCGCTCGAACCAGTACCTGCTCGTTCGCGTCTACAACGAGGACGAAGCGCGCAAGAACTGGAGCAAGGCGGTCGTGAAGCCCGCGGCGATCGACGGCGAAGCTGTGGCCACCACGGCGACGTCGTCGGCACCGCAGGACCTCACGGTCGGCAAGCAGCTGATCATCCGCGGCACGGAGGTGTCGTTCTACATCCCGCCGACGGGAATCGAGGTCGTGCGTGACGGCGATTTCTACGCACGCGAGGCGCTCACGCTCGAGCGCCTCGAGTACTCGATCCTCGTCGACGAGAACGGAAAGAAGCGCTACGAGATCGGACCCCAGGTCGTGTTTCCGCTCCCCACGGAGCGGTTTGTCGAAGCGCGTGACGACGGAGGTGCTCGCACCAAGAAGTTCCGCGCGGTCGAGCTCAACGAGATCCAGGGTCTTCACATCAAGGTGATCGCGGACTACACGGAGGCAGGCGCAGTGCACCGCGCCGGCGATGAGCTGTTCATCACCGGCAAGGACACGGCGATCTACTTCCCGCGCGAGGAGCACTCGGCGATCAAGTACGACGGCAAGGCGAAGCACTTCGCGACGGCCATCCCCGCGGGCGAAGCCCGTTACGTGATGAACCGTCTCACGGGTGCGATCCGGACCGTTCGTGGCCCCGCCATGTTGCTGCCGGACCCGCGTCACGAAGTGATCGTGCGCCGTGTCCTCACGGATCGTGAATGCGCGCTGTGGTACCCGGGCAACGCGGAGGCACTGGCTTACAACCAGTCCCTTCGCGCCCTGATCCACAACGTGCCGACCACGCGCCAGGGCGTCCTCTCCGAGGGCGACGTGGAGCGCGGCGGCAAGCGTGTCGCGAAGCCCGGAGCGGGCATGGTGATGGAGTCGTCGCGTGTCTCGGGTGATCAGGCGCTCGTCGCCGACGAGTTCTCTCGTGCGTCGACGTACTCGCAGCCGCGGATGGCGTTGCTCGACAACAAGTTCCAGGGTGCACCGCAGATCTCGGTGTGGACCGGCTACGCGATCCTCGTGACCGCGAAGACGGGCCGCCGCCGCGTCGAAGTGGGCCCGACGACCGTGTTGCTCGACTACGACGAGACGGTGGAAGCCCTGACGCTCTCCACGGGAAAGCCGAAGACGACGGACAAGCTCCTCGAGACTCCGTTCCTTCGCGTGGAGAACAACCAGGTCACCGACATCGTCGAAGTCGAGACGCTCGACCACGTCTACGTCCAGCTGCGCATGAGCTACCGCGTGAACTTCGCCGGCGACCCGCTCAAGTGGTTCGCCGTCGAGAACTACGTGAAGTTCCTGTGCGACCACGTCCGCTCGATCCTCAAGGGAGCCGTGCGCAAGCTGACCGTCGAAGACTTCTACGCGAGCTCGACGGACACGATCCGCACGCTGATCTCGGGGATGGAGCTGCCCGCCAACGGCATGCGCATCGGTGATGTCGACGTCCTCCAGGTCACGCTGAAGGACGAGAAGATCCGCGCGCTGCTCGAAGCGGCACAGCACGACGTGGTGCGCTCGAACATCGACGTCTCGAACCTCAACCGCGAGCTCTCGGTCACCAAGCAGCGCGAGGCGATCCAGCGCGAAACGGCGGAGGTGAAGGCCCTCACCAAGATGCGCACGGACGATCTCGCGCGCGAGCTGGCAACGAGCGAGCTGGCAACGGCTCTCGCTCGCATCGCCAACACGCTGCGCGAGACCGACGAGCGCAAGAAGCTGGTGGAGGCCGAGCAGTCGATCGAGTCGTTCAAGCTGCAGGGTCGGATCGATCGCGTCAAGCGCGAGCGCGAGCAGGAGCTGATGTTCTTCTCGCGCGAGCAGGAGAAGCGCATCGAGCTGCTGCGCGCCGAGGCCGAGACCGCCGTGCTGCGGTTCCAGGCCGCGTCGGGCAACTTCAGCGAGGCACTCATGCAGCTGTCGCGTCACGAGACGCTGGTCAAGGTGGCAGAGGCGTGGGGCGTGCAGCGGGTGATCGAGGGCGAGTCTCTCGGCGACACGCTGTCGCGGCTCTTCCACAACACGCCGCTCAAGCCGCTGGTCGACAAGCTGACGCTGCCGAACGGTGACTAGAAGAAGCCCGCGGGGATCGACGAGATCCTCGCGGGCATTTGTTTTTGGCGCCGCGAGAGATGGCGACCTACTCGAATGGACCGTCCCAACGCGACTCTGGATAGCGACGATGGATCCACCGACGCGAACGCTCCAGACCGACGTGCGAGATTGCCACGCCACTTCCCCGCCGGAAATCAAACTACCAATCGCGCCACTCGTCGAGCTCGCGCTTGATCGACCCGAGCTTACTGACCTCCGCGAGATCCTCGAGGCACTCGACGAGAGCTTCGCGCTCTGCCGTGTCGATGAACGATCCCGCC
>Ga0154020_10004499_pt1 | contig 16609 bp, 13 predicted proteins | sample Klosneuvirus_201_FD_109709 | JGI IMG/M metagenome (GOLD analysis project Ga0154020, IMG submission 109709) | Active sludge microbial communities from wastewater, Klosterneuburg, Austria - Klosneuvirus_20160825_MG | ecosystem: Engineered > WWTP > Aerobic digester > Activated sludge | place...
ACGCCCACGCTGTTTCGCCCGTTTTCGCCAATGAATTCGCCAATGAATTCGGATTCCCGCCTTCGGCGGGACGGATTGTTTTTTCGCCAAGAAGCAGGTGCGAGCCAAAGATTTCTTTGGCACAGACCTTTTTCGCAAAAAGGTCTGAATCAGAAGCAATTTTGTCCAAGGATTGAGCGTCTTTTAACCAATTTTGGAAAGGTGCGAGCCAATCATTCTGCTTGTGTGAAAGAGAGGTCATTTTTTCTTCGAGCGACTTCTTTTCAGATAACAACTTTGCTTTTTGTAAACAATAATCTGGCTGGTCAATTACTTGGTCTAAATATCCTGTAAGAAGTCGCTCTAACTTTTCCGACAAAGAAGAAATCTTTTCTTGCTTTTCTTTCACACTAGCAGTCAAAGACGGGGCGGAGTTTTTGTAGTCTTGCAAAGCAAGACGATTTAATTCCTCCGCCCAGTCTTTGGGCAAAGAAACTTTTTGAATTAAGGATGATAACTGCTTGTCTACTTCTTCGGAACGAAGCGACATTTCAGGACACTTCATTACCTTTGATTTTTTTGTGCAACGATAATAAACATAGTGGTGAACATTTCCATTTTTCTGTCGCTTCGTTTTGTTTTCGGCAGTTATCATCATTCCACATGAAGCACAGGAAATGAGTCCGCAAAAAGGTTGAGGTTCATTTTGTGGTTTACGCTCTGGCTGACCACGAAACTTCAACATTTCCTGTGCTTCATCAAAAAGTTTCTTTGAAATGATTGGCTCGTGCTTTCCTTCGTGGATTTCACCACCATATTTGAATAGTCCGATATAGAAAGGATTGGAGAGGATAAAAGACGCTTTGGTTTTTGAGATTCTCTTTCCGGTTCTGGTTGTAACGCCGGACTTCGCCAAAAAGTTTGACACATCTTCCAGTCGCATATTTCCTTTTGTGTATCTCTCAAAAGCCAAGCGCACAATACGAGATTTCTTTTTTTCAACAACGATTGTCTTGGTTCTACTGTCGTTCAAATATCCCACTGGCGCTTGGCTTGGGAATATACCCATTCTGACTTTTTGGCGAAGTCCGCGTTTCGTATTTTCGGAAAGAGAATCTACATAGTATTTGCTTTGACCAAAAGCCATATTGAGCATAAATTTACCTTGACCAGTGTTATCACACCAGAAGGTTGGAAATTTAATGCTCGCAAGTTTCCCTGTGTCGAGGAGATAAATCACTTTGCCTCCGTCCACCGAATTGCGGGCGAGCCGATCGGGATTCCATGCGAGAATATTTCCGCCGAAAGTTTCAATTTCTTTCATCATCTTGTTGAATATCGGACGACCTGGAACTTTCGCAGATTGTTTCTCCACATATTCGGCGGAAATTTCAATATTTTCCCGAACGGCGTATTCCCGCAATTCGGTGAGTTGAGCATCAATACTTAACACCTGCTTGTCCTCGACATCAGTGGACTTGCGAGCATACAAAAAGAATTTTTTATTTTCCATATTATTTTTCATAGTAATAAAAATTCTTTTTGTATTTCGGGCAAAGCAAAATTAGTCAAAATTGCTTCTGATTTCGCACCTGCTTCTTGGCGAAAAAACAATCCGTCCCGCCGAAGGCGGGAATCCGAATTCATTGGCGAATTCATTGGCGAAAACGGGCGAAACAGCGTGGGCGTGCCTACGGCACGCCCACTCCTTGGTTGGTTCTCAACCGCTAAGTTCCATTTTGGTGCGCGGGAGAGGACTTGAACCTCCATGCCCTTTCGAGCGTTACCACCTCAAGGTAGTGCGTCTGCCAGTTTCGCCACCCGCGCATAGGGGTTTCTTTTTCGGCGGGATAAATATAGTATATTTAACGAGAAATTCAAATCTAAATTGATTTAATTGTGGAGATCTTAGCCAAATTACAGGATGCAGTGACTATATTTATGGGGATTATCCTCGGGGCTTTGCCATTTATTCTCTTTGGCGTACTGGTTTCGGCTTTTCTAGCTCATTACATCAAAGAGGAGAAATTGTTGAAAATTATACCTAAAAATCCCTTTTTAGCTGTTTTGGTGGGCTGTATGATTGGTTTCCTCTTTCCGGTTTGTGAATGTGGAAATGTGCCGGTGGCCAGGCGTTTGATCAAAAAAGGTGTTCCGGTTTATGTGGCTATTACCTTTTTGTTGGCTGCCCCAGTGATTAATCCAATAACTTTTTTTTCTACCTGGGCGGCTTTTAGCTTTTTACCGGAAGTGGTGTTGTGGCGTATTGGCTTAACTTTGCTGATTGCGGCGGTGATTGGCTATGTTTTTAGTTTGCATCCGGATCAACAGAAATTGTTGAATATGGAGAAAATGGGGGTGATGTGTTGTGATAGTGAGGGGCATTGTCATGCGGTGAAGGATGGTCAACATAGCGATGCGAAGCACAATCATACTCACACTGAGCAGGATAATTATCATGTCAAATATTCCCCCAGCCGATTCTGGTCTTTTGTTCGTGCTATTCCGGAAGAATTTTTGGAAATGTTGGCTGCCTTGGTTTTTGGGGCGGTGCTAGCTTCTTTGATTCAGGTTTTTGTTCCTCGTGAAACGATTTTGGCGGTGGGGCAGGGCCCATTTTTGTCGATTATTTCTATGCTGGTTTTTGCGGTGGTGATTTCTGTTTGTTCTAGTGTGGATGCTTTTATTGCTCTTTCTTATGCTGGGACTTTTACTACCGGTTCGCTCCTAGCTTTTTTGGTTTTTGGTCCGATGATTGATATAAAATCGATATGGATGTTGCGAACTATTTTTACTTGGAAAACTATTGGGCAGATTATTGCGGCATCATTGTTAATGACTGTTTTGTTTACTACTATTTATAATTTTTACTTGAGTTGATGAAAAAGAACTTTGGCAAAAATTTGTTGGTGCTAATAGTGATGGCAGGCTATGTTTGGATTTGTTTGCGGCTATTTTTTAGCGGTAAAATCAGTTTTTATGTGCATCCGGATTTTGTTCCCTTAACTTTTATTAGCGGTTTGATATTATTGTTGATATTAATGCTTTTGATAGTTTCATTTGGATTCTCCAACAGCGGTGGAAAACTTTCTACAGGTTTAGGAGAAAGTAAAATTAGGCTTATTTTGATTTTGCTGCCAATAGTTTTATTTTTAACATTGCAGCCCAAAGCTCTCTCTTCTCAAGCTTTTTCGACACGTTCACTGGGACAGACTATGGATTTGGGATTGTCTCGAAATATGGTGGCTCCGGTAAAATTTGTCTTGAATAGTGAAAATCGTGAATTGATTGATTGGATTCGTTTATTTTCTCAGAACGCAGAACCTGATGTGTATAATGGAATGAAAGCTAAACTCACAGGATTTGTTTTGAATGATCAGAATTTGCCGGAAAATCATTTTACTTTGGCTCGTTTTGTGATTTCTTGTTGTGCTGCTGATGCTCGGCCGGTTGGTTTAACGGTAAAATATGATGCTGCTTTGTTCAAAGCGGTAAATGATCAGTGGGTGGAGATTAAGGGTGAATTTATCATTGAAGAAATAAATGGTGAACGTAAACCGGTTTTATATTTAAAAGAAGCTAAAGCAATTGCCGTACCCGATAATCCTTATATTTCCTGATGCCAATATTATTGAAAAAATTTGAGTTTTGGTTGAATAATTTCTTTGTGGGATTGGGTGTTTTGATTTTAGTTTTAGTTTTACTCGGAGATAGATCTCTTCCTCATGTAGTGAGTGTAAATTTACCGGAGAAAATTAATCCTGCTGAACAACGGTTTATAAAAGTGGATTTTAGTCGTTTGATGGATAGAAAATCTGTGGAGGATAGTTTCCAGGTTAAACCTGATGTTTCGGGGAAATTCAGTTGGTCCGGTAAAAGTCTTGTTTTTACTTTGGATGAGAGCTTGTCATATGGCCAGACTTATTGGCTGGAAATTGGTAAGGAAGCAAAATCCCAGGATGGGAAAGAGTTGATGGTGGATTATAGTCAGACTTTGCGTATAGATGATTTGAAAATGGCTTATTTGTCGGGTACTGGCCCGGATCGTGGGAAAATTGTCGTGACTGATGTTTTGGGTAGAGTAGTGAAAACTTTTACAAATGGTAATTATAAAATAGAGCAGTTTGTTGTTTCTCCTGATAAACAGAAAATTTATTTTTTGGGAGCATTGGCAAAAACTCAATTGGAATTATTTGAAATTGAATTTCAAACAGGGAAAATAAAACAGATTTCCAATGATGCTAATTATCTGAATAAAAGTTTTATACTTTCTGATGACGGAAAATATTTGGCCATGGGGAGAGTAAAGATTTCTCCAACTGATGATTTGTTGAGTAGAGTTGAAGTTTGGTTGGCGAATACTGAAGATTTTAAATTTTCGAGATTTAAAGATGGGCAGGCCCAAGGCTTGGATATGGCATTTTCACCAGGAGGTATGTATTTACTTTATCGAAATGCCGATTCAAATTTCGAGTTATCTAAAACTATTGTTAAAGATGATGAGCAGGATGAGACTTTGTTTGTCGGTGAATATAGTTCGAATTTTGGTTTTCATCCTTATTTACCAAAGATTGCCTTTTCTCAATATGATCAGCAGGATGTTTTTTCAATGAATAATAATTTGATTGTTTTTTCTGGAGATGGGGATAAAAAGCAGGTTGATTTGCCGAAGGGAGTAGTTAGAAATATGGTATTTAGTCAAAATGGGCGTTTTGCAGTGATTTTATTTTCTAGGGAAGCGGATAGTTTGACTACTGGTGATAGTTTGAGCGAGACTCGTCTTTTTCATTTGTATAAATATGATTTTTTGACTGAAAAATTAACAGCTTTAACCAGTGATGATGGTTATTCCGAGATTTCGGCGGAGCTTTCTTTGGATTCCAGGCATTTGGTTTTTGAGAGAGTTTTAGCGACTGAAGAGAATTTAGTTGATCCGGCTTTTCGTAAAGTGCAGGAGAATGTTGGGGGGAAATCTTTTGATTCTGAGCTTTGGATGATGGATTTGGAAACGGGTAAAATCAAGGATTTGAAGGTGGATGGAGAGCAGGTTAAATTTTTGCCATAATAGTAAAAGGAAAAATTTACTTGAGTTTGCCTACTGCGCATGCTAAATTCTTGTCGCTTTGAAGTTATTGATTTAGTGGGCGATTAGCTCAGTTGGTAGAGCATCTCGTTTACACCGAGAGGGTCGGGGGTTCGAGTCCCTCATCGCCCACCATTAGAAAAATACATTTTATCTTACCGCCTATGAGTGCATTAACCGATATTAAAACCGGCGCTATTATCAAAGTAGATGGGAGCCCGTGTCTGGTGGTTTGGAATCAATTTAACCGCAAGCAGCAGAGAAAACCGGTGATGCGTACCAAAATGAAAAATGTGATTACCGGGGCGACTTTTGATAAGACTTTTTTGTCAGGTGAAGTTTATGAATTTGCTGACATTGAAAATCGACATTGTCAGTATATGTATGCCGATAAAACAGCGGCTTTTTTCTTGGACAATCAGTCTTATGAACAATTTGAGTTGAATTTGGATCAGGTCGAGGGGGCTTTGCCTTTTTTGAAGGATGATACAGAGGTAAAGGTTACTTTTTATGAAGGAAAGGCGGTGGGAGTTCAACCACCTATTAAAGTGACTTTGAAAGTAACTTCTACGTCCCCTGGGGTGAAAGGCGATTCAGCGGGAGCGGCTTTCAAGCAAGCTACTTTGGAGACTGGCGTGGTGGTCGACGTGCCTTTGTTTATCAATGAAGGTGAAATGTTGATTATCAATACGGAAACGCAGGAGTATGTGGGAAGGGATAGTGGCGGATTTTAAGCTGATTTTATGGGCAAAATCTTGGCTTTTGTAGGGAGTAGCGGAGCGGGGAAAACTACTTTGATGATGGAGCTTTTGAAGAGAATGCCTGAGAAGGTTTTTCCAATAGTGACAACTACAACTCGTGCTTGGCGGGGGCCGGAGGACGATGTTTTTTGTAAATTTGTCACTCCTGAACATATTCAAAATTTAAAGGAAAGTGGTAAATTGGCTCAATATTTGGAATATGCTGGGAATACTTATGGTTGTGAGTGGGCGGATATTGATTGGGCGGTGAATAATGGTTTTGGTATTCAGGCCTATGTCGAGCCGGCGATTTTTGATTTGCGTAAGGCGGGGTATGAAGTTATTCCTATAAAAATTGTATTGGATCAAGAGTTTTTTCGTGATGAAAAACGATTGGTAGAAGATAAAGAAAGAGCAAAGATACCGCTGGATTTTGCATTAACCGTGGAAAATTCTTTTGCTGAAGGGGGATTAGAGAAGGCAGTTAATCAATTGGTTGATTTTATCAATACTTTGTCTTAGATGTAGTAATTCCGAAAATTTCTTGCTTATCCCTAGCTTTTGATTATAATTTCCGTGCTTTTCAAGGGCCCTTAGCTCAGCTGGTAGAGCGCTCCCATGGCATGGGAGAGGTCAGGAGTTCGAATCTCCTAGGGTCCACCAAAAGATTGAAATTTGCGGATTGCTGCGTCAGGCTGCAAAATTTACTCTCTCGCAGTATTGATCATACAGCTCGGTCGTAAATTTTTTGCTTCCTTGCACTGCGCAAATTTGAATCTTTTGGTTAGCGAGTGATTAAGCTGAGGTAACTTAATTTCTAATCATGCGTAAAGGTTTTGATTATGTTGGGGTTACTACAGTGACTATTTGTCATGATGGACAAGGAAATTATGTTTTGCATAAGCGTTCGGATACTTGTAGGGATGAGCATGGGAAATGGGATTGTGGTGGAGGTGGGTTGGAATTTGGTTTGTCTGTTGAGGAAAATTTGCGAAAAGAAATTCAGGAAGAATATTGTGCAGATGTTTTAGAATTGGAGTTTTTGGGGTTTAGAGATGTTCACCGTGAGCATAATGGGGAGAAAACCCATTGGATTGCTTTAGATTATAAGGTTTTGGTAGATCCACTTAAGGTGAAAATAGGTGAACCTGAAAAAGCAGTCGAGTTGGGATGGTTTAAATTATCTGAGTTTCCTGAGGATTTGCATTCACAATTTCCTTTGTTTTTGGATAATTATAGGGAGAGGCTGTGATTTTAGAATAGATATTTCCCTTTTGTCATTGAGGTGAAAGTGCTATATTACGGCTGCTAAAAGTTTAAGTTTTTGTTTATGTCTGAACAAATAAATGCAGCTGAATTGGCTCGACAACAGCGATTGGCCCGCAAGGCTGCTCGTAGAGCTCAAATGGAATCGACTAAAATAGATCCCACAGCCCCGAGGATTCCTTATGTGGTGCTGTTATATTATAAATATGTGCATATTGAAAACCCTGAACAATGGGCGGCTGAGCATTTGAAATGGTGTCGTGAAAATGGCATAAAAGGCCGTATTTTGGTGGCTAAAATCGGGCTGAATGGCAGTTGTGCTGGTCCTCGAGATTTGATGGAGAAATATAAGCAGAAATTGACTTCAGATCAACGTTTTTCTGATATCATCTTCAAAGAAGATGAGGGGGATCAATTTACTTTTACCAAGATTTTTGTGCGTGTGCGGGACGAGTTAGTGACTATGAAAGTTCCGGGAGTAAAGGCTGAAAATGGGGGAATTCATCTGCCGCCGGAGGAGTTCAATAAAATGATTGAAAATGATCCAGACGTTGTTTTGGTGGATATGCGCAATAAATATGAATATGATTTGGGACGTTTCAAGGGGGCGGTGGCTTTGGAAATGGATAATTTCAAGGAATTACCGCAGGCTGTTGATAAAATTGAATCTCTGAAAGATAAAAAAATATTGGCTTATTGTACGGGGGGTATTCGTTGCGAAACTGGTACGGCTTATTTGAAAATGCGTGGTTTTAAAAATGTTTATCAATTGGAGGGTGGAATACATACTTATGGTCAAAAATCTCCGGATAAGCATTGGGAAGGGAAAATGTTTGTTTTTGACCGTCGTGTTGCGGTGCCGATAAATCATGAGAAAGATCAGGTTATTTCTGGTTGTTTGCATTGTGAAAATGCTTGTGATGTTTATATAAATTGTGTCAATGCAGCTTGTAATGCTTTGTTTATTTGTTGTGAAAATTGTGCGATCAAAATGGAAAATGCCTGTAGTGATGCTTGTAAAGCTCATCAACGTGATCCAAATGAAAAGGATTATATGTCCATGCTACAGAGGCGCTATGCTTCTAAACGTGAAATAATTATTAATTAATCACCTGAATTACTATGATTTTATCTGATCGAGATATAAAGGCGTTGATGGCTAAAGGTGAGATTGTCATTGATTCAGAAGATGGTAAAGATTCAACTGAAAATGCTAATTGTGCTTCTCTGGATTTTCGTTTGGGGAAATATTTCAAGATTTATGATCATGCTAAATATGCTGTTTTGGATCCTTTGCGGCCTGAAACTTTGGAAAATACTTTGAAATTAATAACAATTGATGAACCAAATACACCTTTTATTGTTCAGCCTGGAGAATTTGTTCTGGGGGTAACGATGGAGAGAATTAAATTGCCAGATAATTTGGTTGCTCGCTGTGAAGGGCGTAGTTCTATTGGGCGCTTAGGCATTATCATTCATTCAACGGCCGGTTTTATTGATCCGGGTTGGGATGGGACTATTACTTTGGAAATAACTAATATCAATCGCATGCCGGTGGCACTTTATCCAGGAATGAGAATCGGGCAATTTGCTTTTGAAACTATGACTTCAACGGCGGAAACACCTTATTATAAAAAATCTACAACTAAATATCAGCATCAAAGTTTGGTACAGGAAAGTAAAATTCATTTAGATCCGGAATTTAGAAATATAGGAGGATTGATAAATAAGAAAAATTCCTTAAAAGAAGAAAATCATGTCATTTAAACCGGTAAAAAATAATCAAGATTTAGCTCAATTGGAGTTTGAAAAATTGACTTATTGGAAGGAAAAAAAGACTTTTCAAAAATCTTTGGATCAGCATCAAAAAGGAGAGAAAAAAGTGTTTTTTGATGGGCCTCCTTTTGCTAATGGTTTACCACATTATGGACATTTGATGATTAGTGCGGTGAAGGATGCTTTGGCGCGTTATTGGACTATGCGGGGTTTTTATGTCCCACGTGTGGCCGGATGGGATTGTCACGGTGTGCCGGTGGAATATGCTATAGAAAAAGCTCACAATATCCGAGGGAAGGCTGATATCGAGAAAATTGGTATTAAAAAATTTAATGAAGATTGTCGAGCTTCAGTTTTTCAATATACAAAAGAGTGGGAGCAGGTAATGGATAGAATGGGGCGATGGGTGGATTTTGAAAATGGTTATGCGACTTTGGATAATGATTATATGGAGTCTATTTGGTGGGGATTTCGCCAGATTTGGGATAAGGGTCTTGTCTACAAGGGCTATAAACCTATGCACATTTCTACGGGTTTGGAGACGCCGCTTAGTAATTTTGAAGCTTCCTTGAATTACAAAGATATTACGGATTATTCACTGACTGCTAAATTTGAGTTGGTGGATCAGCCTGGTGTTTTTGTTTTGGCTTGGACGACTACTCCTTGGACTTTGCCTGGAAATCAAGCTTTGGCTATCGGGGCTAAGATTGAGTATGTTTTGGTGGAATCAGCTGGAGAGAAGTTTATCGTGGCCAAGGCTAGAGTGGAGGAAGTTTTTAAAGATAAAGAGCATAATGTTTTGAGTGATGTTAGTGCCAAAGACTTAATTGGTAAGCGTTATAAGCCACTTTTTAATTATTATTCTGATCCGGAGTTTTTCCAGATTTTTGCTGGAGATTTTGTCACTACGGAAAGTGGAACGGGGATAGTTCATATTGCCGGTGGTTTTGGTGAAGATGATTATAATTTAATTAGTGAAAAGGGTTTGAAGCCTATTGTTCATGTGGAAATGAATGGTAATTTTAAACCTGAAGTTACTGAATTTGCTGGGAAATATGTTAAAGGGCAGGATCAAAATATCGGTAAATGGTTGCAAGAAAAGGGACTGTTTTTCTCTGCTGAAAATTATCGTCATTCTTATCCACATTGTGAGCGAACTGATACGCCTTTGCTTAATTATGTGACTGATTCTTGGTATATAAAGGTTACCGATGTGAAGGATAAAATGTTGGCCAATAATCAGAAAATTAATTGGCAGCCGGAGCATATTCGTGATGGACGTTTTGGAAAATGGTTGGAAGGGGCGCGGGACTGGAGTATTTCTAGAAGTCGTTATTGGGGCTGTCCATTACCGATTTGGCAGAATGCTAATGGGGATATGATTTGTGTTGGTTCAGTTGCAGAATTGGAAAAATTGGCTGGTAAATTGCCTTTGAATGACGAAGGAGAATTGGATTTACATAAACCATTTATTGATCAAATTACTTTCCGTCATCCAGAGCATTTGGATTCTGATGATGAAAAATATTTGATGAAACGTATTCCTGAGGTTTTTGATTGCTGGTTTGAAAGTGGCTCAATGCCTTATGCACAGCTGCATTATCCTTTTGAAAATAAGGATTTATTTGAGAAGAATTTTCCGGCGGATTTTATTATTGAAGCTATTGATCAAACTCGTGGATGGTTTTATACATTGAATGTTTTGGCGACTATTTTATTTGAAAGACCGGCTTTCCAAAATGCCATTTGTACTGGCCATATCAATGCCGCTGATGGTGAAAAATTGTCCAAGAGCAAGAAAAATTATCCCGATCCCACGGCTTTATTTGCCAGTAAAGGAGTTGATGCTGTGAGATTTTATCTTTATCAATCTCCTGTGGTTTTGGGGGACGGAGTAAGATTTTCTGAGCAGCATGTGGATGAATTTTTGAAGAAATTTAATTTAACTATTTGGAATACATATAGTTTCTTTGTCACTTATGCCAATATTGATGGTTGGACAAAGGAGAAATTGGCAAAAAACTTCCAACCAAAGAATTCTTTGGATCAATGGATCTTATCTGAGTTGAATACTTTAATTACTCAGGTAGATACTCAAATGGAGGCCTATAATCTGATGAAGGCCACTCGTCCGATGGTGGAATTTGTCGATAATTTATCGAATTGGTATATTCGTAGATCTCGCCGTCGTTTCTGGAAATCTGAAAATGATGGAGATAAAAATGAAGCTTATCAGACTTTGTATACTGTATTGGTAGTTTTTGCTAAATTATTGGCGCCATTTATGCCTTATTTGGCCGAAGAAATTTATCAGAATTTAACCGGAGAAGAATCAGTGCATTTGGCTAATTGGCCGGAATTGAAAAAGACTTTTGTTGATGAAAAGCTCAATCAGCAGAACTTTATGGTTCGATCGATAGTTGGACTCGGACATCAAATTCGCGCTAAAAATAAAATCAAAGTACGTCAGCCTTTGTCTTTGGTTGAAGTGGCTTTGCCTGCTGGGGCGGATGAAAAATCAGTTGAAAATCAATTGAATGTGATAGCGGAGGAATTGAATGTAAAGGAAATTAAATTTATCGATATTGGTGATGCTGGAGAGCGGGTGAAGAAAGTCTTGAAGCCAAATGCCAAGGTTCTTGGACCAAAATTTGGATCTCTGGTTCAGGAAATTATTCGTGAGGCCAGGGAGGGAAATTTTATAGAAGAAAATGGTGATGTGGTTATGACGAAATTAACTGTAGGCGAAGGTACTCCTGTACGAATGACAGGTGATGAATTTACCTTGGAAACCATGTCCAGTGGATTGAATCAAAATACAGATGCGGCCAGTGATCGTGGAGTTACGGTGATTTTATATACTGAGATTACTCCGGAGCTGTTGGAAGAGGGTTATGCCCGCGAGGTAGTTCGAGCTGTTCAAGATTTACGAAAAGAGGCGGGTTATGATGTTAGTGATCATATTGTGCTGGATATTCATGCTACTAAACCTTTGTCTGAAGCTATTACCAAGCATGCTGATTATATTATGCGTGAAACTTTGGCTGATGAATTGATTCAAAAAGGGGATTTGGAGTGGGATAAGGAGATTTCTCTGGAAATTGACTTCCATCAGCTGAAAATTGCTGTAAAAAAGGCTTAAAACCCCTTGGACTCAGGGTTTGACCCTGGCGGTTAAAAATGCTATAAGTTTACGGATTCAAAATTCTAATAATTAATGCAATGCTTACTTTTCTCAAATATTTTCAATTAATTGTTTCATTCTTGCTGATTTTTGCAATTTTGTTGCAAAATAAAACCTCAGGTTTCTCCGGTGGTGCTAGTGCTCCTGCAGCGGCTTTTCAAAGCACCAAGAGAGGTGCAGAGAAAATTATTTTCAATGCTACAATTGTTTTTGCGATATTCTTTGTACTTAGTTCAATCGCATTCTTGTTTGTGGCTTAATTAAAACCGCCTCAAATGAAGCAAATTTGGAGAACTTTCGCTAGAGTTGTTAAAGTCTATTCTTTGGAAGAAAAAGTACTGAGTGTTGTCAGTATTTTGCTGCTTGGTTTCTTTTCTTTTCGTGGGGTGCTTTATACTTTGAGTCCAGAGGCTGTTTTTGCTGATAGTGGAGTGTATACGGAAGGATTGGTTTCCAGTAAACCGGTATTGGTAAATCCACTTTACAAAGATTTTTCTCTGGCCAATCGTGACGTTTCAGCTTTGGTTTTTTCTGGATTGTTGAAATATGATCCGAAAATTAAAGGGTTTGTCGATGATTTGGCTTCTTTGAAAATTAGTGAAGATAAAAAAGAGTATTTATTTACTTTAAATGATCGTGCCCTTTGGCATGATGGCAAGCCTGTAACTGTAGAGGATGTTTTGTTTACTTTTGGAATTATTCAAAATGAACAATTTCAAAACCCTCTTTTAAAAGCCAACTTCCAGGGGGTCAAGGTGGAGAAAATTGATGAAAAATCTTTGAAATTTGTTTTAAATCGTCCAAATTCCTTTTTTATTACCAATTTGAATGTTGGGATTTTACCAAAGCATATTTTGGAAAATGTGGCGGTAGCTGATTTGATTACCAGTAAGTTTAATTTGGAACCAATTGGTTCTGGCCCATATAAATTGGCTTCTCCTGTGGAGCTTAGTAATGACGGAAAACAAAAAGTTTCACTGGTTCAATTTGAAAATTATTTTGGAGTTAAATCAAAAATCAAGTTGATAAGAATGAAGGTTTATCCAGATGAAACTGCTTTGCTCCATGATAAAGCTTCTTTGAACATTGTCCCTCGTGTTGTTGGTGATTTGAATCAGTTGGTATATGACAATCGTTTCAAAACGGAGAGTTATAGTTTACCTCAATATAATGCCGTGTTTTTCAATAGTGATTCAGCTATTTTGAAATCTGCTAAGGCCAGGATAGCTTTGGTGAAATTGATCAATAAAGATGAATTGCTTAAATTATTGGATAATAAAATTCGTGTAGATACTCCTTTGATGGAATTGGAGCAGAAAGAGTGGTTGAATAAAGCTGATCTAAACGAAGCAAATGGAGCTTTATTTGATGCCGGTTATAAATTTAAAAAAGACAGTCAGGGGAAGGTTTTGGAGGGAGAGGTTTATCGAAGAGCCGGCGATGGTAAAGAGTTGGAATTGACTTTGATGCTGCGCCAATATGAGCCTGGTTCTGTACAAGAAGTTGAAACATCCAAAATGGCTTTGTATTTGGTTGAAGCTTGGAAAGTGGGTGGAGTGAAGGTGAATTTACAATATTTGCCTGAAACTGAATATATGGAAGCGATCAAGCAGAAGAATTATGATATGATTTTGGCCGGTCAAAATATGGGTTATAATTTGGACACTTATCCTTTTTGGCATTCAGTGCAGATAAAAGAAGATGGTTTAAATCTCTCCAAATTTGCCAGTTTTGCTGCTGACCAGCAAATTGAGAAAATTAGAGAAACTTTTGATAAAGTTGAGAAAGAATCTCGTCAGAAAAAATTGGCGGAAATTATTTCCAATGAAGTGCCGGCTTTATTTCTGTTTAGACCTAGTTATGTGTTTTTGACTGATGGAAAAGTGAAAAATATATCTCTGGATGGATTGGCTTATGAAAGCGATCGTTTTGTGAATGTGGCCGATTGGTGTATAGGTAAAGAGTGTAAATAATTAATCAGAAAAGCATATGAAAGTAATTTTTCTCGAGAATGTGAAGGGTGTTGGCCGCAAAGGAGAGGTCAAAACTGTGGCTGATGGCTATTTCTTGAATTTTTTGACGCCTAGAAAATTGGCTAAGATTGCTACTGATGATGCTGTTAAACAAGCTGAAAACCGTCGTCAAAAGGAAGTTTTGGAGAAAGAGAGAGTAAAAGAAGAGGTTTTAATGGTGAAAACTAAATTAGAATCTACTTTAATTGAATTGAAAGGTAAGGCCAATGGACAAAAACTATATGCTTCTATAAATACGGAAGATTTGATTAAAGTTTTGGTTGAAAAGGTGAAAATCCGTTTGGATAAAGCTAATTTCCCTGGTGGTGTGCATTTGAAGGAAATTGGTGAACATCAGGTGGAGGTGAAGTTGGCTGAAGGTAAAAAGGCTATTTTGAAGGTTGTTATCAAGGCAGACCCTAGTTAATATGAAAAAAGGCAAAGTATTGGCTGTTGATTATGGTGGAGCTAAGGTTGGCTTGGCTGTGTCAGATGAAGATAGGCAAATGGCTTTTGGTAGAGGGGTTTTGCGGGATCACTCTAGAGAAAAATTAGTACAGGAAATTTTGAAGATGGCAAGGGGGGAGCAGGTTGTGCAGGTTGTAATTGGTTTGCCTCTGGGGCCAAATGGTGAAGAAACGGAGCAAAGTCAGAGAATTAGAGATTTTGGCTTGTTGATGGCTGATATTGCCGCGAAAAGTGGTGAGGTGCCAAGTATCAATTATATTGATGAATCTTTTAGTACTTTTGAAGCAAATCAGCGTATGCGTGAAATGGGCCTGGATATAGCTCAAATAAAGGCTACTGAGGATGAAATGGCTGCCATAATTTTACTGCAGCGTTATATAGACTTTAGGCCTTAAGTAAGGTAAAATATTAAACATTAAAGATAAAATAGTTTGATGAATTGGATTTTGACTTTAAATCTAGCTCTTGGAGGCTTGGCGGCGATATATTTGCTGCGGATTGTGTTGGAATGGGTGGCGGATAAATCTCAGAAAGCGGGCCGAAATGTAGGTGAAATGACTGTTTTGATGGTGAGAGTGGCCAAAGATAATGAAACTGGCCCGATTGTTGCTGAACAGGTTTTTTCGACAATTCACAGTTTGGTTTCAGAAATTGGTTTTTGGGATAGATTGAAAGGTGTTAACCCTGAAAAAATTTCTTTTGAAATTGCCAATATTGGTAGAAGTATCCGTTTTTATGTGCAATTTCCTTCAAAATTAAGAAATTTGGTGGAAGGGCAGATTTATGCACAATATCCTCACACCGAGATTGAAGAAGTAAAGGATTATTGTTTGGTAGAGAATATCGAAGTAGCTAAAACTATGGAGGGCCCAGCTATTGAGGGACGAGAAAAAGCGCTGGTAGTCCTTCAGGAGCGAGCAAAACTTGATTTTAAGGCTGTAAATCCTTTTTCTACAGCTGTAGGTGCGGAATTGTCTTTGACTGGTACTGATTTTATGCCGATCAAATTACATACTCAATTTGAGGATAAATCTACGGGGATAAATGTAGATTCACTTTCGGCTATTACTGCGACATTGGCGAAATTTTCTGATCCGGATGAGCAGGCTTGGATACAGTTTGTGGTAAGTCCTATTTCGGAAAAGAGAGGGGAGTATTTACAAAAGGCTTGTGAGGCTTATTCTTCGATAAAAACAAGATTTATAAAGAAATTTTATTATAAGTTTTTTGTCAAAAAATCCAAGCTGCATCGAATTATTTATTTTCCAATATCCTGGTTGTTTGCTCCTGGAAAAATGAAAATTGATAAAGAAAAACTGGATGAGAAATCCATGGCTCCGGCCAAAGAAAAGCTTAGTGGCTTGTTGTTTAATGTGAATATAAGAATTGTTTATATTCCAAAGGTGGAAAATGACGCGGTTTCAGTGGTGAAATTAAAAGAAATTGCTGGGTCGTTCAAACAGTTCAATATGCCCAGTTCCAATGGTTTTGCTTTGGCTAAAATTTATAAAGATTTTTCTATAGTTGAGCGTTTTCGTAATAGATTGTTGGTTTCGCCTTTTGTGATGAATGTAAAAGAATTGGCTACTGTTTTTCATTTGCCAAATATCACTGTACAGACGCCAAATATTTACTGGGTACGCTCTAAAAAGATTGAACCTCCCAATGACTTACCACATACTTCCAGTGAAAAAGATTCTGCTGTGACAGCAATTGGGCGCACTAATTTTCGTGGAATTACTCAGGAATTCGGTATCAAGACTTTGGATAGAAGAAGGCATATGTATATTATCGGTAAGACCGGTATGGGTAAGTCTGTGCTTTTGGAAAACATGATTTTGTCAGACATTATGGCTGGTCGTGGGGTGGCGGTGGTGGATCCACACGGAGATTTAGCGGAAGCTGTTTTGAATTTTGTTCCGTCTTGGAGAATAAATGATGTGATTAATTTTGATCCATCGGATAGAGAGTGGCCAATTGCTTTTAATATGCTCAGTAATATTGATCCTTCTTTGAATACTATTGTGGCTTCTGGTTTGGTGGGGATTTTCAAGAAAATTTATGCTGATAGTTGGGGCCCACGTTTGGAACATATTTTGCG
>Ga0154020_10004501_pt1 | contig 16606 bp, 8 predicted proteins | sample Klosneuvirus_201_FD_109709 | JGI IMG/M metagenome (GOLD analysis project Ga0154020, IMG submission 109709) | Active sludge microbial communities from wastewater, Klosterneuburg, Austria - Klosneuvirus_20160825_MG | ecosystem: Engineered > WWTP > Aerobic digester > Activated sludge | place...
GAATTTCCTGGATAACGACCTCAAGTATTTGAAGAACCATCTCGAAGCCAGCAAGCAAAAAGGCAAGGATTTGTTTTATACCGACTTCCTTTGCCCGTTGTTTTTTGAAGGCTTTGCAAAAAAAGAACGCACTGCCAAAGTGAAAAAACTGTTTGGCAATATTCCCTATCTCAATGGCGGGATCTTCGAGCAACATCAAATTGAAGAACTGTATGGCGAGAAGATTCAGATTCCAGATAAAGCCTTTGACCAACTCTTTGAGTTCTTCGACGGCTATCGCTGGCATTTGGATGAACGCGTTCTCAAGGAAGGGAATGAGATCAACCCTGATGTGCTGGGATATATCTTCGAGAAGTACATCAATCAGAAGCAGATGGGCGCGTATTACACTAAGGAAGATATTACCGAATACAACAGCAAGAACACGATCATCCCGCATATTTTTGATGTGGCGCAAAAGGAATGTAAGGTTGCGTTTATGGGAGAAGGTTCGAGTTGGCGACACTTGCAGGATGACCCAGACCGCTATATTTACGAGGCATTAAGATACGGGGCAGAAATGCCGCTTCCGCCAGAAATCGCTATCGGTGAGTCTGATCCGAAGCGGCGGGAGGGGTGGAATAAATCGGCGTCAGAGGAATTCGCTTTGCCCACAGAAATCTGGCGCGAGGTGGTCGCCCGCCGCCGTCGTTATCAGGAAGTGAAAGAAAAACTGGCGGGCGGCGAAGTCCAATCCATCAACGATTTGATCACGCTCAATCTCGACATTCGCCAGTTCGCGCAGGATGTGATCGAAGACAGCGACGCCGATCTGCTGACGGCGTTCTGGCACGCGCTGTCACAGGTCAAAATCCTTGACCCCACCGTGGGTTCGGGCGCGTTTTTGTTCGCGGCGTTGAACGTGCTGGAGCCGATGTACGAAGCCTGCATTGAGCGGATGCGCGTATTGGTAAAGGAACTGGATGCTTCGGGTGAGAAGCACAGCCCGAAGAAGTACGAGCATTTCCGCAAGGCGTTGGAGCAGGTAAACGAGCGCCCTGATGAGGATTACTTTATCTTCAAGTCCATCATCATCAACAACTTGTACGGCGTGGACATCATGGATGAGGCGGTGGAGATTTGCAAACTGCGCCTGTTCCTGAAACTGGCGGCGCAGGTGGAGGTTGACCCGTCGAAGGAAAATTTGGGGATCGAACCCCTGCCCGACATCGACTTTAACATCCGCGCTGGGAATACGCTGGTGGGCTTCGCCACACGGGAGGATGTAAAGCGCTCGGTTGAATTTGGTAGCGTGGGCGGAAAGCAAAAGGTGCAATCTGAAAAACTTTTCGCTATGGACGAAGAGAAAGACCAACTCAAACTGATTGATGAAAAAGCGGCAGAAGTGGATAGGCTATATAAGCAGTTCCGCGCTCAGCAAACAAAACATGGCGGTGAAGTAACGGCTGCCGATAAAAAAGAGTTGGAAAAGAAACTCAAGGCGTTAGATGATGAATTGAACATCCTATTGGCGCGCCAGTATGCCATCCATAACCCCAAAGGTGAGAAGTACAAAGAGTTTATTGAATCGCATAAACCCTTTCATTGGTTCGTGGAATTTTATGGCATTATGAGCGAGGGTGGTTTTGATGTCATCATTGGCAATCCACCGTATGTGGAATATAGCAAGGTTAAAAAAGAATACACAATACAAAATTATGCCACCGAGTCATGCGGAAATCTTTACGCATACACTTACGAACTTGTTACAAAAATTCTTAGAAACCACGGACGGTCAGGATTAATTATTCCAGTCGCTTCCGTCTGTACTGATGGCTATTTGCCTTTGCGAAAAGTATGGCAAAACGCAGGTAATCTAACTATCAGCACATTCAATGACCGACCTGGAAAACTATTTGATGGCTTGGAGCATATTAGATTAGCAATTGTCCTCTTAGAGAAAACAAACGATAAAAATCGTACTGTTTTCACTACTAAATATTATCGCTGGCAAACTATTGAACGTCCTAATCTTTTCGCACAATTGGTGTATGGACAGGCAACAAGTTTTGTTACCGAAAATACAATATCAAAAATTTCAAGTGATATTGAAGATAGTATTTTGACTAAGGTACAAAGCCAAACGAAAACGTTGAATCACTATGCTCGTCCGATGGCTAATCATAAGATTTTTTACACACGCAAATTAAGTGCTTTTGTGCAAATTCTGGATTTTGTACCGAAAATTTACGATGCAAGAGGAAATGAACGAGAACCTTCAGAACTCAAAGAAGTATGTTTTGAAACTGAAGCCCAGCGCGATGTTTTTCTTGCGCTTCTGAACTCAAATATATTTTATTGGCTGATAACAGTACAGTCGGATTGCAGAAATCTAAATAAGCGAGAAATTTACTCCGCCAAACTGGATGTAGAAAAAATGCAAACTGATGTTATGAAGTCTTTAGCCAAATCAAGTCAAAAACTCATGAAGGAACTTCAAAAGACATCGAAGTTATTAGAGATGAATTATGAAGGTTTAGGAAAAATGAAAATTCAGTGTACATATCCTAAACTCTCGAAATCCACAATAGACGAGATAGACCGCGCGCTGGCGCGTCACTACGGGCTGAGTGACGAGGAGTTGGATTTCATCATTAATTATGATGTCAAGTATCGGATGGGGGCGGAGTTGGAGGATAATGAGTAGAGTTTGGAAGTCCACAGTCCGCAAGGCGATCATGGGCAAGAGCAACCGTCCAGCTGGTTGGTTGAAAAATCATAGCAATGGGAGAAAAATATCATGGCAAAAAGAGATGAATTCAAACCGACAACCGATCTGGACGCAGACGGATATTCTCCAAGTCAATTAGCTGAATACTTCGAGCCAAATACAGATGTCTATTTTATAGACGAGCATGGAACAGAGAAGTTGAAGTCAGATGAAGTCTGTGTTTACGACCGCCTTTCAGATTTACGAGGGGCATATATCATCTATGCTGAGCGCGGTGTTGGAAAAACGCATTTATTAAGCCTGCTTGGGTCACAGATTCAAAAGAATGGCGGTGTTCACATTGCCATTGATCCAGAATCACCAGGATCCGTACTACGTCAATTCCCCGTATTAAAAAGCAAGTATGAAAAAGCCCCTTACGAGTTACTATACAAGCACATCCTGCTGGAAGCTCTCGATAAGGTATTGTCTTCTGTACTAAGCGTGGGCGCAAGGCAGGTTGGGAACCTGGTTATTGAGTCTCTGGAAAACCTATCATGGACTGTCAGTTTCACAGTAGGGGGAATCACCGTAGAGCAACGCAAGGAAAAAGTTCAAATCAATCGCATCAAATCTTTGGAACGGGAAACAAGTCTGATCCAGGGTCGGGTTGAAAAAAAGTTGCGTTTATTGAATTCCAGAAGATCCAAACAGCGTGGAAATAAAATTTTTGAACGCAACTTACCAGAATATAAAAGCGTATATTTGATCATTGATAAGTTAGACCAATTTGAAAGAAATCCTGCGCCAAATGCAGAGGAAAAACAATTCAGGCAGGATATTCTTCAGTCATTGGTAAGCCTGGTTGAGGCTGTAAAGTATTTCAATACAAGAGCCAAGAAAGATGGGCTTAATTTGAAAGTTATTTTGTCTCTCAGGGCGATCACTTATCTCAAAACTGTAAAACCATATTTAAACAATATTGAGCAATTCGATAACTTGATCGTCCCGCTTTCCTGGACGCATAGCGCCATCGAGAGAATTCTTCTCAAAAGAATTATTTTTGAAAAAAACATGTTTCAGGTAAAAAATAACTATGAGGTGTTGAACCAGATATTCCCTGCCCAAATCCATTATCTTGGAAAAGAACTGCCAACATTGAAATTTTTGATGGCTTTGGCAGAAAATCGACCGAGGAGATTGATTGCAATCTGGCAAAAGATTGTAACATTCCATTTTCAAGGAAAAGAGGCTGTGCCCTTTTCGGTTAAATTGGATGAAGCTCAAGTTGTTAGAGGAGTAAAGGAATACTCCATAAATAATGTTATTAACGAGATTAGCGCAGAGCACGAGCTTGACTATCCTGAAGTCAGGCGTTTGTTGCATTATTTGAAAATAAACCACAAGCGTATTTCTCGATTCCCTACAAAAAGTTTTCTTCTCGAAGAGATGGATATCTTTATCCGAGAAAACGGTGACACTGTAAACTTCTGGCAACAAGAGTCGCCAGAGAGCATCCTTCAAATCCTGTTTGAAATTCGTGCTGTTGGTATTACTAAAAAAGAAATTACTCCGGCAATCAATTGGATGTCAAAGAATGATGTGATATTCTCAAATGACGATATAAATTTGCGAGTCAGAAACTATGAACAATTCATAGTAAATCCGCTATTGTGGGATTCGATCACCAATATTGAAGATGAAATTATTGATAGGCGCGAGCACCTGAATGGTTACTACTCTGATCTCGAAAACCTATTGCCGCAACTGGATACCCAAATCGATACATTGTCTCAAGAAGGCAGCATTGATATCGGTCAATTTGAGTATAACTTTGCCAAATTTTTTGTGATCTCCCAGGCTATTCTTGAAAGTTACACATACCCCGAGCCAGAAGATTGGGCAAAATGGAAGTTAGTGTGCGATTACATTGAAAACAGTTGGGAACACTTCGCAAGCTCTTTGCTATCTCCCAATACAAATAAAGATTATGCCTATAGTGTTGTATCTGAACGTGCCACCTTAGCCCGGCAATACATACTGAATGGGAATTCTGATAGTACATTAAAATATACTCCGGTCAAGGAATACATGGATCAGGAAAAATCACAGGAATATTTTAATGCTTTTGAAAGGATTCAAAAGCACCCTAAAAATAATGCCTATAAAACTGCGACCTCACTAAGATTATTCCGTGATATGTTGGCAGCAGGTAGAAATAAAGCATCCTTGCAGGGTGTATTGCAAATGAGTCCGGCTAGCGCGTTTAAGGAATTGACAAATGCTTAATATAATTAAAAACAAGGTATTGTCAGGTAAATATGAAATAACTACAAACCCAACTTGGCTTCCAAACCCGAAGCATATCATCCGTGTTTGCGATGCAGTTGATCGGACTTCAGGTGCAAAGGTTACAGTCATCGTATTTGATATAAACTCAAAATATCCTTATGATGTCCTTTTTCATTTGGTTAGACAAAACCGCGCAATATCTTTTTTACAGGCAGGTATCTTTTTGGAGGATGACAAATTTCGGTTTATTATCGTAAAAGATGTAGATGACTCGGTGCTGGTGCAAGTTGAGAATGCATTGTTCGATCATTCTACAGCCGTACAAAGTCCGATTATTGAAGAAGAGGAGAAGTCCGATCCACCCGTTTTACCAATCGCCAGCAACAACCTTACAGTCAAACAGTTAATTATTGTCGGTTCCATTGTGTTTGCTCTTATTATTTGTATTTCATTGTTAATAGTAGTAGGTCCAGACATAGTTGCGGTACTTTCCCCTACCGCGACCCCAACTTTTATTCCACCTCCTCTTTCTACAATAACTCCTACTGCAACAGTCCCGCCATTCACACCTACGCCGTAAAAATTTGGTTTCTTATGTTTATTCATAATCTTATTGTTCACAAAGCAAGTCTGAGCGAGATCAAACGCACACTGGCGCGTCAATATCGACTGTGCCCTGTGGGTGAGGAGTTGAATTTCTTCATCAATTGCGATGTCAAGTATCGGATGGGCGCGTCCGCTGGGGAGGGGGAGGATGAGTAAGAAAAAATTGTCTCTGGATGGTTCGAAACGTGAGGCTGTTTTGAAGTCTCTGGAATGGATGTCTGACAACTCGTCTTTTGATATGAACGGAATATCCAAAACCACCGTTAGCATTCCCTATTATTCCGCACGACAAATGCTGGTTCAATACACCCTTAGCGAAGGAGTTCCAGAAAGAACTCACGAGCGCGCCGTAAGTTTAGCAATTCAAAAATGGCTGAATACTAAAAAATATTTCCAATCAAAAGACAAGGTCGCCGCTTTTCTTAGCGCACTCGAAATTGAGTCTAAGAATTTGCAGAAGAAGGCGCAAAAATACATGACTCTAATGTTCTTAAATGTCGACCCAAATATTTTTGGGGAAATTCGATCATTTACACTCTTGGGAAGAACTCTGCATATCCGCAAATGGGATGAAATTAAGCATATTGACACGGATAAACTTTGGAATTTTTTGTTTTTCCAATCACCTAAAACTCCTTTACTTCTTGTTAATTGGAAAGATGATGTAAAGCCCCGCTACGTTCCAGATGTGCTTACCTTTGTTCCCGTGGAAATCGAAATCGTAACTTATGGACCAGAAGCGGCGGTGGAATATGCCAGTAAAACGCTGGATATATTTCGAGCATTTTTAAACATGTCCGTTGTGTTTGGACAATTTATTTATTTTCGATCTCACCCAGATCATTTGTCGGTTGTTTTGCCTACGCCAATTTATGCCGTTTATGATAAATCCAGCGTTGATCCGCACGTGTATTTTTCCTCTGAAAAATATGAGTATAAACGGGCAAGAATTGAACCTGCTTCTTTAAAGCGGGTTGAATCTCTTATGAAAGATTTTGAAGAAGAACACTCTCCGCAGCAAACTTATAATCACATTTTGAATTTAATCACACTGTACCAAAACTCGTTGGATACTTCTAACTCACAAGCGGCGTATTTATCCATGTGGCAAGTAGTAGAGTCTTCTGTGACCTTTACAGACGAACGATCACAAGGAAGCGATGTTGTTTCGAAAGTTGCTTCTCTGCTGAAGTTAGATCCATTTTTCAAGGATGGACTTACTTTAATAATGAACACGCGAAATCGACTGGTGCATTCTGGTGAATTTCCTGCTTCTAGCGATAATTTGTTCTTCACCCTGAAATTTATAGCCGAGCACTGTATTCGGAGTTTGTTGGCTTTAGCCAAAGACTACCCAACTATGGAAGACCTCAAAGACTACTTTATGTTTTCATCGCAAGGGGATAAAGTTTTAGAGAGAAGAGTGAAAAATATGCAAAGTATTTTAAAAAGGCAAAAACCACATGGGCACAAATCCAGGGAGGAGTGATGAGCAAAAAGAAAATATTAGAAAACGCGCCTGAAGTGGGTGATACACCGCAGATCGAGAGTAAACCTCGTCCTCTTGAATCTTTGAGAGATATGCTTGGTTTTGTCAGCGCAGGTGCAGGAATATTTGCTGCCCTGCTCTATCTGGCGGGTCGCAGTTTTGCCAGTGGATATTTTGAAGCAATGAATATCGCTGAGTATCAACTTACCTTTTCGCTATCGGAATATGGCGCCGCGGCGTGGGTTCCCTTATTCTTGTATCCCATTGGTATGATTGTGGTCAGCAGTTTCCTCGGCGGAATACTTAGCACAATCGGGGATTGGAGCGCGCCATGGCGCACCAAAATAAAAAATTGGGTGAAACGATTGCTGTCTTCCAAATTACCAGCAATTCATTTACCCGAAGCTAGTCGAAAAACAAAATTGTGGTTTGCAATTGCAGATCGCGCATTTACAGTTTCCATCTTTATAATGCTTGTCTTGGTTACACTTCAAGTTGTAGCACAATATGGAAATTGGGTCGGACGAACCAATGTTCAACAAAATTCTTTACAAGTCGAGGTTAATTCTCAACCGCCTTTGACATTGGACGACAATAACTTGACTCCAATTTCAGCCAGTGGGCAGGATTATTTTATTTATAAGGGCTTACACTTGTTGACGGTCAATAACGGAAAATATTATCTCTTCAAAGAAATTAATCCAATTACATGTAAGCCCGTTAAAGTCTATGTGGTTGAAGCGAGGGAGACTTTACAAGTCAACTTACTACCTGCTGTTTCGATTGCAGATCAATGTAAAAACACAACGGGTCAAAGCACAAATCCTGCGCTAGTGACTCCGACAACAAACCCATAACAAAAAGGGAGGAGATTTTATGTCTATAATAAATACAATTGAGCAAAAAATTCGCCAAATGGACGGGGGTGAATTTCAGAAACTATGCAATGCTTATCTATCAAAATGTGGATATGGTAAGCCACACGCTTTTGGAAGTATGGCGGGTTCAAATAAAGTAAAACAAGGGACGCCAGATACATATTTTGAACTTGCCGATGGGAGGATGGTGTTTGCAGAACATACCGCCCAAATAAGCGGACTTTTCAAAAAACTGAGTAGCGACATTGAAAAATGTTTGAACGAAGAAAAGACAGGCGTTTCAATTAATACCATAGGTGAAATCGTCATGTGCTATACAGGGGAATTGTCACCAAAAGAGTTTTCATCACTCAAATCCAGGTGTAAACGCAAGGGAGTAAAACTCACCTTGCGTGGAATTAGTGCATTGGCAAGTGGACTATCAGAATATCCTGTTCTTTTGCGTGATTTTCTCGATTTGGCAATAGATACAGGTCAAGTGATCCCACTTGAAGACTTTCCTGACGTGTATGGAAAAAGCAAATTTGCCACTACGCTTGAAACAAAGTTTCATTTCCGCAAGGATGAAATCGAAGAATTCTCCGCCGCAATTGAGTCTAACGATCTCGTTACTGTATCTGGCAAGGCTGGGGTAGGCAAGTCGCGATTTGCGCTGGAAGGTTGCCGCAATTTCATGAGCGCTCATCCCGAATATAAAGCCTTTGCAATTGTTGGTGCCTCGCCCAATTTATATGATGATTTGCATAGATATTTTTCAGGTCGTGGGCAATTTTTGATTTTTGTTGATGATGCGAATCGCATTAGCAGATTTTCGTATTTCATGGAATTCCTTCGCCGTCAAAAAGAAGGTCAACACATCAAAATTGTAGCCACAGTCCGAGATTATGCTCTTGTTAACATAAAAAGCGATATAGGGGATTTTCAGTACCACCTAATAAACCTTGATCTATTTTCCAATGATCAAATTAAAGAAATTGCGAAGGATGAATTTGGGATTCTTAATAGTTCATATCTTGAAAGGATCGAGAATCTTTCAAAGGGCAATCCTCGCATTGCAGTAATGATTTCCAGAGTTGCCGTAGAAAAGCAAAAATTGGAGAGCATAAATGACGTCTCAGCCCTTTATGATCAATATTTTAGTTCCATTAGGGAAGACCTGCAAATTCTCACGGAACCCAACCTATTAAAAACCGCTGGAATTATCGCTTTCCTTAGAATAGTGGATTGCACACATAAAGAAATCATGGATAGGCTTGTAACCGCCTTTAAAATCTCAAGCGATGATTTTTGGAATAGCGCGATTCGCCTTCACAAACTTGAAATGATAGACATGTACGAAAACGAAGTAGTTCGTATTTCCGATCAGGTTTTATCCACCTACCTGTTCTATTTGGCGTTTTTCAAAGAAAGGGTTCTTGATTTTTCTGACATCTTAGCAAACTATTTTCCTGATTACCGCTCAAAAATGTATGATTCGCTGAACCCTGCCCTTGAAGCGTTTAATCGACAAACAATTTTTGATATTATCCGCCCAAAAATTCAGAAGTTGTGGGACGAATCCGAAGCAAACAATTCAGAAGAAACTTTGTTACTGTTAGCCGAGGCGTTTTGGCATTTATTCCCCGAGCGTACCCTGGCACTAGTTAAAAAGCGTCTTTCACAGACTTTGTCTACTCCCGCTAACTATTCCCAACTGGAAAATTTGGATGACAATAGGCTAAACAATGTCTCTATAACTACCGAGGTTCAATTGCTGGGTCGGTTTCGTTATATGTCGCCTGATTTGAGGAAAATAGCATTACAAATCTTGGTAGATTACATTAACATCCGTCAATCTGAAATCCTGCAAGTACTTCATATTTTTGTTGATGATTATGGTTTTGATCGTTTTTCAAATCAAGTTGGAGTGTCTGTTCAACAAGAAATTATAGATTTAATCTGGGCGCGTGCCGCAGATGGAGAGAGCGAACTGTATTCACGGTTGTTTATTGCATTGGGGCAGGAGTACATAAAAACACATTTTCAAATGCATGAAATGCGTTCAAGTATGACCATGACGATCTATGAGTTTAATTTGAATTCGACACCAGAATTGCAACATCTTCGCAGTTCAATATTCGCTAGCTTGTTTACTCTTTATAAAAAATATCAAAATCAGGTTTTTGCTGCACTCGAAAATTATATACGGTTTTATCATCAATCCGACTCGGTAGAAATTCTAGTTGCAGATGCTTCCCGTTTGGTGGAGTTTATCAAGTCTAATTTTTCACCGCAAAACATTTCGGAGGTTATCTTTGCGAATGACTTTCTTGCATTTTTGGGACAACATGGTATTACATTAGAGCAAAGTCTTGCGGATTTCGAAAATGACATTTCTCAGATTTACAATCTTCTATCTGAACATCGAGATGATTACCTTCGATACGAAGTAGCGGAACACCAACGTATAAGACTTGAACGATTTAAGGCGTTTTTTTCAAAATGCTCTAGTCAAGATTTATCCAGATTTATCGACATAAGTCTTAATATCGTAAGCGCAAAAAGTAATACGAAAAATCATCACGATCTTCTGCACGGATTTAGTCTCGCGTTGCACACACTGGCGAAAATAGCCCCTGCATCTTTTGAAGAGGCGTTAAGTTATTACCTCAAAAAGGGGGATCAGTTGAACTTGTCCCCCGCTCACGTACTTCGACCTTATATGGATAGCATAGGAAAAGGGAAAGCATTTTTGTTCTTAAGTAATCTGGCTATATCACTCAAAACAAAATGGCTGCTCGGTTTTTATCAAGCTCTTTCAGAGAATGAGATAGAAGAAAAGGATGTGAGTGCGCTATACCAACTTTTCCAAGTGGCTGCCGCCAGCGAATTACCAGGCTGGATTGACTTCTTGTTGAAATATACTTCTTTTGACTCTCGCATTGTTGCGAAATCTGTCAAAATCATTCTTGAAAAAGACGACTCGCAATATTCCGCATGGGCACTTCATACTATTGTCAACCCCTACTCTGATTTTAACAAACGTGTAATGGCTTTATTTAAGGATGACATTGAGGTTCTTGAGGAAGTATATCTCGTGGTTAATTCTAGTCGCGATCGGTGCGATCATGCCTCTGAAACGCTTGCAAAGATACTTGATGTTGACCTCGGATTCATAACCAGATACATGGAACAGGTTTATTCTTCAAAAGAGCAAAAACAACGATTTAACTTTGAGGATCAAGACTTCTCAATTCTTTGGCTCCACCGAAACTACGAAGAGATTTTTAGCAAAATTGTTGATATTGTTTACAGGAGAGAAGGCGTTCATCATTGGTTTACCGACCTGAGGCATTTCTTTATGGTTGACAGATTAAAGCAACCCGATTTAAATGTTATCCAAAGACAGGTTGATTTTCTGGAGCGAAGAATTCATGCTCAATATCAAGATCTTGATTTTATTGAATTTCTATTTGAGGTTATTGCATATCTTCCTCAAGAAGCAAGATCTCGTCTTACCTTTGTGTTTTTGCAATACAACAAGAATTTCGACGACTTCAGGCGTTTAGCGCTTGAACCAAGATCAATGTCATGGTCGGGCAGTGCTGTGCCAATGTATCAAGGGCGAATTGATTACTTGAAATCCTTGCTGCCTATGTTGAACGATTCCCAGTTGCTTGGACACCGAAACTATATAGCGCAATTGGTTGACTTTCTCGAACAAAATAAGAATCTAGAAAAAAAACGCGACTTTATGGGAATTGACCATTTTTGATCTTTTGTCAATATGGTAACTATAAAAGCAAAGACGCCACCTCGCGATCAATCAAATTCCTTAATCACGCATACGGATGCGCTTAAGGAGTTTGATTACATCGGCAAAATTGAATTAATCAACATTACTTTACTGGCATTTTTTTCATCCGCCAAATGTCCCGCCAGTTTGATTCTTAAAGCGCATGATTACGCCAAAGAAATCAGGAATGGCGAAATGGGCGTCATCAGCGGCTTTCATTCGCCTGCCGAGCGGGAGGTTCTTGAAGTCCTCTTGAAAGGGAAATGTCCCATTGTGGTGGTGTTGGGTCGCAGGCTGAAAAATGCCCGAATCCCTGTCACATGGAAAACGGAAATTGAAAAAGGTAGGATGTTGATCATCTCGCCGTTCAAGGAATATCAGAAATATGTCACGAAGGAAATGTCTATGAAACGGAATGACCTTGCGGCGCGGATTGCGGGGCGGGTGATGATTGTCCATGACGGCGAGGGAGGCAGTTTGGAAGGTCAAGTGGAGAGGTGGGAAGAAGAGGGGATACGGTTTGAATATTAGGGTAAGTCTTGAAGAGAATTGGAATATCCAAACTTAAAAAACTAGTTTTTTTGTAGACGATAAAAATATTAGGATAAAAAAATGGAATTCAAAGAAAAGATTAAAGTGTTTATTAGTTCCAAGTGTGGCGGAGAACGAATAAATTTCGACAAAATCGTTGATTCTGATTTAAAGGACAAAAAAAGTCTGGCAAATTCAGCTGTTAGGACCAATTACGATATAGTAAGAAAATCTTTAAAATCTTTTCTTGAATCTACGGGGTTTATCACTGTTTACATATTTGAGGATGGAGCAGCCTCCACTTTATCGGCGAAAGAAGAGTATCTATATGAAATTGACAGTAGCGATGTTTGCTTATTCTTAATTGACAACTTTGACGACAATATATCGCCAGGCGTGTTAACAGAGATTCAGCGAGCAAAAAGTCAAAAAAGAAAATCTATATACCTGTTCTTAAATGATCCAAATCGTGAAGAAACGCTCATTCAAAAAAACTTCACCGGGGAGAATGGAGATAGATATCAAGTAATAGATGATATCCGAGAATTTATTGATGAAGGATTAAATTCTGTAATTCTGGACATTTTGAGAATATATCGACTGTACTGCCGTGGCGGTTTAGCTAGACCTGAAGCAACTCCCTTGTCAATCGAAATAACAAGCGAAATTTTCCCAGCACAAATCACGGATATAGAGAAACAATTATTTAGTAACTTGGGGATGACAAAAAATAAAATTACCAGTTTGGTATACAAGCCCGATGAAAGGCAAACTCAAACATCAGATTTGGACAAAGTATGTTTGCAAGTCCTTGAATTTCTACTGGGCGAAAGACAATTTGCGGAAATCGACTTAACCTTTTTACTACGTCTGTTAGAAGAATTGCAGCCGCCAGACTTGCACGGAATCGTCAAGCAAAGATGGAGCGCAATCTCCAGCCTTTGGAGTAATGATTTAGACACTTCCTTAAAAGTTCTTGAATCTCTGTCTGCTCAATTAGAAGAAAGATCAACAGTTTCAAAGTGGCTTATAAGCGACATCTTGATTGATTGGCGCAACTTAAGTTTTATCAGGACAAACGCAGGTGACGTCTTCGATTATCCGATTCAAAAGAAAATCGATCAACAACACTCAATGATATATTTCCCTTTGGCAGACAGATTTAGCACAAACATCGCCAATGATATTCTCGAAAGAAATTTTAATGCCGCTACAAGTTCGCCTTATTCATCTACTATATACAGTATAGAAAGCGCCTTTAAAGAAATTCCGAGCTATTTACTTGTTGCAATATATTACGGCTCGTACACACACATCGTTCTTGCGCTCAGGGAAATTCATAATGTTCTAGTTGATTTGATTCAAAAGAATAATAACCTTTCGACCAAAATCCAATTGATGAGAATTAGCGTTTTACGAGGCGGTGAAAGCGATTTTAAGAAAGTCATGGGGAAATATAAATGTTCGTTATCCCATAGCACCTCTAAAGAAGTCGTGGAGTTGTACAAGTTGGCTGAAGCAAAGCCAACGACACACGAAAGAACTCTATGGAAGATAATACTTTTCAGAGAATTGGGCTATTACTTTTCTGATGACGACTACGAAACTGTCTTAAGCGAAATGAAGGACTTTTTGTCAGCATGGATTCATGGTGAAAACCAGAGCGTCAGATTAATGGATAAATTTATTGAAGCGATTATAGCCAATAAGGAGCGAATCCCCTTAGATCAAATTATTGACTTCTCGACAGACATCTTAGAGAGAAAGTACTACCGCTTTTTTGATTCGGTTTTCGACTTGCTGGCTAGGTTAGATATCTCAATAATTTCACTCAACTCTATGGAAGAGTTAATTTCATCTGTCAGCAAGGTTTTGGAGGACGAAAAAGTCAAGAAAGAAAATCTACACAACGTCAAACGTTTACTTGCTATGTTTGGGAAGAGGTTTGAGAAAGCAAGTTTAGTCGACGAAATAGTCAAGAAGTATTACCCAGAATTTTATGATAAAGATTATCACTTGGAAGTTCGCCAAGGGGAAAGGGCTGTGCATATTCCTAGGTATATTGAAGTTATGAAGTCAAGAAATGAGGTTCAAGGAAAGGGTGGGCAATTCATAGGTTTTGTCGATAGACCCTATGAGACAATTAGCAACATCATTGAATTTGATCAAGTATCCCTGTCTGAAGAAGTTCTCGGCAGATTGTTAGATGAAATCCGTAATACATTACTATCTAAAACCCAAACTTATTCAGAGAAAATAAATGCTATTCACCTTTTATTGCTATTGAAGCATACAAGTGGGCATGAGGATTACAACTGGATTGACTATTATGCCAGCCTTAAGCGAAATGTAGATACAATAAAGACAGGTCATTCTGGCTTCTTTGAGCAAGAAAGTGATCTTTCGTTGCGCTTTGCAATGGCGGTTTTGCAGTTTGCATTTAACGATACTTCTTGGCAAGAAATGTTTGAGATACTTGCCTTAATTAATAACGAGAGTGAAAGAGAAGTAATAGACTCGTTAATAACTTTATATTATTTCTTGAAGCGCGCAAGACACCTTCTGGCTGAAGACCCGTTTTTGCCTGTAATAGTTCAATATGTCTCCACTTTTTGCTTTCACGAAAGTCAAGAGATTAGACGTCAAACAGTTGGAGTTCTTTATCAACTGCTAAACACCCAATATGCTGATTTTGCGGCTGGAAGATTATCTAAAATGATGAATGATGATGATTTTGGGGTTAAATTGCCCATTGTTAGACAGGTAGATTTGCTCAAACAAAAAGACTTCGACGCCTATAACTATATTTTATCCAAGGCTAACATTGACAACCATTATTTAGTTAGAAGGGTCGCGAAGAGTATAGAGGAGAAAGATCTTTTGTGATCTCATATAGTCAAAACTAGAAAGAAAATCAAAAAGGATTTTTCTGCATGATCGTACTCATCCCCCAAGACGACAATCCGCTGGGCGAATCGTTTGCGTCCATGCTGAGCAACGAAATCAGCGGCGTACAATTCGCGAATAACAAAGTCTGGCTGGTCGTCAGCCTTGCGGGCGATATTACTTCTTGGTTGGTTCCGCTCTTGTGTCCCGTCTGCGGCGGCGCCTGGCATTTCAGTGCTGAAAATATCCACGCAACTGCTGCGGAACTCCGCGAAAAACTGGTTGGTTTTATTCTCGCAGGAATGCATTATCACGTGCAGGTCACAGAGCAAAGTGTCCGCGCCATGCAAACCTGGCTATATTCTGACTCAGAAATTTTCGCTCCGCTCGTGGCAAATATCCCTGAACACGCGGATATATCTGCCTTTCCCGCAGTTGCCCTGATCCTTGAAAAACGCGTTCCACTCGAAATGGACTTAAGTGGCACGGAAGAGGAAATCCGCGCACGCTTTGATCTTGACCCCGAAGAGGATTTTGAGAAAGCCATGTCGGACCTGCACGAGTTGCAGGAAGATGGATACGATGTGGAGGACGACCTCATGCTGCTTGTTCATCCCTTTGCGATGCTGGAATGTACAGAGGTGTTTAACGAAAACTTAGAACAAGCAACTTAAACAAAAATAGCGAAGGCTCAGCCTTGCTATTTTATTATCTTCACATCGCCAGGCAAGGGATCACCATCGCCCAGACGGGAGTATTCTCGTTTCTCAAATTGCAAGGCGCGTGCTGATTGTCCATGTTGGTGAGGGGCAGTCGGTGAGAGGCGGTTTAAGAGGTCAGAAAAGCCAGATAGAATAGGAGGTGAATATTTGGGTACAATAGGGGCATAAAGGAAAACGGTACATTTTCTGACAGGTTAGAAAAATGTGCTAAATTGAAGATAGTCCACTGATATTGACAAGGTATCTATTATGACATCCGTAGCGATCACAGGCGAAGTTTTTCGTTGGGCGCGTGAACGTGCTGGTCTCTCTGATGAGAAACTGGCAAAAAGCGTCAGCGCCAAGCTGGAAAAACTCCACGCCTGGGAAATAGGCAAGGAATATCCCAACTTCCATCAGGCTCAAAAACTCGCGACTGCTTTGAGTATTCCCTTGGGGTACCTTTTTCTTTCCCATCCTCCTCAAATCACAAATCCTGTTGCCGATTTCCGAACATTGCCTGGAAAAAAAAGCGCTAATCTAAGCCCGAACCTTCAGGATGTTTTGGACGATGCTTTGCGAAAAAGGGATTGGTATAAAGAATGGCGTCAACAGGAAGATATTGCTCCTTTTGAATTCGTTGGGAAATATTCCCTGCGGAGTAAGCCTGAGAGTATTGTCCACGACATGCGGCAGGTCTTGGATGTGTCGCAGGGTTTTGCAGAAAAAATAGGTACATGGGATTTGCATTTACGTCAA
>Ga0154020_10004502_pt1 | contig 16603 bp, 13 predicted proteins | sample Klosneuvirus_201_FD_109709 | JGI IMG/M metagenome (GOLD analysis project Ga0154020, IMG submission 109709) | Active sludge microbial communities from wastewater, Klosterneuburg, Austria - Klosneuvirus_20160825_MG | ecosystem: Engineered > WWTP > Aerobic digester > Activated sludge | place...
AGGTGAGGGGTGAGAGAATCAGGGGGCTGGGGTTATTCCGGCGGCGGCGAATTTTTTCATCAGACGCAGGCGGGCGTTTTCCATGCCTGCTCCAAAGGTCGTTTCGGCTTCGTCGAGCGCTTCCTGCACGTCTTCGCTGAACGAATTATTTTCCTCCTCCTCCGCGTTGTTTTCGGTATCCGGTGCGATGATTTGCTGCAAGCCGTTTTCCACGATTTTGGTCAGGTTGGACATCAGGTCGCCGACCTGCTCCGAGGCGCGTTCGCCGAGGTCGTCGAGCAGGTCGTCCACGTGTTCCGCGAATTTTTCGCGCAAAGCGTCGCCTTTTTTCGAATGGAGATACATACCGAGGGCAAAACCGGCGGCAGCACCGGCCAGAAAAAAAAGTCCACGGGAAACAGTTTCGTTTTTCATATCCGGAAAATTACGTCAAATTACTCCATCGCTCAAAGCATGAACGAATTGTAGCGCTTGTTCCAATTGCTGTTCTTCGGAGAGCAGGGTATTGTCCATGACGATGGCGTCGTCGGCACGGCGCAGGGGGCTGTCGGCGCGGTTGGAGTCAATTTGGTCGCGGGATTCAAGGTTTCGGCGAATGTCGTCCCAGTCGGCGTCTATGCCCTTGGCCGCCAGTTCGAGGTGGCGGCGGCTGGTGCGCACGTCCACGTCGGCTGTGAGGAATATTTTCAGGTCGGCGTCGGGGAACACCACGGTGCCAATGTCCCTCCCGTCGGCCACGATCCCCCGCCGCCTGCCGAGGGCTTTTTGCTGCGCAACCATAGCCCGCCGCACTGCCGAAATAGCCGACACCGGACTGACATGCTCGCTCACGCGCATTTCCCGGATATCGCGCTCCACGTCTTTTCCATTCAGGAATGTGTGGTTTTGCCCGTCTACGCGTTCGAAGTGGATTTCAATTTGCTGCAAGGCTTCGTCCACACCGGCAGGGTCATTGTAGTCCACCGCGTTTTCCATAAAAAAGAGCGTGACTGCTCGATACATAGCACCGGTATCCAAATAGGCGTAATGCAGGGCTTTGGCCATACCTTTTGCCAACGTGCTTTTGCCACACGAGGAGTGGCCGTCAATGGCGATTATCAATTTCAACTTTAACAGGTTTGAGTTTTGCCCACCTTCGCCAAGGCTACGGCGGGTAAAGTTTCGAGTTGGGCAAAGGTGGGAAAAATCTCGTCTGTGCGAAAAGGTTTGTGTCATCTGAAAGGCTGATCTTGACTCCCCCTGTGCAGGTTGCGCTGTTTCTTGTCAACTTTGCCACTCATGCTTTCCCACGCCCTGCTTGCCGTTTTCATAGCCGCCACTCTGGTGCAAATGGTCGCCTGGCTGGGTATTTTCGCCCGCCTTGCCCTTTACCGTCCAGCAATCCAAAACTCAAAACTCAAAACCCAAAACCCAAAACTGTCTGTTGTTATTTGCGCCCGCAACGAGGCCGACAACCTGCGCCAAAACCTGCCCGCGGTGCTGGAGCAGCAGTACCCGGAATTTGAAGTGCTCGTGGTGGACGACGACTCTGACGACGATACCCCCGCCGTGTTGCGTTTTTTTCAGGAAAAATATCCACACCTGCGCGTGCTGCGCGTGTCGCCCAAAACAAGTCCCGGCAAAAAACACGCCCTCGCGCAGGGCATCGCCGCCGCCCGGTACGAACACCTTGTGTTCACGGACGCCGACTGCCAACCAGCCGGACCGGAATGGTTGGCAGTTTTGAGTATTGAGTTTCGAGTTTTGAGTCACTCAAAACTCAAAACTCAATACTCAAAACCGGAAATCCTGCTCGGCTACGCCCCGTACCGGCCCGGCCCGGGGCTGCTCAACCGCTGGGTTCGTTTTGAAACTGTGCAAACCGCGATGCAGTATTTTTCCTTCGCTTTGATCGGACAGCCCTACATGGGTGTGGGGCGCAACCTCGCCTGGAACAAAGCCCTGTTCGAACGCGTCGGCGGTTTTGCAGCCCATGCCGATTTGCTTTCGGGCGATGACGACTTGCTGGTGAATGCCGCCGCATGCGCCGACAACACGGCTATCTGCCTGGATTCCAAAGGATTTGTATTTTCGGAAGCCGAAAAAACGTGGCGAGCCTGGTGGCGTCAAAAGCAACGGCATCTCACAGCAGGCACCCGCTACCGCCCCTTGCACCGGGCGTTGTTGGGTGCACTGGCTATGAGCCACGTCCTCCACTATTTTTTGTTAACGCCCCTGTGCTTTTCCGGCTTTGGCACAATTTGTGTTTCATTATGGATCATTCGGATGGCCCCCGCCTTCCTCATTTATTGGAAAATTCTGCGCCAATTCCGCGAAGAACAACTCCTGATCTGGTTTCCGTTGTTCGACGCGCTATTGGCTTTGTATTACGCGGTCTTTGTGCCGCCGGTTTTAATCCGTTCCAATAGTTTAATCTCATGGAAGTAATTGCAGGTCCCGGTCAGATCCTCCCATCTGTACCGGGGCCTTTTTTGTTAATTTCAACACAGAGACGCGGAGGCGCGGAGGCGCGGAGTTTTATTGATTGTTTCTCCGCGCCTCTGCGTCTCCGCGGTGAAAAATTACCGCACAAAATCCCGCTCGAATACCGCTTCGTTTCCCCGGTCGTCCGTTACCACAAGACGGAGCGCGTGTGTCCCGCGGCCAATGCGGCCATCGAAGACATGGGTGAGCCGGGCGCGTTTTCGGTCGTACTCGAACAGCACCCACTTGCCATCCACCATACCCCGATAACGAAATCCTTTGGCGTTTGCGTCGGTGTCGAAGTTGTCGGTGACTACAAATGACAAGCTGTTTTTTTTGCGCATATTCGCGTCGAACACGACTGGTTTGATGGTCGGCGGTGTGGTATCTACCATGACGCTGTACGCGCCGAAGTCGCGCACACGGGTTTCCAGAATATTTTCCCTCCAGACGCCACCGCAGTTGGTTGGTCGGCCTGCGCCGAGGCGGACGATGACGGCTTTGGGCCGGAGGTTTTCGGGCACGCCTTCGGGTCGGAGGCCGAGGGTGCCGTAGCGGTGCAGGGGAACCGTTTCGTCGTGCACCGAGTGTACGGGGGCATACATCCCCGGCTGAGCAGGTGTGGTTGAATATCGAAAAAAAAGTGTTTCGTAAAGGGTGCCCATGGGAAACGTGAACGAAAAACCGTCCAGATCCACACGATTGTCCACGTCATAAGGCAGTTCAAACTGGTACGGCGCGACAGGCAGCGGTGCGGGGTCGGCTCGCAACACCCAAAAGGTGACGGAGGACACATTTTCGTGCGCATCAGCAAGCCGGATAGTGATTTTGGTTGGTTTTTCCTTGTAAAGTGGAATCGCACCGAGGGTTTCGGTGTGTGTATAGTTGGAAAGGCGATCGCCGGGTAGCACAAAACACCGGTGAAACCACGCCTCGTAACGCTTGTATGCGGAGTAGTCGGTGTGTGCATTGATGTATCTGGACTCGTCGAAATCAATTTCGCCGGCACGCCACTGGAAAGCCACTTTGTCGTCGGCAAGCAGGGTGAGCATAAAGAGGCCGTTTTTATTCACTGTATTCCCGGTCATCTGATCAAACGCCCGAACCCCGAACCCGACCCGCCATGCCGGTATGCGCACGGTATCGCCGCCTTTGGGGCCGAAGGCGCCGGGGCCACGCTGTTCGACAGGGTACGGTTGGCTGTAAAGCACTTCCCGTTTTTCATTCAGAAAATACACGTTCATATCGCGTACTTCTGGCGGGGTGCGGTCCAGCACCGGCAGTCCGAACAGGAGCGGGTTGAGCGCTTTTTGGTTGGCGGTACGGCGAATTTCGAAATGCAGGTGCGGGCCTTCGGAGCTGCCGCTGTTGCCCATGACGCCGATCTGCCCGCCTTTTTTAACCGGGAAAACAGCCGCCTTCGGGAACAAATCCACTTCGAAACGCTCCTGTTTGTACTGGGCCTTTTTTACATAATCGGCTATCGCCGGGGAAAACTTGTCGAGGTGGGCGTACACGGTGGTGTAGCCGTTTGGGTGCTTGAGGTACAGCACATTTCCATAGCCGTTTGCCTGCACCCGAATCCGGTGGATATGGCCGCCGGCGGCCGCAAAAATAGGTTGGCCGACGCGTCCCGTGCTGCTGCTGATGTCGAGGCCCGTGTGAAAATGCGCTTCGCGCAATTCGCCGAACGAGCCGGAAATGCGGACGCCCTCGGGGTTCACGGGCATACGGAAGTAGTTTTGGGGAAATGGCTCATCGGGGTTTAGGCCGTGCTGCCGAACTCCGTTCGGTAAACCCGTAAGAGGCCGAACCGCAGCAGCGCCGAACGGAGTTCGGCGGCACAACACCTCGTACCGCTGCCCCCCCTTCGGCGAACCCGTTGAGATGCGGTAGGACGCTTCCGGCGTGGAAAGCAAAACCAGGTACGAAATGCTCAGAAAAATATGGACAAATGAACGGCTCATGGTTGGACAACGCAAAAATGGCTATGCCTCAATATGTATGTTTGCGCCGTGCAAGGTCAAAACAAATCCGCAAAGTATGTTCAATCCCATTGAGGCAATTTCCGGTTATCATCCGGCTGTTCAGGCATTTTTTGCCACTTTGTTCACCTGGGGCGTGACGGCCGCCGGTGCGGCGCTGGTATTTTTTTTCAAAACCGTCAGCCAAAAAATGCTCGACGCCATGATGGGTTTTGCTGCCGGGGTGATGATCGCTGCCAGTTTTTGGTCGCTGCTGGCGCCGGCAATTGAGATAAGCGAGGAGGTAAGTGATTTGCCCCGATGGGCGCCGGCGCTGATCGGGTTTCTGGCCGGCGGCTTGTTCCTTTCCCTGCTGGACAAGGTGTTGCCGCACCTGCACCCCAGTCTTGCTATCGAGCAGGCCGAGGGGATTTCGACTCGCTGGCGGCGAAGCGTGTTGCTGGTTTTAGCCATCACACTGCACAATATCCCGGAAGGGCTTGCGGTGGGCGTGGCATTCGGGGCTGTGGCGTACGGATTGCCCAGCGCCACCATTGGTGCGGCGGTGGCGCTGGCAATCGGTATCGGTTTGCAAAATTTCCCGGAAGGCACTGCCGTGTCGGTGCCGCTGCGCCGGGAGGGCATGTCGCGCAGCAAGGCTTTTTGGTACGGGCAATTGTCGGGCGCCGTGGAACCTGTTTTTGGCGTGATCGGCGCGCTGGCCGTCATGTCCGCGCAGGCATTCCTGCCCTACGCACTCTCCTTCGCGGCGGGCGCGATGCTGTTTGTCGTCATCGAGGAACTGATCCCGGAATCGCAACGGGCCGGAAATACCGATCTGGCCACTATGGCTACGCTGCTGGGATTCAGTGTGATGATGGTGCTGGATGTGGCGCTGGGATGAGCACCGGTCAAAACGCCGGATCAGCCACAAAACCCGTAAACAGCATCGTGTTCGTGGGGATATGCCGCAGTACGAGAACGAACGGGCGGTTGAACCAGAACGTAGGCGGAAGCGACGTAATGGCGAAACCAATGGACGTGACCGCTGCACCTTCCGCGCCTTTTTCGTCCACTTCCAGTACGGTTTTGTGCTTGATCTGGCTGATGAATATGTTCTGGGCTGCTGTGCCCATCGCCGTAAAATCGGCGTCCCGGTCCGAAAATGCAGCCAGCATACCGAGGTTTTTCAGGCTCTGGATGATGTCGTTGTCGTAGGCAAGTTTCAGTTTTGGGAAATACACCTGGGCGCGGCTGTTCTGGACGTTGGAGTACAGGCTTTTCCAGATTTCCGGCGAAATGTTCAGGTGCCAGTCGGGGGCGGTGTTGGTGGCAGCGGGTTGAATAAAACTGAGGCTGAAGGTGGAGTCCTTGAATGGTATGTCCACAAGGTTGTGCTGGCCTGTTATAGCGAACGTGAAATTCCGGTCGGCGTTCACGAAGTCAACCTGCGCCACCGAGCCGTCGGCTTTTGTGAACTGGGCCTTATTGGTGAGGTCGGGCGAAAAACCGGTTGCCCAGTCGGCCTTGAAGTGCAGGGCGTTGATGAGGAAAGCAACGTCGTTCACGGTGATGCGTTCGAGAATTTTGTCAATTTTCCCTTTGGTGCTGGTTTTCACCCAGCCGTTGATCTGGTCAAGGGCAGCCTGTTCATTGCTGAAGTTCAGGTTGTCGGCGCCGCTCTCGTAGTACGTGGACAGCGCGGATAGGAACGGTGGTTTGACGTTGATGCGTTTGTCGTCGTAGAAGTAGCGGTTCGAAACGGTCACCGAGGGGTGTCCGCTTTGTTCGGTGAGCAGCGTGGTCAGGTCGCGGTGCAGCGCGTTGAGGTCGGACACGGAGCAGTTGTCGCAGCCCATCACGCCGAGCATTTCGGCCAGCGTATTGCCTTTTGCGCCGTTGTTTGCCATCGTGAGGGCGGTTTGAATACTGAAGGGCGAGATCAGTACATTCTGGCCCGGTTTGGCAAGTTGTTCCTGTTTGAACATATCCCAGCCAAGCGTCTGATTCATCTCGGCAAGTTTTTCCACCTTGTCTACCGGTACCGGTTCCTGAGGCGGAACGGTGTTTTCTTTTTTGCAGGCGACCAGAGCCAGCAGCAAGGCAAGCGGGAGCAGGAGCAATGATTTGTTCATAGTGTTGTGTCGTGTTTGGTGAGTAGATATGGGGAAGACGGGGGCAAGTACAAAAAGGGTTGGCCTCCTACTCCCGCTCATAAACCGAAATCCGCGTTTCGCCCTTCTCCGTATGCGTGGCAAGTGCCTCCCGCCACACGTACTTGGACTTTTTCCCGGGGCTTATCTCGACGATGCCGGCCAATTTGTACTGCATTTTGTACGAATTGAACCAATCGAAAATATTGTTGGACGAACCCTCCTTGCGCAGCCAGGACAGCGGCGAGTTGATATAAATCAGGAACTTGGGTTTGCTGCGCTCAATCTCTTTCGTCATGTCGTCCTGCATGGCTGCGCTGAACGCCTGGTTTTCCATCAACGGATAGGTGTAGATGTACCCTGTAGCGGGCAGGCGGTTGCTGTAAAAATAGATTTGCGGCTCGGAGCCAATCACGGCAATCTTGTCCTCCGCAGTCGTATTGGACTGGATAAATCTGGCGATTTCCAGCGATTCCGGGAAGGGGTTGGCTGAACCGTACATCCGGGTACACAGCCGTTGCGGAGTGTCCTTGAAAAAATGTACCCGAAACTTGTTTACCCCGGAAAAAAACATGTACCCAAAAAATGCCAACGGCAACACACGGAGGAACCCGAGATTGAATTTCGTCAGCAATTCCTGAATAAAATATAGTGCAATGCCGATCAGCAAGCCCAGCGCGGGGTAGAACACAATGAAATAGTGTGCACGGAAATACAGGCCCGGTACCACGCACAGCGCAGAAAACAGCACGAACAACAAAATAGTCCAGGAGTATTTGCGTGCCGCATCGGAGAAAAACAGCGCTGCCAAACCCGCCAGCCCGGTCAGCCAAAACAGCACAAGGCCGGTGCTGAATATGGAAAAATTTGCCTTTAGCGCGTCCCATGCCTCGCCCCAGGGTTTGATGGTGGCATACTGTTGGGCGTATTCCACCGTCCAGTGCCAAAACTTGTCGAAACTGCCTGTTAGCACCGATACGAGCACGATCAGCAAGTAGGGTACGGTACTGGAAAGCCCAAAAACTCCGAAGGCGACAGCGCTGCTTTTCAAATCCCGGGGAGTGCGTTTCCACTCGTGCAACGCAAGCGCTATCAGGCCGAACAGGATCAAAAACATGGCGTGTTGTTTCATCACGAACGACAGCCCGAAACAAAAACCGCTCGCCGCCAGCCCCAACAGTGTCGGACGATCAAAATACCGCAGCAACAACAGCAGCCCCGCGAGCGCGGCCACGGCGTTGAAGTGCGTGGCGTGTGCGGCAAGGCCAAGTGAATACGGCGCCATGCTCAGCAGCGCGAATGAAGCCGCAGCCAAAACACCGACCGTGTCGTTCACCAACCTTTTTCCCACAGCAAAAAGCAGCACGATACTCGCCAGGTTCACCAGCAGCAATCCGGCATGGATGCCTGTCGGGCTTTGCCCGAATATCAGCATAATCAACGAGTAGGCGTAGTACGTGCCGGGCAGTTTCATGTTGTATGCCATTTCGTACGGCGGGATACCTTTCAGGATGAGTTGCCCCATCAGGGCGTACTCCCCCTCGTCCCGTTCGAGCGGAAGCGACAACAGCCGGAACCGCACGAAAAACACGAACAACAGCACGGCCGCCAGAGCGCCGTACACTAAAATTTTTCGCAAAGGGAATTCTCCTCCGGAGGCAGCAGCCGCAACAGGCCGCTCGGCGGGTTTCTTTGCCTTGGGGGGCTGGGCAGGGCGCTTGTTGGATTGCTTCATCGTGTTGTCCGAACTGGTTGGTCTCGTTTCAAAAAGACCACAAGATTGAACAATGTGCCCGACGTGTGCAAGTGCACGACCGAACCCGACCGGATATTTTTTGGTTTGAAACAGTTTGAGTAGCCACTTCAAGCAGCTACTTTTGTTCTGCGGCAGCGGCAGGGCCAAGTATCACGGCGATTTGGGGATGATCCGACGTCAACAGGTTTTGAGAACGGTCGCGAGTAGTCGGAAGCACAGGAGATTCTTCACTCATTACAATTTTCGATATGAAAAAAGCAGCATTTCTCCTCTTGCTCCTCGGATGTGTATGTTGTACATCCTCGACCCAACAAAACCCCGCAACACTGGACGGACACACGTTCAAGATCGAAAGCATCACCGGTGGAAAATCCGAAGGCACGGAAATGATGATCTTTAAGGCCGGCAAAGTAGAAAACGACGTGTGCACCCAGTGGGGCTTCGGCTCGGCGCCGTACACCTACGACGCCCAAAGTGGAAATTTCAAATATTCCCTTACCAGCGAAGCCGAGGGCCGAATGGACTGGGAAGGCAAATGGTCGGCAAATGCCGTGAGCGGCAAAATGGTGTGGGTCAAAGCAGGCCAAAACGACATCCACTACACGTTTCAGGGCCCCGAAACAAAAGACAAGTAACGAACCGGCATCACAGTATCACCGCCTGAACAAGGAGGCGGGCGCCAGCAGGTTTCGGTATGCGCTCAACAACCGCCGCGCAATTTCGAGGTTGTCGAAATGGTTTGCGCAGAATACCTGTGCGCGCTGACCAATATGTACCAGTTCATCGCCTTGCGCGTAGCACCAGTTCACGGCGCTGTAAAACGCCTCCGGGGTGTCGGCTACCAATACTTCCTGCAAGTGCCTTGCGGCTATTCCTTCCAGGCCAATGGGGGAGGAAAGCACCACTTTGCCCAGAGCCATACCTTCCAAAATCTTGGCACGCATGCCGCCTCCGGCCAACAACGGCACCACCAGAATGGAATGTTGATTGATAAAATCAATAGCGTTGGGCACTTCACCGTGCACATGTACCCGGGGTAGCCGCAAACGTCGGAGCCCGGAGGGTGTGTTGCGCCCGGCAATGTGGAACGTCAGTTCGGGAAACGCCGGCGCCAACAGAGGTTTCCAAACGTGGTCGAGAAACCACTGCAACCCTTCGAGGTTCGGCATCCAGTCTAACGAACCGATGAATGCAAGGCTGAGTGGACGTTCAAAACTTTCGGAATCGGCTAAGTAATCCCGGCAATCCAGACCAATGGGCGTCACAACTGCAGGCTTTGTCAGGCCCAAAGCCCGGAACTGTTCCACATCGCGCTCGGTGATGCCCACGAGCAGATCGCAGCGATTCAGGTTATCCTGTTCAAATTTTTTCAGGCGGGGGGTGATCGTGCGCAGGTACCATTTTTTGAACGGGTTGCTGTTGGCCGCTACACGCTCCCATATTTCGTGCTCCACATTGTGCGTACGCAAGGCCACAATCGCCGACGAATGTTGGCGGATGAGCGGGATGTAGGGCGCCAGGTACAGTGTTTCCAGTTGCACCACGTCGAACCAGTTGCTATGCAGAATTTCAGTCAGTTTATCCGCAAATTCCTGGTTTTCAAAACGCTCAATGTGATACGACCGATCGGAGAACAGGTTGGACAACGCCGCCAGAGGCCGAATACGATTGTCCACTTCCACGGTGTGCACAGCATCGTAATGCCCCAATTCGGGCGGAAGGTGTTCCGCATCGAACCAGTGTTTGCTGGTATTCATGGCCAAGAGCGTGGTGCCACAACCCAGTTCGTGGAATGCACGCGCCATGTACGTTACCGCGAGGCTCTCGCCGTCCTTTAGCGGATAGGGAAACTTTTTGCAGAGTTGTAGAATCTTCACGGCAAACGGTGGGCGGGTTTGTCGCCGCACCAAAAAAGTGCGCCGCGAAGGTACACTGGAATGTGCAGGAAGGAAAAAAGGCAGAAAAAAAGTCGAACTCAATTGCAAACAAGATGCATCACCCGAGATACGACCGCAGTGAATTACGGTTGTACGCCTTGCGCAGCCGGCGGATAGCGCGTTCTTTAATCTGCCGTACGCGTTCACGCGTGAGGCCGTACAACTCGGCTATTTCTTCAAGGGTCAGGGGCTTATAGCCATTCAGCCCATAGTAGGATGCGATGACCTCCATTTCACGTGGCGACAGGATGGACAGCCCCTGGGCCACTTCCTCCCGGAGCGATTCGGCCATCAGTTCCAGATCAGGTTCCTGAGCATCCTCCGACATAAACACATCGAGCATAGTGGCCTCGCCCTCTTCGGAGTTGGACAGCGGTGCATCGAAGGAGACGTGCCGGATTCCGCTTCGGAGCATGGTCTGTACCTCGCGGGGTGTCATGTCGAGCAATTCGGCCAGTTCGTCATCCGTCGGTTCGCGCTCGAACTCCTGCACAAACGAAATGTACGCCTCGTTCACCTTGTTGTACGAACCCACTTTGTTCAGCGGCATACGCACGATACGGCTGTTCTCCACGATGGCTTGCAGAATGCTCTGACGGATCCACCACACGGCATACGAAATGAATTTGAAGCCCCGCGTCTCGTCGAAGCGTTTGGCGGCTTTCATCAGACCAACGTTGCCCTCATTGATGAGGTCGGACAAGCTAAGTCCCTGGTTTTGGTACTGTTTGGCTACCGATACCACGAACCGCAGGTTGGAGCGGGTGAGTTTGTCCAGGGCTTCCTGGTCTCCGGTGCGAATGCGGCGGGCCAGTTCCGCTTCATCCTCGGGGCCCAACATAGGAATCCTGCCGATCTCCGTGAGATACTTGTCCAGCGCGAGGCTTTCGCGTGTAGTGATTTTGTGGGTGATTTTTAACTGGCGCATATTGGACAGGATTGAAGTTATTCTTGTATTCTTTAACGAATTTGACGCGAAAGGTTACCTATTCGTTGCTAATTTTATGTCAAACGTATTGACTTTTTGTGAAAAAGCCGGTATTAGCGCCGCATTCACCGAAGTGATACAATTTTGTTGCCAAAATAGTTGCGATTGTCTCCGCCCATTTTCGTCCTTTGATCCATGCAGCGCTTCGGTCAATCCCGCTTACCCGCACTCATTCATTCTTTTGCAGCAGTCGCCAAACGATTTTTCCGGGGCGCGGGGCGGCGCATTCGGACATGGATCAGGCTACATCCAAAGACGTCTGCCGCATTGTTTGTGTTGGTTACGATGTGGCTTTTTTGCCTGCCAAGTCCCATTTTCGACGACCCGGTGTCCATCGTATTGGAAGACAGTACAGGCGATCTGCTCGGCGCCCGGATTGCCACCGACGGGCAGTGGCGGTTTCCGGCCCAAGACACGTTGCCCGACAAGTACGATGCCTGTGTGGTCGCCTTCGAGGACAAACGTTTCTGGTGGCACCCGGGGGTTGACCCGGTTGGTCTGCTGCGAGCCTTGTGGAGCAATATCAAACAACATCGCATAACCAGCGGCGGCAGCACCATCACCATGCAGGTGATCCGACTTTCCCGCGACAATCCGCCGCGCACCATCCGGGAAAAAATTCTCGAAATTTTCATGGCAACCCGGCTGGAACTCACCGCCTCCAAACGCCAAATCCTGTCCATGTACGCTGCCAATGCGCCTTTTGGCGGCAATGTCGTGGGGCTGGAAGCGGCCTGCTGGCGCTACTACGGCAAACGCCCGGAGTCGCTCTCCTGGGCGGAAATGGCCACTATGGCGGTGTTGCCCAACAGCCCGGCCCTCATCCACCCCGGCCGCAACCGCTCCAAACTCCTGCAAAAACGCAACCGATTGCTGGAGCGCTTGCTTGCTTCCGGTATAATTTCCGCGTCGGAATGCACCCTCGCCAAAGAAGAACCCCTGCCCGACGCTCCCCTACCCCTCCCCCAACTGGCGCCGCACCTGCTCGACCGGCTGGCTGCCCGCAATCAAAAAGCACCAAACAGCCGTTTTCGAACCACGATCAACCGGAATCTTCAGCGGCGCGTGGCGGACATCCTTGCCCGGCGGCAGGAAGTGTACCGCGGAAACGACATCCACAACCTCGCCGCCGTGGTGCTTGACGTGCCCACCGGAAATGTGCTCGCTTACCTCGGTAATGTGCCCGGCGCGGGCGCCGAACATGGTGAACAGGTGGATGTCATCGCCGCACCGCGCAGCACGGGCAGCATCCTCAAGCCGTTCCTGTACGCCCTCGCCCTCGAAAACGGCGACATCCTGCCCAACAGCCTTCTGCACGACGTACCCACCACGCTCGGCCGCTACAAACCCGAAAACTACTTCGAAACCTACGACGGTGTCGTACCTGCCCGACGCGCCATTGTACGCTCGCTCAACGTGCCGTTCGTACTCCTCCTCCAGCAACACGGCCTGGAAAAATTCCACTTCGAACTCAAAAAACTCGGCCTTTCAACCCTGAAAAAACCGCCCGCGCACTACGGTCTGTCCCTCATCCTCGGCGGTGCGGAAGCCAACTTGCTTGACATAACCAACATCTACGCCTGTATGGCCCGTCGTCTTGGCGCCTTCTATGAGCGCGACGGGCGGTACGATGCCGCCGACTTCCGGCAACCGGTGTTTTTCCGGCCGGATGCCCGGCACGAGTCGGAAACACCACACTCGGCAACTGCCGAAGCCGGACTGCTCGGCGCTGCCGCCATCTGGTTTACCTTCGAGGCCATGCAACAGGTCGAGCGCCCGGTCAGCGCGGGCGAATGGCAACTTTTTCAGGCCGGTCGCCACGTCGCCTGGAAAACGGGCACCAGTTTCGGATTCCGGGATGCCTGGGCAGCGGGCGCCACCCCGCGTTATGCCGTGGGGATTTGGGTCGGAAATGCCGACGGCGAGGGCCGGCCGGGCCTCATCGGTGTGGACATTGCAGCGCCGGTGCTGTTTGAGGTTTTTGAACAACTGCCCAACTCCGGCGAATGGTTCGACCCGCCCTACGACAATATGGTGCAAGCCGCCGTCTGTCGCCAAAGTGGTTTCCGCGCCGGACAATATTGCGAGGCAGACACTGTCTGGATTCCCAAAACCGGCCTCCGTGCCAGGGCTTGTCCCTACCACCAGTTGCTGCACCTCGACCCGACCGGGGCCTGGCAGGTGCACAGCGCCTGTGAATCGCCCACCGCCATGCAGCACAAGTCCTGGTTCGTGCTGTCGCCCCTGCAAGAGTACTATTTTGTGCGAAAAAACCCCTCGTACCTGCCGCCACCGCCGTTTCGACCCGATTGTATCGCCGCCCAGTTGGCACCCGAACAGGCACCTATGCAACTTATCTACCCCAAAGCCCCGACGCGCATTTACGTGCCCGTGGACCTTGACGGCCGCCTGAGCAGCACCGTTTTTCAGGTGGCACATCGCAAGCCCGGCACCGAAATTTACTGGCACCTCGACGGTGTGTACCTCGGCAGTACCAAGACCTTTCACAACATGGCCTTGCAGCCTCCTGTCGGCAAGCATACCCTTGCCCTCGTGGATCAGGACGGTAACCGGGTGGAGCAGGGTTTTGAAATCATCGGGAAGTGACGCCGGCTTTCAGATTTTCATGCGCTTTCTGTTTATACCGGTTCAACCGTTGTACTACCTTTCGCGCTGTATTCATTTAACTTTTGTACCACATGCAGCAGAAAATTTTAGTTCTTCTTGCCCTGCTTTTTATCCCAGTTTTCAGCGCTTTCGGACAAAGCCGTACCGATTCCATCGAAATCAAAAAAGGCTTCGGCACCGTGTTTCGCCACAACGGAAAAAACCTGACACCAAAGCAACTGCTGGACCTTACTGCGTCCAATCCGGATGCCTACAAGGAAATGCAGATAGCCAAAAGCAACCATGCGGCGGGTTCCGTCTTCGGATTTATCGGCGGTTTTTTAGTCGGCTGGCCACTCGGTACCGCTATCGGCGGCGGCGACCCGAATTGGGCCCTGGCCGGCATCGGGGCGGGTCTCCTCGTTATTTCGATTCCGTTCTCATCGGCATACACCAAACACGCAAAAAATGCCGCAAACCTGTACAACAGCGGAGTGTCCCATTCCAGCCTCGACGGCCCGGAACTCCACATCGGTATGTCGGGCAGCGGGATGGGACTTCGTTTGTCATTTCCTTAACCTGCTGATAAATACCATGTTCGCCAACATCGCACTCCTTTTGACATTCGCCGTTTACGTAGCCCTTATCTCGTTCAGCAAGATAAAACCGCCGGGCGGCGATTACGCAGTCGGGTATGCCTGGTCATTCCTTTTCCTAGGTCTGGCGCTCTTTGTCACAAGCCTTTTGGCCACCATCGCGATCGGCTGGAACAACGGTTTTGCCTGGGCGCCGGGCCAGGGTATCGGGCAAAAATTGCTGATCGGCACGGGATGGCTGACGTTTTGCGCAGCGACATTGGCCTGTGCCAGCTACCGCGGGGGCTTGCCCGATGAGTTTCCATTCTGGATGCGCTGGATTTTCCAGAACAACGGGATAATCTGGTGGCCGCTGCTGACCCTCGTGCCGGTACTCCTGCTCGCGAATCCCAACCTGGCGCCGGCCCTTTCGCCCGCCAAACTCCAACTGTTTATGAAAATTGCGTTCAGCCTGAACCTGGTCTTTTGCCTGGCGCTCTTTTGGATGTACAAGCGGGTACAAGCCCGCCAACTTGCCGAGCGCATCGAAGTTGACGACCAATACCCGGACTGGGACGAAAGGAACCGCGTGGCCTGCATTGCCGATTCGACCGCTCAGGAACTTTGGTTCGCGGGCCACTCCGAAAAGACCGGTGTGCGGCGAAATGCCTTCGTTAAAGTCACTTCCGGAGCCGAGTGGCATGCCGACCTGACGCGCGTGCTCTCGGCGGAACAGGACTATTGGGAGGTTTATCCTTTTGCCGCTCTCTACAGCATAGACTTTCCTGCCGGTTTCGAGGAAGCACTTGAGCAAAGTATCCGCCGCCTGGCCGGACAAATTCAGGAAAAAAACACCGGGCAGAGTTTTCAAATTTCGAAGGAAAAAGACGGCCTGAACATTTGTAAACTCGTGGAAGCACTCGACAAGTGGTTTTTCGATGCCCAACCGGATTTCCGACCGGCCATGCGTGAACTCCGCGCGGCATTGGCGGAAGCGTCGCCGGAGTTTTTTCAAAAGGAACGCGAAGCAGTGGAGGCCTGGCTGCAGGCGCACCCCTGAGAGAATTTGTTCCCAATTCCCGGCCGGAATTACCTTTGCGGCATGTACCACTTACCTTTTGTGCGTTTCGCCGCGCTCGCTATTGTCGCTTTATTCACCCAAAGCCTTGATGCCCAACCCAGCATCGCCCGCGAATGGAGCGAGGCCGTCCTGCAAACCATGCAGGAAGACCTTGCCCGACCGGCTGTGCAGTCGCGCAACCTCTTTCATTTTTCGGTAGCCATGTACGACGCCTGGGCGGCCTACGACACCGAAGCCCAACCCTACCTGCTCGGCAAAACCGTGAACGGCTACACTTGCCCGTGTACCGGCGTGCCTGCCCCGAAAGATGTGGAAGCCGCCCGCAGTGAAGCCATCAGTTTTGCTGCCTACCGCTTGCTGACTGCCCGTTTTTCGATCTCCCCGCAGGGCACCGGCGCCACATACCGCTTCCGGGAACTCATGCAAAAGCACGGCTATGATTTTCGCGACTACTCCTTCGACTATGCCTCCGGATCGCCGGCAGCCCTCGGCAATTACATCGCCCAGTGCATCACGCAAATGGGGCATCTGGACGGCGCAAACGGGGAAAACAACTACCTGACTCCGGACTACCGGCCCGCAAACCCGCCCCTGGAAGTGGTCGCGCCCGGCCCGGGAAACGTACAGGACCCCAACCGCTGGCAACCCGTCAAGTTGAACCGCGCCCTCGACAAGGACGGCTACCCCATGCTGGAGTGCCGCTGCGGGGGCAAACCGCTGGCGTCCTTCATCGACACCATCGACCGAAGCGGCCGCCGCATCACAGGCACCCAAACCTGCCAGGTACCCATGTGGGGACAGGTAAAACCTTTTGCTCTGAAGCAACAGGATTCAAAAATCTACCGCCGCGACGGGCACGAATACCGGCTCTACCACGATCCCGGCAGCGACTTTTTTCCACGCCTCGACACGGCAAAAGGCGGCGGCACATCGCAGGACTATCAGTGGAATTTCGCTCTCGTAGCCGCCTGGTCCGCCCTGCTCGACCCCGCCGACACCACCCGCTGGGATATATCTCCCGGGAGCATGGGCAACCTGCAAGGCTACCCCAAAAACCGGGCTGAACTGCGCAGTTTTTA
>Ga0154020_10004504_pt1 | contig 16599 bp, 12 predicted proteins | sample Klosneuvirus_201_FD_109709 | JGI IMG/M metagenome (GOLD analysis project Ga0154020, IMG submission 109709) | Active sludge microbial communities from wastewater, Klosterneuburg, Austria - Klosneuvirus_20160825_MG | ecosystem: Engineered > WWTP > Aerobic digester > Activated sludge | place...
CAAAATTAGCATTAACCGGAGGCACTCCAGTCCGGACTAAAATATTTCCTCAGAGTAATACAATAGGGGAAGAAGAAAAAAAGGCTGTAATGAAAGTATTAGATTCAGGAAATCTTTCTCAGTATGTTGGTACATGGAATCCGGATTTTTACGGTGGACCAATGGTAAAGGAATTTGAAAAAAACTGGGCAGATGCATTCGGTGTTGACTACTGTATGGCAGTGAATTCAAATACTTCGGGACTGTATGCATGCATGGGTGCATGTGATATTGGTCCGGGAGATGAAGTGATAGTCTCGCCATATACAATGACAGCCGGAGCAATTGCACCTTTGATCTATGGCGCTGTACCTATATTTGCTGATATTGATGAAGACACATTTTGTTTAGATCCGAAAAGCATTGAAGCAAATATTACTCCAAGGACTAAAGCTATATTACTTGTTCATATCTTAGGACATCCTTCAGACATGGATGAGATAATGGCAATCGCAAAAAAACATAATTTGAAAGTAATAGAAGACTGCGCTCAGTCGCCTATGTCAACTTACAAAGGAAAATTGGTTGGTACTATTGGAGATGTCGGAGTATTCAGCCTGAATTATCATAAGCACATTCACACAGGTGAAGGCGGAATGATAGTCACAAATGATCCGGTAATTGCCGAGAAGATTCAGTTGATCAGAAATCACGGTGAAGCAGTAGTCGCAGGAAAGAAGACAAAAGATATAAAAAATATTTTCGGATTCAATTACAGAATGACAGAAATGGAAGCAGCAGTCGGAACAGAGCAGTTGAAAAAACTTCCAGGTCTGATTGAAAAAAGAATTGAGTACGCGGATTATCTGTCAGGTATTATCGGTAAGCTTCCCGGCATTACACCGCCATTAGTAAAGGAGGGATGCAAGCATGTATATTATTTGCAAACATTTAAATTCAATAAAGAGATTATTGGAATACACAGGAATACTTTTGTAGATGCATTGAGAGCAGAACTTCCAACTATGGTGCTCAGAGAAAATTCACCAATCATCGGTTGCGGGTTTGCAGCACCGTTGTATTTGCAACCATTATATCAGCAGAGACTGAATCAATGCTCTTTTAATTGTCCCAGATATGAAGGTAATGTTTCATATGAAAAAGGAATTTGTCCAGTTACTGAAAGAATGTTTTACGATGAAGTCTTTACTCACGAATTCATGAGACCAAGTTTTTCAAAAGCCGATCTTGAAGATGTAGTGAATGCATATCAAAAAGTATATGAGAATGTAAATGAATTAAAAGAATACGAATCTAAAAATTCCGTCAAAGTTTAAATGTCAAAAAAGAATATTCTGATAATATTTGTAGATCCGGGAGGCGGCTTGGTAGTTTCTGAAGTTGCTAAGAAGCTAGATGCAGATCCGGAATATAATTTGAATGTTTACTGTGGAAATTTAAGTAAAGTAATTTCGGAAAATGCAGGTTTGAATTTTAAGATCATTAGTGACATGATTAACATTGAGACTGCAGAAGAAATTGTAAATACTGTTTCACCTGATATGATCTTAACATCTACCGGAAGAGGCAATACAGAACAGCTTTTTCGAAATATTGCTTACAGAGACAGTATTCCAAGTGTTGTGATTCTTGATTTCTGGAAAGACTACAGGAGAAGATGGCTCTATGCTGATCACAATATTCCAGAATTAAAAGATATAGTTTGCGTAATGGATGAACTTACAAAAAAGGAAATGACAGATGAATATTTTCCTGAAAGAAATATCAGAGTGACAGGACATCCTTATCTTGATAAGATATTTAAAAGTAAGAGAGATTTAATTGAGAAGGAAATTAAAAATGATTTTAATATTCTTTTTCTTTCTCAGCCATTAGACATTATAGGAATACATAATTATGAAATTCACCCGTTCAGAAAATTAATAAATGCTGTTTCTGAATATTCGGAGAAATCAGATCTTAAAATAAATTTAAAGATAAAACTTCACCCATCAGAAAAAATGTCAGAGGATCTGTCAAAGATATTGGAAGAAAAAGAAATAAAAAAAGTTACGATGATACATGTAAACAATGAAGCTGTACATGAGCTAATAGAGCAAGCCGATCTGATAATTGGTTATAATTCAATTGCATTATTTGAAGCTAGGTCGATGGGTAAAAGAGCAGTGAGTTTGAAATTGTTTCATATGAATGACTCACTTATAAAAGCTTTTGAAAATGCCGGGATAGAATCCTCAGATGCAAATTCGGAATGTCTGTTTAATCTTTTGGATGAAAAAAAAGAAACGTATTTATCTGAAAATATATTTGAAGGTGGAATTGAAAATTGCATCAGAGTAATATCAGAGGAACTGAAAGTGAAAGAAAAAGTAAGTTAAAAATTATTAAAATGATCAATCCATTTTTAATAGGAAATAAAATATATTTGTCACAGTTATCTCAAAATGATATTTCAGACAGGTATATAAACTGGCTTAATGACGAAGAAGTATGCAGGGATAATTCTCATGCCAGATTTCCAAATACGAGATCAAAGACATTATCATATATAGAACATCTTGAAAAAAGCAAAGATGAAACTGCATTTGCGATCAGGTGGAAAAAAAATGATCTTCATATTGGAAATGCAGCAATACAAAAAATTGACAGAATAAACAGAAGCGCGGAACTTGCAATTTTGATAGGAGATAAAAAATACTGGGGAAAGGGAATAGCGAGTGAAGTATATGAGCTGTTAATAAAATACGGTTTTGATACTTTGAATTTGAACAGAATTTCTTCAGGACAAACAATTGCAAACAAAGGCATGATAAAAGTTTGTGAAAGATCAGGAATGAAAAAAGAAGGAATTTTGCGTCAGGTTTTATATAAGCAAGGAGAGTATCTTGATGCTGCAGTATATTCAATTTTAAAAAGGGAATTTGAAAAAGTTAAAAAGCATATAAAAAACAAATGAGTGAAATAAAATTAAACGAGCCCAGAATGACGGGAGTGCAGTATTGTATAAGATGCTGCATACCTCAGACTCAGGAAGGTGTCAAGTTTGATGAAATGGGAATTTGTCAGGCATGTCAGTCTTCAGAACAAAAGATCCATATTGACTGGGTAGAAAAGGAAAAGCAGCTTCGTGAAATACTTGATAAAGCAAAAGATTTGTCTGGAAATAATTATGACTGTATAGTGCCTATAAGTGGTGGAAAGGACAGTACATTTCAGTTGCACGTATTAACGAAAATTTACAAAATGAAACCTCTTGCAGTTACTTTCTCACATAATTGGTTTAGTGAAACCGGATGGTATAATCTTTTGAATTCACTTGAGAAATTTAATGTAGATCATATAATGTTCACACCAAACCGTGATCTTGTAAACAGATTAGCGAAGAAGTCACTGGAAGCCATTGGTGATACGTGCTGGCATTGTCACGCTGGAGTGCCTGCATTTCCATTGCAAGCTGCTGTAAGATTTAATATACCTCTACTGATATTTGGAGAGTCTATAGCTGAATCTTCAGGAAGATCTTCTTACAAAAATCCTTTGATGGAATTCAATGTAGATTATTTTATGAAAGTATCGAGAAAGAGAGATCCTCAGGATATGGTTTGTGATTATATTTCAATGAAAGATATGAAACCATTTTTTTACCCTTCGGTGCAAGAGCTGGAAGAATCAGGAGTTAGGCTGATGCACCTTGGAGATTATATTTTTTGGGATGATGAAAGACAAATGGAATTTGTAAGAGATACTTATGGCTGGAAAGAGACTGAGATTGAAGGGACATACAAAGGTTATAAAAGTGCTGAATGTATAATGCCCGGAATGCACGACTTTACAAATTATCTTAAGAGAGGATATGGCAGATCTACTTATCAGGCAAGTGTAGATGTAAGGAACGGTCTGCTATCACGTGAAGAAGGGTTTGAGCTTGCAAATAAATACGATATGGAAATACCGGAATCACTGGAATATTATCTGAAAATAACCGGAATGAGTAAAGAAGAATTTTATAAATTGATGAAAGAAAAGAGATTAGATGAAATTAAAAATATCGAACTTCCGGTAATTCAAAAGACACGAAAGAATAAAGAAAGGATATTGCCTCTTGCTCAGCAATTAATAGAAGAGGAAGAGTTAAGGAGAGCAAATAAATAATATGGAAACATCAGTCATAGAAAAGAATATTTTTCTTCAAAAGAGCATTTCTGAAATTACTGAATCTTTACGGATTAATCTTATCACTCCATTGGAAATTGCAGAAGCATGTATAAAGAGGATAGAGGAATATAATGAAAAATATAAAGTCTGGATAATATATGATAAAAAAATTCTATTTGATCAGGCAGAAAAAATTACTGAGAGATTAAATACCGGATGTAATATAAGAAAACTTGAAGGAATTCCTGTTGGAATAAAAGATATATTTAATACATATGATTTTCCTACGCAAATGGGAAGTCCCTTATGGCAAAATTTTACATCAGGAAATGATTCGAGAATTATATTTTATCTGAAACAACAGGGATCGATAATTCCAGGAAAAACTGATACAGCAGAATTTGCAGTTCATGAAATTGGAAACTGTCTCAATCCACATGATATTACAAGAACTCCAGGAACTTCATCAAGCGGATCTGCAGTAGCAGTAGCACTTGGTATGGTTCCGGCAGCGATTGGGACTCAGACAGCCGGCTCAATAGTACGCCCAGCTAGTTTTTGTGGAGTATATGGATGCAAACCTTCTTTCGGACTTATTCCCAGAACTGGTATGCTTAAGACAACTGACAGTCTTGATACGGTAGGATTTTTTACATCAAGGTATGAAGATCTTGAAACTGTATTTCATGTCGTAAGAGTTCACGGTTCAAATTATCCTTTTAGCCATAATGCATTAACTGATGAGCAAAGACAAAACAAACCGTCAGAAAGAAAATGGAGAGTTGCGTTTGCGAAAACACATACCTGGGATTTCGCACCTGAATATGCAAAGAAGGCAATTGAAGAACTGGTTAATAAAATTTCATTAACTGATGATATTGAAATAGAAGAAGCAAAACTTCCTGAAATTACAAAACAGTCTCATGAGGTTCATCAAATGATATATGATAAAACACTTTCATATTACTTTCAGGAAGAATTTAAAAAACCTGAATTTATATCTCCTGTAATGAACGAGATCTTTGAACGGGGAAATAAAATCACAGTAGATCAATATCATACTTCTTTAAAGGATCAGGAAAAAATAGCTTTTGCTATGGAAGAATATTTTAAAGATGTTGACATCGTAATATCTTTAAGTTCGGCAGGGGCTGCACCATTAAGAAATGAAAATGAAAAGCCTGACCCTTCTTTGATGTGGACTTTAAGCCATTTACCTGTTATTAGTTGTCCGGTATTTGTTTCGCCTGACGGACTTCCATTTGGAATTCAGATTACTGCAAGAAAATATAATGATCTGTTGTTATTCAGATTTACAGATCACATCAGGAAAAACGGACTTATCCCTGAAGGTGTAAATCCAATTTTATAAATACTACAAATTTAAAAAGAAAACAAGTTAAAGAAATTTTGAATCCAATTTCAATTGTAAAAAGCAGACTGTTCAGACTGAAGTTCATTAAAGATCTAAACCGGAAAAAAAAGATCAATAAATTATACAGTAAAGGAGTGAATTCAGGTAAGAATTCAGAAAAAGTATTATTCTGGACTACAGGTGGAATGATTGTACAGACAAATATAGAAGGGATGCTCGCTGCTTCATTAAAGCTCAGAGGAAAAAAAGTTCATGTGGTTTTATGTGATGGAGTTTATAAAGCATGTGCAAAAAGAGTTGATCATCCTGACCTGCCTGTGAAAGAATGGGGAAAATTTTGCAAATCATGTATAAGACAAAACTCTGCTGTACTGGATAATCTTGGAGTAGAGTATTCATATGTCAGTGAGCATATAACACCCGAGAGAATTTATGAGTTACGTAAAACATCATTGGAAACTGATCTGACGAATTATAAATCGATTTCTTTAAATGGTTATGCTCTTGGTAATAATCTTGAATCAGCAATGATACGACATACAAAGAGTAGTAACTTTATTGGTCAGGAAGAAATTTTGAAAGAATATTCTTTTACAGTTCTTGTAGTTGCCGAGGCTTCATCAAATATTCTGAAAAAATTTAATCCGGATAAAGTATTTATGTCTCATGGAATTTATGCTGACTGGGGTCCGGCTTTAATTACATCACTTAGCAAAAATATAACAGTAAATTCATATATTTGCAGTTATCTAAATGTGCATTTTCAATTTGGAACTGTTAAAAAAATGAATGAAACTTTTTTAACGTTGCATGATAATGCCTGGAATATAATCAAAGCGGAAGAATTAAATGAAAATCATAAAAGAAAATTGTCAAAGTTTCTTTCCGGAAGATATAAAGAAAATATTGCTCATGATATGCGGGGTTTACTAAAAGAATACCGGGGTGATACAGAACATTTATATTTAAAATATAACCTGGATAAAAATAAACCTGTGTGGGGAATAATGACTCATATAAACTGGGATGCAGTCTCAGATTATTTTCCAATGATTTATAAAAATTTTGATGAATGGCTGGGTGAAACTATAAATATTATTAAAGAAGTAACTGAGGTGCAATGGTTAATAAAGATTCATCCATCTGAACTCAACGATAATCCAGATACAGGTTGTCAAAAATATATTGAAAAGAATTTTCCTGATCTTCCTGATCACATAAAAGTAATTACTATGAATGATGATATCAGTCCTTTAGATTTTTATAATCTATTATCGGGAGGAGTAACTGTCCTGGGGACGGGCGGTCTGGAGCTTTCACTTATGGGAAAACCGGTAATACTTGCAGGTGAGGCACACTATTCAGGAAAAGGATTTACTTATGACGGAATTGATAAAAATAAATATGCAGAATTATTAGAAAACACTTCAGAGATAAAGCCGCTTAGCAAAGAAATGCATGAACTGGCAATGAAGTATGCTTATACTTATTTTATCAGAAAGCAAATTCCAATGCCTCCTACAATAAAAGATGATCTGCTAATAGATTTTACAAAGCTTGAACATCTTCTGCCTGGAAAAAATAAGCATGTGGATTTTCTGTGTGAAAGAATTTTAGATTCTGAAGATTTTATACTGCCGGAAAATCTTGTTTCAACTTTAACGGATAGTAAACCTAATTAAAAGGATTTTTGGTAAAGGAATATCTGAAGAATAGATATTTGTTGAACTGTGAATTGACTTAAAATTATAATTTCACATCTCCAAAAGCTCAAAAAAAGGTATGTCAAAATTTTCTGATATAATAAACTGATGAAGATCTCAGTAATCGTTACTACATTTAACAGAGCGAAGATCATCCCAATGTGCCTGGATTCGTTAGTTGTACAGAATTACGAAAAATCTGATTTTGAAATTATTATAGTTAACAATAACTCAAGTGATAATACAGAAGAAGTTATAGAAGATTACATTGAAAGGTATCCTGAGATAAACCTAAAATATTATTTTGTTCCGAGACCAGGGCAGGTTTATGCAAGACAAATTGGAATTCTTGCGGCAAGCAATGAAATACTTACTTTCACTGATGATGACGGAATTCTCGTAAAGGACTGGCTTAAAGAAATTGCAAATGTGTTTAGTATGTCAGATGAAGTAGTAGGAGTAGCTGGCAAGATCAAGATCAAATGGGATGAAGATCCGCCTGAATGGATATTTGATTATGAGAGACAGCTTGGGAAATTAGATTATGGAAAAGATATTAAATTTGAAGTTGGTCTTTATATGAATGCAGGTAATCTCAGTATTAAAAGGGATGTACTTTTTGAAGTTGGTGGTTTTAATCCGGAGATGGTTGGAGAATGGCTGATGGGTGACGGTGAAACCGGGCTTTGGAAAAAATTATTCAAAAAAAAATATCTTATTGGATGGGCTCCGGACGCAGTAATGTATCATTACCAGGTAGCAAAAAAAAATGCTACAGTTGAAGATATTGAAAGAAGATTTTATAATAATGGTATTTGTATTCCATATAATATTTATGCAATTGATCAGGAAGGAAAAAAAGCATTACTTAAAAATATGTTCTATGCCTCTAAGCAATGGGTCAGATGGATTATTAAAAAAAACCGATTTGGAATTTTAGATAATAAGAAAAGCGAATATTATGCAAAGTTTAGAAGTGCTTTCTATTTTGCTCAGATCAGATACACACTGAATATACTTTTTAGCAGAGAGTTTAGAAATAAATTATTAAGTGACGACTGGAAAATAAATTTAAATAATACAGGAAAACCATTATGAAAAAAGTATATGTTGGGATGAGTGCAGATCTGATACACCCGGGACATTTAAATATAATAAATGAAGCCAAAAAGTTAGGTGAGGTAACAGTTGGTCTTCTTACTGACAAAGCTATAGCGAGTTATAAAAGACTTCCGGCACTTACATTTGATCAGAGAGAAATTATTATAAAGAGTATTAAAGGAGTTGAAAATGTAATACCGCAGGAGACTCTTGATTATGTTCCTAATCTTCAAAAGCTGAAACCTGATTTCGTAGTTCACGGTGATGACTGGAAAGACGGTGTGCAAAAGCAAACCAGGCAGAGAGTTATAGACGCATTGAAAGAATGGGGAGGGGAGCTGATAGAGATAAAATATACTGAAGGGATCTCATCCACACAGCTTAATCAAACTCTTAAAGATGTCGGCACTACACCGGATGTCAGGATGAAAAAACTTAAGAGATTAATGGGAGTAAAACCCCTTCTTAGAATTATTGAAGCTCATAACGGAATTACCGGACTTATTGTCGAAAATATTTTTTCAAAAAGAGATGGAGTGAAAGTTGAATTCGATGGTATGTGGCTTAGCAGTCTTACGGATTCTACTGCAAAAGGAAAACCAGATACAGAAACTGTTGATGTCACTGCAAGACTTCATACACTTAATGATATTATAGAAGTTACTACAAAGCCGATCATTTATGATGGAGATACAGGTGGCAGGACAGAGCATTTTGCATTTACCGTAAGAACATTAGAACGGCTCGGTGTTTCCGCTGTTATAATTGAAGACAAAACCGGCTTAAAGAAAAATTCCCTTTTTGGAACTGATGTAGATCAGACTCAGGAATCGATAGAAAATTTTTGTGAAAAAATAAATACGGGAAAAAGATCAAGAGTCACGGAAGATTTTATGATCATAGCTAGGATAGAAAGTCTTATTCTGAAGGCAGGTCTTGAGGATGCTTTACAACGAGCTGAGGCTTATATCAATGCAGGTGCGGACGGAATTATGATTCACAGTAAGGAAAAATCACCTGATGAAATATTGGAATTCTGCAGAGAGTATGAAAAATTTGAAAGTAAAGTGCCGCTGATTGCAGTACCTTCAAGCTACAGTTCTATCTATGAATCTGAACTTGAAAAAGCGGGAGTGAGTATCGTAATTTATGCAAACCATCTTTTAAGAAGTGCATATCCTGCAATGATTGAAACTGCAAAATCAATATTGGAGAATGGAAGATCTTATGAAACAGATAACAATATGATGTCAATTAATGAGATTTTAAATTTAATCCCCGGAGGAAAATAATAATTGAAGCCGGCAGATTTTTTCAAGTTACTTTCTGAAAACAAAATACATTTTTATACAGGAGTTCCGGATTCACTTCTTAAGAACTTCTGTTCTTTTGTAAATGATAATGTATCTCCTGAAAATCATATCATTAGTACAAACGAAGGATCTGCTGTCGCACTGGCAGCAGGGCATTATCTTTCCACAGGAAACCCGGGTTTTGTTTACATGCAGAATTCCGGATTCGGTAATGCAATAAATCCTTTGCTGTCACTATCTGATACTGAGGTTTATGGAATACCTTTAATGTTAATGATCGGTTGGAGAGGCGAGCCCGGAAAGAAGGATGAGCCTCAACATATAAAGCAGGGAAGGGTGATGATCGAATTGCTGAAAAGTCTGGAGATACCTTTCAGAATTTTTAGTTCTGAAAATAACGAAGTGAAAAAAGATATTAAAGAATTGTACGAAATTTCAATATCAAATAACTGTCCTGCAGCAATGCTGATATCGGAAGGATTTTTTGAAAGTTATAAATCAGAAAATAATGTCGAAAATAATTATCCTGTTAGCAGAGAGGAAGCAATTAAATTAATTGCCGGACTTACAAATGAAGATGACATAATAATTTCTACAACGGGGAAGACTTCACGTGAGCTGTATGAATTCAGAGATGAAAAAATCTTTGGTCATCAAAATGATTTTCTTACAGTCGGATCGATGGGACACAGTTCACAAATAGCATTAGGAATTTCTTTAAATAAAAAAAATAATAATGTATTTATACTCGACGGAGACGGAGCGGTATTAATGCATATGGGATCATTAGCTCTCATAGGATCTGAAGCACCTGAAAATCTGAAACACATAATTCTAAATAACGGAGCGCATGAATCTGTTGGTGGACAGCCAACAGCAGGGTTTAAGATAAGTTTTACAGAAATTGCAAAAGCCTGCGGCTATAAAACTACTTTGCTTGCAGAAACAAGGGAACAAATAAAAAATGATTTTAACGTACTAAAAAATTCTTTCGGTCCTTCACTTCTTGAGATCAGAATAAATAAAAATTCAAGATCAGATCTTGGTAGACCTTCATCATCGCCAATGGAAAATAGAAATGATTTCATGAAGTTTCTGAATCAGCTTTAGTATGACACAAAAAGTAATTATAGAAAATGGCAGTATTAAAAAGTTAACTGATCTGATTGATATTCAGATTGTAAAAAGGATATTTCTTGTCACTGGAAAAAATTCATATTCAATTTCAGGAGCGGAGAGAAAACTAAAAATACTTGACAGAAATTTTGAGACAGTACACTTTGATGAAGTTGGTGAAATTCCGGAAATTGAAAATGTAAAAAAAGGGATAGAATTATTTAATGAATCTGATTCTGATATAGTAATTGCAGTAGGTGGTGGAAATGTTATAGATATTGCTAAATCAATTAATATTCTATCCACTCATTCTGAAACTGCTGAAGATCTGATTATGGGTAAGAAAAATATTTCAATCAAGGGTAAAGACTTAATTGCTATTCCAACAACAGCAGGATCCGGAAGTGAGTCTACACATTTTGCAGTAGTGTATTCAGGTATTGATAAATATTCAATGGCAGACGAATTTATACTTCCTGATATTGCAATTGTCGATCCGGAACTTACATACAGCCTTGACAGCAGACAGACTGCTATATCAGGTATTGATGCATTTTGTCAGGCAGTAGAATCTTTCTGGTCAGTAAATTCCACTAAAGAGTCTCGTGAATATTCTAAGGAATCTATAATTTTAATTTTGAAAAATCTGAAGAAATGTGTAAAAGATCCGCACGAAAGTGCAAGGTTTAATATGTGTATGGCATCAAATCTGGCAGGTAGGGCGATCAACATTTCAAAGACAACTGCGCCGCATGCTGTTTCATATACACTGACTTCAGAATACGGAATTCCTCACGGACAGGCGGTTTGTGTAACGCTGCCAGGGTTTTTGGAATTCAATTATAATTTAAATGATGAAAATATTTCTGAAGGTATTAATAAGGAAGAACATAAAGTGCTAATGGATGAACTTTCAAAAATTCTTGGATTTAAAAGTAATTCTGATGCTAAAAAGTTTTTGATCGAATTTATTGACAGTCTTGGTTTGAAAATAAATCTGACTGACCTGGGGATCAAATCTTCTGAGGATATAAATATCATTTCTAAGAATGTGAATACAGAAAGATTAAAAAATAATCCAAGAAAAATATCAGAGTCCGATTTAGAAAAAATCTTATCTGATATTCTTTAGTGAATAAAGGTAATGGAAAAGGGACAAGCCGGTTCAAAATAAAATCAGGTATGGTCTTTGATAAAGTAAAAGGGAAAAAGATATTAATATTAGATATTGAAGAACTTTCCTTTATCCCGTATATCTTTCCGATCTATGAATCATTGAAAAAAAAAACTAATCTAATTTCTTTTTATATCTCAACTTTTTATCCGGGTGCTGAGGAACTTAATGTTTTTGAAATTCCTCTGAATAAGCAATATCATGTGAAATTCAATTCTGAATTGTCTGAAGCAGATATTTTTTTATCACCACACATATATGGTATTGGGAATGAAAGAACTTTGAGGATACATATAAACCATAATCAGCCGGTGAAGTATCAGTCATATATGAAAAATGATTTTAAAAATTTTGATATGCATTTTCTTACAAGTCCTTTGCACAGAGAACAAACAGAAAATACGATAAGAGATTATTCGCTTGAAGAAATGAATATCAAATTATTTGATATTGGATATGCAAAATCTGACCAACTTTTGAACGGAGCTTTTAATCGGGAAAATGTTTTGAATGACCTTGGTCTGGATCCGAATAGAAAAACTATTCTTTATGCACCTTCATGGGATGAAGGTCTTTCACTAAGGATGAAAGGTGAAAATGTAATTGAAGAATTATTGAAAATCAACAATGTAAATGTAATTGTAAAACTTCACCCAATAAGTTATTGTCCTGCAGACGGACCAAACTACGAATTTTATACAGGAGGAATCAACTGGAAAGAGCGGCTGGAAAAATTTGATTCGAATGAAAATTTCAAGAATGTGACAACAGGAAAAGCTGACCCCTTACTTGCAGCAGCAGACGTGATGGTTACTGATCTGAGCAGTGTTGCGCTGGAGTTTATTTTGCTCGACAAGCCGGTGATATATATTGATTGTCCTGAATTTTTTGAGAGAACGATTGAAAAAACTTATAGCGGATTTGGAAATACAACTGCAGAGTTTGTTAAAAATGATCCTAAAGCAAATGCTGGAAGACATACAGGTATTGTTATTGAAAATGTTTCAGAACTTCAAATGGCAGTTGACAGAGCATTAAAAGATCCATTTGAACTTTCGAATAAAAGAAAAGAGCTTGCAAAAAAGCTGACTTACAATCCGGGCAGAGCTGCTGATACCGCTGCTGAAAAAATACTTGAGCTGCTTGATTTAAACTGAAAATACCCTGCAGATATTTTTAAAAGATAATGAAAATAAAATTAAATAGTTTTTAATATAAGTTTGAAAAAGGAAATAGAAAAATATTTTGACAGACTCTGGCCGATATGCAGAAGTCTGACTGGTGACGGAAACAGGGAGACTTTAAAAATTTTATCTGAAATAGCAGATATTAAAGTAACTGAAGTTCCTTCAGGCACAAAATGTTTTGACTGGAATGTACCACCTGAATGGAATGTCAAAGATGCATGGATAAAGGACAGTAACGGAAAGAAGATTATTGATTTCAAAAAAAACAATCTTCATTTACTTGGATATTCAGAAAAGTTTAATGGGAAATTAAATTTAGATGAACTTAAAAATCATTTACATACTTTGCCTGATCAGCCGAATGTAATTCCATATCTGACTTCGTACTACAGTTCCCGATGGGGTTTTTGTCTGACACATAAACAATTCAAAGGATTGAAGAAAGGTGAGTATGAAGTTTTTATTGATGTGAAGAAAGATCCAAAAGGTTCTATGACTGTGGGAGAAGCTGTAATACCCGGTCAATCCAAAAAAGAAATACTGCTATCGACTTATATTTGTCATCCATCAATGGCTAATAATGAATTATCAGGACCCTTAGTTTCAGCTTTTCTTTTTAAAGAATTAAAAAAGAAGAAGGACAGAAGATATACATATAGATTTTTATTCTTACCCGAAACGATAGGTCCGATCTGGTATTTATCAAAATATGGAAACGAACTTAAGAAAAAACTTCAGGCAGGATATGTACTTACGTGTATTGGTGATAAAGGAAATTTCACTTATAAAAAAAGCAGAGCAGGAAATACACTTGCTGACAGAGCTGCAGAGCTTACATTGAGTCAGAATGAAAAAAAATATTTGATTGAAGATTTTTTTCCAACAGGAAGTGATGAAAGGCAATACTGCTCACCGGGATTTGATTTACCTGTAGGATCTTTGATGCGAACCCGATATGGAAAATACAAAGAGTATCATACTTCTTCGGATAATAAAGATTTCATTTCTTTTGACAAAATTGAAAAGTCAGTCAATATGTACATGGAAATTTTATATGTACTTGAAGGCAACAGATATTATTTGAATACAAAACCATATTGTGAACCGCAGCTTGGAAAAAGAGGATTGTATCCTACACTTGGCTCACAGAAAGCAACTACAGAATTTGTAAATGCAATGATGTGGGTACTTAATTTATCTGATGGAGCAAATGATTTGATTTCAATCAGTATCAGGAGCGGATTAAAATTTAACGTTATAGAAGAAGCAGCAAGAAGATTACATGAAAAAGGACTTTTGAAAATATATTTAAAATAGTAAAATATTGTCCGAAAGAAAAAATAATTATCGGTCAAAAAGATATCTGATTACCGGATTTTCAGGATTTGTCAGCAGAAATTTTATTGAGTATTTGAATTCCAAAAATGAAGATTTTGAAATACTGGGGATTGATATAAGAATTCCTGACTTTGAATATGAATTTTATAATAATTTAAAAATAAATTTTCAAAAGACTGATCTACGGGAAAGAGAAAAACTGTGCAAACTTGTTTATGATTTTCAGCCGGATTATATACTGCACCTTGCTTCGTATAGCAGTGTAGCCGGAAGTTGGGAAAATCCGGCAAACAGTTTCCAGAATAATTTAAATATATTTTTAAATCTTCTTGAGGTGGTAAAGACAATAAGAAGTATGTGCAGAATTATTTTGGTAGGCTCATCTGAAGAATATGGAGATGTAAAAATCTCAGATCTGCCGCTAGTAGAAGAGAAGATTCCAAATCCATCCAGTCCATTTGGCATAGCCAGATTGTCACAGGAGATGCTTGCAAAATTATATGTAGAAGTTCACGGACTTGACATTATACTGACCAGATCATTTAATCATATTGGCGCGGGTCAGGGAGAAAACTTTGCTGTTGCTTCATTTACAAAGCAGCTAGTTGAACTTAAATTTCACAGCAATGGAGATTTTGTAATTGCAGGTGACGTTTCAATTGTCAGAGATTTCATTGATGTAAGGGATGTAGTCCGAGCATATTACCTTCTGTTTCAGGAAGGCAGGAAAGGTGAAATATACAATGTTTGCAGTGGTTACGGAATATCACTTCAGAATATTATAAATATAATGAGTGATATATTAAATTTAAATATTACAATCAAAGAAGACATAAGTCTAAGAAGACCAAAGGATAATTCGGTAATTATAGGTTCAAATAAAAAAATTAAATCTGAGATCGGTTGGGAAAATGAGATCTCACTTGAGGATAGTCTTTCTAACATGATAAATTATTATTTGCATAATTCAGAAATATCTGCTTCAAATAAATTGCCAACATTATGAGTACAGTAATAAAAGTAGAAGACATTTCAAAATTATATAAACTTGGTATTGTATCAAGCAAGTCTATAGTTCAGGATGTAAACAGATTTATCGCGAGAATAACAAATAAGGAAGATCCTTTTTCAAAATTAGGAGAAATAAATGACAGAACTGTAAAAAGGAATTCGGATTATGTCTGGGCTTTGAAAGATATAAACTTTGAAGTGAAAGACGGAGAGATACTTGGTATTATAGGGAAAAATGGCGCGGGGAAATCAACATTACTGAAAATTCTTTCGAGAGTGACATCTCCAACTAAAGGAAATATAAAAATAAAAGGAAGAGTGGCATCGCTTCTTGAGGTCGGTACAGGTTTTCATCAGGAATTGACTGGAAGAGAAAATATTTTTCTTAATGGATCAATTCTCGGAATGACCAGAGCTGAGATCAAAAGTAAGTTTGAAGAGATAGTGGAATTCTCAGGCATTGGCAGTTACATTGATACTCCTGTAAAGAGGTACTCATCGGGAATGTATGTCAGGCTTGCATTTGCAGTCGCAGCTCATCTGGATCCCGAGATTTTAATAGTAGATGAAGTCCTTGCAGTAGGTGATGCTGAATTTCAAAAAAAATGTCTTGGTAAAATGCAGAATGTTTCTCAAAACGAAGGACGAACAGTTTTATTTGTAAGTCACAATATGGCAATCATGTCAAAGCTATGCAACAATGTAATTGTCTTAAAAAACGGACAGGTTGATTTTCCAAAAGGTCCATCGGATGAAGGGATTCAACATTACATATTAGAAAGAAAGGAAAAAGCTGAGATCAATTTATCGAAAAGGACAGACAGAACCGGAGAAGGTAAAGTGAGATTAACAGACTTTGCTATGATGAATGACAGGAATGAGAAAATTGATATTGCAATTTCGGGACAAAAAGTAAAATTCAGAATACATTATGAATGTATTGAAAATCCAGACCCTAGAAATATAACTGTTGCTATTGCGGTGTCAAGATCAGATGGTTTTTTAGTAACTGTACTTGGAAATGATATTTCATCGAGAGGTTTTGATTCAATTTCGCAGGAAGGGTATTTTACATGTGTACTGAATAAACTTCCTATTACATCCGGCTCATATCTTTTGAATTTAA
>Ga0154020_10004506_pt1 | contig 16597 bp, 13 predicted proteins | sample Klosneuvirus_201_FD_109709 | JGI IMG/M metagenome (GOLD analysis project Ga0154020, IMG submission 109709) | Active sludge microbial communities from wastewater, Klosterneuburg, Austria - Klosneuvirus_20160825_MG | ecosystem: Engineered > WWTP > Aerobic digester > Activated sludge | place...
AATTCGAAAACGCAAAGTCGCCACTCAAATTCTTGTCTCATACGACCGCCACTCCGTCAACTCCACTACATTCTCATCATGCTCTCAACCAAAATGCCCCACAATATACCGGACTGGACAGATCGCACCAAGAGGAACGACATGGTCGCAGCAAGTGGACATGGGAACGAATGCAGCGGCTCGTCCGTCTGCACTTGCCTCGTCCCCGCATCACTCATCCTTATCCCAACCAACGTTTTCACGCGCGACTCAAAGCAGGAGCCGTATGAGGGAATCCTTCACGTACGGACCTGTGCGGGGGGCGGCTGGCAACAGCCGTCCCTACCGTTATAGTCTCCGCATGAATACGACAACCCATTCTCAGCAGGCGTTTCATCGGGGCACCGCTCCGATTTTCGCAATTCTTTCCAAAGCGCAGATGCCTTATCTGACGCAGTTGAAAGCCGATGCTTCGCTCGCCGACCAAATTGATCAATTGGCGTCGAAGTGCAACGAAGGGGATCTGACGACTGAAGAACAGGAAGAATACGAAGCCTATATTGAAGCCAATAACCTTTTGGCGGGCCTGCAGGCCTAAGCCCAATTCCGTTTGAATACTGCCGGAGCCTGACCATTTCGTTTGGCAGAACTTGCGAATCATGGGGCTCACAGATATTGGCCGAACAACCGTTCGCGTATTGGACTTGAACAGCCCGGCGCGGCTCCAGGTGCGAATGGCAACTTGCGGACTGTCCGAGTAAACCTAACCGCTTCCAATTGTGGGCCGACAAAATGGGCTAACTACAAATCTTCCGCTCATGCCAGGCGAGCTGGCACGGGGCCAGAGCAAAAGTGAACTTGGGGCGGCGTTCATCCGCATTCGCGGATTCTCTTGTCCAGGCTGATTTTTGCGAGCCTTTCAGGCTCAATCAAAGCATCCATCAAATACAACGCATTTGCGGTACAAGCCCGACCGCGCACTTCATTTCGCGAAGAACCAAAATTCCGTCACGGCCTACAAGCGGAAAGTAGCAAAGGACCGTTGATATGAACGTTCACCGATTTTGTCGGACCTTCATTCTGGTACTTGCTGTCGCCGCGCTTCAAGTGAGTGCTTTCACTGTCGCCGCCGAACCGGCAGCCAACCCCGCCATCGGTATGCAAGCTCGCCCCGCCAGGGATCTTCCGTTCGTTTCCAGATCGAGTGACGATCAGCAGAAGGAACAGTCTGATTCGCGGCGACTTCATTCACCAGACGTTGCCGATGTTTCGTGTTGGGTGCCGTTTAGTCCATCACGTTCACGAGGTCATCGACCGTAAGGCCTGCAGAGCGAATCAGACTTCGCAGGATACCTGCCTCTATCCACTTTGCCGGACGAAAGCAAAGGGGACGCGACTAACGAAAGCCGAAAGCAAAGGGGCACGCGATTCATTTCTGAATCAATGAACTGCGTCCCCCCTTTCGACGCCTTCGAACGAGAATCAATGGTCCCTTTTTCGGCAACAGAACTTGTACTTTCGACCACTTTGACAGGGACAAAGCGCGTAAGGATCTGTCCCTGGGTACGCTTCTGTCGATGCCGCCATGCTCGGGTGCGACAGCGGCAAGGGGCTATTGGGGAAAGGGCGTTTGGGCGAAACGTTATTCGAATGCCTGCTGTGCATCCGCGGGAACATTTGCTCGTATCGCCGAAGCATGGGATCGATGATGTCACTCCGGAAGTCGTTGAATTCCGCGTCATCCATTTCAAGGCTTGCTCTCATGTCGTTCAAGCTCTGATCCCGATCGTCTTCTGGCAACAGGCCGAGATTATAGCACAGCGTGCTAATCGAGAATGCCTCTTCCAACTGTTCCACAGAACCATCGGTCTGATCGATCAGCGGCTGCGCGTAGGCCACCAACGCTTCTGCAATAGCACCCATATCCAAATCCCTCCATGTGGTTGCACCGAACAATTGTGATCTGTGGCAAGGCGAAAGCCCGTCAGTTGCGTGCAGAGCTTCGGCTGCTCATGCGACGCGGCACCATCGTATTACGCCGATGGAGTAAAGTGAAGCGATACCGGGGCAGGCGACGTTGCCTGGCACTCAATGATCCAGTGTTCGCAGCAACTCGATCCGGTCGAACAGCGCCGGACCACCCATAGCGGTTGGAGCGATGCCGGTCAGAGTAAATTCGCCGAAGTCGTTCCATAAGTCAACGGTCACAGTCGTCCAGTCCTCAGGCGGGTCGGGTGAGACCTGTGTGGCGGACCAGTTGGAAGAATTCTTTCCCGAGTAATAGCGGCGTAACTGTTTGTCGGCTGCAGGCCAGTTGCCGGAATCGGCCAGTTCGAACATTACGCCGTGGCCGCCGAGCGTCTTCCACGCAAATCTCAGGTAGCGAAACTGTTCCGGTTCGCCGCGCTGAGTGGGTTTGGGGGTTTCCACAATCCGAAAATTCCAGTCCCTGATGAGAGGCGACGATCGCTGCAGCGGTGTCATCCGCAGGGCGACTTCTCCCGAAGATTTGTCGGTCGAAATCAGCGTCGCCGTGCCGTCGCCGCCGTCGAGGGCTTTGACAAACGATGGTTCGTCGTCGAACAACAACCTGCCCGCTGCGATCGGTGGGCCGAGTGACTCGCGGAGATACGCGATCAGGTCAGCCAGTTCTTGTGGTGAGATTTCCTTTTCGATGCCTTCGGGCATCAGTGACTTTGAAGACGCGCGGAATTCGTCGATGTCTTTGCGAAGAATTGTTTCCGTTTCGTTCTTCTCGCGACGGAGTGTCATACTGGTGGCAGATTCGCTGATGAGGAGTCCGCTGGCAATGCGACCGTTGATTGTTGCAACGGTGAAAGTGACAAACTTCGGGTTGATGGTGCTGCTCGGGTCGAGGATGTCGAGCAGCAATGATTCGTCTGGCCGTGTGCGAACGGAATCCAGGTCCGGTCCGACAGCAAAACCGTCCTTGCCCAGTTGATGACATTTCGAACACGTCTTCTCGAAGACCAGTTTGCCGGCGGTCGCATATCGAGGTCCGACCAACGCCGCCTGATATCTTTCAAACAGATCTTTGCGTTCCGCAGATGTCGTCGGGATCAGTAATTGAGCGGCACGCACTCGCAGCTCGACGTTGGAATGTTCAAGGAGTTGCAGACGGCGAATCGGGGGTAGGTCGTTTGGCGACAGTGTGTGTTGTTCGAGCAGGTCGAGAATCCTCGGCAGACGATCCTGCCGTGAGCAAGCCGCATCGACGATAACGGCCCGAACTTCGGGAGACAGCATTGCAAAACCCGTCATCAAAACGTCGATCACCTGCGGCTCGGTCGCCATCGAAACGGCGCGCACGGCAGCAAGTTGCACCTCGATCGGTTGTCGCGCATCCAGCAGCGGCTTCAACTGCGACGACTTTGCCAGCGGCGCAGCGCTGAGTAGTGACAGCGCATTCAGTCGGTTTGCCAGGGGCTGAGATTGGTCCAGTGCCGTTTCAATGGCCATCGTCCATGCGGCATCCATCGCGGGGGATTCGTGTAAACGCAACAGTCCTGCGATCTGTAAAGCCTTGCCGGAAATCGTCGGCGACGGACTGGACAACAATCTGGCAAGTGCTTGCTGGCCGACGATGGACGAGAATGGTTCCGTTGTGCCGTCTTTCAGGCCTTTGATCATTCCTTCCAACAGTCGTTTTTGAATTTCTGTCGCATCGTCGTCGAGCGCAGAGATCGTTACCAGCAATTGCGCCATGTGTTCTTCGTCGCGTCGAGTGCCAACCAGACTCGCCAGCGTATCGAGGATGCCGCCTATCCGAAATGGGGGCTGCCCCTCTCCGGTATCCTCCAAAGGGTCAGCCCCTTTTTCGGACTTCAACAACGCAGCGATGAGTTGATCGGCCCGGTCGCCAACGGAACTGCCGATCGCGGTATCGAGCCACGGTTCTTCGGAGGCGGTTATCGCCAACTGGGCCAGCGTTGAGATAGCGGCTGGGTCGTGGCTTTCCCCCCAGCGACAACGCAAGCTGCAATCGCACAGATGGCTCGGCATCGGCGACAAGTGCGAATGCGGGCTGTTTTACGTCTTCGTCTGTGTCCAGCAGTGGTTCGGCGAGTCGCAGGCCATGCGCGCGAATTCCCGCGTCCAGTGATTTCATGGCCGCGATGACGTCAACTGGTTTGAGTTGCCGCACGTCGCGCAAAACGTAGAGCGCGTGCAGCACGACGGCCGTGTCTTTGGATTCTTTCGCGGTTTGCGCCAACCGAGGCGCGACGCTGGCATCGTTACGCTCAACCAGCAACCGGTGCGCCGTCTGTCGTCGCCAATGCCGAGGGCTCGCAATTTCGGAGGCCAGTTGTTCCGGGCTGAGGCCGCTCATGTCGGATTCTGTTTGCGGTGCAACGTGGCTATGCACGGAGTCATGAGTCAGCCGCCACAATCGCCCGTGTTCACGTCCGGCGATCAGATTGTACTGCTGCTGCAGATAGCGCGGGATCGCGGAATAGTCTTCGATGATCTCGCGATAGAAATCCGCCATCACAATCGTGCCGTCCGGTGCATGCGCCAACGAGATCGGATGAAACCACTGATCCGTGGAAGCGAGGAATTCGGATTGTTCTTCGCCTGCAACGCGGTTCAGCAGCAATCGTGATCCATCGCGATTGATCTGCATTCGAGTGATCATGTTTTGCGCGGGCTCACAGGCCAGTAACTGTCCCCGGAGGCCCGGCAGCAACGAATCCTGATAGACCAATGGTGCACAGCAGGAGGTGAAATATCCGTTGGGAGCGGATTCTGCGATGCCGTAGCGGTCGGTGTAAAGTTTGTTGAAGCCGGGATCGTCGGCTCGTTTGGCACGCCAGGGATGTGGCTGGCTGATCGGATACGCTCGGCGATCCGGCGGGTTGATGTCGTTGAGCGACGGCGAAGGAAGAAACGGATTGCGTGCGAGATACTGCCACGGCAGCGGAACGATATACGTGCCGGGCCAGCCGATCGAACTGACGAACCGCTCATCGGTTTCCGTGAAAGCAAAGCCGAGTCCCCAGGTGGTTCCTGAAACGGGTTCAATCGCCGAGCCGTTCGGTTTGATACGGAAGTCAGTGCGCGGCAGAGTCACGGTGGTCTTCAAATTTGGGCCTGTGATCTCGGTTCCTCCTGGGCTCCCACCGAAATAGATCCAGCCATCCAGTCCCCATTGCGGTGCATTCAGGCGGCGCTCGAGAACGCCTTCCGGGAACCCTGTGAACAGGATTTCACGGACTTCCGCTGTTCCATCATCATCGCGGTCGGCCAGGAACATGATGTGTGGGCTGCAGGCAACAATCAATCCACCACGAGCCGCGACCATGCCGTAGCAGGGAGGCAGGTCGTCGGCGAACACCTGAGCCTTGTCCATGCAACCATCGCCATCGGTGTCGATCAGCCGTTTGATGGTGCCTGTTGTCCCAGCTTCAGCTCTGCGTTTGGCTTCATCGGTCGCCTGGATGCGGCGGACGACATGATCCAGTTGTCCGGTCTTGTTGAGTTCCTCAATGTCGTAGTGTCCGTCAAGGTTATAGCCGTGCAGTTCACACACATAAAGCCGCCCGCACTCATCCCAGCATACTCCTGAGGGCTCATGCACCAAAGGTTCGCTGGCGAGCAACTCCATTCGAAAACCGGGCGGCAACTTGAAAGACCGTTCTGCCTCTGCGGGAGGCAAAGGAAGCGGCGCATCAGCGGCCAGTTGAATCTGAGCTGCCGCCATGACATGCAGACTCGCCCAGATCACAGCCACGGTTATCAAATTTCGCATTGATCATTACTCCTGAAACCAGCCGGGCAGTGATTTATCACGGTAGAAAGGCATGTACGTAACACCGTCGAGGATGAGGCTAAAAGTGCGATGCGATTGTCCCCTCTCCCCCCGCAATTGATTTTCCATCTGTACAACTTTTCCACGGGGGGAGAGGGCTAGGGTGAGGGGGAATTGACCATTTCTCTTCAGCGTCATTTTACTCCCGGTCAGCCCCCTCATCCGGCCTCCGGCCACCTTCTCCTCCGATCTCGGGGGAGAAGGGACTTATCATATCTGAACTCGCTTGGCCTCGTTCTGGACTGCATGAAGTGTCGCTTCATTTAGATTCACTCTTGGTTGCCAACGTAGAAAGATACTCCACCAGATCGCGGATTTCACGAAGAGTGAGAGCTTTCGTCATCGCTGGCATCGCTGACGTCGTGGCGGATTGTTCGTCGATCGTGTTGCGAGCAATTTGGATGGTCTCGTTCAGAGGAGTGACCAGGGTCAGCGACGTCGCGTCTTCGTCCTTAATTGTGCCCGCGACAAGTTTCCCGGTGTCCAGTACCAGTGTCACCGTGCCAAATCCTTTCGCGAACTTTGCGTTGGGCAGAATCATCGATTCCAGCAAATAGCGGCGATCCACGTTCCTCTCCGGATGCGCGACGGCCGACAAATCTGGACCTGCCGTGCCACCGCGACCGCCAACGGCATGGCAACGAATGCATTGTGCGACGGCGTGTCCGACAAACAAGTCACGTCCGCGTTCAGCGTTGCCTCCAGTTAGGGCAACCTGCCAGGCGGCGAGAGGATCTGATAAATCGCCGCTGGCCTTAAATTCTCTGACCGCCACCTGACGCGATTCCGACGGCGACGCAGCGAGCGCTTCGATCAGATCCAGTTGCAGCGAAAGCGGTACCTGTCCATCGCGCAGCCGCACCGCCCACTCGTCCAGTGTCTGCCCGGCACCAGGCAACTTCATCCGCGCGAGTGTGGCGAACGCACGCTGCTTCTCGCTCATCTCAGCCTGCTGATCGTCGAGCAGTTGCGAAATGAGTGAGGTCGCTCGATCGGCGTCTTTGTCGGCCAGCAGATCGCGTGCTTCGGAGCGCAAATATGCGTTGTCTGAATTCAGTAATGCGTCGATAATTTCAGGAAGTTCGCCGAACTGTCGGCTGTTCAGCAGTCGAAGGGCCGCAACGCGCACTTCGGGTGATCGTTTCGCATCGACAACCCAACTCGCGAAAACTCGGTCGTCTGTTTCCACCTTGAGCGTGATCAGCAGTCCGGCCACGTCCGCCTGTAATGCCTCGGGCGCAGTGGCAAGCAATCGGGCTGCGGCCAGCTGCACAGCGTCGCGGACCATGGTCCCGTCGCGAGCTTCAATGGGTTGCCAGAATCCGGTCACTCGATCACGCGTCGTCGATCCCTGCCAGACAGACAACGCAGCGATCGCTTCACGGCGGATGACGAGCGGCTGCAACTCGCTGGTCGCAATTGCAATGACCGCTTCGATGTTCCCGAGCTCGCCTAACTGCAGGTTGGCGTTCACGATACGACGCAGCAGCGGCACGACTTCATCGCCCGACGCATTCCGATACCGTTCGGCCAGGCTTGCAAGTTTCTCGCGGCCAGTTGGCAGCGGCAGATCATTGATCGCCCGGGCGGCTTCTGTGACGATCTTCAGTTCCGCATCGTCCAGAAACTGCACAATGCGTGGATCAGCCCAGCGGCGCTGCACCAGCAACACTGCCATTCGCACAGCAACCGACGCATCACCCGCGAACCGCTGAACCAGTTCACGATCACCGATCAGTTCCAAAGCCGCGACGCCTGCGTGCGCGAGCTGCCGGTCGCGACCGTCGTTTTCCCGGATCATCGCCACGATCGGTTCAACGCCGTGACTGTGTTGCAGCGAGCCCAGCGCGAGCGCTGCGAAAAATCGTACTCGTGCGGAATCATCCGCCAGCAGCGGTACGAGATGACTGGCAGACGGTTCATACCTGGCATCTCCCAGCACGTGTGCTGCCTGAGCACGGACTTCGCTGTCTTTGTCGGTCAGCAACGTGACGACCGGCGCGAGGACATCAGGGTGGCTCCGCCCAATCTGGCCAAGTCCCCAGATGGCGTGGAGTCGAGCCAATTGATTGTCATCGCCGTTGGCTATCGTTGTCAGTTCGCCCGCTGAATCACTCCCGCGAGCCGCCAGTGCAAACTGCGCTCGCAGTCGAACTCGCATGTCGTCGTGATGCAGCAGCGTCACCAGTTCTTTCGCGTTGCGATGTTCGAAGCCTTCCTCAAACAGCTTGCGCGTTTCGACGACGACCCGTTGTTCGATTCGAGCTTTGTCGAAAACAGTGTAGATGCGTCCGCCGGATGTGGTTCTTTCGAAAGGATTGGTCGGGTAGTCGGAGAGATACATCTTTCCGTCGTAGCCGAAATCCACGTCGCTGGCCGTGATCGGCTTGCAAAAGTCGTGATGGTCGATGATCGTGAAACCCGCTCCCTGAGCCTCCACCGCAAACGATTCGACACCACCGTTTCCAGTGAAGTTGCAATAGAAGAAATGATTGCGATATCTCGACGGCAGACTTGTGCCGGACGAAAACACAAAGCCCGACGGTCCCGCGCCGATCTTTCCGACAGGCGGAACGACATACGCTGGCTGCAAGTCATGCTGCAGATGCCAGATTGCTTCCGCGTGCCAGGGACCAGTGAGATACGGTTCCGGAATGTGTTGATAGGCCATGTTCCAGCCACTGTCACCGCCGGGCACAATATACACCAGTCGCGAATCGTCACCCTTGTCGCAGTTGTTGTCGTCGGCGAACAAGTTGCCGTACTGATCAACCGCAAGTTCCTGCGGATTTCGCAGACCCTGGTGAATTCGTTCCAGTTCTGTCCCGTCCGGATTGCAGCGATAGACCGCACCGCGTCTGGGGTTGGAAATCGTGGCCCCCTCTTTGGTGACGACATGGCCACCGCGATCACCGACCGAAAAATACAGCTTGCCATCGACGCCCCAGACAAGCCCGTGCAGGTCATGCCCATAAAACCCCGCATTGACACCGAAACCTTCAAGCAACGCCGTCTTGTCATCGGCCCGACCATCGTTGTCCTTATCACCTAGCAGCCACAGGTTGGGAATGCAGGTGAACCAGACCTTGCCGTCCCGCGCGATGACCCCTGAACCAAGCCCGTCGAGCGGACCGTCGAAGCCTTCGGCGAACACGGTCGACTGGTCTGCTTTGCCGTCACCGTCACTGTCAACAAGCTGCCGGACGATGTCAGACGTTTGTGTGAACCACGCACTTCCATTTTCGAACTTGTCGGCCCACTTCGTCTGCATCGCCAAACGATCCGCCAGCGTGGTGACCTGCAAGTCATCGTCCAGCATAAAGTTGTGCGATCGGTTTTCGGGAGTCCCTTCAAGAAACCGATGATCCTCGGCAACATAGACGCGGCCCTGTTCATCGAGGCAGAATGCAATCGGATTTGTCAGCATGGGATCCGCCGCAAACAGTTCGACGGTGAATCCTTCCGGCAAACGAAACGCAGCCATCGCCGCAGTCGCGGCCTGAGTGCCGTCGGGTTTTGAGTCCCCGGCCAACGCTCCTGTCGCCAACAGCATGATCAGGCATGAGACTCCAAAAACGTTCGCGTTAAATGCCCACGCTCGGCAACTGGCGATGGAGATCAAATAGCAGGCTCGAACGACGGGCGTCATTGAGGGTCTCTTAAGCAATGTGGCGGGAGATTTGGAGGTCGCCTGGAAATCCGTATCGAGTTTCCAGCGTATTCCAAAAGAGTATAGCCAAAGTGATCGCCGCACGTCACATCGCGGAGGTTATGCCAAGACACCAGGTTGCTCGCAGAGGATTTATCCGGCGAGCGCGAAATGTAGCCGTCACGCTCCGCCGTGACGAGCACACAACGCACAATCGCCAGCAACCAAAGCTCACACTATGTGGAACGATTTGAGAAACACTATTGATTGGTTCGCCATGTTCACCCGACCGGGCTCATCACCGCGGAGCGTGATGGCTACTTTGGCGAGCAGTTGGCCAGTATAATCGAAGTTCCCGTCGAGATTCGAAACCGGCGAACGGAAATCATTTTTCTGGTCGTCGATATCGCGACGGAATCACCGAATGAGAATCCAGACGGAATGGAAGTCTATCCTGACAACCGGTGGCGACATTGTTGAAATAGTCTGAGGTCTGAAATTCAAAACATACCTGCGCGAAGCCAATCGCCGGGCTGACTATCGCCGTTCTGCAGCTAACCCAAGATTCACTATCACTTTTGATCGAAGCCCATCTCAAGGTCACTTTCATGCAGCACGTCCCCGCTCTGCCTTTGATCTACGAATTTAGCCGGAACGTCGAACCACGATGTCGCATTGTGTCCGGCGAGACGATTCGAGTGGAATCGGAAGACGCTTTGTCGGGCCAGATTCGCCGTCCGGGTGATCGTCGCGACAAGGTAACGATGCCATTCAGCAATCCGGTGGCTGGTCCCATAATCGTAGAAGGGGCGGAACCCGGAGATGAGTTGGCCGTCACAATCGAACAGATTGAGTCGCGGGACAGCCAGTGTGCGACCTACACTGGTGCTCCGAAACAACTTACCGAATGGATGGGAAGTGATGTCCCGCACGGGGCGCATGTCTGTCCGATTCGCGACGGTCAGATTTTGTGGAAGGACAACATCGCCATTCCCTGACAGCCGATGCTGGGTTGTATCGGGACTGCTCCTGACTGGGGTGTTCCAACCACAGGACCCGCTGGCCCGCACGGCGGCAATCTTGATCTGGTCGAAGTCTGCCCTGGGAGCACGATCTTTTTGCCCGTCAAAGTGCCAGGAGGATATCTGTACCTTGGGGACGCCCACGCGGCAATGGGTCATGGTGAGTTGTCCGCGACCGGCTTAGAGATGGCGGCGTATTCGACCGTGACCGTCAGAAGGATTCCTCAATCCAGCCTCACGGGGCTCAGGATCGCGAATCCGGAATTCCTAATGTGCATCGCCACTCACGGAACGCTGGAACGGGCCATTGCCGAGGCTTACTCGCGACTGATTCTCTGGATGGAGGCCGATTATGGATGGAACCGTTGGGATGCGTACGACCTGCTGACTCATGTGGGTCGGTTGTCGATTGGCTACTACGGCAGCGGGACCGTGGGAGCCAAGATCGAACGGCGATTCGTCGAGCGAAACATTCTCTGACCTGATTGATGAATGTCGATTGACAAATGCTCATCACGGCGGAGCGTGATGGCTACTTTGGGTTGCGGGCGAAGCTCGCGTTGGGTCTTCCGATTCCTCAGGAGCCACTTATGTTGTTTGATACACACACCAACCTGATGTGATACCCGGAACATCTTTCCGATGAATTTGTTGAGTTTGCATGGGAGGCCAAGCGCGCCAAGATGAAGCTCTCGCCGGATGTCTATTTCGCGGGGAGCGACAGTCCGCAGTCCAACGCATTTGATTCTCGCCCGGACCAACTTCTGACGGCCACTGACGATGCGGACAAAGTGATTGTGTTTGGCATCAAAGCACCGTTCTGCGGCATCAACGCCGACCAGGAACTGATCGCGGGGTTCGTCAAAGAACACTCAGACCGGTTCATCGGATGGTGTTCGGTCGATCCAAACGATGCCGACTGCGTTGATCAGCTGGAGCACTACGTTAACAATCTCGGACTACGCGGATTGAAGTGTTCGCCGATCTATCAGAACTGGGATCCGCAGGACCCGAACCTGTACGCGAACATTTCTGCTCTGCACTACCGTCCGCTGCGACATTATCAGGCGCTTATGACGGCCATGGAATACGGAGTGGAGCACAAACTCATCTTCGGATCCGACTTTCCCTCGGCCACTCTGCCCCAGGTGATCGCCGGTCAGCACAAAGTGAACGACATTATCTGCGGGACGAATTTTCCGAGGATCCCCGACGAAATGATCCACAACATCATCTACGAGAACAGGAAACGGTTCCTGCCGGAGTATGCATGAGGGCGGTGTCTCTGATGTGATTTCGAATGACCGCTCGGATACATGGGGACGATCAGTCAAAGGCAATCCGCGTTGATCAAACAGAGAGCGACCGGGGCTTTGTCGCAGGTGGAAGTTACGCTTGACGATTAGGCTAAAGTTGCCATGACTTTAATGTTATGCCCTTCAATCAGACAAATGGAACACAATGATCCGCGACTACTTCGCAGAAATGTATGTCGCTGGGCTGTTGGCCGATGCTGATTGGAATGTCTACTTTCCAAGACGCGACAAAGGCTTTGATTACATCATCGCACGCCAACACGAAGGTGCGACGCTTGTGCGCCCCGTGCAAGTCAAGAGGCTCTATCCATCCGCTGAAAAGGGTGACCGTACGGCGTATGGATATAACGGCCGCCTTACCCAACTTCACGATGACATGGCATTAATTTTAGTTTACTTTCGACCCGGCGTTCACACGGGTACGCCATGTCACATCGCATACATGCCCCGTCGTCAAATTCGCCCCCGCGAACGGGGTGGATACCGCTGCGTCCCATGCGGTCTGACCAATGCTACTGTCTCACCTCGCCGTGATTTCGTAAACTATTTTGACACTGATGGGCTTGCTGCGATGGCGACCCCAAACTGGGCATAACCAATAAAACCACTAAGCCTTTGACTTCGCGCGTGCGGACGGAGAGCGCGGAGTAACGACCGAAGTTGAGCGGAGTGGGCTTGTGGCGATGTGAGCCATTCGAGTCGAAGTTCGTCGATCTTTGGATCGCGGCGCTTATTCAAGTAGCCCGTTGGTTGAGCGACGCCGGGTGGGGTATGGAAAAAGCAATTGCAGGAAGGCTGCGTTTCGGCGATTTCTGTAGGTCCTTTCTGCAGGAAAGGATTTTCCAAATTGCCGCAAGGCGAACCGTCAGCGAACCGTCACATCGCGAAACAAAACAACAGCCCGCCTGACAATTGGAAATTTTTGTTGAAATACAGGAGAATTCTGTTTCTGCCTGGGAATGGAATCCTAAATGTTGCGTCTCGCTGTGGAAGAATCATTCTCCTGAACCTGTTTGAAGCTCGAATGCTCGATACCAAAAGTTAAGCGGACTGTTGTTTGGAATTACGTAATTCATGATGATCGTCAGTACTGCGACTCAGCCAGAAAGGCGGTTGAATACCGTAAAGTGTGCAGGTCTTGACTTCATGAACGACCGACTGCCGAATGAGGCGTCGTCGGACTCGTGGCCTGAGCGGCGGCCGCATTATTTCTCGTACTTCGGGATATTCGGCTCGGGAACTTCCGCCACCAGTTTCTTGATGATTTCGTCGATGTCCAGGCCTTCAGCCTGCGCCTGGAAATTTGTGGCCACGCGATGCCGCAGCACGGGGATCGCCACTTTGCGAATATCTGCGATCGATACATTCGGTCTTCCATCCATAGCAGCCGCAGCTTTGGCTCCGGCGATGAGATACTGACCGGCGCGGGGGCCTGCTCCCCAGTCCACCAGACGGCGAATGAATTCCGGTGAGCCGCCATCTTTGGGCCTCGTGGCACGCACCAGTCTTGCTGCATAGCTGATGATCAGCGGGCTGGCGACGATTTGACTGATCTGCCGCTGCAGGTACAGAATTGATTTGGCGGACAGCACTTTGCGAACTTCAGGCCGTTCGCCGGATGTCGTCGCCACCAGAATTCGCTCTTCTTCGTCCAGCGTTGGATAGTCCACTTTTACGTTGAACATGAAGCGGTCCTGCTGCGCTTCCGGCAGCGGATATGTTCCTTCCTGCTCGATGGGATTCTGAGTCGCGATGACGAAAAAAGGTTCAGGCAGTTTGTAGGTCGTCTGGCCAACGGTGACTTCATGTTCCTGCATGGCCTGCAGGAGAGCCGACTGCGTCTTGGGCGGCGTGCGGTTGATTTCGTCTGCGAGCAGAATATTGGTAAAGACCGGCCCCTCGACAAAACGAAACTCTCGGCGACCAGTGTCACTTTCTTCCAGCACGTTGGTGCCGGTGATGTCCGATGGCATCAGGTCGGGTGTAAACTGAATTCGGCGAAAGTTGACATCAAGCAGTCGGGCGATGGTGCTGACGATCAGAGTCTTCGCCAGACCGGGGACGCCGACCAGCAGACAGTGGCCACCGGTGAAAATAGCGGCCAAAATCTGATCGATCACGTCATTCTGCCCGACGATCACTTTGTGCAGTTCTTCGACCATGACTTCATGGTGCCGCTGAAACTTCTCCAGAAATTCGTCAAAGTCGCGTTTCTCGGCCAACGGAGCATTCCTTCTGATCAGCATCACTTCAAATTGGTTACGTTACTGCGGAAGGATAGTCAATCCCCCTTAAACTGTACCAGCAGATCGGTCAACACATCTTCATCTGTCGGATAACCTGAAGGCTGAAGTGCCCGAAGCGGCAGCGGAACATTGTCCATGCGATACGCGGTTCCCTTCGCATGCAGTCCGTAAACCGCCGTGGTAAAACGCACGGACGGAATGAACTCCAGCGGCACATTGGGATAATCGATGACGATTGTCGGAATGGACTTCAGGTGTTCTCGCGCAGCGACAGAGAAGTGCGGGATCGTTTCCGCTCCAACAATCACGCACAAGTCCGTTTCCCGTCGTTCGAGCAGTTCATTCGCGGAAAACTCACCGGGATTGTAACGGGGATAGCCGCGAGCGATATCGACCGCGAACGGATATCCCGTCTGCCACAGCAGCACATTGTCCGCTCCGGAGACGTCCCCCTGCATGCGCATCCGACGGGCGGTGAATCGTGTGACAGCGTTGAGTTCTGCGACAAGCTGCAGCAGCGCCGCGACGTGAATATGGCCGGACGATGGCGGCTCGCTGGCATCCCACATCCGCGATCCTGCCAGCCCAAGTCCGAAGAAGACGACGCCGTAGCGGCAGCTCTTCATCAAATCCATCAGCTTCAGCACGTCGTCAGAGACGTTGTTCACCTGTCCGCCTCGCAGGAGCGCCCGCAGTTGCGCGATGATTTCAAAATCGCCATCCCGTTCGACCGGAATGATGAGATCCGGTTCTCCACCGGACGGAGACAACTTCCAGCTGGCGACTTTGTCAGCCTCGCCGATCATCACAACCTTGCGGCTTTCCCGGCCACGATCCGTAAATCGGCCTTTGGCAAAGATTGAATATCGTTCGGCGTGACGCGGGTGTGAGGCCGCCGGATGGCAGCCCCAAAAGATCACCAGATCCGCGCGGTTGCGAACTTCACCGAGGGTACACGTCACCTCACCGACTTCCTGCAGCGCCATGATTGAGTGGCCGTGACACATCGACGCGGTCGTATCAATCACGGCACCGATTCGGTCGGCGAGAGCAACGGCGGCACGCTGACCTGGACTGGCGCTGCGAGACAATCCATAGATCAGTGGATAATCAGCTTTCCCCAGCAGAACGCCAGCATGTCGGATGGCGGCCTGATAGTCCGCAGCTTCGCCACTGAGTTCTGCCACCGGCTGTGTTGTTGAAGCGTGCGTCCGGAACCAATGTTCGCCGAGTGCACATTGGGGTTCAAAGGAAGTGAGGTGCCCGGCGTCAAATGTCAGCGACACATCGTCGCAAAGGCATCCGCAGCCGGGACATGCGACGTGTGATTCAGATGTACTCACGCATCGCACCTAACTTTTCGGAGCCCCAGCATGTCATGCGTCAGATCCTGATAGTCATCGCGTGACACGTTACGTCTCATAACGCCTCGACAGCACGCTGTGGAAATTGGGTTGAGAGCAGCACGAGGCGACTTTAGCCGAACTGACACGACTCGCACAGCAGTATGGTCCAAACCCGAAGCTTTCCCGCAAGTGATCGGGCGCATTTTGTCACGGCAAGCCGATTAGTCATTAAGCACAAACGTCACCTTAAGGATGACCCGAAAGCACGAAATCTCACCATCCACCACATCGACCTTTTGGTCTTGAACCCACGCGCTGGTCACGTTCTTCAGCGTCTTGCAGGCTCGATCGACACCTACTTTGACGGCGTCTTCAAAACTTACCGACGACGAGGCGATAATCTCCGTCACACGAGCGACCGATCCTGCCACGATGGCCGTTTCTTCCTTCTTCTTTTTTTTGTCCTTCATCACCACGAACTCCTTGATTTGTCTGTGAAAATTAAGCTTGGTAAATTCCTGTCGGCCCTCACAATGACCGCCGCGCGAATGCCCCATAGCCCGCAGTATGTGCATTTTAATTTATTTTTGCCAGTCGCTCAGTTGATACGATAAATTTGGATCGGGAGATCGAATTATACTTCACGCGGTGCGGACTGAGGTACGTTCAAAGTCAACGTTTCCCATTTCCCTTCGCAGCAATTCCAGGTCATTGAATCGGGAGTCGGTGTAGACTGCCTAATTTGACTTGAGTTGCCTGGGGGCGGTGATAGTTTGGTGGTGAGTAGTGGATTTTGGTGGTTCGAAGGGCGGATGTGGCGACGTTTTGTGTTCGCGGTGATGCCTTGGAGAGCTTGTTTCATGGCACCGCGCATTCTGAGGCGTTTCCGGCGAGTGGGGACGTTAGTCCTCTGATTGGACCAGTTCAATGACAAATCATGTGCGCGAATGGTGTCAATGGCCAGATTGGTCATGTTGCGGAAGTAATTGGGATGTCTGTGCTTTACCGCGAAGCGGTTCGAGAAATTAGCCGGTGGTAAGCGTAGCGACAGCGTAGCGCCACCACCGGTACGCTGCTTCGCGAAGGCCACAAAATCCTGGCGTTCCGGATTACTGCTGCAGATCATTTGAAAACGGACGGGCACCGCCGCTGCCGGGATCACTGGGCAACGGCACTTCGCCATCGCTGTTAAAGAACCGACCGTCGTTC
>Ga0154020_10004507_pt1 | contig 16597 bp, 10 predicted proteins | sample Klosneuvirus_201_FD_109709 | JGI IMG/M metagenome (GOLD analysis project Ga0154020, IMG submission 109709) | Active sludge microbial communities from wastewater, Klosterneuburg, Austria - Klosneuvirus_20160825_MG | ecosystem: Engineered > WWTP > Aerobic digester > Activated sludge | place...
CCCGCGCGCACTCGCCACCCGCGCCAGAGCCGCAGAAACAGCACGCCGCGCCGCCTCCACGCTCCTCCGCCTCGCCAACTTCACGCCAGGGCCCAGGCCCCGCCGATCTCAACCGCCTCCCAGCCCTCGACAGTCCCCAAACGACCCGTTGCCTCCCCCCTCTCCGGCCTCTCCGCAATCTCCCGACACCTCGCACCATCCCTCTGCGACGAGCCCAACGCCGCCGCACAGCCCGAGCCCACACGCTCCGCTTCCTCCACTCGTCGCGTCGGCCGTCGCCCCCGTGCCCGGCCCCGCGCCGGTCTCGCTCTCTCCAACGCGACATTCCGGCTCCACGCCCACGATCACCGCATCGGCGCCCCGTGCATCAGAATCGTCCGCCGGCCACACACTGCGGCCCACACCGCTCCTCACCCGCAGGCCCCGCGACCGGCCCCCGGGTGACGCGGCCCAGTGATCTTGTTCCAGTTGCCACACGCGCCCTCCTCACCAATCCCGATCGAATCGGGGAACAAGTTCGAGGAGCCGGATCGGGCTGCGCGCCGGCAGCGGGGCCACTTCCCCTCGTATCCTCCCGTCATCGGAGGTCCACGCATGCAGGTGCTGCTGATCGCATTGGCGTTCGTGCTCGGGGCGCTCATCCCGTTTCAGGCCGGGGCAAACGTGCAGATCGGGAAGCACCTCCCCAGCACCGTGCACGCGACCGCGTTCAACTTCGCCGTGGGGCTGGCGGTGCTGGTTCTCGCGGCGGCGGCGTACAAGCCGGCGGGGGTGAGCGCGGCGAAACTCGGGCAGGCGCCCTGGTGGGCCTGGATCGGGGGCCTGATGGGTGCCGCCTTCGTCCTGGGGACAGTGCTGCTGGCGCCGAGGCTGGGGACCGTGCTGTTCCTGGCGGCGACGGTGGCGGGGCAACTTGTGGCATCGCTGGTGATCGACCACTGGGGCTGGATGGAACTGGGCGTAAGACAGGCCACGCCCGGGCGCCTGGCGGGCGTGGCCCTGGTGCTCGCGGGCGTGGTGGTCATCAAGCTGTTCTGAGCGCGGGCGGGAGAGATACCCTGCCCGCATGACGACCGATCACACGCACGACGCGACGCTGCGGAGCTGGGTTGACGCGGCGAACGACCCGGCGAGCGACTTCCCCATCCAGAACCTGCCCCTCGCGCGGGTGGAGGAGGCGGACGAGGGCGAGGGAGCGCCGACGTGGGCGGTGGTCATCGGCGACCGCTGCGTGCTGCTGGGCGAGCTCATCGACGACGGGTTCTTTGACGACGCGCCCGACCGCCTGGGGCTGGACCTCCTCGCGACCGAGTGCGAGCAGGGGCGCGGGCCGACGCTCTCTCGCGAGAACGCGAGGTTCGTGCGAGAGAAGCTGTCGAGGGCGCTGCGCGTGGGGGCGGCGGAGGGGCTGCGCCGGGCGGTCGAGGGCGCGATGCTGCCGACGGCGGACGTGCGGTTCCTGACGCCCGGATCGATGCAGGGGTACACGGACTTCTACGCGTCGGTGCACCACGCGTCGACGGTGGGGGCGATGTTCCGGCCCGACAACCCCCTGCTGCCGAACTACAAGCACGTGCCGATCGGGTATCACGGGCGGGCGTCGTCGATTGTGGCGACGGGGACGCCGGTAAGGCGGCCGACGGGGCAGCAGTCCCCTCCGGAAGATGCGCCGGGCGCGGGGCCGGCGTTCGGGGCGTGCAAGATGCTGGACTATGAGCTGGAGGTCGGGTGCGTGATCGGGCTGCACAACGACCTTGGCACGAGCGTGCCGGTGGCCCGCGCGATGGAGCACGTGGTGGGGCTGTGCCTGGTGAACGACTGGTCGGCGCGGGACATCCAGAAGTGGGAGTACCAGCCCCTGGGCCCGTTCCTGGCGAAGAACTTTGCGACCAGCGTCTCGGCGGTGATCGTGACGCTCGACGCGCTCGCGCCGTTCCGGTGCCCGGCCTATGCCAGGCCCGCGGGCGACCCGACGCCGCTGCCCTATCTGGCGGACGCGTCGGACCAGCAGGCGGGCGGGTTCGCGCTGACGCTGGAAGTCGCGATCCAGTCGGCGCAGATGGCCGAGCGCGGGCTGGCACCCCATGTCGTGTGCCGGTCGGACGCGTTCCGCGACATGTACTGGACGTTCGCGCAGATGGTCGCGCACCACACGTCAAACGGGTGCAACCTCAGGTCGGGGGACCTGCTGGCCAGCGGCACGGTGAGCGGCCGGGAGCCGGGCACGCGGGGCTGTCTGCTCGAAGCGACGTGGGACGGCCCGGGCAGGCCCAGGAAGCCCATCGAGCTGCCCTCGGGGGAGAAACGGGCATTTCTGGCGGATGGGGACACGGTGATCATGCGGGGCTGGGCGGAGCGGGAGGGGTTCAGGCGGATCGGCATGGGCGAATGCCGCGGAACGGTGCTGCCGGCCTCTGGTTGATGGCGGTACGCTTTGGCCGTGCACGACGCGCCGAGCCTGATCCTGGAGCCCATCTTCGGCCCGCCCCTGAGGCCGGTGCGGATCGACCCCGCGCTGGCGTCGCGCGCTCCGTGCGTGCTGGGGCGGTCGTCGGCGGCGGGGGTGCAGTTGTCGGACCCGCAGGGGGCGGTGTCGCGGACGCACGCGGCGATCGAGTTTGTCGCCGGGGAGCCATTCCCGTGGCGTGTGCGGGACCTGGGGAGCAGGCACGGGACGTTCGTGAACGGGCAGAGGCTGGGCGAGAGCGATTCGGCGGCGGTGGCGGCGGGGGACCAGGTGCGGATCGGGCCCTGGGTCTTTCGCGCGGTTGTGGGCACGCCTCAGGCGTCGCGGCGGCTGACGCTGACCTCTGACCAGGGGCGGGTGCCGACCTCCATCATGCAGCGCGTCGGCGAGCAGCCCTTGGCGCCGCAGGCACGGACGAGGTTGTCGCTGCTCATGTCGTGCGCGGCGGCGGTGGCGGCGGCGAAGTCGGAGGAGGAGCTTGCCCAAGCCGCGGTAGGCGTGCTGCTGGAGGGCTCGGGCCTGTGCAATGCGGCGATGGTGAGGCTGGCGGGCATGGATGAGGTGGAGGTGCTGTGCCGGCGGGGGCAGGCGGAGGCGGAGCTCAGCCGGTCGCTGATGAGCGTGGCGGCGGACCCGGACAACCAGGGTGAGACGGTGGTGCTGGACGCTTCTAGGGCGCCCGCGACCGGGCAGAGCATCGTGTCGCTGGACATTTCCGCGGCGGTGTGTGTGCCCGTGATGGTGGCGCGATTGCCCACGCCCAGCGCGAGCGCCGGGTTTGTGTCGGGGGCGGCCCCGAGGCCTGTGCCCATCGCGGAGGCGTACCTGTACCTGGATGCGCGCGGGGCTGGGGCGGGCGTGACGCTGGACACCGACACGGTGGCGTTCTGCCAGGCGGTCGCGAAGCTGTGCGGGCTGGCGCTGACAAGCCTGAAGCGGGCGGCGCTGGAGCAGGAAGATCACCGGAGGCGTTCGGAGATCGAGGCGGCGCGGGACGTGCAGCGGATCATCATGCCCCCGGACAGCGGAGAGGTGGGGGATGGGCCGGGGGGCGGGGCGGGGTCGCTCGTGCGGTATCACATGCACTGTGTGCCGGGGCGGTTTGTGGCGGGGGACCTGTTCGACTTCGTGCGGGTGGAGGGGGGGCGTGTCGCGGTGCTGCTGGGGGACGTGGTGGGCAAGGGCGTGGCGGCGGGCATGGTGATGGCGAACGTGCAGGCGCACCTTTCGAGGCTGCTGTCGCAGTCGGGCGAGCCCGGGCGGACGCTGACGATGGTGAACCAGCTCGTGGCCCGGTACAGCGATCGGCTGTCGGCGGAGCACGGGCGGGTGTCGCTGTTTGTGTCTCTGTTCGCCGCGGTGATCGACCCGGCGACCGGGGAGACGCGCTATGCCGACGCGGGCCACGGCTATGCGATGCTGCGGACGCCAGGGGGCTTGGTGGAGCGGCTGACGATCGCGGGCGGGCCGCCCCTGGGGGTGGCGCCGGATGCGGAGTACGCCGAGAGCTCGCTGCGGATGGAGCCGGGTTCACGGCTGGTGCTGTACAGCGACGGGCTGGCGGAGCAGCGGTCGGCGGCGGGGCGAGCGTTCGCCGCGGCGGGGGCGATCGAGGAAGTGCTCGCGGGCACGCAGAGCCCCTCCGAGGACGTGACCAGGTTGATCGCGGCGCTGCGGGCACACTCCGGACTGCCCGAGCCTCTCAGCTTCGCGGACGACGTGACCGTTGCCTCCCTCTCCTTTGGATAGGCGATGTGGGTTGGGCCATACGGTTGCCGATGACGACTGCGGGCGGAGGAACTGCGAGCGGAGGAGTTACGGGCGGCGGGGCGGCTGTCGGCCCGCAGAGCCCAGGGCGGGGCGGGTTCGGGCGGTCGCTCCGGCTGCTCGCGGGCGACATCAAGCTTGCGCACTCGGTCTTCGCCCTGCCGTTCGCGATTTTCGGGGCGTTCCTGGTGGGCCCGGGGCCCGAAGGCGACCGCGCATCGTGGCTCGGCTTTGCGGGCAAGGTTTCGCTCATCGTGGTGTGCATGGTCGGGGCACGCACCTGGGCTATGGTGTTCAACAGGCTGGCGGACCGCGAGATCGACGCGCGGAACCAGCGGACCGCGGGGCGAGTCATCGCGGCGGGCAGTGTCTCGCCTCTGATGGGGTGGCTCGCGGCCCTGGCGGCGGCGGGGATCTTCGTGCTGGGGGCGTGGGGATTCTGGTGGTTCTTCAAGAACCCCTGGCCTTCCTACCTGTCGGCGCCGGTGCTCGCCTGGCTCGCGTTCTATTCGCTGACCAAGCGCTTCACCGCGATGTGCCATGTGGTGCTGGGGGTGTCGCTCGCGGCGTCTCCGGTGGCGGCGGCGATCGCCGTCAGGCCCGAGGCGGTCTTCTCCACCCCCGCGGTGTGGTGGATCGCGGGGTTTGTGGTGCTGTGGGTGGGTGGGTTTGACGTGGTGTACGCGCTGCAGGATGAGGAGTTCGACAGGGCGAACAGGCTGCGGAGCATCCCCGTCGCGATGGGAGCGCCGGCGGCGGTGTGGATGGCGAGGGCGTGGCACGCGGTCGCGATGCTCGCTCTGCTCGCGGCGTGGACGGCGCACGCGGAGCTTGGATGGCTGTTCGCGGCGGGGGCGGGGGCGGCGGTCGCCCTGCTGGGCGTGGAGCACGCGGTGCTTGCGAGAACCTCCCGCAAGGACCCTGCGAAGCCGAGACTCCACGCGATTTTCTTCACCCTAAACGGGGTTGTGGCCCTGATTGTGGGCGGTGCGGGAGCTGTCGATACCGTGACGTCTCTGTAAACGACTGTGTTGTCTATAATTAGGTGGTAGGGTAGGTAGTTTTTCTGATTCCGGACCCTTCGGGCGGCGGGGTCTGGACTCGGGGCTCGGCGGTCGGTACTATGTCCTAGTCCCTCGGACGGCCGGGTGACGCAGAATTTGCCCCCCGAGGAGGCGGCGAGCGTGCAGCAATGCCCTCGTCGCCTTCGTTTTTTTTGTCCTGAGAACAGCCGCGTCTGGTTTCTGCAAACAGGTGGAGGCCGTCGTGTGTGGCGCGAAGCTGACTGCCGCGGTGTTGTGATTTCAAACTATTCTGAAACGACCGCTGGACGTCGGAACATCGTGGGCGGATACTGGACGCGTGACCGCGGCACTGACCAAGGCGCAGGATCAGTTCATCGCCGTCTGGGGCCAGATGGCCGGGGCGTGGGGCATCTCGCGCACGATGGCGGAGGTGCACGCGCTGCTGTTCATCGTGGGCGAGCCGATGTGCACGGACGACGTGATGGAGCGGCTGCAGATCTCTCGTGGCAACGCGTCGATGTCGCTGCGTGCGCTCCTGGATTGGAGCATCATCGAGCGTTCGCACAAGAGGGGGGATCGCAAGGAGTACTTTTCCGCGGAGCAGGACGTGTGGGCGCTCTTCCGCGCGATCGTTCGTGAGCGGATCGCGCGCGAGGTTGATCCGCTGCTGGCCTCGCTGTACGAGATCCGGGACATGACGCCTTCGGAGCGCGGGAGGCGCGGCGAGGGGGCGGAGGCCGACCGGGCGAGGATCGAGGCGCACAACAAGCGCATCGACGAGATGCTGGAGTTCTTCCGGGTGCTGGAGAAGCTTGGACACCGCTTTGTGAGCCCGAGCGGGCGTGGGCTGCAGCTCGCGGCGATGCTGCTCGGGCGTCTGCCCGAGGGAGCGGGGGAGGCGCGATGAGCCGGCCTGCCGAGGGGATGGAGCTGCGGATCGCGTGGGTGTATGCGCGGGGCGTGTCGGAGCCTTCAGGCGTGCTGAGGTGGTGCATCGAGCCGCGTGGGGAGGGCTGGGTGGCGCGGGCGCGCACCGCGGACGGAGGCGAGCCGGTGGCGGCTGTTGAGGCCCGCGTGGAGCGAGGGCCGCGGGACGAACTGGTCGTAACGACGCCGGGCGGGGAACTGCGGGCGGTGATCGGGGGCGGGGAGAGCCCGGTGGTGTGGTACGCGACGACGGCGCTGTGGGCGGCCCTGGGCGTTTCGGGCGGCTGCTACGAGGCGCCGAGCGCGGAGGTGGCTCGGGCCGAGGCTGGCCAACCCAGGTGAACGAAAAAGGCCCCGGCGGGTGCCGGGGCCCTGCGGGCACAAGATCAGGTTGAGGCGATCACTCGGGCGAGGGCGAGCCCGGGGTGTTGGGGATGGTGGGCGCGGGCTGGGGGGCCTGCTGGCCGAAGAGCCCGAAGAGCATGGAGGGGTCAAACCCGCCTCCACCCATGTTGTAGACGTAGGACGCGTCGAGGGCCTTGGTGATGCGTTGGCGGAGCTCGGAGAGGTGGGCCTTGGAGTATGGGTCGATGTTGGAGTCGCCCTTGTCGAGGGTCTTGGCGATCTTGGCGTTGATCTCGCGGAGCTTGGCGGTGGAGAGGTTGGAGATGGTCTTGCTGGCGGCGTTGAAGCCCGAGTCGAGGGTGAGGTCGATGAGGCGCTCGGCGTGCTCGCGCTGGAGGGACCTGCGGAGGGAGGAGATCATGGGTTTGCGGGCGGTGTAGCGGGCATCGACGCCCTTGTCGACCTCGGACCAGATGGAGGCGCTGACGGTGTCGAGAAGTTCGGGCAGGGTGAGCTGGTCCTGGTCGGAGGGGGTGATGAACTCGTTGTCGTAGACCCGGCGGAGCTTGCCCGGGTTCATGAGCTGGGAAAGAGCGGCGGACTGCACGCCGGAGATGCGGTCGTGGACGGCCCACTGGGGGTCGGCGTTGGCGCTCTCGTCCTTGTTGACGCTCATCTTGACGAGCAGCTCGGGCGTGAGGCCGAAGGCCTCGTCGCTGAAGGTGTTGTCGATGACGAACTTCAGGGCGTCGCGCTGGGCCTTGGCGTCGATGGGGGTGAGGGGCGCGCCGGCGTCGCCCTTGCGGACGCGGCTGACGCTGGTGCCGCCGATCCAGTTGGACATGATGTTGGTGGCGTTGAGCTGTGTGGAGAGGGTGATCTCGTATCCGCGGCGGGCCTTGGACCAGGGCTCGCCGTCCTTGACGAACTTGTCGAGGATGCGGCCGCGGGAGGCCTTGGCGAGGGCCATGAGGCTCTGGGCGTAGTCGAGGGGGTTCTTGGAGAAGTCGTATCGGCGGGCGAGGGGGTCCGGGCCTCCGGTGTCCTCGTCGGTGAGGTACTCGTGCCCTGGCTCGGAGACGCGTTTGAGGACGTCCTTGGTGTCGCCCATGGTGTAGCCGTACTCGATGGCCCACATGTCGTAGGCACCGACGCCGAACATGTGGTAGTCACCCTGGACGGCGTTTGGGTCCATGTTGATGTTGACGGGGGTGTAGTCCATGACGGAGGCGACGTAGGGCTTGCCCTTCATGGCCTCGGAGTTGATCTCCCGCAGCGTGTGCTGCGCGGAGGCCTTGAAGTTGTGGCGGAGGCCGAGAGTGTGTCCGACCTCGTGGACGGTGAGGTGGGCGAGGGCGGGTCCGACGAACCACTCGGGGATGCCGTCGAGCTTGTCGGCCTCGTCCTTCTTGTCCTTCTTGTCGCTCTTCTCGCCTTCCTTGGCCTCGGCGGGCGGGTCTTCGAGGAGGCCCATGACGTCCATGTAGAGGCCGGAGACGGCCATATCGCGGGCCATTCCCTCGCTGGCCATGCACAGGCCGTAGCGTTGGCCGACGGTGGAGGCGAAGTCTGCGAGCTCTGGAGTGGAGGAGACGGCGGGGTCGGAGAGGGCGATGGCCAGGCCGCCGTAGCCCGTGACGCCCCTTCGGGCGGACTGAAGGGTGCGTTGGCGGATGATGTCATCGCGGCGTTCGGGTGCGGCGAGGCGGACGCGCGGGTCCCACTGTGGGCGAGTGTCGAGCCAGGCGAGGGTCTCGGAGGACATTCCCTCCATGGCGATGCTGGGAGCGAGTTCGTTTGCCTGGTACCAGAAGTGGCGGATCCAGCCGTCGGTCAGGACGACGTCGGCGTCGAGGATCTGGCCGGTGATGGGGTGGGCACGGCTGGGGCCGATGGCGGTGCCGATGTCGTTGGAGAGCCAGCGGATGAAGTTGTAGCGGACATCCTCCGGGTCCTTGTCCATGTGCTGCCCGGTTTCCTTGTCCTGGTAGTAGACCTCAACGGCGTCGCGGATGCCGACCTTTTCGAATGCGGCGTTCCAGTAGAGGGCACCCTCCTTGACCCATCGGCGGTAGCGCGCGGGGACGGTGTGCTCGACGTAGTAGACGATGGGTTCCTTGGGGGGGCTGAGCTTGAGGTTGGGCTCACGCTTCTCGAGCTTCCAGCGGTTGATGTAGCGGGTCTCGACCTTGTCGTCCTGGAACTTGCCCAGGTCGCGGTAGCTGGTCTGGAAGTAGCCGACGCGCTCGTCGGCGAGGCGGGGCTTGTACTCGGCGTCGTCGGTGATGAGGCTGATGGAGTAGTGGAAGCCCTTGAGGCGGCCGCCGGAGGCTGGGGCGGTGAAGGTGATCTCGATGTTCTCGGGGAAGGCCTTGATGGAGCCGAGCTGGGTGAGGCGGGGGTTGATGCCCGCGGCGACCCCGCCGTAGAACGTTGTGGCGTTGTTGACGAGGAGTTCGTCGAGGTCGACGACGGGCTGCCCGCCGGGGCCCATGGTGACGATGGGGACGTCGATGAGGACGCGGTCGACGAAGTGGTTGCGGATGGAGTCCTTGGACTCCTTGTCGCCGGTGGAGCGGACTTCGACGTTTGGCATGATGAGGGCGATGCGTTTGTCGAAGCGTTTCCAGTAGACGTAGAGGTCACCGGCCTGGAGGCCCGCGAAGGTCTCGCCGGTGGGGACGGTCATGGCGAAGAAGTGCTTCTGTCCCTGCCAGTTGCGGGGGAGCTCGGCGAGGAGTTGGCCGTCCTTCTCGCGCTTCCAGACGGTGTAGAGGGAAGGGGTGCCGTCGACGGTGGAGACGACCTGGGTGTAGTCCTTGGAGACCTCGGCCCAGGGACGGAACTCATCTTCCTTCTTTTCCTGGGCGAGGACTGGGACTGCCCACCCGCACGCCGCCAGCACCGCAGCCGCACTCGTCCAGACTTTCTGACTTGCCATGACCGACTCCTTGGGAGAAACGGAACACACGGGCCGCGTGTGGCGTGAGAGTCCACGCCCAACAGGCGGCGACCTGGGATGGAGGGTGCGCAGCGGCACCCTGCCCTCGCGACAGGGCACTGTACCCAAGGACGCGGGAGCGGTCCGAACCCGTCAGCGGGGGCGGGCCGGGCGGAGGGGGCAGGCCCCCGAGCAGTGGGGGGAAGGGAGGTTCGACGGACTGTCGGTTGCGGGGGCCGGGGGGCAGAATTCGGAGGGTGGCACGCGATTTGCACTTTTCTGAGGGGGGCGGGGTTGCCCGGGGCGGCTGGCGGCGCGATACTCAGCGTGCGACCCGAGGTGCGGACTCTGGTGGGGCGTCGGAGCCCCGCGCGGTGAGTCTGTCCTGCGGGTGACAGAACCTCACGCACCGGCGCGAACAGGGCCGGTGTTCATATGGAAGGGGCCTCACAGATGTCATTCGAAGCCGCCGTACACGCCCAGGCGATCGAAATCGGCCGGTTGTCGCTCGACATGTGTGCCGCCGCCGGGAGCGGGCACCCCACGAGCGCGATGAGCATCGGGCACATCGTGACGGTGCTGATGTTCCAGGAGATGCGGTGGACCCCGGACTATCCCGATTACCCGACCAGCGACCGCCTGGTGCTTTCGGAGGGGCACGCGGTGCCGGCGGTGTACGCGGCGGCCGCAAAGCTGGGCGTGATGGTGGGCAAGGACCCCGCCAAGCGGCGCAAGCTGACGCTGGAAGACCTGCGCAAGCTCCGGTCTTTGGAGAGCGAGCTGGACGGGCACCCCAACCCCATGGAAGGGTTCCCGTTCTTTGACGCGGCGACGGGGAGCCTGGGGCAGGGCCTCTCGATCGCGGCGGGGCTTGCGGAGGCGGCGAGGCTCGACGGGTACGACAAGAAGGTCTACTGCATCGTCGGTGACGGCGAGAGCCGCGAGGGCCAGGTCGCCGAGGCGATGGACTTCATCATCGACCGCAAGCTGCGGAACCTGCTGACGATCGTGAACTGCAACGAGTACGGGCAGGCGGACCGCGTCTCTGGGCAGCAGTCGGCGGCGACGCTGGCGGCGAAGTTCGAGGCGTATGGGTTTGACGCGCGCGTGATCGACGGTCACAACCCCGCGCAGATCAAGAGCGCGCTGGATGCCTTCACCGCCGGGAAGTCGACCAAGCCCATGGCGGTGATCGCCCAGACCGTGAAGGGCTGGGGGGCGCCGAGCATCCAGGGCAACGGCTGGCATGGGAAGCCCCCGACCGGCGACGCGCTGAAGCGGGCCCTCACGGAGCTGGACCAGAAGAGGCTGGAGTTGACGTCGGCGCTGGCCACCACCGACGCGTTCACGATCGAGCCGCCCCCGGAGCTGGCGGAGAAGCGCCCGGAGCCAGGCGAGGTGCCCACGCTCTCTGAGTTCATGAAGAAGAACGACATGGAGAGTCTGCTTCAGAGCGGGAGCATGGCGACGCGGCGCGCGTACGGGATCGCGCTGCGGGCGATCGGGCAGGTCAATCCGGACGTGGTGGTTCTCGACGCGGACGTGAGCAACTCCACCTTCGCGGAGATGTTCCGCAAGGACCCCGCGTGCGCCGCGCGGTTTGTGGAGTGCAAGATCGCGGAGCAGAACATGTTCTCCGTGGGCGCGGGGATGTCCGCGGGGCGGAAGGTGGCGTTCGCCTCCACGTTCGCGAAGTTCGTGACGCGTGCGTACGACCAGATCGAGATGGCGATTTACTCCGGGGCGAACCTGAAGGTGGTGGGGAGCCACAGCGGGATCACCCTCGCCGCGGACGGGCCCAGCCAGATGTCCCTGCCGGACGTGGCGTGGTTCCGGGCGTTCACGACGGTGCGCGACCACCGGGGCAACCCGGGGTGCTACGTGCTGCAGCCCTCGGACGCGTACGCGGCGTACGCGCTCACGCAGGTGATGGCGGAGTACGAGGGCGTGTGCTACATGCGCACGCTGCGCCCGGACACCGAGTTCATCTACAGCGACGACGTGGTCTTCAACCTCGGCGGGTTCGAGGTGCTCAACGAGGGCAAGGACATCGCCATCCTCGCGGCGGGCTACATGGTGCACGAGGCGAACCGCGCGATCGAGCTGCTCGACCAGAAGGGCGTCTCGGCCTCGCTCATCGACCTGTACTCACTGCCCTTTGACGCGGAGGGCGTGCTGGACATCATCGGAGCCGCGGGCGGGAATGTCATCACGGTGGAGGACAACTTCGGCGGCGGGATCGGCTCGGCGGTGGCGGACGCGCTGCTCGACAGCGGGGACGCCTTCACCCTGAAGCAGATGCACGTGAAGCGCATCCCCAAGAGCGCCCGCACGCCCGAGGAACTGCTCAAGGTCTGCGGCCTGACGTCCCAGGACATCGCGAAGACGGCGATGGAGATGCTGGGGGTGTGAGCGGGGTGAGGGGTGGGGCCGATCAGGCAATGATCAGTTCTCGCCATTCGGTTGGGCCACTGTGCAGGCCGGCCCAATCGACCGACCGAATCGCCCACGTGTACCGACGACCTGCTTGCAGCGAGAGACTCCAGGATGTCTGCCGGGTGTATGAGCTGCCGATGTCGGCCGACTGCACGGGCACAACGATTCCGAACTCGTCACGAACCTCCAACTTGTAGCCCCACATTCCGCTGCCCATGTCCGACCCAGCGCCCCACTGCAGGAATGCTGGTGAGTTCACAGTCGAGCCGGGCGGTGGCCCAAAGACGCTTGGGCTGGTAGGCAATGCCCGGTCAATGAGCACGCTCGTACTCGCCCAGTACGTGCTCCAGTTGCCGGCGACGTCCTCTGTCCTCATGAACATCGTGTACCGTCCGTCGGGGAGGAACGTCGGAAGGCGCAGGGAGTTCCCCGCTGTGGCTGAAACGCCGCTGGCAACGATCTGGCTGGCCGAGTTCTTGGCCTGCCACGAGTAACGACCCGAAAGACCAGCGCCGGTGTCCGGCCCCTGCGACCACGTGAAGAGCGGGTTATTCACCCAGGTGATCCCATCGGTGCGGCTTGGGCCCCAGTCGTCGGCCTGGGCCAGGCGCAGCTCCGTTGGCATGGGCGGCGGGGTGGTTTCTGGGTCGATGGTGAATCGCACGCCTCCCCAGCCTGTGGAACCATTCCCTTGGGCATCGAATGCGCGTACAAACAGCGTGTGATTCCCCCCGGGGAGGCTTGGCGGCGTGAGTCGGACGGACGAACCTGAGTTGTTGATCGTGCCAAAGAGAATGCCGCCCCAATGCAGGTGGATTTGCCATGCGTAACGGGTGACGCCACTCGACGGCGAACCGGGGTCCGTTGGGCGACTCCAAGAGAACTCGGGCTGGCGCAGGCGCGTCACCCGATCGGAGTTGCTGATTCCAGTATCAAACAGGGGGTCCATCACAGGCACAGCCCAGTTCGGGGGTGTTGAGTCTCCGGGAGGGGGTGGTTGTGAGTCCACGGACAAGGTCGTGCTGACAACATTGCTCCATTGGTTCGCCGTGTCCATCGCGCGGGCGAAGAGCACGCGGGAACCGGCACCCCACGCGGCCTGCCACGCGCCCGACCAGGCCCAGCCCGAAGAGCTCGAGGTATCGTCGGGTGAAAGCGCGGGATCATTGGAATCGAAGACGCCGTTGCCGTTGCCATCGCGGAAGAAACGGACGAGGGAGACCCCGAAGTCATCCGAAACGCCGGTGACCGTGAGCGTGAGCGATTGGCCTGCGGCAAGGGTTGCGGGGTTTGCGAGGAGAGCGCCGGAGATGAACGGGGCGTGGTCCGAGGGCGAGGTAACGACATCGACATCGGCTGGTGGAGACACGCCGCTGCTACCGTGCGCATCAACCGCCTTTGCGAACAACCTGTGGCGTCCCTCGCTCCAATCCGCCGATCCCGCCCAAGTCCAGCCGTCTGAGGAGTTCGCGTCGTCCGGGCTGAGGTGATGATCACCGCTGTCCAGGATACCGTTGAAGTTGCTGTCTCTCCAAAACTCGATCCGAGATACGCTATCACCAAGGTCCGGATCGAGGACCGTCATGGCCTGGATGGTGATCCAACTGCCTTGTTGGACGGGAGAGGGGGTGATGGAGATGCCGCCGACGCTCGGGGCTCGATTCTGTACGGTGATTGTGGCGGCGACCGGGGTGCTCCAAGCGCCATCGTCGTCAAGCACGCGTGCAAGGAACCGCTGAGTGCCAATACCCCAGGTCGGGTCGAGTGTGCCTTGCCATCGCCAGCCGTCATTGAGGTCGAGGTCGCGCCCCAACTGCTCGTCGGACGAGTCCCACGCCCCGCTGTTGTTTGAATCGCGGTAAAAGTAGACATCGTCGGGCACGCCGTCGGCATCCCAGACGTTGTTCGCCGTGAGAGTGAAGGCGTCGCCTCTATAGGCGGAAGACGGCGTGGCGGTCAACGAACTGACGGTTGGTGGTTCGTTGTTGATAGCAACTCTGCGAGTACTGCTCCAATCCGATCGATACAAATCACTTGCGTGTCCGTTATTCGCGCGATAGGTTCGGACCCGCCAATACCAATCGCCGTCGTCCGGTGGGGTCCATGTTGTACTCGGTGAACCAAGATTCTCCTGATAGTACACGGTCGAACCGGAGAACGTGCTGGAGCGCGAGAACTGAACGTGATACTGGTTGATGCCCGCAACGGTGCCGGTGGTGTCGGACGACCATGCGAAGGCTACGGCATCGCCCTGATCGCGGGAGGCTCCGTCCGATGGGCTCGTCAGCGAAGGTACTGTGGCATAATAAAAGGTCACACTAGCAGACGAGATGGTGACAAGGCTGGTGTCGTCCCCAATGGTGCTGTTATCCGTACCCTCAGGAGATTCGCGGAATGCGAAAAAGATCGATGTGCCGTACCCTGACGACAGCACTTCAGCGGCCTCTGAGTTGAGCCCGAACCAGATATCCTTGGATCCGCTTACGGCATCAAGGTCGCTCCCGCCGAGCGCCACATCCACGCTCGCGGAGCCCAGCCGGTCGTACCGAGCTTGAGGACTGGATGAGTCCCACGTGGAGGACGTGACTCTGGAAGTGGTTGAGGATCCAAGCAGGTCGATCTGGAGATTGGCAAACTCGCTCTGCCGTCCGGAAGTAGCGAAACTGTAGTTGATTCGCATCACAGCGTGAGATACTGCAACCCTACCTCCAAGAGACGCTGATGTGGGAAGCGCAACCCGGCCCCACCCTCTGTAGGTGGTGTCAGGTCCGTTGATCTGCGCCTGATCCAAGAATCCCACCGTGCACGCGGGGATAAGTGTATAGGTACCGCCTTCGGTCCGCGTGATCGCATCCGCATCCAAGAAGTTCAGCGTCGTCGATGCCAAGACCAGCCGGGGCTCCAACGCCTCAACGCTGTCGAAGGAGGACGGACCACACGTCAACGCCTGACTGGCTCGGCGAAGCAGGCTGGAGACCCCGGATCGAAGCGTCACACGGAATCCGCGGCCATTGTCGTTCATGCATTGAGTTGACAAGGACACTTGGACCTCCTTTGTGTTTGGGACGGGCGTCAGGCGAACGCACACCGAGTCCTGCGCGGCGACCCGTCAGTCATGGGGTCGAGAATACCGCGTACGTTGATCCGCCGAAGCCAGACTGTCCGGGGCACCCGGCGGGAGGCCCGGTGAGCGTTGCTCCAAGCGTCGGAGCGACGTGGAACAACGTTGCAAGGAGACGTTCACCTGCTCCGGCACTAGTCTGAAGTTGGCACCAGAGACGGCGTCGACTCCGAGGCCGATCAGGCCCCCGAAAATTAAGTTGCCCGCGGTCATGGCGCTGATCTCTCGCGTTAGATGCACCGCCGTGCCCTCGTACCCGTCCCTCTCGAGGGTGATGACGTGCGACGCACTGCGCGAGAGCTCGACCGTACAGGGTGTGGTACCGACATGTTGTCCGTCGGCAAAGACGCTCGCGCCCGAGGGGCTCGAACTGACCGGAATGGACTGAGTCGTGCCGTTGGTCAAGGTCGCGCATCCTCCAAGCAGGCACGACAGAAGAATGAGGAACACGAGACTCACGAGTCGCACCAAAGAAAGCATGACCCCCCCTGTGTGATTGGGGTTTGTGGTTTGCGCTTCCTGCGGCTCCGAGCGTCCCGGCCCGTCCTGGGGGCAACGCTGGTACTACGCGAGGTGGCCCCGTTAATAGTCGCATCTGTTCGGATTTCCATGCGGAACGCGGCAACGACGGCATGTTGCGGTAGCTGGTTCGCCTATCGTTCCTTCTTTGCCGCTGCTTCCGTGCCCCTCCACCCCTCTACCCCCGTCGGAAAGTCGACGAGGGTGAACTGGCTTTCGACCGCCATGGCACCCTGTTCGCCGTCGCTGAAGCTGCGCTTCCAGCCGTCGACCCGGTCAGGGCTTGGGCCGAGGGGGCTACCGCGGGCGTCGATGCGCATGATCCAACGCCCATCCCAGCGGATGGCCGTGGGAGCCCACGACTTCCAGGCCGCGGCGTGCGAGTCCAAGTGGGCTGGCAGCGGGGCATCGGCCCTTGGCTCGTCGGGGAACTCGAGTTCCGTGCACTTCCAATGCAGGTCCACCATTTTCGCTCTGTGATCGTGCTGGGTTGCCGGAGAGACCTCAGAGGTGAACATCAGGGTGCCCCGCGGCGGCCAGAGGGCCTTGTACCACGCGAGGGGTCGGGTCGGATTATCCGGCGCGGCGTCGCGCGAGTCTCTGAGCCAGCCGTGCTTTCCCTGAATGTCGAGCCGCACGCCGAGTACGATGCGTGGGTAGGGGTAGCTCACGCCGAGGCGGGCGACGAGTTGGGCCTCGGGGTGATCGACCTGGGCCCATTGGTGCGTCTGCTGGCCGTGGCGATCACCCGTGACGACCAGCAACTGATGATCTGGCCACCACTGCGCGTCGGCAAGATGCCCGAAATGCCAGGCCTCGAAGAGGATGCGTCCTGTGAGGTCCTGGACGAACACGATGTTGGGTGTGCCCGATTCGGAAAGCTCGGCAATGACGATGAACTCAGGTCCGGGGAGGGCCGGGTATACATCCGCTTCGATGACGCGGGTGAGAAACGCGAACTCGGAGGGGAAGTCAGGGTAGTTGTCTGGAGAGGGCGGGGGCGTGAACGCTGCGGGGCTGGTGAAGAGCGGAGAAGACAGGTCCGAGGG
>Ga0154020_10004509_pt1 | contig 16586 bp, 13 predicted proteins | sample Klosneuvirus_201_FD_109709 | JGI IMG/M metagenome (GOLD analysis project Ga0154020, IMG submission 109709) | Active sludge microbial communities from wastewater, Klosterneuburg, Austria - Klosneuvirus_20160825_MG | ecosystem: Engineered > WWTP > Aerobic digester > Activated sludge | place...
ACATAGGGTGAAAGTCCATATTGATTGCCGTAGGTGTTGAAATAGCGCAGGCATGTGCACCTGAGATCATATTGGCCAGACAACAACCGCAGATATTTCTCGATCGTCAGTTTTGCCAGACCGTAAGGAGAAACCGGATCAGCCGCATCATTTTCCGACAGGTCTGCCGCAGAATCCAGCGGTGGACCGTAGACTGCCATTGATGAGGCGAATACAAAGCTGCGCACGCGGTGTTCGATGGCGTATTTTAACAGATTGAGTGAACCGGTGATATTGGTCCTGGCATCATTATAAAAATTGGCGAACGAATTCCTGATCGATACGACTGCCGCAAGGTGCAATATACAATCCGGCGGGGAGGCAAATGCCTGCTTGAGACATGCGTCGTCGAGTATCGATCCTTTGACGATACGTATATTCTCTGGAAGGGTGTCCGCGAAGCCGGTGGAAAAATCGTCGACGACCGTGACCGTGTAGCCTGTGCGTAACAGTTCGCGCACGACATAATGGCCGATGAAGCCCGCGCCGCCGGTCACGAGTATCTTTTTAGTTTTCATCGAATGCCAGTCTGAAATCGGGCCCGAGAATGCAGTTTTTTGCGTTTGTGCCCGCAGGTACGAACGTATGGTCGAGCACGATACTCTGATCGATCACACAGTCTGCCGATACCGTTACATGCGCACAAATCACACTCGCCGAGACAGCGGCTGATGTATCCAGCTGAACATGCGGTTGGATGAAGTTGACCATGCCGGCCTTTCTGATGAGATACATATTCAACTTGTAGAGATCAAGCGGCGTATTGACATTCATTTCGTAATCCAGAATTTCGGCGCAGCGCACAACGGAACCTGAGTCGATCAGGGTCTGGATGCCATCGGTCAGTTCGCGCTCGCTGCGTAACGGCGAAACTGCCGTATGAGTGAGGGCCGAAAAAATCTGCGGATTAAAAAAATAGATCCCGCAACCCTGGTGCATGTCGGCGGTGACCGTTTGCGGCTTTTCCATGACTTTCATGACACGACCGTCCTGGCTCTGGACTGAAAAATTTTTGCTGATGTCGCCGGCAGAGGCAGATTTTCGCGCGAGCAACAAGGTTTTACCCGCACCGAGCAGGTGCGAAATGTGGCGGATATCCCCGGTCTCATAGTAGATATCTCCCAGGAAAACAGCGAACACACCGGTTAGGTCAGCAGCGAGCAAAAGCAGCGCATTGCCAATACCCGCCGGTTCTCTCTGTTCGACAAAACGAATCTGCATGTCTCCGGGTGCTGTCGCCCGGTAGGCATTCTTGAGCTTCTCTGCATCGCCGCCGTGAACGATGTAGACTATGCGTACGCCGAGCTTCGCCATCTCCCGAATCTGAAAGGCCAGAATCGATTCACCACCCGCAGGCAGCAAGGGTTTTGGGTACGCCATACCGAGCTGCGCCATGCGTTCGGCGCTGCCGGCGGCGAGAATAACGCCCTGCGTAATCATACCCTTCCTTTTTCCCTGCGCAGCGCGATCAGAAACCGGAAGCTCGCAAGTGCGGTGCCGATCACATGAATGCTCGAGCGGCCTGCCTGCCTGAAGGCATGCGTAATGGAAATCTCGCTGATGGTTGCCCCATGGCGATGCAGCCGGATAAGGATTTCGGACGGCGCGATGATACCTTGCGAGCGGATATGCAGAGAGCGCAGCAGATTACCCCGAATACATTTAAGTCCTGAGTTGAAATCTTTGAGTCTCAGCCCAAAAAGCCGGCGGATGAGAAAATTCAGCAGCGAATTCGCCCACACCCGCAGCAGAGTGTCTTTTTTTTCCATGCGGGCACCGTTAATGCAGTCTATACCCTCCCTGCGCGCCCCGAGTATTTTTTCCATTGCCGCTGGCGGATACTGGCCGTCCGAATCGATCAGCAAGATCCAGTCACCGGAACTGGCCTGGATGCCGGTCTTGAGGGCGCTACCGTATCCCCGGTTACGCTCATGCTCCACTATTTTGACTGACGCCTCATGATTCTGCTGTACCGCAAGCAATTCTTCGGCCGTTGTGTCGGTGGAGCCATCGTTGACGGCGATAATTTCAAAGCTGAGCTGCATCGCTTTCAACAGCGCCAGCCAGGAGAGCATCGTTGTACGCACGCTTGCTGCTTCATTATATACCGGTGTGATGATTGACAGATCCAGAATTAAACCCTGAGAATTTTCCTCGAACCTTAGCAGTGCCGCAAGGGTGAGGGTCGAGCGAAAAACGGGTGCAATAGATTCTTCCCGGCTGAATTATTCTTGACCAGAGCCGTGTGTGTCAGTCTGGGATTCGTGTCCTTTAGGCGAATATTACTGATCAATCCGTATATTGAAGAGGCCGGAGTGCCGCGGTATTTTCAGACCGATTGGACCAGCGCCGAATTTTCTGCGGCGATTCGATTGCCATCTTTGGAATTCCTCGGTATCCACTCGATACTGACGGCCAATGGTTTTGACGTTGGTTACCTCGATGCCAATGATGAGAGACTGTCAGCGGATCAGATTTCCGGCCATTTTCAGAACTTCTCGCCCGACCTGTGTATCCTTTACGCCAATGGCCGCACAACAGAAGCTGTAAAATCTCTGGTGGAAAAACTGACAACCCTCAATACCGGGACGGCTTTTGCTGCGTTCGGTGCGCCACTCACGGTAAATCCCACGTTGGTCCTCGGGTGCAGCGGCATCGAATATGTTATTTTAGGAGAACCGGAATGGCCCGCACTGCAACTTGCCCGGGGCAACCGGGATTGTGGGCTTGCCTATATGCGCGAAGGGCAATTGATCAGATCTCCGTTGCACATTCAGGCTGATCTCAATCAGTTGCCGCCGCCGAGCCGCCATCTGCTGCAACCGCAACACTACCAGGCTCCGTTCTCACGGTCGAATCCTTTTACCGTGATTGTCACCTCGCGCGGGTGTGTATACGGGAAATGTACCTTCTGTACGCAAAATGTTTGGACCGGATCAGGGGTCAGGTATCACAGTGTGGAGTATGTGCTCGGCGAAATCAGGACGGCGCTTAAACTCGGGTACAAAGAAATATTTTTCCGCGACGAGGTGTTCACAGAGAACCGCGAAAGAACCATTGAACTGTGCCGCGCGATTCTGGAAAACCGCCTGCGGTTTTCCTGGCGTGCGATGACCCGCGTGGCGCTGGTCGATGCCGAACTGCTTGCGCTGATGAAGCAAGCCGGCTGCTACCAGGTTTCATACGTTTTCGAAACTTCGTCTGCCGAAGCGCTGCGCCTGAACAAAAAAGGCCAGAGCCTCAAGATGGCTTCGGCTGCGGCCGCCATGACAAAACGCGCGGGGATTGAGATTGTCGGGAATTTTGTCATCGGTCTTGCGGGTGACACACAGAAAAATCTGCAGAAAATTTCCCGCTACGCAAAGGAACTCGGCTGTGACTTTGCACAATTTACTGTCGCCGATACGTGGAATGGTTACCAGTCGGCAGAAACACTCGGCAGTCTGAGCAGACAAGAACTGGTCGCCCTGGCGCGAAAGGCCTATTACAGTTTTTATCTCGACCCGCGTTTTCTGTTCAAAATGGTATGGCGACTCATGCGCCGGCCATCCATGATTGCCCCTGTTTCACGGGCTTTTTTGCGTTCACTGATGAATCCGGTTCTCGCCTGAACCTCATGTGGTTTAGGCCGCTGCGGATTGTTACTTCAGATATTTTGCCAGACCTTTGTGCAATTCGATGAGGCTGGCTTCCGAGCTGACAAACCGGTGTTGTTGCTTTGGATTGCGCATGAGATTGCGGTAATAATCCGGCAAAATTGCATTGTCTTCGCGGTTGATCAGCATCGAATAACGGAACAATAGCGCATTTCGGGCCAAAACGAGCGGATTGTATGATTTTGCACGCAGAAATGTATAATCGACGAGTGTTTGCCCGACCGCCCGCGGCCAGATATTATACACCGTCGCATTCAGGGCAGTGAAGTTGATGACTGTGTTGGGGAAGATATGCAGTTTATGGTAAGAGCGTGTGAGGTCGCCGGCCGATGGCGCGCGCGCCAGATGCTTTTCGAGGGCAATACGCCAGCGGTAATCGGCAATCGGAATTTTCAGTACCAGGTTTTTGTGTTCGCGTGTAATATCGAGTTCGCTGACTCTGGCGATTTTCTGCAGCAGCGAATTATGCACCGTCGCAATATGGTATGAATCCAGAATATTTTCCAGATAGTTCTTCCAGTTGCAGTCGAGCAGAAAATGCCGTTTCTTGTAAACCACCATGTCAGCAGAATGAAAAGCTTCAAAATAGCGGCCGGTTTCGGCGAGGTGTTCGGAAAAATCCGGCGGATTTTTTCCGAAGTGAAGCCAAACAAACCCGGAGGAGACCGATGAATGTACCTTCTGCAAGCCGGCGGCATCCGGGCGAAGATCCAGGCCGTTCGGAATACCCGATCCGTCCTGATTGTATTTCCACCCGTGGTAAGGGCAGGTGATGGTTCGGCAGTGACCGGAACTTTTCAATAGATAAGATCCGCGATGCCGGCAGGTGTTCTGCAACGCATGAATCTGGCCGCTCTCGTCGCGCAGGATAATCACCGATTGCCCCAGGTGCTCAAAAACGTAATAGGCACCGGCAGAGGAGACTTCCGATTCATGGCAGGCAAGAATCCAGGACTTTTTCAATAAGAAATCCTGCTCTCTGAGAAACCTCGTCTGGTCGAGGTAGATGGAAGCGTCGACACTGAATGTTGCGGATTGCATTCTGCTATTCCTTCTGTATAATAATGATCGAATCTTTCAGAAACGGACTGACGATATCGATTGTTTCGCGTACCTGTCTTGTCGTGTACTTTTTCTGCGCAGCCGTGTTCGGGGTCGAAAATGGGAGCGGTGAAGGTGCACCGCTGCTTATGTAGTATGCATTGTCAAAAGATCCGTAGATATCTGCGCGCGAGATGACAAACTGCGGAGGCGGCGGTGCCGAGTGCAGCACGTCGTCCCACAGCGAGACGTTTGTGCTCGCATAACCCAGACTCCTCTCGATGCGCGGAAAATGGTGAAACCCCATCCAGGGCAGGCTGCCGACAAGCACATGGTTCAGGTCCGATTGACCCGCATATTGTCGCCCCTTCTGCCAGAGCAGGGCATCTACCCGCGTCTGGTGGCGCACAAAATTCATGCTAAAAAATGCCGCCAGCGCTAGAATTATGGATGCACGAGCGTAGTTAATCCGCACATCTTTTGTCAGTTCGGCGGCGATGACCAGAATTAACGGGAAAATGGAAGGCAGGATGTAATTCGTATAAAAAACCGGCCACGGCAGATGCGCGACTGCGTACAAAAGCAGGGCAAACAGGCAGGCCTTAACGGCGGCCGGCAGTTCAGAAAATTTTCTCAGAAAAAAACAGGAAGCCAGAAAAACTACACCTGCGGCAGCGACCGCCGTCAGAGCATAGAATACCGGGCGCGAATTATACGTCAGAGCGGGAAAAAAAGATCTGCGGGGCCCCATGCTCTCGAACAGCAGTTCGGGATACTGCGCTGCGAGCGCCACGATAGCGAGCAAAATCACAACCGCGATCACCCGCGAGACGATGCGGAAATTTGCGATCGCCATTTCGCGTATTTGACTCAACGGTGAAGAGGCAAAGAGCGCCAACAGCGGAATGATGAGACCGAAGAACGGGGAGATCACGATGGCAAAAAGTTTATAGCCGGTGCCGCTCCAGGGGGCATAACGCTCCCTGAAAAATTGCAGCACCGATTGCATCTGGGTGATCTCGTCTGGGCTCGCGGGCAAAAGGCCGGATAATTTCAGGAGTGTCGCGTAACCCCGGGGTTGGGTGTGCCAGACAAAAGCCATGAACGACAGCGTCAGAAGAGCGGGAAATAGAAGCAATAGGAACGCGCGATAAAATTTTTGGCGGATATTGCCGGGTCTCAGAAATTCTGCCAGCGCAAATCCGCCGGCGATGAATATTGCATGGTGGCGTGTCATGCAGGCTGCGCCGATGAAGAAAGAGGCCAGCAATAACAGGAGTGTGCTGCCGCTGCGGCCATAGCGAATCAGGCAATAGATGCTCAGCGTGATGAGCGTCGCAAACGGAATTTCTGTCATGAACGTGGAAGAATGCAACACGGTTGCGGGAAACAGCAGGAAACAGACGGCCAGAAACACGGCTCTGCGCCGCGATCCGCTAATCTCTGCGAGAGACAGATAAAGAAAAGTTATGCCTAAAAGCGAGAGTATAAGCGTAGAATAGTTCAGCACGGGAAGTGAATAGCCAAACAGGACGCAGAACAGCGCGCCCCATAAAATCTGAAAAATCTGAGGATTCAGCGGGAAACCGTGGATAGAAAAGCGTCCGGTCTCGATCCATTCCCTGACTTTCAATGCCGGACCGAAATCATCTTCATAAAGGGTCATTGTGCCAGCAGCGGAAACTCCTGAAATTGCAATGGCGGCAGCGATGAGCAGCACTATGCATGCGGCATGCGAGTTGAGAAGTCTGTATGGCAGGCTTTTCTTCACAGGTATAACATCAATCTTTGAGGTAGGGTGGGTGCCACGCAAATTTCTGCACCCGGTAACTGGTCTGGCCGGGTGCCATGGATACCTCAGTGGTTACTTTGCCGTCCGGGCGCACTTCGGTGAACGCGATGTCAGAGGCGGGGCCACCCCAGCCGATAAACGTGTTGCCGTCCGGCAGGCGCTGCACAGATCCCATGATTTCAGTGTAGAGCCCCGGATACGCGAATGACCAGACCAGCGTCGCGGTGTGTGTACTCAAATCGAGTTTGTATTCCACTGCGCGCGATTGTGGTGGGGTGTGCAGTTTGCCATTGTCGTACAGCAGAATATTTCCCTGCGGCGTGAATCTTGCGCAGTGCTGGTGGCTAAATTCGGTCAGCGGGTCTTTTTCAAAACGGAACTGGCTGTTTTTCCCTCCCAGCCGCCAGACAATATTTCCGGATTTCCCGTCGATCAGCGTGACCTCTGACTGGTGTTTGCGGGAAATCAGCAAGTCGTTTTTCGCGTTTATCGCAAGGGAATTAAAATGGGCATAGTCGATCGGCTGTTCTGAAAAAGAATGGTTTTGCTGCAGACCTGACTCTTTTTCGGCATCAAAATGTTCCCAACTTTTCCACTCGCGCAGCAGGTGGTGATTTTTATCAAATTTCAAAATGGCAAATTCCGTGAATGTCGCGTGGCGATCGGCGGGCAAAAAAGACAGGGGCGTTTTTCGCTCGATGCGCGTCGAAAGGTGGTAACTACCATCGGGATGCAGAATAAAATCGTGGCTGTCAGTATAATTGTACTTACCCGTCACTGCGTATGGCTTAAATTTTGCCTTATCGAAGCTGACAGTATAATATTTTTTTTCATTCCAGTGGTAATAGGAGAACAGCGAATCGGACTCCAGCTTAAAATCCCCCAGCGGTGAATCGGATTTGGCAAACCAGACCGGGACTATCCGCTGATCGAGTATGATCAGGTATCTGCCGATCGCGGGCGCAGGATTTTGCATGTCCCGTTTATCATAGTTTGCCAGAAAAATATAGCCCGGGCTCGGGCTATCCAGAATTCTGGTGTGAAAGGCGGGAAAGTCTGCCGGCAGCGACAGAACCGAATAAATCCGGTAATTGCCGGTCTCGTCAGAAAGGCGAATGCGCAGCCGGTCTCCGGCGGATATTGCATACTCACGGCTTTGGCCCGATAAAACCTCTGCACCGTTTATCGAGAGGTGGTGTGTTGCCCGCGCAGCGAATGCCGCCACGGCGACCCGATGCACTGTATGCGGATGCCTCAAGGTGTAATGGATTTGTTCAGGCGAAAAATCCGGTTCGAGCCTCGCTCCGCTGATTCGCAGGTCAGATAATTGCGGCCCTGCCGGCGCGGCGATTTTGTTGTCGCGCCGGCAATATATGGCGGTCGCCAGCAGCACTGCCGTGGGAATCATCGTACGGAAAAAGAAACTGCGCCACATCACAGGAGACCGTATGGGCCTGACTTGGTAGCCGGGGGTCAATCAATAATCACAGCAGGTTTTCTTCTACGCGGCACGATGCTTTTCCGCGATGTGGCACAAGCGCATGCCGCGTTCGCGAAAAAAACAGCTGGTTTCGGTGGTCATTCCCGTCTGCAATAATGCCGGGCAGTTGGAACAATTGGTCGCCGAAATCAGGCAGGCGCTCGCCGCCGTGCCCTGTGAAATTATTTTTATCGATGATTACAGCACCGATGCTTCGTGGCAGTTGATTCGCCGGCTGGCTGCGAAGAAGCTGAGCGCGTTCACCGTACGGGGCATAAAACTCAGCAGAAACTTCGGCCAGCATGCGGCAATTCATGCGGGTCTTCTGCGTGCGCAAGGTGATTTTATCGCCGTTCTTGATGCAGACCTGCAGGATAATCCTGCGTACCTGCCGCAACTGCTGGCGAAGGCGTTGGCGGGAGCGGATGTGGTGCATACACGGCGGATAAAAAAGCCGATGACCTGGCCTAAGTTTTTGTCGGTGGTGGCGCACAAGATCCTCACACGGCATTCTGAGATTGCTATGCACGGCGCGATGGGCAATTACAAACTTCTCAGCCGCCGGGCACTCAAAGCTGCGCTCAGCCACCGGCTTGACCAACCGGTGTTTGAGCTGATGGTCGCGAAAGCGGGCTTTCGCGCCGACAGCGTTGAAGTCGAACGCCGCTCCCGTCCCGTAGACACCTCGGCGTACACGTTCGGTAAATCATTCCGTCTCTTTTTCGGTCTGATGCTGAGCTATTCATCCCTCATTTTCAGAATCTGGGTTGTATCGGGGATAATTTGCATGGCCGGGGCGGCAGTTTCGCTTCTCCGCTATGTTCAGATTTCATCGCCTGCAAGCCTTGTGTTTTTTGCGGCTCTCTTTGTAGGGGGCTCTGTGTTTCTGGTCGGCGGCACAATCGGATATTATATCCGCGCATTGCAGATTGCACGCCGTGATTGGCCGGTCGCTGTCGTCGAGGAAGAAGTGTGAACAATAGCACGGGCTGGCACAAGTGAAACTCTGCATGCGCGTCACCCGGCTGTGGAATAATATCTGCCTTAGATGCTCCTATCTTCGCGAACATTTTACCGGGGTCAGGTCAACACGCCGCAACGAAATCTACCGGCGTCTGCACACAGCTACGCCGCCACGCATCGCGGCTGCAAAGAATCTTCCGGCGCGCGTCGAGGTTTTCCGGGGCCTGGCCAAGACATGGCTGGCACGCGAATGGACGTTGGCATATTTCGCAAAACATTACGGCCATGAGCCGTGCAACCTGCTGACCGATTATGGCCTGGCTGATTTTGCGCACCGGGCAGAGTACCGCGAGAGCACGTTGCGTCAGGTTATCGGCGAAATCCGCGCCGGCCGCAAGATTTACCTGCGCTTCTCGCCGTTGATCGATGAAAAACCTGAGCTGAAAGCTGCACTCGATATCGGCTGGCTGCACTCGTTTCGCCGGTGGGATTCCCTCAGCGAGGCATTCCATCTTTTTATCGGCAGCAAAGGAACGTACACGCGGCTGCACGCCGAAATGGAAATCAGCGTTTTTATACAATTGCAGGGCCGTAAACGCTGGAGGCTGTTCCCGCCCGGAGATTATGCAAAACTTTATCCCTGTTTCACAGGCCGAACCCATTTTGTCACCGAGTTTGATGCATGGAAATCCAGTGCCGAATTTCCGCGCGTCGCCAGTGCAGAAATGACAGAGATCATCCTCGAACCGGGTGATGTGCTTTATGTGCCACCATTCTGGTGGCACTATGCAGAAAATCTCGATGACGGCGTTGGCGTAGCCTATCGCTGCAATTCGCCTTCGCTGGCATTGCGGTCATCGCCTTTTCTCACGCTGATGCGGCTTATGGCGCATAATCCGAGTGCTTTTTATACTCTTTACCACGCGCTCTTTACCCGGCGAAACCCGCTGTTTGAACCAAAACGATGACGCCGACAAAAGAGATGCTTCTGCGCCGCTATGGGCCCTTGGCCGCAATTCTCGCCATTTATGCAGTATTACTGGCTATTTTTCCTCTGCAAATACAGGTTATGGAATCCTATGCATATGCCGCCGGGGTCGAAGGTTACTATAATTTATCACAGACTTTTGCTTTAGCACAACCCGGTAAGAATCTCCCGGATATTTCTCTATACCATCCGAACCATCCGCTGGGGCACCTGTTGCCTGCAGTGTTGCACCGCGCATATGGTTTCGATGCGATGGCGTTGTTTCGCCTGCGCAACGGGATCAGCGCGCTGGTCTTTCTGGCCTTCTTCTTTATGGCGGCAATGCGACTTGTGGGGCATCGTGCGGCGGTGATCACGGCCACTCTGTGCGTGATGTTCACCTATGTTTTCTGGGGGGCGGCACTTTCGGGAGAAACACAGATTCCCGCATTGGCATTGCTGATGGCGACAACATATTTTCTTTTGCGGTTTTTTGAACCGGAAACCGGCGGTAGAGTGAAACAGCTCATGGTCGCCGCAGTCTGTTATGTTTTCGCGGGGGGATCACACCTGTCATCGATCATGTTCTCCCTGCCGGCGGGCCTCGCGGCCCTGGTGTATTCACACCGCCGATGGCAATGGAAACTCTATGCCGTCGCGGTTGCGGTTATTATTGGCGGCTATGGATTATTTTACGGATTGCTGTTCGTGCGCCTGCTGCACATTGATTCCCTGGAAATGTATCTGCGGACTTTTTTTATATATGACCCCATCCTTCAGCGACAGTATTCCACAGCGGATTGGTGGCTTGAAACGGGATACAGCCTGCTCAGGGCACTCTCGTACTCCGATAGTGTGTGGGGAGGTGCCGCCCGCATCAGCGGCGTTACAGTTATTGTGATGGGGTATATCGCTCTTTGGCGCTCGCGCGCCGTCCCGGCGGTGAAGTTTCTGCTTATCGCCTGGCCGGTTTCGCAGCTTGTGGTTCAGGTTGCCGTCAAAGGCAGGCCCGATGGCGTGAATTTCTGGCTGTTTCTGCTGCCGCCATTTTTCCTGGCGGCGGCGTTTGGTTTGCGCAGCATTATAGTATTGTCGCGCGGATATTTTTTCCTGCCGGTGATTGTCGCCGTTTTTGCCGCGAGTAATTTTTTCTCGGCCATTCTTCCGAACAGTTCTCTGAACAAGAGCGAGTTTATCTATCTGGAAAAACATCCTGAGTACGCTCGTAATCCGCCTTTGGCTGTTGTCGTGTCGCAGCCCGTGTTGACCTTTGCGGAAATCTGGTGGGCGGGCAGTCGGTTAGGGCTCAGGCAGCAGGAAATATTCTTTCCCTGTTGCGGTGAAACCGATGCCGCAGCACGGCTGGCAAATTGGGCGGCCGCGCGGGGGGAATTTCTTCTGATGTCCGATGAAGCGGGGCCGGGTCTCGGCAGCAAGGTTGCTGCGGACGACAAATTGCACTGTCGGCTGCTGCAGAATAGCAGCGGTGAATTCAGCGCCGCTCTGATACCGGTCACTGTGCATGCTGATTTTCCCGCCGGCCGGTCTCTGCGCAAGCAGCTGCGAATTTATCACTGCGTACGCTGATTTGAGATGCAACCGGCAATCTTTTCCACAGCTTTTTTGCTCGACATGGCAGACGCTGCGACGGGCTTTTTTCCATGAAAGCCATTTTGGCGCTGTTGGCCATATTGTTGTACTGCGTGAGCGGCTGCAACAGAGAGCAAGACCAACAGGTTTCACCGTTCCTGATAATCAATATGAGCCTACCGCGCTCGGCGACGACGTCCTTTGCCGGTATCTTTCAACGCTACCGATCAACGCATGAATTTATGATCTCTGAAACCATCAATACTCTGATGGATTACCGGGAAGGGAAAATATCCCCGGCGCGGCTCAGGCATTTTTTGAAGGACCGTGACAGGCGGGCAGGGCATCAGGTTGATTCGGCTTCCTTCTTCTTTCTGGCTCCGGAAATTGTCATGGATACTTTCCCCGATGCGAAATATTTTCTCGCGGTGCGCACCTGTGAAAGCTGGATTGTTTCGATGGTCGATAATTCGGTTTTTGCGCATAAAATGATCAAAGCCGGCAAGACCACCGTTGACCTGAGCTTTCTCGACCGTTATTCAAAGGTGTTTATCCGCGATCACCGGCATGCGTCGTTTGAGAATCTGGATCAGTTGCGGCGTGATTCAAGCCATATAGTCAGCGAGCTGGCAAAATTTTGGGGCGAGACTTCTTTGCTGCTTCTGAATGCGATGCTGAAAGTGCAGAAGGAAAAACGCCTGATCATCCATATGGAGGATTTCAATCAATCCACGCAGGCTTTTGCGCGGCTTGCTGGTATTCCCGTGGCTGGAATCCATCTTGAAAATCAGCATCTCAACCGTGACCGCGATATGGCATTCTACCGCAAGTTGCTGAATGAAAAAAAACTGACGGAATCCTGCTCGCCACAGCAGAAAAACGTCGACTCGTGGTTTGACGCGCATGCATCTGAGGTGAACTGAAAACTGCCGTGAAAAATCCGATCCACATAGCGGCGGCATATATGCGCGTCGGGGCGTACGCGCTCAACGCAGCGGCGGGTGAAGTGCTGCTGGAACAGATCGTCGAAAAACGGCAATGGCTTGCGCTCGAAGAATTCAGCAGGTTGATGTCGCTGGCGACGCTCATTCCGGGACCTTACCATGTGAATCTGGTGATCCTCACCGGCTACGCCCTGGGGGGAATCAGGGCCGGCCTGATCGCAGTCACGGCCTTTGTTCTTCCGGGGCTGCTGCTTGCCCTGATCGCGGCAAACCTGCTGAGCCTCAGCGAAGTGCAGAATTGGTTACGCCTGCATCCTGGCCTCACGACCGGAATGCTGGCCGCTGCCTCAGGGCTCGTGTTGTGTATTATTGTCAAACTGGGACAGCGTTCATTGCCGGCGCGCGGCTACTGGCTGCTGGTCTTCGTTCTGGCAGCCGTCCTGTGGCATTTTCGCCTGCCGTTCGCTCTGGTTATTCTGGGCGCCGGTCTTACATCTCTGATGATTGCGGTTTTGCGCAAAAGATAAAACGCCATATGCTGCACCTGAAACTCTACCTGATTATGCTCAAAGTGGCGGCACTGAGTTTCGGCGGTGCCTATTCAATTTGGGCTCTGCTCGAAAAAGAAGTGGCTATTGAGTGTGCAGTGAATTCCGGCGGTGCCACAGGTTGGCAGGCTGCACCCCAGCTTAATTCCGGGGTGAACCCGGCACAGGCGGTTTTACCCCGTCTGTGCCGCGGAGAATTCAACGCGCTTTTCGCCGTGTCAGAGGTGATGCCGGGGCCACAGGTTAACGCGATCGCGGTATTCATTTTTCGCAGCGCCGGATCGCTTGCCGTGTTGCTCGCGTTGCTTGCGCTTGTGACCCCCGGACTCGTCATCGCGCCACTGCTTATGCGGTTGTATCACCGCTATGGAAAATCAGCTGCTGTTCGTTTTTTTTTCTCGGGTGCGGTGATTGCGACTCTGTCGATTTTGCTGCTATTTTTCGTCAATCTGGCTCAGGGGCAGATCAGATCTGTGGATCTGCGTTCAGTGGCAATCGCGGCAATGATAATACTGTCCTTTGCCGCCGCATATTTTTATAAACTGAATCCGCTGCTCGTGATTGTTGCCGGCGGGATTACTGGTTATTTTTTCTTTTAGACAGTATGGGTTGCCGTTGCGGAAAGTCCCGCCGGTGAGCAGATACAAATTTCCCGGATATCTGCTGTGTTGCGCCATTCCTTATCTCGGAATCATCAATTGTTCCGGCAAAAAAGATAAGGCGATCGAAAAAGCTATTCAATACGTGAATGGCCGTGGCGAAAATTTGTTGCAGGTTGCCGTACCGATGTTGGATAACCTGCAGAGACGTTTCGGCATACCGGTGGAGATCACTGCCGCGAAGCAACGTGTGCTCGCTGTGACACCCCGCGGACGCAGGGTATTTTTCCGCCATCTGGGGCCTGGGCTTGTCGCAAGCCGGGAAGATATTGCACAGCTTAAGGGAATCGATCGAGTCACAGCGACGGCGCTTTATTGCGATATTTATGGACTGCCGGCAGATTTTTTTCCACAGCTGCGTGCTCTCGCGAATCAGGGAGGTTATGCACTCACGCACGCAACTCTTGCGTTGGTCATGGTGCGTGGACAAAACTGCGCCTATGACCGGGCCACTTACAAGAACGAATTGCTGAGCGAGATTACGCGCCTGCGCTGGCTTTTGCAAAGTACAGCCGTCGAATCAGATCTCGGTATCGAAGCGATTCTGATGCTGCAGCTCAGCCGCAGCTCACCGGAAATGGCTGGTGAGCCCTCATATGTGAATCCTGTATGGATCGAGCGGATAATTGCCGCCCAGTCTGCGGATGGTTCCTGGTACCAGAACGACCACACGACCGTGCTCGCGCTCTGGCTTTTGCTCGAACTGAAGAATAGTTAGGGCAGCTCTGCAAAAGCAGAACTGCCCTAGGTCGTCAGCGCCCGCTCAATCAGCTCCTGCTGCTCGCGCTCATGGACTTTCATGAGCCCCGCAGCCGGGCTGGGTGAGGTTTTGCGCGTCACGTGCTTAATCATGTTCTGATAGCGGCCCTTCGCAAGGCGTTCGTCAAAGCGGTCTTTGATATAAAACCAGCCACCCATATTCTTTGGTTCTTCCTGTACCCAGCGCAGTTCTGACAGGTTGGGGTAGCCTTCCAAGAGCGCACCGATTTTGTCATATTTGAACGGGTAAATCTGTTCGAGCCGAATCAGCGCAATGTGCTTGAGCCCGCGCGCATTGCGTTCTTTCAGCAGGTCATAGTAGACCTTGCCGGTGCAGAGGATCGCCTTGGTGACTCCCTCGGCAGGAATTGATTTATCGCCAATCACTTCCTGAAATGTGCCGCTCGTGAGATCATCGAGGGTGCTGACTGCCTCGGGGTGCCGCAGCAGGCTTTTGGGTGTGAGTACGATCAGTGGCTTCTTCTGCTTGCGCAGCGCCTGCCGCATCAGCACGTGGTAAATCTGCGCGGGTGTCGTCAGGTTGCACACGCTCATGTTATCTTTCGCGCACAGCTGCAGAAAGCGTTCGAGGCGTGCGCTCGAGTGTTCGGGACCCTGGCCTTCGTAGCCGTGCGGCAGCAGTAAAACGAGGCCGCTCATGCGGTTCCACTTCACTTCACCGCTCGAGAGAAACTGGTCAATAATGATCTGTGCGCCGTTGGCAAAGTCGCCGAACTGCGCTTCCCAGATCGTGAGGCTGGCGGGTGAAGAGAGTGAATAGCCGTACTCAAAACCCAGCACTGCGTATTCAGACAGCGGGGAATTCAGAATTTCAATGCGGGCTTGTCCGTCACGGATGTAGTTGAGCGGCGTGTACTTTTTTGCAGTGGCGACATCGAGCAGCACTGCGTTGCGGTGGGCAAAGGTGCCGCGTTCGGCATCTTGCCCGCTGAGACGGATGTCAACTCCGCGGGAGAGCAGGGCTCCAAAGGCGAGGGCTTCACCCATACCCCAATCGAGTGGCAGCTCACCCGCAGCCATCTTGGCACGATTTTCCAGAAGCGAAACGATTTTTTTATGCGGGTTAAATCCTGCAGGGAATTTTGTGATGGCCTGTGCGATGGCGGTAATCTCTTCGCGCGTGGCCGCGGTTTTGGGCTCATCGCCGCTGATGCGCGTGAAACCCGACCACAGACCCTTCATGCTGTCGACGTTGATGGTGACGTTTTTTTCCTCCGTCTCGACATAACTGCGTTCCAGCGAGTCGCTCACGCGGTTTTTGATTCCTTCGAGAGTCGCTGCGTCGTGGCCCTGCGCGAGCAGGCGCTTTTCGTAAATTTCCACCGGTGTCGGGTGTTTGCGGATAATATCATACATTGTCGGCTGCGTAAAAGCCGGTTCATCGGTTTCGTTATGGCCATGCCTGCGGTAACAGATCAGGTCAATGACGACATCCTTCTTATAGCGCTGCTTGAATTCCATGGCGAGTGAAAGCACGCGGTGGCACGCCTCAGGATCATCGCCGTTGACGTGAAAAATCGGCACCTGAAAACCTTTTGCCAGATCGGTCGCATAACCTGTGGAACGCGATTCTTCGGGCAAAGTCGTAAAACCGATCTGGTTGTTGATGACGATGTGCAGAGTGCCGCCGGTGGTATAGCCGGGAACGTTCATCAGGTTGAGTGTCTCCGGCACCACACCCTGGCCGATGAATGCTGCGTCGCCATGGATCAGAATCCCCATGTATTTTTCGCGTGCATTGTCCGCATTGAGTGTTTGCCTTGCGCGCACAGAACCCATACACACGGGGTTCACGGCTTCCAGGTGGCTGGGGTTGAACATCAGCGTCAGGTGTACTTTTTTCCCTGCGGATGTCATGTGTTCCGAAGAATAACCGAGGTGGTATTTGACATCGGCATTGTCGTAGGTGTTGACATCCGCCTTCTCTTTAAACTCGGCGAAGATAAACTGCGCCGGTTTTTCCATGATGTTTTCGAGTACGTTCAGCCTGCCGCGGTGCGCCATGCCGAGCACGATGCCGTTCATCGACATCTGGCCCGCGATTTCGACTGCCGCGTCGAGCATCGGAATCAGCGCATCGCCGCCTTCGAGAGAAAAACGTTTTTTTCCGACAAATTTTTTGCCGAG